>Ga0137397_10000170_pt1 | contig 43340 bp, 34 predicted proteins | sample czorhiz116metaG_FD_106658 | JGI IMG/M metagenome (GOLD analysis project Ga0137397, IMG submission 106658) | Vadose zone soil microbial communities from Angelo Coast Range Reserve, California, USA - czorhiz1.16 metaG | ecosystem: Environmental > Terrestrial > Soil > Vadose zone | place: USA... | reverse complement strand
CTCGACAATCAATACACCATCTTCGGGCGGGTCCTCGAGGGGATGGACGTCGTGGACAAGATCTCCCAGGTCCCGAAGGCCCGCAACGACCGCCCCCTCCAGAACGTCGTGATGGAGAAGGTCACGATTGAGACGCGCTGAAGCGAAGGCCGCGGCCCGCAAGACGGAGCGCCGCGTCGACTGGCACACCTACTTCATGAACATCGCGCGCCAGGTGGCGAGCCGCTCCACGTGCGACCGCAAGCACGTGGGGGCGGTGATCGTCCGCGACAAGACGATCCTGTCCACCGGATACAACGGATCGATCCGCGGCATGCCCCATTGCGACGACGTCGGCCACGACCTGGAGGGAGGCCACTGCGTCGCCACCATCCACGCCGAGGCGAACGCCATCCTGCAGGCCGCGAAGAACGGCGTGATGATCGAGGGGGCGGAGATGTACACCACCGCCAGCCCCTGCTGGAACTGCTTCAAGCTGATCGCCAACGCCGGGATCACGACGATCTACTACGGCGAGTTCTACCGCGATCGGAAGAGCCTCGAGGTTGCCAGGAAGCTCGGGATCGATCTCATCGATCTCGCTTCGGGCGGGGCGGGGGCGGCCCCAGGCACGGTGCGCGCCGCGAAGGGCGCTGCGGGCGGACGGGCACGGGGGGGCGGCTGCGACTGGCAGGGTCCCGAGGACTGAGACGGCCGTGACGCCCGAGACGCGCGTCCTGGTCCTTTCCGAGGACGACGACGTCGGCGAGCCGCTCGCGACGCTGCTCCGGCGCGCGGGATACACCGTCCTGGGAGCGGACGGCCGGGACGGGGCCGGGCTCCTGGCCCCGGGGGGCGGGCCCTGCGACGCGCTGATCCTGGACCGCGACCTCCCGTCCGAACAGTACACCCGGATCCTCGATCTCCTGGCCCCCTTCGCCGGCCCCGCCTCGTTTCCACTCCTGGTGCTCGGCGGCGGCCCGTCCCCCGTTGTTCCGGCCGGCTGGCACGAGGACGCCTTCGCCTCGGTCGCGCGCCCTCCGCAGCCGGGGGAGATCCTGGCGACGCTCCTCTTCCTGCGCCGCCTGGTCTTCTACCGCCGCTACCGCGACCTCGTGCACGATCTCGCCCAGCCGGTCACGACCATCCACGCCCTCAGCCGCAGCATCGCGAGGCTCAGGCCGGAGGACGAGACCGCCCGGCAGACAATCGATCGCTTCGCGGTCGAGGCCGAGCGTCTGATGGTGCTGCTGGAGACGTTCCAGAGAAATCGCGGCCCGGCTACTTCCTGAGCAGTCCCTTCAGGTCCATGTTCCGGATGAGGCGGTGCAGGTAGTTGGGATGCACGTCCAGGAGCCGCGCGGTCTCGACGTAGTTGCCCCCCGCCTCCTTGAACGCCTTCACGATGAGCTGCTTCTTGGTCTCCTGGAGAGACTCGTGGTACCGGGTGACGGGCGGCCCCCCCGGCGGCCCGGCCTCGAGGACGCTCTCGGGCAGATCTTCCGGCCGGATCATTTCGCCCGACCCCAGGACCACGGCGCGCTCGATGGCATTCTCCAGCTCGCGCACGTTCCCGGGCCATTCGTAGCGCATCAGGCAGTCGAGCGCCCCGCCCGAGATCCCGGCGATCCTGCGGTTGCAGCGCTCGCCGTACTTCGACGCGAAGTAGCGCGCCAGCAGCGGAATGTCCTCCCGGCGCGCGCGCAGGGTCGGCATCTCGAGCGCCACGACATTGATGCGGTAGAACAGGTCCTCGCGAAAGCCTCCGGTCCTGGTCATCTCCTTCAGGTCGCGGTTGGTGGCGGTGATGAGACGCACGTCCACCTTGATCGGCCGGGTTCCGCCCACCCTCTCGAAGACGTGCTCCTGCAGGACGCGCAGGAGCTTCGCCTGCAGCGCCGGGGCCAGCTCCCCCACCTCGTCCAGGAACAGCGTCCCCCCGTCGGCGACCTCGATCTTCCCCTTCTTCTGCAGGACCGCCCCGGTGAACGCCCCGCGCTCGTGGCCGAACATCTCGCTCTCCAGGAGCGTCTCCGCCAGGGCCGCGCAGTTGATGGCGACGAAGGGCCTGGCGGCCCGCGGGCTGTTCTGATGGAGGGCACGCGCGACCAGCTCCTTGCCGGTGCCGCTCTCGCCCGTGATCAGGACGGTCGAATCGGTGGGGGCCGCCTTGGCCACGAATCCGAGCACGGCGGCCATCGCGGAGCCCTCCCCCACCATGTTGTGCGACACCTCGGCGTCCTGCCGCAGGCGACGGTTCTCCCCCTCGAGCCACTCGATCTGCCGCGCGTTCTCGAGCGCCACCGAGGCGATCCCCGCGACCGCGGTCAGGAGCTCGAGATGCCCCTCGTCGAAACGTATCTTGGGGCGGCTCGTGTCGAGGTACACGACACCGAGGGGCCTCGCGCCGAACGACAGCGGCACGGCGAGCACCGAGTGGACGTCCGCCCCCAGGAGGCTCTGGGACGCCCCGAAGTCGTCGCTGTCGCGCACGTCGTTGCACAGGATCGACACCCGCTCGCGCAGGACGCGCAGCACGATGGTCCGGCTGACCCGGATGCCCTGGACCGGACCGGCGTCCTTTTCCAGGCCGAAGGTCGAGGCGATCTCGTCCGACCCCCTGCCGGCGAGGAGCACGGCGCCGCGCTCGGCCGGGACGACCTCGAAGAGCGACTCCAGGAGCGCGCGTTCGAGCGCCTGCACCCCCTGGATCGAGTTGATCGCGGTGTTGATGCGCAGAAGCGCCGACAGGTCCCGCTCCACCCGTCCCGACGACGGTGAGGACGCCGCGGGACTCCTCGAGGCGGCCGTCCTCGACAGCTCGATCGTCGACCCCGTGACCATCCCCTGCTCTTTCAGCTCCACCGGGGCGCCCGCGGGGACTGGCTCGTTCTCCAGCAGGAGGACGAGGAAGATGGAGTCGCCGATGCGGACCTGATCGCCGTGCAGGAGGGGGCGTTCCTTCACAGGGACGCCGTTCACGAACGTTCCGTTGTGGCTTCCCAGGTCGGTGACGGTCACCCCCGCCCCCTGCCTCTCGAAGACGCAGTGCCGGCGGGACACCCACATGCTTTGAAGGCAGATCTCGTTCGTGGCGTCGCGCCCCACGCCGGTGCGGACGGCGCCCAGGGAGATGACCGTGCCTTGCCGCGGTCCCGCCACAGCCGCGAGTTTCGGTTCCATGGGTTCGGAAATTATACCCAATCGGATAGTCCTTCTATCCGATTGGATAGCGGACGGGCGGCGATTTTCCGCTCCGCCCTCCCCTCCCCCCGGCGGGCGGATCCCATCAACCCCGCGCATTTCCACGGGTTCCGGCGATCGCGCCAGGGCCCTCGGCAATCGGGGAGGGACTGGCACGTCACTTGCCTTAGAGAAGCGCAACGACGAAGGGTGGACAGCCTCCGGAGGTTGTCGGTTCAATGCTGGCGCTCTTCACACGAAGGAAGGGGCGGTGTCATGCACAGGAAAGAGGCCGGAAGCGGTCGGGTGGCAGGAGGGGGGGCCCGCTTCCGGTCGTTCGTGCACTCCCTCGAAGACGTGCGGGGTGTCGATTTGATGGCCGAGGCCTGCCCGTTCGAGGAGCACTGTGATGCCGCTCCGAACGGCGAGCCGGGATTCAGGGCCCTGGCGGCGGCGCGACGCTTCGGCTCGTCGCGGCCCTATCTCAGGGGGCGCCGTCCGATGGCGTTCGCGTGCTCTGTGGTTCAGGGGCCGGCCTGCTGGGCCTGTCCCCTGGCGGCGCAGACACCGTCGATTGCGACTCCTTTCGGGACGATTCGACCGGCTTCCGGGGAACGGTTTTCGCCTGCGACGCGGCCGATCCCGGTGCCGCAGGGGCCACGGCGCCCGGCCGTCCTGCCGGCGTCTGCGGTCCCGCGGGTGCCGCCGCTGCAACGGGAGCACGAGCCTCTCCTGCGGGCGGCCGGCTCGCAATCATCTGGGCGACGAACGATTCCATAGTCTTCGCCGGGATCGAAGCGTGCACGACGATGCCGGGGCCGCCCTGGCTGATACGGATGCCGTCGAGGAGCTCGAGCCATTCCCTGGCCTCGTCCCGCGAGGCGCCGACCCGGCCGAGGGCGACCAGGCCGCGGGCGGCGTCGGCGAGCATCCTGGCGTTCGCCTCGGCATCCGCGCGGCCGAAGAGATCGAGGTCCACCGTGTCTCCGGCCACGCCGCGGAAGGCGATCGACACCAGCGACTGGACCGGTGCGGAGTTGAAAGTCAGGCCGGACAGATCGGTCGGTCCGGGAGCGTCCTTGAGCAGCGACTGCAGGCTCCTGCAATCGATCGCACCCCAGAACTGCGCCTCCTGCCGCACCTCCTCGAGGGGCGTCAGGATCGTCGGGCTTCCGTCCAGGCCGTGTCCGCGGGACTTTTCATTCGCCAGCATCGTCTCGAGCACGCTCTTCGGCCCCAGCGCGATGCTGCCGTCCTTGAGGAGCACGACGCTGAAGTCCAGGGTGCCGACCTCGACCAGGGTCAGGAGTTTGTCCCCTCCCAGGGCCTCCCGAACCTTGGCGCCGTCGAACGTGCCTTCCGCGAGCACGCCATACGCGATGGTGTGAGCGGGCCCGGGTACGACCGCCAGGCTCAGCCGGTCGAGGGTCGCCAGGAAGTCCGGGCCCAGGCGGTGCACGATCTCCGTGACGATTCCCCCGTCTCGACCGGAGAGCGCGGCCATGTCCTTCAGCCAGGGAGTGTCGGGGTGAAGCGCGCGGATCTTCCTGACCTCCATGACCACCAGGGCGGCGGTCTCCCGCGGGTAGGTCCCGAGAGCGCTCGAGCGCACCAGGCCCGCCGCCCCCTTCCGGCCCCCGCAGCCCGGGGCAGCCGCCAGCAGAGCGAGCGCTATCGCGAGGACCGCGTGACGTTTCGTTCTCATCGTGTCCTTCCCTCCGGGGCGGGCGCGGTCGAAGCCGCGCGGGCGTCCCTCAGTAGTCCTTGCGCGAAAAATAGACGACCGCGGCGGCCAGCGCCACGGCACCCGACGCGACCGAGCCGAGAACAGAGCCCCACGCGACTCCCCCGTCGTGCCGGATGAGGGTCATCGTCGACCGCACGAAGTCGTAGCTCTGCGGCAGGGCATGGTACAGCGTCTCCACGGTCGCCTGCGCCAGAAGACGCGCCACCCGCGACGTGATCAGGAGCGGCCAGTCGCGGTTGGCGTGCGGAAGGCGGACGAGGAGGCTCACGAAGAACAGGGCCGCCGTGATCATGATCGACACCGTGGTGGAGCGCAGGAGAACGCCGACCAGCACCATGAAGGCGAAGAGGCAGGCGAAGAAGAGGGACATCAGGAGACCGGACAGGACGAAGCCGCCGTTCCAGACTCCGGTCTTGAGCCCCAGGATGGCCGCCAGGCCGCAGGTGAGATACAGAAGATTGAGCGATGCCGTCAAAAGCCCCCCGGCATAGCGCGACAGGAGCAGGGCCGGTCGCGTGACCGGCTTCGACAGCAGGAGATCGATCGCCCCCTTCTCGAGCATGCGCGGCACCAGGCTCGCCGTGGCGAAGACCGACATCAGGATGGCGAGCGGGAACAGCAGGAACGCCACGCCGAGCTGCACGTAGCGCACGAACGTCTCCGCCGTCAGGCCGCCCATCCCCGCCACGTCCGGGTCGTCCCCCAGCCGGAAGCCGTGCGGCGACGTGCTCCCCTGCATCCCCGCCACCGACAGCGAGGCGATGACTCCGCCCGCGACGTCGGTCCTGAGCGCGAGGAGGAAGAACAGCAGGACGAGCGTGACGATGCCGAAATAGACGATGATCGTCCGGCGGTACAGAAGCTCGCGCCCGGTGTCGAGAAGAATCGCGGCGAACCTCACTGCGGCTCCCCTTCCTCGAGGACACGGACGAAGACCTCTTCGAGGCTGTCCCTGCGGGGCAGGACCGAGACGATCTCGAGGCCGCGGCTCCGCAGCGCGTCGATCGCCCGGTTCAACGCGGGAACGTCCCCCGAAAGTTCCAGCCCGGCCGCCGCGGGCCGCAGATCCGGCACGCTCGACAGGACGGCGTCCAGGACCCCCGGCGCCGCGGGACGCAGGTCGATCTGCCAGGCGCTCCGCGGTCGGGTCAGGTCGGAGACCAGCCCCTCGCGCAGGAGGACTCCCTCCTTCAGGATGGCCACCCGATCGCACAGCCGCTCCACCTCCGACAGCAGGTGCGAGTTCAGGAAGATCGTCGCGCCCCTCTCCCTCTGCTCCAGCAGGAGGTCGCGGATCTCGCGCCGTCCTATCGGGTCGACCCCGTCGGTCGGCTCGTCCAGGATCAGCAGGTCCGGCTCGTTGAGGATCGCCTGGGCCATGCCCAGGCGCTGCATCATCCCCTTGGAGTACTTGTGCACGCGCACGGAGCGCCACTCCTCCATGCGCACGCGCCGGAGCAGCGTCTCGACCCGCCGCGAGCGCTCGCCCCCCCTGAGACCGGACAGTCGGCCGAAGTGGTGCAGGAGCTGCTCCCCCGTCAGGTGGGCGGGGTAGCGGTGGTTCTCGGGCAAATAGCCGATGCGCTCCTTCGCACGCACGTCGCCGGGGGGACGGCCTAGGACGGACGCCCGGCCCGAGGTCGGGAAGGCGATCGCCAGGAGCAGCTTGACGAGAGTGGTCTTGCCGGCTCCGTTCGGCCCCAGGAGACCGAACGTGCGGCCGCGCGGGACCGTGAGGTCGAGCCCGCGCAGCGCCACGACCCCGGCGCGCGCGAACGGCGCGCGGTAGGTCTTGGCCAGGGACACGCAGGCGAGGGCGGGAGCGGCGGCGTCCGTCGGAGATCCTCCGCCTACATCCCCATGATGTGGTAGCCGTTGTCCACGAAGATCACCTCGCCGGTGATGCCGCGCGACAGGGGGGAGCACAGGAACAGCGCCGCGTCCCCCACCTCGGCCGGCTCGGTGTTGCGCGGCAGCGGCGATCGCTCGCGCACGATCGACAGCATCTTGGTGAATCCCGGCACGCCGCGCGCCGCGAGAGTGCTGATCGGTCCGGAGGAAATGCCGTTGACGCGGATGTTCTTCTTGCCGAGGTCGTGCGCCAGGTAGCGGATGCTCGCCTCGAGAGCCGCCTTGGCCACGCCCATGACGTTGTACCCCGGCACGACCTTCTCGGATCCGAGGTAGGTCAGGGCGAGGATGCTGCCCCCCCCTTCCATGAGGGAGGAGGCGCGCTGCGCCAGGGCCACGAGGGAGTAGGCGCTGATGTCGAGCGCCGTCTTGAAACCCTCGCGCGAGGTGGCCAGGCACTCGCCGTCGAGGTCCTCCTTGCGGGCGAACGCGACGCAGTGCACCAGGGCGTCGAGCCGGCCGAAATCCTGCTTCACCTTCGCGAACAGGCCGTCGATCTCGTCGTCCCGGGTGACGTCGCAGGGGTGGACGACCGACCCCTCGAGCGTCGCGGCGAGGGAGCGCACGTTCTCCTCCAGGCGGTCCCCCTGGTAGTTGAACGCCAGTCGCATCCCCTCGCGGTGCAGGGCCTCGGCGATGCTCCAGGCGATGCTGCGCTTGTTGGCGACCCCGACGATGAGACCCTTCTTCCCTTCCAGGAGCATGCCGCGTCCCCTCCCACGAAAACCCTCAGACGACTCCGGTGACCCCCTCGCCGCCCGGGCGGGGGCCGATCGGGGCCGGCGCCCGGGTCTCGATCGGGGCGGGCTGCAGCGACTGCGCCGCCTCCACGATCGCCCCCTCCAGGACGTCGAGCCCCTCCTCCAGCTGCTCCTCGGTGATCACCAGGGGCATCAGCGTCCGGATGACGTTGCCGTAGGTCCCCGCGCCGATGACGATGAGACCACGCTCGTAGCACAGCCGCACGATGCGGTTCACCAGCTCTTTCGCCGGCTCCTTCGTGGCGCGGTCCTTGACGAACTCGATCGCCCGCATCGCCCCGACGCCGCGCACGTTGCCGACGGACGGGCACTTCTTCCACAGCGCCTCGAACCGGTCGCGGACCTTCTCCCCGATCCGGGCCGCTCTCTCGGCGAGGGTCTGCTTCTCGATCATCTCGATCGCCGCCAGGGCCGCGGCGCAGGCCACGGGGTTGCCGCCGAAGGTGCCGCCGAGGCTCCCCTCCATCGGCGCGTCCATGATCTCGGCCCGGCCGGTGATCGAGGACAACGGCAGGCCCGCGGCGATCGATTTCGAGGCGATCAGGATGTCCGGCTCGATCCCCCAGTGCTCGCAGGCCCACATCTTCCCCGTGCGCCCGAACCCGGTCTGCACCTCGTCGGCGATCACCAGGATGTCGTACTTGCGGCAGATGTTGACCAGGATCGGGTAGTACTCCTGGGGCGGCATGATGAAGCCCCCCTCCCCCATGACCGGCTCGACGATGAGGGCCGCGACCGAGGCCGGATCGACGTAACGCTTGAAGAAGTCCTCCAGGAACGTGCCGCACTCGATGTTGCACCCCGGGTAGCGCTTCCCCCACGGGCAGCGGTAGCAGTAGGAGAAGGGCATCCTGTGGATCTCGGCGGCGTACGGTCCGAAGTGGTCTTTATAAGGATGGACCTTGCTGGTCAGGGACATGGCCAGGAGGGTGCGACCGTGGAAGGCGTCCTCGAAGCAGACGATCGCGGACCGGCGGGTGAAGTTGCGCGCCACCTTGACGGCGTTCTCGACCGCCTCGGCCCCGGAGTTGGCGAAGAAGGTCTTCTTCTGGAACGACCCGGGGGTGATGCGGTTCATGACCTCGGCCAGCCTGATGTACGGCTCGTTCATCGTGACATGGAAGCAGGAGTGGATGTATTTCTCGGCCTGCTGCTGGATCGCCCGGACGACGCTCTTCGGCGCGTGGCCGGTGTTGAGCACGCCGATGCCGCCGGCGAAGTCGAGGTAGCGGTTGCCGTCCACGTCCTCGAGCACGGCCCCTTCGCCACGGGCGATGAACAGGGGCGTGATGTTGTAGGGGCCGCGGGGCACCGCGGCCTGGCGGGCCCGCAGAAGCTCCTGCGAGCGCGGACCCGGTATCGCGGTCTTCAGGACGATGTGCTTCGTCATTCCTGCGATTCCTTACTTGAGGTCGCTCCAGCGGTAAGGGTACCAGTACGGCTTCGCCTCGATCTTGTAGTCCATGTGGACGTGCTTCGGCTCCCGGAAGGCGTCCAGCCCCTCGATGCCGAGCTCCCGGCCGATGCCGCTCTTGCGCATGCCGCCGAACGGTGCGGCGTCATTGTCTGTCAACGGATCGTTGATCCAGAACGTTCCCGCGTGGACATTCTCCATCGCGTACATGGCGTATTCGAGATTGTTGGTGTAGATGTTCGCCCCCAGGCCGTACTCCGAGTCGTCCGCCAGGCGCACGGCTTCTTCGATTCCCTTGACAGGCATGATCGGGGCGATCGGGCCGAACGTCTCGGACTTCATGATCGACATCTTATGGCTGACATTCGTCAGGACGGTGGGCTCGAAGAAGTACCCCTTCTTGAGGGCCGGCGGCCGCCGCCCGCCGCACATCACCCGGGCCCCCTGCGACACCGCCTCCTCGATCCTGGCCTCGATCTGCTTCCGGTGCGCCTCGCGGATGAGCGGCCCGCAGTCGATGTCCGGCCCCATCGGGTTCCCGAGCCTCAGCTTCTTCGCCAGGGCGACGAACTTCTTCGTGAACTCCTCATAGACCCTCTCGAACACGTAGAAGCGCTCCCCCGAGGTGCAGACCTGCCCCATGTTGAGGAACGCCGCCCAGACGGCGCCGCGCGCCGCGACCTCGAGATCGACGTCGTCGCAGACGATGAACGGGTCGTTGCCGCCCAGCTCGAGGTTCAGCTTCTTGAGGTGGGGCGCCGCGGCCGTCGATATCGCCTTGCCGGTGGCGATGCTCCCCGTGAAGGCGATGAGCTGGACGTCGGGATGCACGACCAGGGGATCGCCGACCTCGGTCCCGAAGCCGGTGAGGATGTTCACGACCCCCTTGCCGAAGATCCCGAGATCCTCGGCCAGCATCAAGGTCGACAGAGGGGTCTCGTTCGACGGCTTGATGACGACGGTGTTGCCCGCCGCCAGGGCCGGCGCCAGCTTCCAGGTCAGGAGGAGGAGCGGGTAGTTCCAGGGGACGATGGCGACGACGACGCCGTACGGCTCCTTGCGGACGAAGTTGATCTGGTGCCGGAAGACCGGCGAGGGGACCTTTCCCCCCTGGTCGCGCGCCAGCTCGCCGTAGTAATCGAAGCAGGCGGCGCACCATTCGACCTCGTCCAGGTTCTCGATGAGCGGCTTCCCTCCCTCGAGGGTGAGCCGCCGCGCCACCGCCATCGCCTTCCCCCGCAGGCGCGTGGCGAAGTCGTGCATGAGGGCCGCCCGCTCGATTCCGGGGACGCCGCGCCAGTCGCCGAACGCCTCGGCGGCGGACTCCACCGCCAGATCGGCGTCTTGGGCATTGGCGCGCGGCACTTCGTCGATGATCTCTTCGGTGGCGGGATTGTCGATCGGGAAGCACTTCTTCGAGACGCTCCCGGTCCATTGGCCGTCGATCCACATGCGCTGCATGGCGCATTATACCCCTGCGTATCCGCGGGACCGGAAGGGTCAGCCGTTCAGGCCCGCGAGGGCCGCGTCCAGCGACTCGACCAGGCGGTCGAGGAGCTCTTCCGGGATGTTGAGCGGCGGCTCGACGCGGATGACCCGCGGCCGGTTCAGGGCATAGGCGACCAGGACGCGCTTCTCGTAGAGCACCTCGGTGACCGTGGCCCCGAGCGCCTCGTCGCGCATCTCGATGCCGATGAGCAGACCCTTCCCCCGGACTTCGTGGATCGCCCACGGATGCTTGCGTTGCAGCGATCGGAGCCGGTCCAGGAGGGCGGCGCCGAGGCGGGCGGAGCGCTCGCTCAGGCGGTCGCGCACGGTGATCTCGATCGCCTTGGCGGCCGCGGTGGCCGCGAGCGGGTTGTTCCCGAACGTCGACGAGTGCCACATCGGGTTGGCGTGGAACGACGCGAAGATCTCGTCCGTCGTCGTGAACGAGCCGCAGGGGACGACTCCGCCGGACAGCGCCTTCGCCAGGCAGAGGATGTCCGGCACGACGTTCCAATGGTTCACCCCGAACAAGGCGCCGGTGCGGCCGAGTCCGGTCTGCACCTCGTCCGCGATCAGGAGGACGCCGTTTCTGGTGCAGGTCTCGCGGACGCGCGGCCAGTAGTCGTCGGGGGGCACGATGACGCCCCCCTCCCCCTGCACCGGCTCGAGGATGACGGCGGCGGTGTCCTTCCGCATCGCCTTGTCGATGGCGGCGGCGTCCCCGTACGGCACGAACGACACGTCCTGCAGGAGCGGCTGGAACGGCTCGCGGAACACCGGGCGGCCGGTGACCGACAGGCTGCCCATCGACTTGCCGTGGAACGAGTTCTCGGTCGAGATGAATCCTCGTTTCTTCGTGTACAGGCGCGCGAGCTTGAGGGCCCCCTCCACCGCCTCGGTGCCGCTGTTGCAGAAGAAGGTCCGCTTCAGTCCGCCGGGGGCCACCTCGGCGAGCCGGCGCCCCGCCTCGGCCGTGATCGGGTTGACCAGGTACTGGCTGTGCAACGGCATCCGGTCGAGCTGGTCCTTGACGGCGCGCACCACTTCCGGGTGCCGGTGCCCCAGGGAGAAGATCCCGTAACCGCCGAGACAGTCGATGTACTCGTCGCCGTAGATGTTCCGGATCACCGAGCCCTCGCCGCTCCACTCGACCTGGGCGCGATCGCGGTCACGGTCGCGTGTCTTCGGGAAGCGGCGCAGGTAGGCGTTCCAGTTGTCGATCCCCTCCGCGGCGATCGCCTCCTGCTCGGCGCGGGTCAGGTCGCGTTCGATCGGCAGCTTCACGAAAGGCTCTTCAGCGTGTCGTCGAGATGCCCCAGGACCTCGTCGATCAGCTTCCTGGGGATCGACAGAGCCGGCTCGATCCGGATCGTCTTGGCGTTCAGGAGCGTGCCGGCCACCAGGACGCCGCGACGGAACAGCCCGGCCGCCACGGAGTAGCCGAACTCGGTGTTGTCGAACTCGACGCCGATCAGGAGCCCCTTGCCGCGCACGTCGACGAGGTGCTCGGGGTAGCGGGACTGGATGTCGCGCAGCCCCGCCAGGAAGTACTCCCCCGACACGGCGGCCTGCCCCGGCAGGTCCTCTTCCAGCGTCACATTGATCGCGGCGATCCCGGCGGCGCAGGCGAGCGGATTGCCGCCGAAGGTCGACGAGTGCAGGAACGGGTTGGCCTCAAGGACTTTCCAGATCTCCGGCGTCGAGATGAAGGCGGACAGCGGCATCACCCCGCCCCCGAGCGCCTTCCCCAGGCACATGATGTCCGGGATCACGTCCCAGTGCTCGACCCCGAACAGCTTGCCGGTGCGCCCCATGCCGGTCTGCACCTCGTCGGCGATCAGGAGGACGTCGTACTCGTCGCAGATCTCCCTCAGGCGCGGCCAGTAGTCGTCGGGGGGTACGATCGCCCCCGCCTCCCCCTGCACCGGCTCGGCCACCACGGCCGCGATGTCCAGCCCCACGTCGCGCGCCTTCTTGAGCTGCCACTCGACCTCGTCGGCGTCGCCGAACTCCACGAAATAGACGTCCTGCAGGAGAGGCTCGAAGGCCACCCGGTACTCCGCCTTGCCCATGAGCGACAGCGATCCGTACGACTTGCCATGAAAACCACGGATCGTGGAGATGAATCCGGACTTCTCCGTGTAGAGCCGGGCCAGCTTCATCGCCCCTTCGACCGCGTCGGTGCCGTTATTGATGAAGAAGCACTTCTGGAGATTGCCGGGGGCGATCTCCCCCAGGAGCTCCGCCAGCGCCCCGCGCAGGGGGTCGAGCAGCTCCTGGCTGGACAACGGCATCCGATCGAGCTGGCTGCGCACCGCCTCGACGATCTTCGGGTGACGGACGCCGGCGCTGTAGATCCCGAAGCCGCCCAGGCAGTCGATGTACTGCCGCCCCATGATGTCTTCGATGTAGGAGCCCTGGCCGGTCCATTCGATCGCGGCGTACTGCTCGGCCTCCGCCACCGACTTGCGGTACTCCAGGAATCCGGAGTTGAAATAGGCGTTGAACGACTTGACCGTCTCCTTGACGACGGTCTTCTTCCTGGCCAGGTTCAGCTTGTTGGCGTTGGCGATGATGTTGAGCCAGCGCTGCGACTCCTTGATGACCTTTTCGGCCGTGAAGCGCCGCGCGCCGCGTCGCGCCCTCGCCTTGGCAGCCGCCTTCAGGCTCTTGCGGACGGCGGCGCGTTTCTCAGGAGCGCTCACCGGCATCGGGTCGGCGCTCCGCGGGGCCACCTTCATCGTCACCGTCGGCGGCGGATCCCCCTTGCGGGCGCCGTTGCCGGCCGGCTTGCCGGCGGACGCCAGGCGGACGTTCGACAGGAGCACCACGTCTCCGCCGCCGCTCCCCCCCTTCGATCTCATGTCCCGCTTCATTGTGTTTTTCATATGAGGCCTCTTTCGTTCCAGCGAATCCAGAAAAGACAAGACTCCCCCCCGGGCTCCATGAGCCAAGACAGCGACCTGTGTTGGACGGCCCTGAGGCCTTTGTCGGGGTGTCGCCGGCTTGGGCGATGCTGACTAGGTGTCGGTCAGGAACGGCCGGGTCTTGCGGAGACTGCCGGCGGGTCCCCTCAGGAGGATCCGACGCCCCTGGATGACGGCGGAAACCGGTCGGCCTGGCCGTCGATTCCGGACTGTGCGGGGGCTTGTGAGCATGTGAAAGACTCCTGAAGGTGAGGAGATTGTAATTGCCCGGGCCGATCCTCGTCAAGGCGGGGTCCGGCGCATGACCCTGGCATGCGGGTCCCGGTCGGGACGGAGCCCCGTTCACGGGATCGTTGAAGTAATCATAAAGCGCTGACACAAATAGATTTAGGTCGATGGCAATGGCCAGGGGCACCGGTTTGCTTTCCGGTCTCTCCTACATCATATTTACCCGGCTTCTGGAGCTTCAGGCCGCGCGCGGCCGGGATGCAGATGACGACCTCGCCGGAGCCTAGCAGTCCCCTGGCGCGAGCCCTCAAACAGCTGGCGACCGCCACCAAGGTCCTGTCGTTCTACCCCGCGCAGCACCCGACTGTCGTGTCGGCCCTCGACAAGGCGGCCCTCCTGCTGAAAGAGGCGATGTCTGACACGGAAGCCCTGACGGTGGGCGTGAGCGAGACATCCTTCCTTCTGGACGGCGCGCCGCTGGCGGAGGGGGATCGGATCCTGGCCGGCTTCGCCAGCTATCTCAGCCGGAGGGATCTCGGCGCGCTCCTGTTCCGCTCACCGATCGAGGGGGACTCGCTGAAGGGGTTCCTCGAGGTCATCGCCCTCGATCCGGGGACGCTGCGGGCCAGAGGCGGCCCCAGGAAGAGCCTGGAGGAGAGGCGGCTCGGCGGGATCGCCGTCATCGAGTTCGACGCCTCGGCGGCCCTCAAGTCGGCCCGCACCGACACCGGCGACGCCCCGGTGGAGGAGAAGCCGAAGCAGAGCCTGAGCTGGAGCGACCTTCTGGCCCGCTACCTGGCCGGACGAGGACCGCTCCCCCCCGGCGGCCAGCATCTGATCCGCCGCGTCGCCGGCGACCCGGGCGCCGCCTGGGAGCTGATGACGTCGCTGCGCGAGATCCTGGTCTCGGCCGGCCCCGAGCGCGTCGCCCTCCTGACCGCGGCGCTCAAGAGCATCGCCGCCGAGGTCGCTGCCAGCGAGCCCGAGGCGATGGCCTCCCTGGCGCAGAACCTGGCCTCCGCCCTCATGGCGCTCGATCCCGCCTCCCGCAGGGACCTGCTCGGCGCCAACATCCCGATCCCGGGGACCGACGTCGACCTCGGCACGGCCATCAGGGCCCGGATCCCCGAGGACAAGCTGGGGGAGCTCATCGTCTCCCTGGTCCAGACGGAGGGGAACCTCAACGCCCGGCTGTCGAGCGTCATCCGCAAGGTCTTCATCGACCGGGGCGTGAGCGACCTGGAGAAGAGCGGGCTCCAGGAGGCGCTGCGCGCCGCCCGGCAGAACGAGCCGCCGCCGAAGGACGTCTGGGACTCGGTCGAGGATCTGCTCAAGGAGTCGCAGGACGACTGGATCTCGCGCGAGTACAAGGGGCTCCTGGAGATGATCGGGGAGAACGCGCCGCCTCTCGAGGAGGGGCTGAAGAACGAGCTGATGGCGATCCCGGACTTCGTCGAGGCGCTCACACCCGGGGGGATCGGTCGCCGCGCCTGGCTCCTGTTCGGAGACCTGGTCGCGATCGACCAGGAGCCGGCCCGGCAGTGGGTGGCGCTCGATCAGATCGAGAAGCGCGCCGTCTCGCTCAACCCCGGCTGGTACGCGGACAGCGCCGGTGTCGTGGAATCGGTGCGCGGCCTCCTCGCCACGGACCCGCCGCCGCAGCCGCACATCCGCGAGGCGGCGCAGCGCGCCCTCGCGGCCACCGCCGAGGGGCTGGTGCGGTCGTACCGGCGGGACTTTCATCGACTCGAGCCGGAGCACCACGCTTCGCTCGGCAAGGCGCTCGAGGCGCTGGGGGAGCATTCCGTCCCGAGTCTCCTGAACGGTCTCGCCCAGGAGGAGGACTGGGAGGTGCGGCGTCCCTTCCTGGGGCTCCTGGCGGCGCGCGGCAAGGTGGCCGTGCCGTCCCTGGTGCGGCGGCTCAACGACCCGTCCTGGTACCTGGTCCGGAACATCCTGCTCGTCCTGGGGGAGATCGCCGACCCCGCGACGATCCCGACGATCGCCACGACGCTGAAGCATCCCGAGCCGCGCGTGCGCCGCGACGCGGTCGCCGCGCTCGGGAAGATCGGCGGCCCGCGCGCCTTCGCCCTTCTCAAGGACTGCCTGGCCGACGCCGAGGTCTACGATGTGGTGATGCGCTCCCTGGCGACGATCGACAGGCGCCGGACGATCACGACGTTCCTGGAGATGACCGAGAAGGCCGACCTGTTCGGGCGGGGCCACGGACGGCTCAAGGAGGCGATCGCCACCCTGGGCCTTCTCGGCAGCAACGAGGCGGTGCCGCGGCTGCGCTCGATCCTGATGCGCGGCTTCTGGCTCCCCCCCTCCGCGGGGGACACCCTGCGGATCGCCGCCGCCCGCGCGCTCGAGAAGATCGGCACCGACCCGGCGCTCGGCGCCCTCATGCAGGGGGCGCGCCTGTGGAGATGGCCGGTGCGCGCGGTCTGCTCCGAGATCGTCGGGCAGCGATCGGCCCCCGGCAGCCGCACCGCGAGGACATGAGATGAGCCACTCGAGCCAGCCCGAGCAGGTGCCGCCGGCGGGACCGGAGGCGCAGGTCCAGGGACTGTCGGCCATGGCCGCGCGCTCGCTCGGCGCCGCCCTCGCGCAGCGCCGCATGTACCCGCCCGAGCACCCGATCGCCGCGCGCGCCCTGCAGTCGCTGATGCTGTACCTCGAGCGCATCCTCGCCCTGGTGCCCGATTGGCGGCTGGCGCTGGTCGGGGGGAAGCTCCTGGCCTCGGGCCGGCAGGTCGAGGAGGGAGGCGAGGGGCTGGTCCCGTTCATCGACGGCCTGAAGACCCGCGGCATCGAGACGATCGTCTTCAAGCGCGGCGTCGGCGTCGAGGAGCTGCGCCGGTTCATCTCCCTCATGATCCTCGATCCGAAATGGTTCGCCGGGCGGGGGCTGCCGGACCTGATGTCGAAGGAAGGGATCGTGTCGATCGAGGCCGGGCGCCTCGTCATCGACGAACCGGCGGAGACCGAGCACAAGAAGGCGGTGCTGGACGAGACCGGTCCGGAGGTCCTGGAGGCGTACGACAACGGACTCACCTTCATCGAGGAGGCGATGCGCTCGCTGCGGGAGGGACGCCGCATCAGTCTGGAGGAGGCCGAGTCGTTCGTGACCACGGTCGCCAAGCAGATGCAGCAGGATCGCTCCCCCTTCCTGATCCTGACCGCCCTGAAGTCGCACCACGCCTACACCTTCACGCACATCATCAACGTCTGCATCCTGACCGTGGCGCAGATCGAGGCGCTCGGCGGCGACGCGCGGGCGGTGCAGGAGTTCGGTCTCGCCTCGATGATGCACGACATCGGCAAGACGCTTCTGCCGGGCGAAATCCTGAGCAAGCCTGGAAAGCTGACGCCCGAAGAGCTCCTCCTGGTGCAGAGGCATCCTCAGGACGGAGTTCACATCCTGCGCGAGACGCCCGGCGTGCCGGACCTGGCGCTTCTCGTCGCCCTCGAGCACCACATGCGCTACAACCATGGCGGCTACCCGCGCCCGCGCCACCCGCGGCCGCTCCATCCCTGCAGCCTGATGACCAACCTGGCGGACACCTACGACGCCATGCGCAGCCGCCGCTCGTACCAGGAAGAGTCCCCGCCCGAGAAGGTCGCGTCCATCATCAATGACCGCGCCGGCGTCGACTTCCACCCGCAGCTCGCCCTGGCGTTCCTGCAGATCATGGGGGCTTACCCGCCCGGGACCCGCGTGCGCATGGACACCGGCGAGGAGGCGGTGGTCGTGCGCGTCAATCCGGCCAACCCCTACCGGCCGGTGGTGCGGATGCTGCGCGACAATACAGGCCAGATGCTGCAGCGTCTGGAGATCGTGGACCTGATGGAGAAGGAGCGGGTGGGCGGGCGTTTCGCGCGCAACGTCCTGTCGTCGATCAAGGCGCAGGCACCACCATCCCGTCCGCCGGCCGCGGCCCCCGCAGGCTCTCCGGGGGCCGGCGTCTAGTCGGACGACGGCGCGCGCTGGCGCTCGGGCCGCGGCGCCGCCGTGGCGATGCCGTGGCTGATGGCGTAGCGCGTCAGCCCCGCGACATTGTGGATCTCGAGCTTGTCCATGATGCGCGTGCGGTGGTTCTCGATCGTCTTCACCGACAGCACCAGGACCCTCGCGATCTCCTTGTTGGTGTGCCCCTCGGCGATGAGCTGCAGGATCTCGCGCTCGCGCGGCGTCAGGACATCCAGCATCCCGGTGCGCGTGCGCGGGTGCGGCCGCTTGAGGTAGCCGTCGACCACCTTGGTCGATATCGAGGGGTGCAGGTAGGTTCCTCCCCCCACGACGGCGTGGATCGCCTCGACCAGGTCGGAGGAGACCGATTCCTTGAGGAGGTAACCCCGCGCTCCCGCCTTCAGGAGCGAGTAGACGTACTCCTCGCTGCTGTGCATGGTGAGGGCGACCACCCGGATCGCCGGGCACTCCTTGACGATGCGCGTCGTGGCCTCGAGGCCGTTCATGCGCGGCATGCTCACGTCCATGACCACCACATCCGGCTTCAGCGTCAGCCCCTTGCGCACCGCCTCACGCCCGTCGGCGGCTTCCCCGACCACCTCGATGTCCCTCTCCGCCTCGAGAATGGCCCGCAGGCCCTGGCGCACGATCGTGTGATCGTCCGCCACCAGCACGCGCGTCTTTCTGTGGCTCTGCATGTTGACGCGCCTCATGGAAACCCTGCCTCGTACGCCTGGACGGGTGCCGGACGGCTCGACCGTCCCCGCCCCGCGGCCGCCGCGTGGATCGGGATCTCGGCGACCAGACGCGTCCCCCGGCCCGGGCGGGACTGGATGCGCAGCGCCCCCCCGGCCCGCTCGATCCGCTCGCGCATGCCGATGAGACCCAGACCCTGGTGGGACATCCCCGCCTGCCTCAGCCCGATGCCGTCGTCCGAGACGATCGCCCGCAGGGTCCCGTTGTGGCCGTTCAGGCCGATGCGGACCTGCCGGGCGCGCGCGTGGCGGGCGACGTTGGTGAGCGCCTCCTGGAAGAAGCGAAACAGGAGGGTGTTGACGTCCTTGTCGATCGGCGCGCCGTTGCTGTTCGCCTGCAGCTTGACGCCCACGCCGGTGCGCCTCGAGAACGTGTCGGAGTACCAGCGCAGGGCCGGCACGAGCCCCAGGTCGTCCAGGATGGACGGACGCAGGTCCATGGCGATGCGGCGCGTCTCGGCGATCGTGCGAAGCACGACGCTCTCCGTCTCCCGGATGGCGCGACCCACCTCGGGCGCCCCGCCCCGGGTCAGGTTGCGCAGGAGCCCCAGGTTGATCTTGGCCGCGGTCATCGACTGGGCCAGCTCGTCGTGCAGCTCGCGCGCGATGCGGCGCCGGTCTTCTTCGATCCGGCGCTCGAGGCTCTCCGACACGGCCCGCAGGTCGGCCTGCTTGCGGCTCAGCGCCTCGATGACGCGCGCCTTCCTGACGGCGTGGCCGATCTGGTCGGCGATCGTGGCGTGGAGCCGGATGTCCTCCTCCTCGAAGGCCCGCGGCCGCGCGTCCTCCAGCCTCAGCGTCCCCAGGATCTTCCCCCTGCACCGGATCGGGAGCACCAGGACCGTGCGCGCTTCCGCCCAGTAGGCGCAGATGTCCGGCGCCTCCCGGAGATCGGGGACCACGACCGGCCGGCCGGAGCGCAGGGCGCGCGGGCTCAAAGTCGTGGAGCTCGGGCGGGCCGAGAACCGGTATCCGCGCGAGTACTGCCCCGGCGGTCCCGCCATGGCGGCGACCTCCATCTCCCCCGCCCGCTCGTCGTGCAGCGCCACCACGACCCCCAGGGCCTTCGTCACCCCCCGCACCACGCGGGCCAGGCGCGGCAGCAGGACCGGAAGGCTCTCTTCAGCGCTGATGGCGTGCCCCACCTGGCTGAGCAGGAGCAGCCCCGACTGGCGCCGCGCTTCGGCCTCGCGCGCCAGCGCCCCGTTCACGACTTCGGTGATGACACCGGCCAGCGCGGTCGCGACTTCGAGCTCGGTCGCCCCCAGGTCGAACGGCTGCCCGCCCCGATCCGCCAGCAGGAACCCGAGCGGCCGCCCCGGACCGCGCAGCGGGGCGCCAAACAGGGAGGTCACGCCGAGCCACCGAACGTGGCAGATGCGCCGCTGCGACGCACCCGAGCCGCCGCCGACGTGCAGGACCGCCTGCCGGCGGCGCACCAGGCTCCGCCCGAACGGACAGTCGCGCAGACGCTCCCCCGGCGGGTCGAGCGACGCCGCGCGCACGCGCCCGCAGGACGCCAGCCTGCGCAGACGATGGCGGCGATCGAGAAGAATGATCTCGGCCCGCCGGAACCCCATGGTGCGCGCGAACTCGCGCAGCACGCGGGTGGCGATCTCGAAGGGCCTGCCCTGCGCGGAGCTCAGAAGCGAGATGCGGTAGAAGGAGCGCATCAGCCTCAGGTCATGATCGCGGCGCGCGGCCTGGAGCGGAGACCTCCCCCGACGCATGCTTCCCTGAGAGTTTTCGCCGCGAGCCAGGGCTTGTTTCATCGGCAGACAGCCAAGTTGTTGTGGTGTGACCTGCGCTCGACTCATTCTGGTCACAGGAAGTGCCCGTGTCAACTGGATTCGCGGGCGATACGGGCGAACACCGCCGCGATGCGCCCCGCCGCACGGCCGTCCCAGAGCGGGATCGACCGGGGTCGCCGGGCCCGTGCGCGCAGGATCCTCCGCGCCGCCGTGACGATCGCCCGCGTGTCGCTCCCCACCAGCACGTTCGTGCCGCGGGTCGTCGTGATCGGCCGCTCGGTATTTTCACGGAGGGTGAGGCACGGCACGCCGAGGATCGAGGCTTCTTCCTGAATGCCGCCCGAATCGGTCAGGACCAGACGCGCACGCTTCTGGAGATGCAGGAAGTCGAGATACCCCAGAGGCTCGATGAGCCGCAGACTACCGGAGCCGCCGTCCGCGCCGACACCCAGCTCCCGCATCATCTTGACGGTGCGCGGGTGCACCGGGAAGACGATCGGGATGTCCTGCGCCACCGTCTCGAGCGCCGTGAAGATGCGCCGCAGCGCAGCCTCGTCGTCCACGTTCGACGGCCGGTGCAGCGTCAGGAGGGCGAACGGCGCCGCGATCCCCAGCCGCCGCATCACGTCCGACGAGTCGGCCCGCGCCAGGAAGCGCCGCAGCGTGTCGATCATGACGTTGCCGACGCGGTGGATCCTGCGGCGCTCGATCCCCTCGTGGCGCAGATTGACGTCGGCGTCCGGGCTCGTGGTGAACAGCAGGTCCGAAAGGGCGTCGGTGACGACGCGGTTGACCTCCTCCGGCATCGACCGGTCGCGCGAGCGCAGCCCCGCCTCGACATGCGCCACGCGCACCGGCGGCGACATCTTCGCCGCCACCACCGAGCAGGCCAGGGTCGAGTTCACATCCCCCACGACCACCACCCAGTCGGGCCGGTCGGCCACCAGAACCTTCTCGAACGCCTCCATGATGCGCGCCGTCTGCACCGCGTGGCTCCCGGAGCCGACACCGAGATGGATGTCCGGCTTCGGGATCTCCAGCTCCTCGAAGAAGATGTCCGACATCGCCTCGTCGTAGTGCTGCCCCGTGTGCACCAGACGGGCCTCGAAGAGCCCGGGACGCGCCCGGAGCTCGCGCAGGAGCGGCGCGACTTTCATGAAGTTCGGGCGGGCCCCGGCGACGAGGAGAAGACGGAGAGGGGCGCGCTTCTTCATCCCCGTCCCAGGACGACGCGCAGCGCCTCGCACACCCTCTCGACCTGGGCGTCGGTCATCTCCGGGAAGAGCGGCAGCGACAGCACCTCGCGCGCCGCCCGCTCGGCGACCGGGAAGGACCCCTCGCGCAGGCCCAGCGAGGCGTAGCAGGCTTGAAGGTGCAAAGGGATCGGGTAGTGGATGCCGGTCTCGATCTCCTTCTCGAGAAGCTCCGCGCGCACCCGGTCGCGGACGTCGATGGGGACGCGCACCGTATAAAGATGATAGACGTGCGTCCCCCAGGGCTTCTCGACGGGAAGACGGAGCGCCGTCCCGGCGAGCCCCATCTCCTTGAAGCGCTCGGTGTAGAGCGCCGCGAGCGCCCGCCGCCGCGCGTTCCAGCCGGACAGCCGCTTCAGCTTGACCCGCAGGATGGCCGCCTGCAGCGCGTCCAGACGCCCGTTGTACCCCTCCTCGGCGTGGATGTACTTCTCCGACTGGCCGTGATCCCTCAGACTGCGCGCGCGCGCCGCGATCTCCGCGCGGGCGGTCGTGAGCATGCCCCCTTCGCCGCAGCCACCCAGGTTCTTCGTCGGATAGAAGGAGAAGCAGCCCGCGTCCCCCAGCGACCCGGCGGAGCGTCCCGCCCCGGCGGCGCCTCCCCGGTACAGCGCCCCGTGCGCTTGGCAGGCGTCTTCGACGACCGCCAGAGCGCGCGGCCGCGCCATCTCGAGGATAGGGCCCATGTCGGCCGTCTGACCGTACAGGTGGATCGGAACGATCGCCGCGGTGCGGTCGGTGATCGCCTTCCGCACGAGCCCCGGGTCAAGAGTCAGCGACTCGGGATCGACATCCACGAACACCGTCCGGGCGCCGGCCTGGGAGATGGCCTCCGTGGTGGCGATGAAGGTCAGGGGGGACGTGATGACTTCGTCGCGGGGGCCGCCGCCCGCGCCCGCGGCGATCAGCGCGAAGCGGAGGGCGTCCGTGCCGCTCGACACCGCGACCGCGTGCGGCACATCGCAGAAGGCGGCGAACTCTCTCTCGAGCCGCTCGACCTCGGGGCCGCCGATGTAACGGCCGGAGGCGAGCACGCGCTCGACCGCCGCCAGGATCTCCTGCCTGAGATCGGTGAATGTCGCGCCTAGGTCGATGGCGGGGACACGGCCGGCCGGCTTGCCTTCATCCTGCGCCTTGCGGAGAACGCCCATTCTCCCCCTCCTCCCGCGAAGGGCAGATTGTGGGGCAGCCGCAGGTTCAAGTCAACGGCGCGGGCGGTCCGTGCAGGAGAGGGGTGCCGCGGACTATCACCCCGCGGCCGACGAAACCCGCCCGGGTGGTCCCTGGCGCTCGAAGCCGGTGCTCAAGAGGCGCTCCGCCTGCGACGCCTCCACGGGCTTCGAGAACAGGAACCCCTGTCCGTAGCGGCAGCCGAGATCGAGCAGCTGCTGCATCTGCTCCCTGGTCTCGATCCCCTCCGCCACCACCCGCATGCCGAGGTTCTCGGCGAAGCGGAGCACCGTCCGGACGATCTCGAGATTCTTCCGGCTGGCGGACATGTTCCACACGAAGGAGCGGTCGATCTTGACGGAATCCAGCGGGAACTTGTGCAGATAACCCAGGGAGGAGTACCCGGTCCCGAAGTCGTCCAGGGACAGCTTGACGCCGAGCTTCTTCAGGCCGGTCAGAATGCCGATGGCCCGCTCGGGATCCTCCATCATGACGCTCTCCGTGACCTCCAGGCTCACGCAGGCGGGGGTGACACCCGTCTCGCGCAGGATGCGCTCGACCACATCGACGAGGTCCGCCTGGCTGAGCTCCTTGCCGGACAGGTTGACGTTCATCAGGAGCGGCGGCTCGGAGCGGAAGCGAGCGTGCATGGCCTGGAGCCAGCCCAGGGCGTCCTTCATGCACCAGCGGTCGATGTCGATGATCAATCCCGTCTTCTCCGCCAGGGGGAGGAATTCCGCGGGGGAGACCAGGGCGCGCTGCGGGTGCATCCAGCGAATCAGGGCCTCGAAGCCGACGATACCGGAGGTGTCGAGGTTCAGGATCGGCTGATAGAAGCTCCGCAGCTCCCCCTTGCCGATGCCGGAGCGGAGCTCCTTCTCCAGACGCATCTCGTCGATCGCCAGCGAGTGCATCTTGCGCTCGAACAGCACGTGGCGGGCCCCTCCCTGGTCGCGGGCCTGGACCATCGCGATGCCGGCGTCGCGCAGGAGATCCCCCGCGCCTGCGCCATCCCCCTCGCCGATCGCGATGCCGATGCTGGCGGTCATCGAGGTCTCCTCCCCCTCGGACCGGAACAGCGTGCCCAGGTCGCTCTGCAGCCGGCCGGCGAAGCGCCCGACGATGTCGGCGCTCTTGCAATCGAGGATCAGGACGGCAAATTCGTCGGGGCCTATCCGGGCGGCGGCGTGCTCCTCGCGCAGGGTCAATCGCAATTGGTCGGCGACGTGACAGATGAAGCGATCTCCGAAGGCGTGCCCGAGGGTGTTGTTGAAGCGTGTGAACCCGTCGAGGTCGAGGGTCAGGACGGCCAGGGGACACCCGGGGCGCGACCCCGCGTCCCCCAGGGCGCGCCGCAGCTGCTCCGCGAACGAGCGGCGATTGTAGAGCCCCGTGAGCGGATCCCGCGTCAGCTCCTGCTCCAGCCGTTGCTCCGCCACACCCCTCTCGGTCGCCTCATGGTCGATCTCGAGGCGCGCCCGCGACAGCCGTTCCTTGCGGAGCTCGACCTCTCTTAGGAGCAGCTCCGGCTGACGGAGCAGGCCGTAGGTCGACAGGCCTATCGCGGCGCCGAAGGCGAGAACCAGCGCCAGGCCCGCGGCGAGGGTCCCGGTCGCGTACCATCCTCCCGAGCCGGCGACGGCCAGCCGCCAGGCGGCGCCCGGAAGGTTCAGCTCGAAATCGAGGGCGCTCCGGGACAGGCTGGGGGCCCCGAGGAAGGGGGGCCCGCCGTCGGACTCCTCCCCCGATCGCCGGAGCGCGAACTGGTACCCCGCGTTCCCCAGCAGGTCCAGCCCGCTCGCGCTCAGGACCTGAAGGAGGTCGACCAGCAGGGTGGTCGAGACCGGCGGGCCTTCGGCCGTGGCCTCGGTCCGGTGCACCACCAGCACGACCGTGTTGCCGCGCGAAGAGGCGAACGGGCCGCGCACCGCCGTCGCCCCCTCACCCCGGAAGACCGAGCCGTCGGATCGCCAGAACCGGGTGTCGCGCTCGGGAAACCGCGTCTGATCCACGAACGCGCAGGTGCGCCCGCCACGCGCCTGCCAGACCCCCTGGATCGAGGCGGATGTCTCGATCAGCCTCTGGAAGAGGGGACGCAGCGCATCGCAGTCGCGATCGTGCGCCACGAGCGCCAGCGTCTCGCTCACGGCGCCGAGCCGCTCGAACTCGGTCTCCAGGCGGTGACCGAAGGCGGCGCCGATGGTCCGGGCCTGCGCGCGCCGGGTCTCCGCCTCGCGCGCGGTCGTCGCCCGGAGAAGAGCCGATCCGCAGAGCACGGCGATCAGGGAGGCCACGAGCGCGCGGGTCGAGGCTTTCCTAGTCGTCATCGGCCACCACCCCGCCCTTGGCCGGCCGGCCGGAGAACGGGATGAACCAGGCCGTCGACAGCATCCGTCGCCTGGTGCTCTCCCCCTGGAAACTGGAGGCGGCGACATTCATGCGGTGCCTTCCCACGGTCAGCGCCACGGTCATGTAGATTTCCGTCGAGCTCTGCGTCTCGCTGCCCGGCGCGCCTCTGTAGGGCACCGTGCGGCCGACGGCGACCCCGAAGGTCCAGGTGGCGGAGGTGCCGCGCAGGCTGACGCTTCCGGTCGCGAACTTGTCGTCGAGGTCCCCGCTCATCCCGGTGTACAGCCGCAGGCCGGCGCCCCAGCGCTGCGCCGCGGTGATGTCGAGCCCGCCCTGCAGCAGCTGCCCCTCGGTGTCGCCGATGTCCAGCCAGCTGTCTCCGAGCACCAGCGTCACCCGGCCCGGCGCGAGGCCCGCGTACAGTGTCGCGCTGACCTCATTGAAGTCGTCGGATTGCCCGGGAAGACTGGCCTTCCCCAGGCGCATGGAGGCGTCGAAATGGTGGCGCGCGCCGAACTGGAAGGTGCGGCCGCCCGAGACATAGGCCCAGTGGGCGTCCTCCATGGAGACACCCGCCGCGCCGATCCGGTAGGAGCCGCCGCGGCCGGCGCCGATCCAGACGACGCTGGTCCCCCAGCCCTTCACTTCGGCGCTCCCGTCGTAGAGATCGGCGTTGAGCATCAGGCTGCCGTCGGCCGCGAGCGCGGTACCCGGCGCCGCGATCGCCGCCACCAGCAGGGCGCAGGCGCCCGCGCGCAGGCGATTCGTCAACACGAAGCCTTCCCGCGTCCGGGAGCGGCTTCCGCGGAGCCGGGAGGCCCGCTCTGGGCCAGCAGCATCTCCTCGAACGTCACCACGACCAGCGGCTCGACCCCCTGGAGGATCCGGTGGGAGCGCAGATGGCCGACCCGGTACTCGGAGCCGATGCCGTAGCGGCAGCGCAGCAGCTCGGCCTCCTCCCCGCTCATCAAGAGCTGCGGGTCGGTCGGCTCGACGAACCGGACGACCTCGAACAGATTGGCCGGTTGCCTGTCCACCAGCATCTGCCTGCGGAAGCTCTCGCTCATGTGAACGATCCCCCCGTCCCCCGGCTGTACGATCACCCTGGGAAGCGGATCGGTCTCGACCGCCTGCCGGAACAGATTGGGGACATCCTCCGGCCGGGCTCGGAGGCCGGCGCGCCGCGCCAGCGAGTCGCCGACGCACACGAGCGTCAGAGAGGCGCCGGCAAACAGCAGGAGCGACACGGCGATCTGGGAGGGGGTGGTCGACAGGCCGGTGAACGCCTCGGAGTCGCGCCGCATCTTGAGGAGATCACCGAGCTCCGCCAGAGGCAGGCCGACCCGGAAGGCCAGCCAGCGCAGCCCCTCCGACTCGGCCAGGGCGACCACCGTCACCGCGACCCATGACGTGGCCGCGATGCCGTAGGAATGCCACCCCGGGAGCAGCAGGACGTTCGCCAGCAGGACAGGCGCGAACACCCACAGGAAGGCCGGGTTGTCGACGCCGCCGGCGAGGTGCCAGATCCAGGCGAACGTGACGACGGCGCCGACCTGCATCAACAGCGTCCCGGCGAACATGATCGATCGACCGGCGGCGCGGTCCAGCAGCCTGGCACCCCCCCAATACGCCACGCCGAAGCAGGCCACCGTCGAGGTGATGCTGCCGAGCGGCAGGCGGTACAGACGCCAGAGAAATGGCACGACCGCCAGCACGAACCCCACCGTCGCCGAAGTCAGGACGACGCAGTCCAGGATCGCCCGGTCGCTCCGCAGACGCTCGAGACCGGTCACGGCCCGGGACTCTTGGCCGGAGCGACGCGGTATTCGCCGAGCACCGGGCCGTCCTGCAGATTGCCCTGCAGCGTGTTGTTCTCCAGGGAAGGGTTGGCGGCGACCTGCCGGCCCTGCGGGAAAACGTACGTCAGGACACGCACTCCGGCCGCGCTGCTGCTCATCACCCGGTTGTTCCGGAGGCTGGGAGAGCTGCCGACGATGAACAGGCCATCGACCGTCTGGCCCATCAGGACGTTGTCCACGATGAGATTGGGGTTGCCCACGGCTCCCAGAATGATGGCGATGCCGTAGCCGTTCGAGTGCACGCGATTGGCGCGTACCATCGCGCTCGACGACGAGCGCAGCAGCACGCCCATGCTGGCGTTGTGGTCGATCTCGTTGTCGACGAGCGACAATCCGTGCGTGTCCTCCGCCTGCACGCCGATGGCCCCGGACCCTATCCGATTGTGCTGGATCACGGCCCCGCGGCCGCTCACGAACACCGCCGTCTCGCGCGACTTCGTGAAGCCGTTGTTGGACAACAGCGCGCCGACGTTGATGATGCCCGCCCCGATCCGGTTCTCGACGAACTCGTTGTCGCGCACGATGAGGCGCGGCTCCCCCGGGCCGGCGTCCGCCGGCCCCACCGCCCAGATCCCGGCCGAGAGCTGGCGCGCGAAGGAGCTCTTCTGCACCGTGACCGTGCCCCCCGAGGCGATCTGGATGCCGGTCCCGTTCCCCTCGAACCGCGAGCCGTCCACGATCAGCTCCCGGACCTGATCGCCGATCTGGATGCCGATGCCACAACCGGAGATCTCGACGTTGGTGACGGCGACCGCGCCGCCGCGGATCAGGATCGCGGCTCCGCCCACGTGGACCAGCTTCAGGCCGGAGAACGACACATGGGGGCTGACCACGTCGAACAGCGGGCCATCCTTCGACAGATCGGCCCGGATTTCCGTGTTCTTCCCGCCGTCGATCACGACCCCGGCGGGATTCACGAGGGGCGGCAGAGGGGTCCGGACGGTGATGCTGCGTGTCTGGAACTGGATGCGCGCGCGCCCGTTCGCCAGATTCGAATCGAAGATCGCCTGGCGCAGACTGCCGACTCCGACGTCGTCGCCGTTGGTCACGAGGATCAGGCGCGAGGTCGCGAGAGCGGGTCCGGGCTCGCCGGCATCCGTCAGCCATTGCGCGGACATCCCGACGAAACCGACGACCAGAAGCAGAGCGAGTGCGGCAACGTTCCGACCGTCGAGTCTCATGGGGCACCCTCCTGCGCGTGGGCCAGCACGAAGAGCTTGTGCCAGGACCGGGCGACGAGCCGTCGTCCGGCTATCCAATCGATCGGAGCCGCCGCCGCCGACGCCAGTGCGAGCAGCGGCCAGCCGAGAAGCCGGGGCAGCCGCTGGTACAGGACGACGGCCGGCAGCTTGAAGCGGGCCGGGTCGACGCCGGTCATGTGAAGACAGGCCAGCCCGGCTCGCGAGAACAAGGACAGGTAGGTCCCCGACGTACGCGCCCTGAAGGCGGCGTGGTCGTAATCGCGCACCTCGCGCGCCGGCGCGGCCTCCAGGACGACCATCCGGCCGGCCGGTGCCAGGTGCTCCGCCAGGCGGCGAATCGCCTCGCCGGCGGCCGCCTCATCGAGGATGTGCTGCAGGACGGTCACTGCCACGATCCGATCGAAGGTCCGATCGAGCCGCAGCGCGGCCAGGTCGCCGACCCTGAAGCGACAGCGGTCGGCGACTCCTTCACGCCGGGCCCGCCGCGCGGCCTCGCCGATCATGACCGGAGACAGATCGACGCCGCTCACCAGGGCCCCGCGCGCCGCCATCAGGCGGCTCCACCGACCCACTCCACAGCCCGCATCGAGGACGGTGCTCCCTTCCGGCATATCGAGCCAGGGGAGCAGCGCCAGACGCTGACTGTGGTGGATCAGCGAGTTGTAGAATGCCGGCATCCCGAAGGAGCAGACGGCCGCGAGTCCCCGGCCGGCCCCCGCGAAGCTGCGCGCCCGGTTCTCCCAGTACTCCGCGAGCGAAGCGACCGGCAGGCTGCTCATGGGCTCGACAGCACCGAGTGCGTGGAGCCGGGGTGGTCGTAATGATCGTCGTACACCCGCCGCCCGCGCAGGCGCAGGCTCAGCCAGTTCAGGTACCCCACGGTGGTCGGGACGACGAGAGCCAGCGCGTAGAAGAAGAACAGCGGCACCGCCGGACCGAGGCGGGCCCGCTCCGGGCGCTTGATCGCGGTCAGGAGCAGGACCGTCATCAGCAGGGTGTACTGCACGTACGCGATCACGAAATGGGACGGATCGGTCATCGGAGTGTCCGGGACCAGATCGAGCCCGAAGAGGACATCGACGCCGTTCAACGTGCTGAGCAGCAGCGTGAGCAGCATGAGCAGGCGGATCGGGTGAAGCGCGATGGAGAGACCGGCGGCGTAGACCAGGAAGTGGTAGGTCGTCGACGCGTCACGGCGCCAGAACGATCGGATGCGCGGCAGCTGCGTCGCGTAGACGTGCAGCAGGCCGAAATACCAGCCGACGCGCTGCGAGAACAGGTCTCTCCAGGTCCGTTTGGGAACCGTCTCGAAGACCAGCCTTTCGTCGTAGTAGATGCGCTCCTTCCCGGAGAGAAGGATGATCGCGTTCTCGAAGTCCTCCGCGTAAACGGTGAGATCGTGCTTGTCGAGCACCGACTCGAGGGCGTCCCGCCGATAGATCGACAGACCGGAGGTGACGCAGTGATCCCCCAGACTCTTGCGCAGCACGGAGAACGTCAGGCCGTACTCCAGGGCCTGCAGAGTCGGCAGCAGCCCCGCCTCGACGATGCGGATGCGCGGCGTCAGCGCCGCCATGCCGCCGCGCTGGAACTCGAAGATCCGGCGCTCCAGGCCGCCGAGCATGAGGACGTCGTCCGCCAGGCGACAGTCGGGATCCATCACGATGACCGTCCGCACCGCCGGATCGACCTGGCGCAGCAGCTGGCGGATGGCCCCCGGCTTCTTCTGGTTCTGCGCGCCCCGCACGCAGCGAAACCCGGCGCGCAGCAGGACCTGCGCCGTCGAATCGGTCGAGGCGTCGTCGATGATCCAGACCCGGTCCTTGAACGGCAGCATCGCCTCGATGAAGTCCTCCACCTGGTCGGCCATGTCGTGGACGGCCAGCAGGAACGCATACCCTTTCAGGTGAAGTGCGACCTGGGCATCGGTGAACCTGCCGATGCCGACCGGCACGGATGTCGGGCAGGCACCGCCGCGGGGCCGTCCCGTGTGCACGCGGAGCAGGACGCGGCGCACGATCAGATCGAACAGATCGGCGAACAGCATGAAGTTGGCCAGAAAGTACACGCCGGCATAGAGCGGCCCCGCGAACGAAGTGACCCAGACGATCGCCAGCACGAGCGCCGCGCATCCGGACCCCAGCACGACACGCCGCCGCAGGACTTCGGGCAGGGACGTCACATTCGATCTCCCGGCTGGATCCGCCACTCCACGCCGCGCCAGGGGCTGCCCGGCGATGCGGCGGCCGGCTTCGCGCGGCCGGTGACGAGCAGGGCGAAGTGGCCCGGTTTGCTGGTCATTCCCGGCGGCCCTGTCCTCTCCGGTGCCGTCTCTTCGAGCGCGAAAGCGAGGAAGCCTCGATCGGCTCTCCGGGCGCGCAGGACCAGGGCCTCCAGTGCCGCCCGTCTTTCCGCCGGCGGGCCGATCAGCAGCTGCAGCCGGTCGGTGTCGCCGGTCCGCTCGACGATCGCCGCGCAGTCGCCGATCGCGAGCGTCTCCACCGGGTCGGGACGTTCGATGAACTGCCCCCTCCAATCCAGACGACCCGGATAGTCGAAGCACGCCGCGTTTTCTACGGGTTCGCGCGCGGCCGCGGACTGGATCGTTGCAGGCGGGACGGAGCGCACGCGGGGCGTCTTACCGATCGCCGGCAGCCGCGAGCTCGCAGGCTCGAACGAGATGTAAGACGTCGGCAGCATGTGCGCTCCGAGCCTCCTGAGAACACGGCCGCTGGAGTTGTCCTCTCTCACGAACGCCAGGGCCAGAGCGCGGCCCCGGCGGGCGACGACGCCGATGGCGGACTCGATCAGCCTGCTGAACAGGCCGCGGCCCCGGGCCTTCGGGGCCGTCCATCCGGCGGTCAGGATCGCCGCGGCGACCGTCCCGCCGCCGGCCAGGCGGACCGACCGGTAGTTCACCCCGACGCCCGACACGATGCGTCCTCCCTCGCGCATGACCAGCAGGTCGGGAGGCCGCCCCGCGAAGGCGCGCCGCAGGTAGAACCGGTACATCGAGCGCGTCCACCACAACCCGGACCCGGCCCGGAGAGATCGGAGGTAGCGATCGTCCAGGTCCGGCGGATTCAATTCGACCGCGCCCGCTCCGGGCTCAGCAGCCGGTCCGCGATCTGCCCGAACGAGGTCCACCACAGGTCCTCCCCGAAACGTCGATCGAGCTCCGAGAACAGGAGATCGAGATAGTTGCAATAGGCGTCGTCCAGACCGTCCAGCATCGAGTGCCCGCCCCCGCTCTTGAAGATGTGCGCCTTGATCGCCAGCAGACCGCGGCACCCGACGATGCTGAGGGCGCGCTCCAGCCGGGACGTCGCCTGGAAGTTGTGGGTGAAGTGCACGAGCCGGCCGTCGTCCATGATGCCCGGGCGCAGCAGCGGAAAGTCGCGCAGCGCGCAGGAGCGCGTGACCGCCTCCGGGGTGGCCGCTGTCGTGAGATCGCGGGCCGAGCAGACGAACGTGAACCCGAGGTCCCCCAGCGCCCCGGCGAGCGGCGGAGTCAGATTCCAACCCGGCGGCTGGAAGCCGCGCACGTAGGACAGCCTGGCGGCATCGAAGATGTCCAGCGCCCGCCGCAGCATGCCGCAGCACTCCTCGCGGTCCTGCTCCTGGAATTCGACGGTGAGGCGCTGTCCGGGATGGAGGTGATGCAGCCCGTGCGGCGCCACCTCCGCGCGGGGCAGGGCGCTCAGATAGCGGACGAACTCCGGGAAGCGATCGATCCGCATTTCGTTTTTAGGGCGGACCGGGGCGAGATGCATCCGCCGCCTCACGATCGGAATCCGCGCCAGCAGCCGGCGGGTCGGATGCAGGCCGAGCGGACGCCAGTCCGGCGTGACGAACAGCGTGGCCCGCAGCTTCGGATGCCTGTCGAGAAGGCGGGCGAGACGGCCCAGCGCTCCCCGCCCGAGGTCGCCGCCCGCTTCGTACGGGTCGGTCGAGGTCGAGGGATGGATGTCATCGACGCTGAAGCAGACCGCGGCGGTCTTCCCGGAAGGGAGCCAGCGAACGGCGTCCGGCGCCGGCGGCCGCATGCTCATGGACATGCGAGCGCCTCGCGCGGCGACAGGAGAGCGCCCCGGAGCGTTTTCATTCCGGCGCCGGTGGGGGCGCCGGGCAGGTGCGCCAGAAGCTCGTCCACGATCTCTTCGCTTCCGGGAGTGGAGTGCCCCGCTTCGGAAAGGACGCGCATCGCGCACAGGATCCACAGGAACGAGCGCAGGCGCGACGGCATGTGCGCGGCATGCCTCTGAAGACTCCGGCGCTGCAGCTCGAAGGCGGCTTCGATCGCCACGATCACCCCGCGCGCCTCCGGGTCGATCGGCAGGATCTTCGCCGGCTGGTCCCAGGAGATGCCGGTGCCGGCGATGCTCTGGCGCGTGAAGACCGTCCACGGGACAAGCTCCGGGTCGCCAGCCATGACGGCGCCCGAGAACGGGATCACGTAGGGATACATCCCCACCTCGCAGCCGGCGACCATCCATTGGAAGGCCTGCCGGATGGTCTCCGCCAGATCGTCCAGGCGGCTTCTCGGCGAAGTCAGGATGATGTCCAGGAACGGCGTTATCCCGAGCTCCAGGGCCGTGGCGAGCACCTCCCGGACATGCGGGTGGATCTGTGCCTTGTTGAATTCCTTCAGGACCTCGAGCGAGAAGCTCTCTATGCCGAAGCCCAGGACGCGGAATCCGGCCCGGCGCATGGCCGTGAGCCGCTCACGGTTCATCGCGTCGACACGATTGGTGCTGATGAATTGAAGGTCGTCAGGGAGATCGCCGGATCGCTTGGCCGCCAGGATCGCCTCGCACAGCGGCAGGATGCGTTGGTCCTGGCGGAATACGAAGATGTCGTCCTGGAAGATGACCGTCCGCACTCCGGGCTGGGCCGCGACGATACGGCGCAACATGGCGAGGCATTCCTCCGCCTCGAGCCGGGCGATGCGCGCCGTCCCCCCTTGCGCCGCGTGCAGGAAATTGGTCGAAGAGCAGAAGGTGCATCCCATGGGGCAGTAGTTGAGGGTGATCAGCCGGACCGAGCGGATCTCCGCCAGGCGCGCTTCCCTCTCGGCCTTGTACGGCAGATCGCCGACGCGGTAGCAGCGTTCCAGCTTGTCCCAGTACGAGCGGTACGGCATCTTTTCATAGGGGATCCGGAAGATCGCGTCGCGCAGCGCCGGGCGTTCCATGGCGGTGCGCGGCAGCCTCGCGAGATCTCCGTCGTCGCGCATGAATGCCGTTCCAGGGATGCCGTGCAGGAGGCTCCCCGCCCGCAGCCGGCGGCCGATCTCGAGCAGCGGGCCCTCCCCCTCTCCGAGCACGACGAGATCGAACGGCGCCAGGCGGAACAACTCCCGCGGCTTGAAGGTCGCCTCCATGCCGCCGGCGACGAGCAGGGCCTCCGGCAGCACCCTGCGGGCGAGATGCGCCAGGGCCAGGTCGTAGCGCAGCGTCATGCCGGTCGTGGAGAACCCCAGCACGTCCCAGGAACGGGCCCGCAGCCGTTTTTCGAGCGCCTTCTCCGGCGCCTCACCGGCACAATTCGGGTCGAATACCTGGACCTCGAACCCGGCTGCCTCCAGCGTTCCGGCCAGCCGCCACACACCCAGGGGCGGGGCCAGGAAGGTGAATTCGCCGCCGGTGGGATCGTAGGGACCTACGAGCAGAAAACCTGGCGCAGGTCGAGGGGAGAGCGGCTCTCTATTGCTGATCGGGGACATGGTGATCGAGGCGGTGGAGAATCGTCCGCAGGTCGTCCAGGGTGAACGGTTTCGAAAGGCAGGAGTTCTCGACAGAGTCCAGAAATTCGAGAGTTTCCGGATTCACCAGGTCACCGGTAATAAAGACCACCCGCTCGGCCATCGCCCGATCGTGCTTGTCCAGATGCTTGTAGAACTCGATACCCGTCATGCCGCCCAGCCGCAGATCGGTCAGGAGGAGGTCGTAGCGCCGCGCCGCGACCTTCTGCATCGCCACCTCCGCCGAGGTCGCCGTGTCGACCTTGTGGCCGTCGAAGGTCAGGAAGGCGACGAGCATGTCCTGAATCGCCGGATCATCGTCGACGACCAGGACATCGATGGCGCGTGCCGCCGGACTGGGGGACCCCTTCACCTCCTCGCCATCGGATGGCGCCTTGGCCGGCCTGAGGATCGGCAGCTCGATGACGAAGCGCGCGCCCCCCTCGGGACGGTTCTGCGCGCAGATCGTCCCCCCGTGCTCGGCGATGATGCCGTGGCAGATGGCCAGGCCGAGCCCGGTGCCGATCCCGATCGGCTTGGTCGTGAAGAACGGCTCGAAGACCTTCTGCAAAGCGGTGCGGGGAATTCCCGGTCCGTCGTCCTCGATGGTCACCTGAATCCCGATCCCCGCATTCCGCGTCACGATGCGCACCGTGCCTGCATCCTTCTGCGAGCGCATCGCCTGCTCGGCGTTGTTGAGAAGATTGAGCAGGACCTGCTGAATCTGATGGAAGTCGAGGAGCGTCAGGGGAAGTCCCGGCTCGAGGTCCGTCTGGAGCGCGATGTGGTTCATCTGGAAGTCGTGCACCTTGAGCTCGAGGGTCTTCAGCACCAGACCATTCAGACCCAGATACATCCGCTCCGGCGGAGACTTGCGGGCGAAGGTCAGAAGGTTCTTGACGATTCGGGAGGCCCGCATCGACTCGGACGAGATGACCTCGAGCGCCCGGCGGAACCCGGGGTCGCCGTTCTGCGCGCTGAGGAGCTGCGCGTACCCCATGATGCTGGTCAAAGGGTTGTTCAAGTCGTGCGCGACTCCGGAGACCAGCTGCCCCAGCGCCGACATCTTCTCGCTCTGAAGCAGCTGTTCTTTCAGACGCCACTCGCTGGTCGCGTCGCGCAGGATGCTGACGAAGTACGGACCGTTTCCGGATGCCGAGGGAAGCGAGTGCGAGGCGACCGAGATGGAGATCTGCTGGCCGTCCTTTCGCTTGAAGGGAGCGGTCCGTTCGGATGTCTCCGGATCGATCTCTCCGGCTCGAACCGGCCGGGGCTGACCGAGATGGAGCCCCAGGGTCGAGAGGTGCTTCTCGAGCAGGTCGTCAGGCGGATAGCCCAGCAGGTTCTCGGCCGCGCGGCTGACGTACACGATGTGCCCCGATGCATCCGCCACGACGACGCACTCGCGCATCAAGTCCAGAATCCGGGACAGAATGGCGGCATCATCCAGCGAGGCCTCTGGTACTGGACGATGTCGTGGTTTCGATACTCTTGCCAAGGCTTCTCCTTGGGGCGGTTGCGCCCAAGGCGATCAAGATAGAGCCGGGATCAGGCGACCGCCAGAGAGTAGAAATACCTAGGTCGACTCGCAGTAGCCGTCGAGAATGTCGGACAGACGCGTGAAATCGAACGGTTTGGCCAGGACAGGGACACCCGTCTCCAGCGCCCGCTGATGCACCGGATGGCGCTCGTCCAGCCCCGTGATGAAGATCGTGCGTTCCGCGAGCTCCCGGTTGATTCGTTTGATCTGGTGGAACAGGAAAACACCGTTGATGTCCGGGAAATTCAGGTCGAGGACCAGACAATCATGCGACTTGGTCATGGCCTCGACGATGGCATCCAGGCAGTCCGAGGCGGGGTCCACCTTGAATCCCTTGTGCAGAAGAAATTCCGAGAGGCAGTCCCGGATCGACGACTCGTCGTCGACGAGCAGGACCCTTCTCGGACGTTCGGATTGAGTCGCGTCTCGTTCCATCGTTTCTCCTCCGATCATGACTCGAGCTCCATCTGCTGAAGGGCCGCCACAACCTCATAGACCCGGCTGGGCTTCAGCAGGACAGGACAGCCTTCCTCCCTCATGAGGCCCAGCTCGGGATAGCGATCGGCCGCGGCGGTGAGGAAGGCCACGCGGCGAGCCAGGCCGGGCCAGTGGGCCTTGAGCCGGTAGTAGAAGAGGATCCCGGTGCTGTCCGGGAGGGCGAGGTCCAGAACTACGAAGGAATACTGGTTCGACGCCAGCTTCTCCCCTGCCTCGCGGCAGGTCCGGGCTATGTCCACGTCATAACCGTGGACGCCAAGGCCAAGAGACAGGACTTCCGCGACAGCGTGATCGTCGTCCACAATGAGCACGCGACGCCGCTGCTGGCTGAGCGCCTGGGGCCGGTCCCGACGGACTCGAACGCCCTTCGGGAGCCAAGGTTCAATCAACGCCTGGATTGTCATGGTCTCTCTCGCTCCTCTCTCTTCTGTATTCAAATGGGTAAATTTATAACATATGCATATTTGATAAAATAGCAATGCATAATTTGTAATATGACTATGCAACTAACGATAGATTTCAGAACTGCGATCCCTTCAGAACGATCGCTCAGGCGGCGCCGGCCGACACGCGAGCCGGCAGCGGGACGCGCGGTCCGCGCGTCATGACCCTCTCACCGAAATAGCGCGCCAGCGGCTCGCCGCCCGGCCGGATGCCCAGCTCCCAACAGAGATGGTCCGGCGCCCGGCCGGAACAGCTCAGGTGGCGGGCGTGCAGCCCCTCCTGGTGGTGACCGACACAGAGCGTGACCAGGTTGTCCTCGTCATCGCTCCCCTGCTGCGACCGGAAAATGATGTGGTGCTCGTTCAGGCCGCTACGCGAGGTGCAGCCGGGCACCCTGCAGCGCCAGCCGTCGCGCTCGAAGATCCGATAGCGCCTCTTGAATTGAGGGTCGTCCGCGTTGTCCCAGGTGTCGCGCAGCGCGCGGACGAAGAGAAGGAAGCACTCCCAGTCGTCGAGCCTCGTCCCGGCGGCGGCGCGACACGCGCGCAGGGCGCTGTCCCAGAGCGCCGCGACATCCAGAGGGGCCCAGAAGGCGATCCGCCGCCAGGATTGCCGGCCGATCGACGCCACGACCGACCCCTCGGGACCGGACAGAGGCGCCGACGTGTGCAGATGCGTGTCGCCGGGTCGATCGGGCGCCGATGTGTGCAGGCATGCAGGATCGGCCGGCGCGCGGCCGACTTCACCCGGTGAAGGATCGACCGGCGGGAGCGGAGACGCGCCGACGTGTGCAGCTCCGGCGCCCTCGACCTCGCACACGATGACGGCCTCCTCGAGACGGCGAACCGTCACCTGACGCGCGTAGCGTATCCAGCGACTCTGGGTGGCCGGAGAGACGACGCGCACCAGGAGTCGCGCCTGGCACCAGGAGACGATTCCGCGGCGGTAGGCGTCGGCCACGAGCGGCAGACCACGCAGCCGCCGATCGAGCGCCATCAGATAGCGGGCGCGGCGGAGTGACATCGGAAGACGGTTGCCGATCCAGTCGTCGAGGGAGGCGAACCCCAGCTCGCGGTGCAGGCGCGATGAGGCGAACGCCGCGAGGAGACGCCCCTGCCGCCAAGCGAGCGATTGCCGCTGCCGCACCAGCCTCCGGAGCAGCGCGTCGAGATCCCACGCGTCGACCTCGTCGTCCCCGCCGCCGGGCGGCGGCACCGACATGATCGCCTCGAGGTCAGCCGCCGCGCCGAGCGAAGCGAGGGCCTCCCGCACCGCGTCGCACGCCTCGATCCACGCCGCCGGCTCCGAGGCATCCGGACCGGCGACGCCGGAGTCCGGCTCCGCCCCTCTCCCCCTGTCCTCCCCCGTCGCGCCGTGCGGACCTTTGGCGTCAACCGCGGCGTCGAACGCCTGGGCGAGGCCCGATGCCGAAGCCTTCGGCTGGATACAGGAGACGTCGGGCACTCCGGAGAGGAACTCGGCCGCCAAATACTCGGCACAGCGCCAGGCCGGCTCCTGCTGCCCGGCGACCCGCCGCACCAGATCCAGCGTCCAGTGCCAGACGCCGACGACCGACGCCGGCGCCGAGAGAGACAGGAGACGGCCCGGCTCGTCCTGCTCGATGGTCTCCGATGCGGACGCGACCGCCGCCCCGGCCGGTGGAGCCTGCCCGTCCGCGGGCGCCACCGCCCCGGCAGTCGTGTCGCCGCCGGCGCCCGCCGCACGGACCACGTCCCGCAGGAGGGTGACGGTCAGACTACGGGCCCGCTCGAGCCAGAAGGCCTCCGACTCCGCCGTCGCGACGCCGGCGACCGATTCTACCTTGGAGAGCGACACCTCGCCCGCCTGCAGCGCCAGCCCGAGGCCAGGGAGAGATTCGACGATCCGCTCGAGACGGAGGATCGATTGACATCTACGCAGGCTCATCCCGAGCCGCTCGGTCAGGTAGTCGCCGAGACGGACATATCCCAGAAGACGGTAGAGCCGCTGCGAACGCAGGCGCTGCAGGCCCGGCGCCAGACGACGATCGACGAGCGTGCCGGCACGACCGATACGAAGGAGAGTGCGTTCGAGGAGATGCGCCGCGAGCAGGCGGGACACGCCGGCCGGTGCGGGCTGCAAGGTCGCGGCCGGCGGCTGCTGAGTGGAGAGAGCACGGATCGCGGAAGCATCGACGCCTGGCCGGAGCACCGTGACCTCCTTTCGAAGAGGCCAAGGGAGTCGACGCGGGTCAGTGTAAGTATGGATAAGAGAAAATCCGGAGTCAACAACTGTCTGCAAAAAGTTCAAGCGGTCAGGGAGGCCGCGCCTCGCGGGACCCGGGACCACGCGCGTGGTGTCGGATCGCCCTCCACTTCGAAGCGAAAGCCACTGACCTCTGATCCGTGCTAGGCTCGCCGCAATGCTCGAGGCAAGGCTGCGCACGGATGGATCGGTGGCCGACGTCGTGCGAGCCTCCACTATCGTGACAGTTGAAGAATTCCCGGACGAGACATTCATTTCCCTCGACGGACTGCCTCAGTTACGCGGTTGGCCGCGTTCAGCCTCGTGCGCGGAACCGGCCCTCGCCTCCTGGAGGGGTGGCTTCTCATGCGCAGTCTGGAACCGGACCCGAGAGGAGCTGCACGCCTACAGGGATCATTACGGGGCAAGACCCCTCTACTATCGCGAGGTGCCGGGGCGCCTGGTTCTATCAAGCGAGCTGCCCGCGATCCTGGATTACCTCCCGTCCGCTGCACCTCTCGACGAGGCTGCGGCGGTCGAATACGTCGTCACCGGCGTGCTCTCCGAAAACCGAACGTTCCATCAAGGCATACGCCGCCTCCCAGCAGCCTCACGGCTGGTTGCGGGCCCGGGTGGTCTGCGGATCGAGCGCTACTGGACTCCTTGGACCGGACCATGGCAAGGCGATCGCGACCCCGGCGCCCTCGACGAAGAGTTCCGCCGACTCTTTCGTGGCGCTGTCACGGACACCCTCGCCGGCCCCGGACCCCTGGGTGTTCTCCTTAGCGGAGGCCCCGACTCGTCGGCCGTGCTGGGCATGGCCGCTCGGCTGGGACGAGAAGCGCCGGAAGATCTGGAGTCGCCCCGGGCCGCGCTCACCATGGTTTTCGACGCGGTCCGCCAGTGCGACGAGGGGGAGCGCGCGCGCCAGACCGCCACTCTGCACGGCGTCCCTTGGCGTCCCGTCCGCGTCGAGGATCGATCGCCACTGCACGGACTGGAGGAATTTCTTCTCCGCTTCGGCGAGCCGCCCTGCTCCGTCAACCTCGGCCTGGAAGCGATTCTCTTCGAGACCGCCCGCGAGGAAGGACTCGTCGCCCTGCTCGACGGACACGACGCCGATGCCCTCTTTACGCCATCGGCGGCCTACCTCGCCTTGCTCTTGCATGATCTGCGTTGGGGACGCCTCACGAGCGAACTCGTCAATTTGAAGCGTCATCACAAATTGTCGCTCCGGCGGCTCTTGCGCTCGGCGGTCACGCCTCTCGTGCCGGGAGGAGTGAGACGCCTCCGCCGACGAGTCCCTGCCTGGATTCGCCCGGATGTCGCACGTCGCACGGGGCTCGAGGAACGGCTCCAGCCTCGTCCGCCCGCGGCGGACTTTCATGAATCCGAGGCGAATCGTGCGCTGGCGCCGTCCGTCGGCCTGGCGCTCGAGGTCACTCGCTGCCTCGAGCGGATGTACGGAGTGGAGGGCCGGCACCCCTTCTTCGATCCAGACCTGGTGAGATTCGTGCTCTCGCTACCTCTCGAAACGCGCTACCGGTCCGGAGAATCCAAGATCCTCCTGCGCCGTGCCCTCGCCGAAATGCTGACCCCCGCGTCACGCGGAAGGATCGACAAGACCAACTACGTGCCCTATCTCGACTGGTCCCTGCGCACCCATGTCGGACGTCACCTTGCCGCCCTCGCGGAGCGCGGCTCGGTCTGGCTCGATCCTTATGTCGACTGGCGCCACGCCCGCCCGATGATCGCTGATTTGCTCGCGGGCCGTCCAAGCGATCGGATGGCGATCTGGAGGCTTGTTGCCCTGGAGCGCTGGCTTATGCTACGCTCCGACAAGCACGTCACTCACGAGGTCTCCGATGAAACAACAGTCGCGTGACAAGAACGTGAAGCGTGATTCCGGCACGCGTGCGAGCACAACACGACGAAACGCCAAGCGTCCCTACCTTCCACCGCGAGTCGAACTGGGGGGCTCTGTCTTCGAGCGAACGAAAGCGCTCGGAGGGTCAGGTAAGGACGCGCTCAGCGGCTCCGGGCTGCTCTAGGTCGAGACCTTCTGAACGGCCGCCGCAGGGACTGGAGACTCCCCTCCCCCGTCTTCGGCGTCTCTCTGGCAGAACGGCGATCTGACCGCGCTGCGAGTCGCAGCGCGGTGTTGGTGCGGCGCCGCGTGGGCTTGATCCCGCCGGCGCGCGGATTCAGTCCACTGCCTCAGGCCCCGCCCCTCGGCCGGCTCTTCTGGAAGCGGTCCCGAGCAACGCGCTCGATCCTCTGGGAAGCCAAGGCGCTCCTGCGCGTTTCCGATCGCAACGGAATTCGAATCGACACCGCTCCCGGAACCGATCCAGCCGCTCTCGAAATCCTGAACCTCGGCCTCGCGCTGCTCCTCGCCAGACGCGGCCACCACCTGCTGCATGCCGCGGGGCTCGCCCGGCGCGGACGGTGCGCAGCCATCCTGGGCCCGCCCGGGGCCGGCAAATCGAGCTTGACTCTTGCCGGTGCCTGTCGCGGCATGGAGGTAATCTCGGACGAGATCGTGCCGTTCAGACGGCGGGCAAAGATCTTCACATGTCACGGGGGAAACCCGCTCATCCGGGTCGACCCGTCGCACTCTGCCCGCTGGCCCGAACCGGTGGCGACTGCTCTCCGTCACGCACGCAGAAACCAGCCGGGCGAATCCAAGCTGGTCCTCGACGTGCGGCGATTCGAATGGTGCTGCGCTGAAGGAATGAATCAACTCCACCTGTTGTTCCTCCTGGGCCCCCGGCTCACCGAACGAGGACCGGCCTTTCGCCTCTCACGAATCTCGGCCGCAGAGGCGCTGCTGGGGCTCCTCCAGAGCACGTTTGACCGGAGGGTGCAATCTCCACCCGAGCGACGCCGCCATTTGCGCGCCTGCGCGGCGCTCGCCCGGTCAGTTCCGGCATGGCGCCTGTCCGTACGCCAGGGATTCGAACACGTCCTCGCGGCGGCGGGAGAGATCGATTCGATACTGTCAGGGATGGTGACGGGACCCATCCATCGCCTCGCGCCGGCGCAAGGGCACGTAGTCCGACGCAAGCGGATCGAGCGCGTACGCCGATCGCCAGGGGCGCCGAACACCCTCCTCGACGTAGCAGCGCCAGAGCCACATGAGCAATCTTCAAACACGAGTTCCCGAATGGAGACCAGACGCAAGCGCAGCGAGAGGACCAACGTCGACGCGGCGGCCCGCGGAGTGGATCAGCGGCTCGCCCGCCTGAGGACGACATGACCGGCGGCGCCGCGGTCGAGCGGCGCTCCGTCCACCTCGACCCAGGCGTGCGCGTCGACCGGCGTCCCGGCGCCTCTCACCCCGATGGCCAGGCGCGCCTCGTACCCGAGGCTGCGCAGGAGACCCACGCCGGCCAGCGACTCCTTGAGGCACGAAGAGCGGAACGGCGTCAGCTCGTAGGCGCGGCCTACGGCGGCGAGCGCGCTCTGCGCCGAGATCGATCGTGGCCTTCCCAGAGGCTGCCGCTCCAGCCGCTCGAGCAGCTCCCCGAACGGGCGGCGGCGACGTCCCCACTCGACGCGCGCGACCCACGCCAGGGCCCGGATGGTCAGCGCGGTCCGGGAGGGCACCTTCATGTCTCCCGGATCGCCAGCCCGTGTCTCTCGAGATCGGCGAAGAGCTCCGCCAGGTCGGCTTCCAGACGCCCGCGCTCGACCTCGATCTCCTCCAGGAGGTCGTCCACGAGCGCATCCATGCCGGGGCTCTTCTCGAGAAGCCGCCAGGCGCGGGCGGCGGTCGGATTGAGCCTGTAGTAGGCGCCTGTCTTCAGATTGAGAGCCACCGCTTCGTCGTCGACGAACTCGAACGCCACATCGCGGCCGATGCGCCAGCGCCGCATATCAGCGGCCATCGTCTCTCCTGGCGGCGAGGCGCCCGCGCGAAAACGCCACCCGCGCGACCACACCCGCGACGCGCCGGGCCCGCGAGCCGACGTGCAGCCGTCCGTCGCGCGCAGCCGGCCGGACGACGTGCGCGGCGCAGCGCCGCACCGGCAATGCGAGCCCGTCGAACTGCAGCGGGAAGACCAGCCACGAGAAGTACCTTCCCCTGTCGGAGAACGGCACACGCAGACAGCGCTCCAGCCACGGAAGGAGAATCGCCTTGGGGTGCCGCTCCGGCGTGAAACGCGAGCGGACGCCGAGCGCCCGGTGGGCCAGCATCAGGGCGAGATCCAGCCCGTCGACCGCGCGGGCCTCCGCCAGACGGCGCCTCACCTCGGGCACCTGCTCGTCGAAGCGACCCACGTACGCCGCGAAGTCGACGAGCGTCTTCAGCGTCACGGCGTGCCGCCACAGGTGCAGGCAGAGCACGAGGCCGACCAGGTCGGGAGGGAGATCGTCCTCCTCCCACTGCCCGCTCCAGAACACCGTGTGGTCCAGTGGCACGAGCCGCGGGAGCTCGACGTACCAGTGGAGGTCGAGCGTGTAGCAGGCCGCTTCGTCCCGTGACTCGAGGAGGACCGCCTTCGCATCGGGATCGGGAAGGGGCCGGCCCGGGTCAAACGGTTCGAATCCCCAGCGCGCCGCGAGCCCGATCGCCTCGTCCCTCTGTTGCGGGCGCACCAGGAGATCGATGTCGGCGCTGGTCCGGGCCCCGAGGTCTCCGAACAGCAGCTGCGACCACGCGGCTCCCTTGAGCGCCTGGCAGGGAATCCCCGCCTGCCGGAACCGCGCGATCCAATCCGCAGTCTCGCCGCGGAGGAAGAGATTTCGCGCCAGGTTCTGCTCGTAAATCTCTCTCGCCGCCCGCACGGCGGCGTGCGGGAGCCCCTGCGTCGTCGATAACTGTCGCGCGACCAGCGGTGCTATCTCGTGGCGCCTCGACAGCGCAAGAAGATCGACAATCTCCCTCTCCCCGGGAAGCGCGACCTCCCCGCAAGCCGGCGGACGCTCATCCTTGCCG
>Ga0137397_10000169_pt1 | contig 43572 bp, 41 predicted proteins | sample czorhiz116metaG_FD_106658 | JGI IMG/M metagenome (GOLD analysis project Ga0137397, IMG submission 106658) | Vadose zone soil microbial communities from Angelo Coast Range Reserve, California, USA - czorhiz1.16 metaG | ecosystem: Environmental > Terrestrial > Soil > Vadose zone | place: USA... | reverse complement strand
GTCGGAATACGCGCCAAACTTGAAGAGCCTCATCATCAAGGGGCAGGTGATCACTCCGAAGGATCTGGAATCGACCTACTCCCTCACCACCGGCCACATCTTCCACGGCGAGCTGACGCTGGACCAGATCTTCACGATGCGTCCGCTGCTCGACTGGGCCCGCTATCGCACGCCGGTCCACGGACTGTACCTGTGCGGCTCCGGCACGCACCCGGGGACCGGGCTCACCGGTGGATCCGGGGCAAATGCGGCCCGGGAAATCCTCAAGGACTTGAAGTAGCGCCGGCTTGCGGACCACTGACGTCTCGGCGTATAGTTCCCGCCAGCACACGCTCGCGAGAATTCAGTGAGCCAACCGCTCTCCAGTGCAAGCGTCATTCACATGACGGCCTGGCACCGTTTACTCGGGTACACCGAACGATATAATTCGCGTTAGGCTTCTTGTCTTTGGAGTCGAGCGACAATGACGAGGGAGAGTAGGCTGAGACGGGAGCCCCTTTTCAGGATGCGTCGCGAAGACGGGGACATCATCCTCAACTTCTGGGGTGCCCCCCCCGAACAGCTCCGCGACTACGCTGGGGCGTTCCACCGGGCGGGCCGCAAACTTGTGGAGTCCTTCAAATTCAGGAAGGTCAGTGAACACGTCATGGCCTGTCCCATCGTTTACTCGTATAGACATGCTCTGGAGCTTTATCTGAAGACCTTTGTTGTCGGGGCACGGCAGCTCCTCGCTACACGGGCAATGGACGCGATGCCTGTGGGACGGGCTTCAGTAAGTCACCGGCTCGTCGACTTCCTCCCAATCATTGAACTCATCAATAGGTCTGTCGGCTGGTCGTGGGATCTCCGGGTTCAAGGCCTGCGGACCTATCAAGACTTCGAGCAGCTCGTCCGCGATCTAGACCGTGTCGATCAGCAGTCCTACTCCTTTCGTTACCCTACCGACAAGAAGGGAACCGCCGCATTACCGAAGAATTTCATATTCAATATCAAGCACTTCTGTTCGCGCATGGACGTACTTCTCACCGCTCTTGACGAGGCTGTTCTCGGGCTGGACGGGATGGCTGACGATACTCTGAAGCAGCTCGGTAATTATGCCGAGGCTGAACGTAGTCAAGAGGAAGCCTAACCACCCGCTGCAGCCGCCGACAGGCGGCAGGTGTGGGGATTATTCATCGGGGACATGCGCCCGCCGCACCTGAGCGGGAGCGTTGTCTCCGGTAGCCGAGAGGTGATGGAATGGTAGTACAGCTAGGGCCGAATGACGAGCGGCGGCATGAGGCGAATAAGCGGGAGGCGTTTGACGGGATGCGCGCGTATCATGAGTCTGAGATTGCGCACAAAGCTCATACTGTCGATGTCATCAAGACGCTCCTAACACTCGTAGTGGGTGCATATGGTGGTCTCATTGCCCTGATACTTAAGGCAGAGCTCACTCCCGAGTACGCTCAGATCACCGCAGGACTGCTTCTTCTCCTCGTGTTCCTTATCGTGGGGTACGTTATCTCTAAGACCAACGCTAAGGTCGATTCCGATCATCGATCCTATGAGGAGCATCGAACCGAGTACCTTACCGAGCGCACATTGCTCGACCTAGATAGCGCCCTTTCTGCCGTGGGGCACCCAACGCACTGGCGTCCACGAGCTGTCGATGCGCCAAGCGGATATTCGTACACCAAGCGTCTAACTTTTGCTCTCGGATCGATCGTTGCTCTGGCAGCCATTTTCGGCTCTCTTCTCGCAGTCGCCGCCTCTCTAACGCGAGAGCCAACCTCGATTATTACGGGTTCCTCGGCCTCGGGCGACGCACTGCTGCGGGCTCTGGCAGCGGCTCGCGCCGCAGACCCCGGGACTATGAAATGGACGATGCATTCTCTTGTACCCGACTACGACCGCAACTCTCGCAAGCTCGTGCTCATAAGGGAAGGTCGTGATGATGGGTATGTCGTGCTATTGAGGACGGACACACCCACCGTGGTCAGTCTACAATCTACGACGATTGCCGAGCAAATGATTACAGGCGCGACAATGACCATTTCGGACGTGCAAGCAAGGCTTCGCACGCTGGGTTACTACACGGGAGATGTGGATGGAAGGAGGGGACCACTGACGGTGACCGCGCTCAGGCGATTTCAGCGGACTCATAACCTCCCCGTGACCGGCGAACCAGACATAGATACTCTTCGATTGCTCGTGAAGTCCTCAGCACCTCGATGACTCTCTCTCGAATCTCGAATCAGTCTAACAGCTTGCTGAAAAAGTCGCGTTTTTCTTGATCACTTCGATCGCAGCGTCGGTAGATCCTCTATGAAGGAGGGACCGATGCGCGGATACGATCGGCAGCACGCCTGGATGTTCAGCTACATTTCGTCGAGCAGCGTGTTCCGAAGGATCATCCACTGCGTCCGCTCCTTAGGATGGTGGACGAGGTTCTGCGAGAGATGTCGCCGCAGTTCAATCGGATCTACGTGGATCGTGGTCGCTCACCGATCGCCCCCGAGAACATGAGAGCCCACTTGCACTACGTGACAAATCAAGCGAAGTGCCACTTCGGTGAGCGCATACAGTCAGACGCAATATTCGAGACCTGCAGCCGCCGACACCTCGTCCGCGAACTCTCGCTCTTCTCGCCATCTCTCATCCTTTCGTTCACTTTCAGGTTCTCCAAGCCGACCGACACTGCACGATGGTGTGGTCCCGATGTACCTAAAGTGCCGATAATCCTGCGGGCACCTCATCCGGCCGCGCGGCAAACTGGCCAAGAAAAGAGAGAGGCTTTCGCGCGCATTCTGCGAACGCACGAGCGGCAGCTCAGTACATATGGCTATGACGTCGATATCCTTCTTGAACGGTGGCTCAGAGATGCGGGCGCCCCACGTGACTAAACTCACGACGTCACCCAACCACCGCATTCAGGCGACACTAGGCGGCCGGTGTGGGGTGCTTTCAACAGTGGCACTGCTGTCTTGCCGCCTATTCCTTCCGCGCAGGACCGAACGTCTCGATTCGGCCGCTTCGGTGCACCACCTCGATATAGATGTTGCGACCGCTCTTGTGCTTCGGGAGCAACGTGGTATAGCTGGCGCCGACTCCGGTCGTGCATTGCTCGCAACGGATCAGGACGTTGTTGAGCTGGAGCCGGCCGTGTGAGTCGAGGATGACGACGTTGAACCCGCGCACGTCCGTCTCCGTGCTGGTGGTCCATGAGACCACACCGGATCCCTTCCCCAGTGTGTTGTTGTTGGAGACGGTCGCGGTCACCGCGAGGCGCAGTCCCGACTGGTTCGCCAGGACGAACGCTCCGACCTCGGTCACGACCATCAGGTCGCTGCGGCCGTCCGAATTGAAGTCACCCTGGATGGCCGCAACCGGAGTCCCGAACAGTCCGTAGTTGGTCCGCGTCCCGAAGGTTCCGTCCCCGACACCCGGCAGCACGGCGAGATAGCCGCCGTTGTTCGAAACCGTCAGATCGGGGATGGCGTCGCCGTTGAAGTCCGCGATTCCAAGGCTCAGTGGTCCTTGGCCGGCCTCGGCACGCGCCAGGGGTTGGAGCGACCCACCGGGGCCGGCCAAGATCACCTGGACCGCCCCTGGCCGGAACGTCGAGTACGAGCTGGGATCGCCGAACACCAGGTCCAGACGTCCGTCGTTGTTGAGATCGCCGACCGCGACGCTGCTGGCGTCATCCCCTTCGACGACAGTGAAGCCGGCCTGGAACGTCCCATCGCCGTTGCCGGGGATGACCGTCAGCTTGCCCGGAATCGGTGTCGGATCCCTGTAGAGAAGTCCACGGATCGCGACCGCGATGTCCGCGTGCTTGTCGCCGGTCACGTCGCCGATGGCGAGCGCGGCGGGGGAGGTCCAGCCATACGGGAAGTAGTCCGCCACGTCGAGCGCCAGAGTCGTGGGGCTGCCCAGCACGCCCGATCCGTCGTTCAAGAAGACGGACAGGTCGCTCGACTCGCCACCGCGCCCGTGGCTGTTGGCGATGACGGCATCCGGAGCACCGTCGCCGTTGACGTCGCCGACCGCCAGCGCCAGCGCAAGGCCGCCGCTGGGGTATTGCACGGGGGCACCGAAGGTCCCGTCCCCGTTCCCGAACAGGATCGACAGGCTGCCCTCTGGGATCGGATCGGGGGCGAAGTCGTGCCAGTTGGCGTCGAGGACCGCGAGGTCCAGGCGACCGTCCCGGTTGAAGTCGGCGACGCTCACCGCGAGCGGGCTGATGCCTGCCGGATACAGCACCTGCGCCCCGAACGTGCCGTCTCCATTGCCGAGCAGGACCGCCACGTCGTCCGCCACGACCCGGCCGGCCACGATGTCGAGCCGGCCGTCGCCGTTGAAGTCGCCGGTCGCGACCCCTTCGAGGAGCGCGTCAGACAGGGACGCGATCGGCCTGGGCCCGAACGTGCCGTCTCCGTTGCCGGCGAAGGTGAACACCGCGCCGGAGAAATTGGACAGGACCGCCACGTCGAGAAGTCCGTCCCCCTCCCAGTCGCCGATCACGACCTTCCGTGCGTTGGAGCCCGCGCGGACATACCCGGCGACCGGGGAATAGGTGCGGTCGCCGTTCCCCAGGTGCACGGTGAGGTCGGAATCGCCGATCGTCAGGATGTCGGTGAAACCGTCGCCATTCACGTCGGCCGGCTCCACGTCGTAGGCGATCGACGTGAGGTTCACGGGTCCGGGCTCGAACGTCCCGTCGCCGTGTCCAAAGAACGTCAGGAAAGGCCCGACCGAGCCGTTGCCCCCGTCCCAGTGGAAGGTGTTCAAGGCAAGATCGACGAACCCGTCTCCGTCGAGGTCCACAGGGAACGGCAGGTACCCGTATTCGCCGAGGGGGATCGAAGGGCCGGCGTCGAAGCCGCCATCGCCGCGGCTCAGAAACGTCAGCACGGCGTTCTGTGGCGGAGGCGGATCCGACGGTCCCGCCGGATAGGACATCATGACCACGTCGTCGCGTCCATCCTCGTTCACGTCGGCCACTGCCGTGTCAAACGACGAGCCGACCGCGAACCGGGGGGCGGCGAAGAAGGTGCCGTCTCCGTTCCCGAAATGCACGACCAGGTAACCCTGGCCGTCCCAGGCATTCAGAAGAAAATCGGGGCGTCCGTCGCCATTGAAGTCCCCAACCCTGAGATCGATCCCGCCTCCGTTGACCAGGAGCTGCTCCGCCGCGAACGCGCCTCCCCCGAGGTTCAAGCGCAGGGAGATGATCCCGTTGGGGTAGGAAGCCGAAAACGACTCGCAGAGCAGGTCCGGCCGGCCGTCGCCGTTCACGTCGGCGGTCAGCACCGATGCAGGGCCGCTCAGCATCGAAATCGGGACCGCCTCCTCAAAGACGCCATCCCCCAGCCCGCGCAGAAACGCCAAGCCGCCCGCGGGTAAATTGGCCGAGTTCGGGCCGTAACCATAGTCGGACGCGACCAGGTCGGCGATCCCGTCACCGTCGAAGTCGGCCTTCACGAGACCGTAGGGGTTCGTGCCGACCTCGTAGACCGGATTCGGAAACTGCGGCTGCCCCCAGACCGGGGCCGTGAGGATCGGCCCCGCGGACAGCAGTCCAACGAAGACGACCGACCGGATACACCGATTCCGTGAGACGGACGTTCGGGAACCCCTCATGGTGGCCTCCTCAGGGGATTAGCGCTCTCAAGAGGCAGAGCCTCGCTGACTGATTGATCGTTACACGACAGATACTCCCCCGCTGCCAGCTTGTCAACCAGTTTCTCTTCCTGTGTAGGCAGCAAGTGATTTGTCCGCATGCGGTAAGATGCGTGCACCCGGGAGGCCACGATGCCTATCGAAATCGAAGACGTATCGGACAAGCGGATGCTGCGCGCTACCGCGCGCGGCAACATCTCGTTGCATGACGTTCTCGCTCACCTGGAGCGCGAGCAGGCGGCGAACGCTCTTGGCATCCCCGAGCTGATCGATGCGCGCGACGCTACGACGGACATGGGAGGACGGCAGGTCCGGGAGCTCGTGAGTCACCTGCGCAAGCTCAGCCATCGCTACCCCCTTGGGCCCACGGCCTTCGTGGCCACGGACGACGTGGTCTTCGGAATGGCGCGCATGTATTCGATTCTCTGCGCGGACTTCGATCCTCGCTTCGCGGTGTTTCGCGATACGGCCTCTGCAGAGGCCTGGCTGCAATCGGGATCGCCGGTTCAGGAGTAGGGGAGATCGCAAGCTGATTCCGAGCATCATTAGAATCATGGTAGGCGTCGTGACCGGCCTGGCCCTGATTGTGCTGCTCATTGGCCTGATGGTCCGGCAGCCGAACATCGGTCGTCATCCGTTCCCTGAAGGTGCCCGAGCCGATCCTGCCACTCTTCGAACGCACGTCGAGTACCTCAGTACACAGGCCTTTCCGAGGAACCCGACCGCACCAGCCAGCCTCAACCTCGCGGCGGACTACATCAAGGCCGCTCTCTCCAGGACTGGTGCCGTAGTGACGGAACAGCCGTACGAGGCATTTCACAAACCATTCAGGAACATCATCGCAACGTACGGCCCTGCGACTGGCCGCAAGGTCGTGGTCGGCGCGCATTACGACGTTTACGGAGAATTCCCCGGCGCCGACGACAACGCGAGCGGTGTCGCCGGCCTTCTGGAACTCGGGCGGCTCCTCAGTGCCCGGAAGCTGCAATCGTCAATTGAGCTTGTCGCATTCTCGACTGAGGAGCCGCCATACTTCGGGGGCCCTGAGATGGGAAGCGCGACTCATGCGAAGTCGCTGCGCAAGGCCGGTGCGCCCGTGGAGGCCATGATCTCGCTGGAGATGATTGGGTACTTCATCTTTATCTCATCTACCCACGACGCGGCGATTTCATTTCCATTGCCGGCCGGTGGCGTGACCGCTCTCTCGCCCGGAGGGTAAAGATGTGCTTCCGCGGTGCCACCACTGTCCCCGCGGTGAGCTACTCCGGCCCGGTCGAGATCGGCGCCGATCTGTCAGACCAGCGGAATTATTGGGCTGCGGGTTACCCCGCAGTCATGGTGACCGACACGGCCTTCATGCGCAATTTCAATTACCATACACCTCACGATCTGCCGGAGACCCTTGATTACGTTCGAATGGCCGGTGTCGTCGACGGGGTTCTGAGCGCGGTCATCCATCTCACGAGCGGGTCGGCAGGCGGCGACGATCTTGCGAAGCCCCGATCATGACACCTCCGCGGTCATGTTCGCCAGCGTCTTGAACAAGGAGAGATTAGCGTGCCCCTTTACATGGTCGTCGAGCGCTTCCGCAACGGTGACGCGGCGCCCGTATACCGCCGGTTCAGGGAACGCGGCCGTATGGCCCCCGAGGGTCTTGCGTACATCTCGAGTTGGGTGACTGAGGACTTGTCCACCTGCTATCAGCTCATGGAAACAGCCGACCGGGCGCTTCTCGAGGACTGGATTCGGAATTGGACCGATCTGGTTGAATTCGAGGTTCATCCGGTCATGACGTCCCAGGAGGCAGCGAAGCGGGTGGCATCGAAGCAGGAAGCGTGAGTCGACCGGCCAGGTTCGGGGCAATTCTGGTCTTGGTGCTGTTGTCCACCCTGGATTGCAGCTGGGTGGGCCCCAGGGTCTTCCGGGTTCCGACGGGCGCGATGGAGCCAACCATCAAGGCCGGCGACCTCGTATTGGTCATCCGCTCCGCCGGGGACCGTGTAACATAGGGAGGTGAGTCCAACAGTCTTTCGCCATGCCGGCTATCGCTTTTATTTTTTCTCGCGTGAGGAGTTGCGACCGCATGTTCACGTCCATCATGCGGATGGAGAAGCGAAGTTCTGGCTGGAACCGAAGATCGAGTTGGCCCGAAGCGATGGCATGAGCGCCCGGCGCCTGACGAGCGCCCTATACCTTGTCCGGAGGCATGAACGTGAGATCCGCGCTGCGTGGAAGAAGCATTTTGGACGTTGAGGTCACCAACGTGTCTCAGCATGGCCTCTGGGTGTTGGTCGGAGGCCGCGAGCTCTTCCTGCCGTTCAAGAAGTTTCCCTGGTTCAAGGACGCTCCCGTCGCTCAGGTGCTGAACGTGGCGCTGCCGCACCCGACGCATATCTACTGGCCCGACCTCGACGTCGACCTCTCGATCGAGTCCATAGAATTCCCCGAGCGGTTCCCGCTGGTGAGCCGGACGCGGCCCAACAACGTGTTGCAGCGGACACGCGCGAAGCGCCGCCTCAAGAGCGTCAAGCGGTCACGTGGCGCGCGTCGCTGAACCCGGGCGTCCGGCGCCCCGCCGCGCGTCCATCGAATCCTGAGGCACCTCCTCAGAGGAACGTCATGTCGAAACTCCGAGTCAGCAGTTTTGCGGTCTCGATCGACGGCTTCGGTGCCGGGCCGAACCAGGTAGGCTACGAAAGCGTGAAGCACGTCGCGGGCGTTCGCGCGACTCATGTGTCTCTTCGCAGGCGCGCTTGACCGCGCGGCGCGGATTGGCCGCGTAGGTGATGTCATCCGCCAGAGGTGCGGCCGTCTCCGCTCAGGGCACGCGGTAGATGTACGGAGCGGCGCGCCGCTCCTTGTTGGAGATGTCGCGCCAGTCGCCGAGCCACGTCTCGCGGAAGCGGCGTGACAGATCGATGTCCGCGACCGCGACCTTCGGCGCACCCGTGATCTCCCCGATCGAGGCGAGCACGGTGCCGAGCGGGTCGACGATCTCGCTGGCCTGGTCGTAGCCCGACAGGGCGAGGTGGATTCCGTTCTCGATCGCCCGGGCGTGCGCCATCGTCACTCGTCCTCCCCAGTAGGGGACGAGAAGGAGATCGGCCCCCTGCAGGGCCGCCTCGCGGGCCGGCTCGGGGAACGATAGATCGTGGCAGATCAGGAGCGCGACTCTCCCGAAATCGAGGTCGAACACCGGCACGGAGTCCCCCGGCACCATCCCCTCGTCGACCTCCGAACGCGGCACCTGCACCTTGCGGTACTTCCCGGCGATGTTCCCGTTCCGATCGAGCAGGACGGCGGTGTTGTAGAGCCTGTCGCCGACGCGCTCCGCCAGGCCGAAGACGATGTTGACGGCCTGGCGCCGGGCGACGCCGGCCAGGACGTCGCTGCTCGGCCCCGGCACCGGCTCGGCCTTGTCGTCGGGCGTGCCGGGGACCCCGATCACGTTGAGCTGCTCTCCCAGGACCATGATGTCCGGGCGGTGATCGATCGCCACCTGCTCGGCGTAGCTCGCGGCCCGCTGCACCGATTCGTAGCCGCTCTGCGTGCCGGACGGGCGGTAGTAGATCGCCGCCACGCGCACCCGGCGCGGGGCGGGGGCCGCGGACGGCTTCAGGCTCAGCTCGTCGAACGTCACCCGCCCGGCCGCGGACCACTGCAGGAGAAGGTCGACGTCCACCGCCGTGCTCCCGGGAGGGGCCTGGACGATTCGATCGAAGGTCAGCGCGCCCGGCGGCTGCGCCGCCGGCTTGAAATCCCAGACATAGTCGGGAGTCTCCTCCGGCCCGAACGAGCCGCTCCAACGCAGCAGGATCGAGATCGACTCGCGCAGCGAGGCCAGGTCGGACGGCAGGACCCGCGCGCTGAAGCGGTAGTAGTTTCCTCCCGCGATCCCGCCGATGCGCGCCCTCCATCCTCCGTAGACGTCGGGCAGCCCGCCGCCGGACACGCTCAGCGCGTACCCACCGGGTCCCCCCGACGTCGACACGACCGGCGCCGACTGCGCCCGCGGCGCGAACACCGACCAGGCGTCCGTGCTCGCGGGCATGAGCTCCTGCCCGGTCCCCGCTCCCGGCTGGATGGTGAGGCTCAGCTGGCGGGTCGCCGATCGCGCGTCGCGATCCGTCACCTGCGCGGTGAAGACGCTCGTGCCGGCCGCCGCCGGCGTGCCGGAGATCGTCCCCGTGCCGGAGGCCAGGGTCAGCCCCGCCGGCAGACTCCCCGACACGATCGACCAGGCGTAGGGAGTCGTGCCGCCCGCGGCCGTCAGCGTGGCGCCGTACGCCGTTCCCTGCACACCGTCCGGGAGGGAGCCGGTCGTGATGGAGAGCGGCGGTGGACCGGCCGTCTCGTCGAATTCGAACGCGTCGATCCAGACCCACGCGCCGCCCGAGGACGCGTCGTGGGACCCGGCGACTTCGATCGTCAGGGTGTGGCCGCCCTCCGGCAGACCGGCGGCTTCCCAGACGACGGCTCGGGCCTGGGGCGGCGAGCTGAAGGTGTCGATCGTCGCCCGGAGCGTCCCGTCCAGGTAGACGTTCGCCAGGCCGGACCACTCGTCGCGATAGGCGATCCAGCGGACCGCCGTGCCCGTGAAGCCGAGCACGGCGCGGTCCCCCGCGCCCATCGACGTCGTGGCGCCGCCGCCGTCGAACTGCGTCCGGGTCAGATTGAACCAGGTGCCGGAGTAGCGCACGGCCGGGTCGTCGTTCTGGATGCGGGTGGCGGCGAGGGCCGTCGCGGGCGCAAGCAGGAGGACACACGCGCAGGCCGACAGCAGCCGCCACAGACGGGATCGCGCGTCGCTTTTCATCGTGCCCCTCCTCTAAAGACACCTAATGATGGGCCGGCCCCTGCGGTCCTGGGTATGCGGAGGATCCCGCAATCGACGACGTGAAATCGTCCGAGAGGCGTCAGGTGATTCACCTCCGGTCCGACCACGAGATCGCGGCTCGCAGGGGTGAATTTCATGATATGGGTCGCCTTCCATGACGCCGCGACGGCGGAGCGCGTAACCGAGCGAAGAGAGTTCCGGCAGCACTGGCCGTATCATGTCCGGTTTCCTCGCGAGGCCTGCTATCTCGGCTGGCAGGAATCGTTCGCTCTCCTGGGGAAGCTCGTCGAGGCCGAGATTCGAGATTGACGCGTGGCGGCAGGGGGTGATCCGAGCTCGTGGAGGGGCCCATCCCCGTTCGCTACGGACTCATCCGCTGGTCCGAGTCGTTCCTACGATGCGATCCACCGTCCAGGATGGGCGAGGTAGTGGACGCGGATTCATGAAACGTAGAATCGCGGCGGACAAGAGCGGACAGCCACGGGAGGCTCTTCATGCATGATGCAGGCGTCTCACTACTCGCGGCCTGGGAAAGTTTCTATGTCATCGTAGGGTCCTCGTCCGCAGGACTGACCGGACTGATGTTTGTCGTCGTCACGTTAATCCCGGAAGCACAGTCGCGAGGTACCATTCCGGTCCTGGGATTCTCGGTGTTCAGCACGCCGACCATCGTTCATTTTTGCTCGGCGCTGCTCGTGTCCGCGATTCTCAGCGCGCCTTGGGGCGCGCTGTCGCAAGCCGGCCTGGCGATTGCGATGACCGGTCTTGCGGGGTTGGTCTTCGTTGTCGTCGTCGCGGTGCGCATTCGGCGTGTGCTGAGCGAGGGCCACTACAGGCCGGTGCTTGAAGATTGGCTGTGCCATCTCCTGTTGCCTCTCGCGGTGTACGTGGCCCTTGTGATCGCTGGGATGATGCTTCGCCACAAACCGACAACATCCCTGTTCGGAATCGGCGCCGCCACGCTGTTGCTGCTGTTCATCGGCATTCACAACGCCTGGGACACCGTCACGTGGATGGCCTTCCAGCGTTCTAAATCGAAGTAACTCGCCCGGCACGGGCCGCCCGAGCCGAACACTTGGCTCGAGCCGACGGGTGTCACATTGCTGGGGTGTGAGGCGTGCAGCGTCGAGCCTCGGATGGCCGAATTTTCAAAACGTCGGGGGAGGAGGAGATCGCGAAGCATCACCGCAGGTGACAGGTGCGGGAAATTATCTGATCTTCGTTCACTCCCGCCGGGAGGGGCCGAAGAGGTCGACCTTGTGATCGACGTGCACGACTTCGATGTAGACGCTTCTGCCGCTCTTGTGCTTGGGGACGACGAACGTGTAGGTGTGTCCCGTCCCGGTGATGCACTCCTCGCACGGGATGACGACGGAGTTCAGCTGCACACGGCTCCCGCGCGCGTCGTACGTCACGACGTTGAATCCGAGAAGGTCGAACTCGAGATCGGTGGTCCAGGTCAGCAGCCCCGCTCCCTTTCCCGGACCGCTCGTGAAGTTGATCAAGATGTCCGACACGGTCGTTATGGGGGGCCGGAAGGTCATAACCGACTCGCCTTGATAGAGGAATGGGGCCTCGGCGCTCGCCGGCAGCGTGTTCCCGTCGGTCGCGGTGATGCGGAGGCTGTGCTCGGCGCCCACGGACAGACCGGAGATGTCGACCTGCGTCGGCAGTACGCCGGTGAACGGGAACGTGAGCGTCAGTTTCTGCTGTAAATTCATTGCGATGCTGCCGGTGTCGTAGCCGAGCACGGTGGCATCGAAGCGCGGACCGCCGAAGCCGCCCTTCAGAAGACAGATCGGCGCAGGCAGCGGGAGCCCCTCCAGAAACAATGTCGTGTCGAAACCGCCGGCCAGGTCGCACGAGCCCCGGGCGAGGTAATACGTGGAGAAGCCTGACCCGCAAGGGAGACTGAAGTTCGAAGCCCCGAGTTGATGATCGAACAGCACGGGAAAGCCAATCGAGCCGTTGGCAAAACCGATCCCCTCGCCGGGGATGTTTTCGGGGAAGATCCCGTCGGCGCAGTTCCGGGTCAATCCCATGTCCGGCAGGTCCCTGGACGTGGCCTTCGTCTCCAAGACCTGAATCGTCCCGTTCAGCGTTTCCCCCTGCGGATCCTGGGCGGTGGCGAAGACCTCCAATTCGGATCCCCCCTGATCCCGAACGGCGTAGATCCGTACGCTCGGCTGGCAGGCGTCCCCCGATCCGTCATGGTTTCCGTCCGCCTGGTCGGGGTTCGGGACGGTCGGGCAATTGTCGCAACCGTCACCCCGTCCGTCATGGTCCTGATCGACTTGCGATGGATTCGGCAGCAGGGGACAGTTGTCCACATCGCCGCAGACGCCGTCGCGGTCGTAATCGTTGGCGGCGTCGTGCGGGCAGGGGTCACAGAGGTCTCCGATGCCGTCCCCGTCGGCGTCCTCCTGCCCCGGGTTGTAGACGTTGCCGCAATTATCCAGCGGGCAGGTCATGGGAAACACGCGGCTTCTCGAGCCGTACCCGTCGCCGTCGGGATCGCTACAGGTGTCGCAGGCATCCCCGGCGCCGTCGTGGTCGGCGTCCGCCTGGAACGGGTTGACGACGGCGGGACAGTTGTCCGGCGCGCAGAGGTTTTGCGGATACCCCGCGTCGCCCCACCCGTCATGATCCGAGTCGGTGCACGCATCGCAGGCATCTCCCAGCGCGTCGTGATCGCCGTTCGCCTGGTCCGGGTTGGCGACGTGAGGACAGTTGTCCGTAGGGCAGGTGTTCGCCGGGAAGCCGGGGTCGCCAAACCCGTCATGATCCGTATCGGTGCAGTCATCCGATTCGTCCGGGACGCCATCGTGGTCCGAGTCGGGCCCGGGATGCCGATTGAACAGCAGGGTCATGATCCCGTTGGAGCCCAGACCATCACCGGCGATCGCCAGGTCGGGCCGGTTGTCGCCATCGAGGTCCCGGGCGATCATCGCTGCTGGTCCGGCGCCAACCGCGAACCTCGAGAGCGGCGAGAACGTCCCGTCACCGCCACCGCGCAGTACCAGAACCTTGTCCTGAAACGGGCCGTCCCACAGCGATCGCGCCGCCAGATCCAGGCGCCCGTCCGCATCGAAATCGGCGAGGACGATACTGCCCGATTCCCCGAGCACGAACATCGTCTTCGCCGGCAGGAACTCCCCGTCGCCCTGTCCGAGATAAGTCGCGATCACGCCCTGCCCGGCACTCGAGACAACGAGATCGGGCAGAGTGTCGCCGTTGAGATCTCCGGTCGCCAGTGATTGGGGCGCCAGCAGATTCGAAAGAGTCGTGCCGCTGGTGAATGTGCCGTCCCCCCGCCCGAGCAGCAGGAAGATTCCCCATGTGTATCTGTCCGTGGACACAACCGCCAGATCGTCGTGGCCATCCAGGTTGAAGTCGGCCACCACCACCAACTGGGGGCCGACGCTCACGCTGATGCGGCTTTCCGGCGCGAAAGTGCCGTCGCCGACCCCGACGAGAATGGAGAGATCGCCCGTGGCCCCGGTGTAGTCGAAGAACGAATTCGTCACGGCAAGGTCGACGACACCATCTTCATTGAAGTCCCCGGCGGCGATCGAGGAGGGGGTAGACCCCACACCCGGCCGGGAGCCCGGCACCAGGTGTCCCGCCCCATCTCCGAGGAGGATCGACACGTCGTTTGAAGCGCCGTTCGTCACCGCCAGATCCACGTGGCCGTCGCCGTTGAAGTCCGAGGCGAGCGCCGCGGTCGGTCCGCTGCCCGCCGGGACAGTCGCCGCCGCCAGGAAGTTCTCGGCCCCCTGGTTCAGGAAGATCGACACGCCGGCGTTCCCCTTCATGGGGACGACCAGGTCCGGCCGGCCGTCCTCATTCAGATCGGCGTCGACCAGCGCGGTCGGATCCGCCTCCATGGACAATGCCCGCTGCCGGAATGTCCCGTCCCCCTGTCCCAGATAGACCGACGCGTACCCCGGTTCGAATCCGAGCGTGGGCGAGCGGTGGTTGATGACAAGATCCACCCCTCCGTCACCGTTGAAATCCGCCGCAGCGAGGGCGAAAGGAAGCCCACCCGTCGCGCCGGGTTGCGTGGAACGGAGGCTTTCATCTTCGCGACCGAGCAGGACCGCGAACCGATCGCTCGCAACGAAGGCGATATCGTCCTTGCGGTCCCTGTTGAAATCGGCGACGACGAGGCTGAAGGGATCCGACATCGTGTCGAACTGCGCCCGGGGGCGAAACGACCCGTTCCCGACGCCGAACAGGATGGAGACGGCGCCCGGGTTCGCGGTGGCGAGGTCCGGAACGCCGTCCGCGTTGAAGTCGCCCGTCCTCAGAGTCGTGGCCGGACGCGGTCCCGCGGCATAGAGGACCGGCGGATCGAAGCTCCCGTCCCCATGCCCTAGTACCACGGCGATCTCCCCCTGGGAGCAGGTCGGGTCGCCGGTGGCGCAGAACCCTTCCGCCGCCAGATCGACCTTTCCGTCCGCGTTGAAATCGGCCGCGACCAGCGCCCGGGGCAAACGACCCGCCGGGACCTTCCGAATGTCCCACAATCCGAACCCGCCACGACTGAGGTAGACGTAGACGCTTCCCGTGGAAATCTCGGAGACCGCGACGTCCACGCTGTCGTCGCCGTTGAAATCGGCAATCACAAGGGATACCGCCTGGGTCGCGCCGCTGGGCGGAGTGTACCTTGTGAGGGGATCGAAATGCCCATCCCCGGAGTTGAGAGTCACGCCGAACCCTCCTCCAATGGTGACGACCAGATCGAGATCGCCGTCGAGGTCCAGATCGTTCAGGGCGATTGCAAGCGGAGCGGCGTTGAGGGGCGTGAAACTCCGCGGCTCGAACGTGCCGTCCCCCCGGCTGATGAGGACGGAGATTCCCCCGGCGAGATTGTCGGTCGTCACCAGGTCGAGTATCCCGTCTCCGTTCATGTCCCCGATCGCCGACCCGAACGAGGCTGGACCGATCTCGGAGGTTGCCCCCGCGAAGACCGGTTCGGCGAGCGTCTGGCGATTGCCGACAACGACGGACCCGAGGCAAGACAGAAGTATGGCCATCGTCCGAAGGGTGGTGGATTGGATCATCATGGTCTCCAAAGGCAGGTCGGTACCGAATTATACCGCCAAATCAGGGCTTTTCCGCAGGATTGACGGACCGACCCTCGTGGGTTGCGTGATGGTCTTCGCCGGCGCCGTGCTGCACGTATTTGCCGCCCGGCCCCGCCCGGAGTTATAGTTCTGGGCAGTCCACCTCCATCTGCGGGAGTCCTGCGGCTTGGCCTCGGAAGAGCTCTTCAAAGTCATCGGGAACGAGGCCAGGCTCGAGGCGCTGCGGCGGACGATGCTTCTCGATTCGCCGCCCGAGGAGGCGTTCGACCGGTTGACGCGCCTGGCGACGACCGTGCTGCGCGTGCCGGTGGCGCTCGTGTCGCTGGTGGACGGCGATCGGCAGTTCTTCAAGAGTCAATGCGGGCTGACCGAGCCGCTCGCTTCCACGCGGCAGACCCCTCTGACCGACTCGTTCTGCAAGCATGCCGTGGGATCGGGGGAGCCTCTCGTCGTGCCGGACGCGCGGCGCGATCCGCGCTTCGAGAACAACCTCGCCGTCTCCGACGGCGTGATCGCGTACGCGGGAATCCCGCTGATCACCTCCGACGGACACGCCCTCGGGACGTTCTGCGTCGTGGACGGGCAGCCTCACGCATGGACCGAGGAGGAGATCGGGATCCTGCGGATCCTCGCGACGTCCGCGATGTGCGAGATCGAGCTGCGGCGCGTGGTGGGTGATCTGCGGAATGTCGTGCAGTCCCGGACTGCCGAGCTCCGAACGTCCGAGGAACGCCTGCGCGTCCTGCTCGACGTCAACAACGCCATCGTCACGTGTCTCGACCGCGATTCCCTGTTCTCGGCAACCGTGGCCGCGCTGCGGTGCGCGATCCCGTTCGACCGGGCCGCGCTCGTCCTGCACGATCCCGTCAGGGATGTCTTCAGGGTGCTGGGGGTCGCGGGGGCCGTGCCGTCGCCGACTCTCATCCCACTCGGGACCGAGTGGCCGAGGCAGGGGTCCCGCGCCGGCTGGGTGTTCGATCACCACGCGCCGCTTCTGACGCCGGATCTCGAGAAGGCGCCTCCGTTCCCCGAGCACGCTCCGCTGCTCAAGGAGGGGATCCGTTCCGCGGTCTCGGTTCCCCTGTCGACCAAGGGGAAGATCCTCGGAACGCTGAACGTCGGGAGCCACACGCCCGGGCGGTACTGCGAGGACGACGCCTCGCTGCTCGTGGCGATCGGCGAGCAGGTGGCGCTCGCCATCGAGAATCTGCTGGCCTACGAGCAGATCGCGACCTTGAAGGCGCGCCTCGAGGAGGAGAAGGTCTATCTTCAGGAAGAAGTCCGGACGGAGGCCGCGTTCGGCGACGTCGTGGGGGAGTCCCCGGTCATCCACGCCGTCCTCGCGAACGTGCGCCAGGTGGCGAAGACCGATTCCACCGTGCTGGTCACCGGCGAGACGGGGACCGGCAAGGAGCTGATCGTCCGCGCGATCCACGGTCTGAGCCTGCGGAAGGACAAACTCCTGGTGAAGGTGAACTGTGCCGCCCTCCCGGCGGGTGTGATCGAAAGCGAGCTGTTCGGGCACGAGAAGGGGGCGTTCACCGGCGCGCTTGCGCGGAAGGTCGGCCGGTTCGAGCTCGCCAACGGGGGCACGCTCTTTCTCGACGAGGTCGGCGACCTTCCGCTCGAGCTGCAGGCGAAGCTCCTGCGTGTGCTGCAGGACGGCGAGTTCGAACGCGTCGGCGGGACGCAGACGTTGAAGGTCAACGTGCGGCTGGTGGCGGCCACGAATCGCGACCTCGAGCGGGCGGTCGGCGAGGAGCGCTTCCGGGCGGACCTCTTCTACCGGCTCAACGTCTTTCCGATCGTCGTGCCGCCCTTGAGAAAGCGGCTGCAGGACGTCCCCCGCCTCGCCCGGCACTTCGCCATGCTGTACGCGTCGAAGATGGGAAAGCACGTGGGCTCGCTGGGGGACGACGTGCTGGGCCGGCTCACCGCCTACTCCTGGCCGGGGAACGTGCGCGAGCTGCAGAACGTCATCGAGCGGGCGGTCATCCTGTCGCCCAAGGGGCACTTCGTGCTCGGCGAGTTCGCGCCCGCGCCGGCCGGCGGGGACGCCCGGCAGGAAGCGCGCCGGCTCGAGGAGGTCGAGCGCCGGCACATCCTCACGGTTCTCGAGGAGACCGGCTGGCGGGTCAGCGGTGAGCGCGGCGCCGCCAGGATCCTGGACCTCAAGCGCACGACCCTCGAGGCCCGCATGAAGAAGCTCGGCATCCACCGCAATCCCTGATCGACTGCCATCCCTTCGGCATTCTCCCAACTGGTCGGCATGCATCCCCGCTCCGGCTCCGCCGGATCGGTAAGTCGTCCATCCACCCAACTCGACTCCGTTCAGCGGCTTCCGTTCATTCGGCGCGCGTGAGACGCGCCTGGCACGCGGCGTGCCTATAGACCTCCCGTAGCCAAAGTGACGAGGAGGTCGACGTGACGCTGAGGATCACACGCGAAAGGGGCTCTCGCTACCGGGCCAATCTGAGGCTCGAAGGGCGACTCGTCGCGGAGTGGGCCGCGCTGCTCGAGCGGGAATGCCTGGATCTTCTTCTGTCCCGTGGCGCGGTGAGACTCGATCTGGCGGGCGTCGTCTTCGTCGATCTGGCCGGTGTCGATTCCCTTCGGCGGCTCAGCCACATGGGAGTCGAGATCCACTGTCGGTCCAGGCTGGTCGCGAGCGTGCTCGAAGGGGAGGGCGTCCACGTCACGGTGGACGCGGACAGTGCGGACGAGGGGCGCCCTTAGGAAGAGGAGGACAACCATGCGCATGTTCTCGAAGCTGGTCATCGGCGTCGCGGCCTCGGCCCCCTCGACCAGGGGAAGGTTGATGGGAGGCTTCACGCTTCCCGTCGCCGCGAAGTGGAACCACCGCATGCTCCCGGCCGGGGAGTACAAGTTCGTCGTTTCGCCCGCGATCTCCCGGGCCTGGGTGTACGTGCGTGGCGACGGCGAGGCCGCCGTGTTCTACGCGGCGTCGATCGAATGGGCCATCGGCGCACCCGGCGGTCTGCTGTGTCTCGTCTACGACGAGAGCGGCTATCGCGTTCGCTCCCTCAAGCTGCGGGACACGAGGAAGATTCTCTACTTCGACTCTCGGAGTCCGGTGCTGGTCTCCGGCGAAGCGCCGGCGTGCCCCGGTGTCCTTTTCGTCCCTCTGAAGACTGAAGAACCGGGCGTCCCGGCAATCCGGCCGGGCCGCCCCATCCCCCAACGTCCTAATTGAGGAGCTCCGAATGATGCGCATCGAATCGAGACGTCTCGCGGCACCGCTGGTGCTCTCCGCGGCGATGGCCGGCGCCCTGGTGCTCGGCGCCTCGCAGGTTGCGTCGACAGTGCCCGGTGTCGAGATCGACAAAATCTCCCCGCCCTGCCATCCGAACCCGCATGCCCAGGCCGACATCGCGTCGGTCGCCGGCCGGGGCGATATCAGGTCGCTGCCGCTGCCTCTCAAGCAGCGGATTCTCAGGCTCGCCGGCCGGCCCCACAGCACGCTGCCGATCCAGGCATTCGCGGAGGCGGACCAGCCGAGCCAGTTGTTCCAGTACTACCTCGTGGACACGCATCATTTCGAGCCGAACGTGTTCACGACCATTTTCCCCGGCGTGAACGACGCCGTCGAGCTCACCGTGACCGGCGCCGACTGCGGCCTGCCGACGGTCGGGGCGGTCCGCCTCGTGGTCGAGCCGAAGCCCGGCCTCCCGACGGACCCGAACGACGTCCGCGCCTTCATCGATGTGTTCACCGACATCCACCCCCTCTTCGTCATCAACAACGAGAGCGGCTGGTACGAGGGCTGGATGATCCACGATCTCCGGGTCGCGCCGGTCGCCGCACCGCGCCCGAACGGACACCCGCAGTTCGGGACGATCCTCCAGGTCGATGCCGACCGGTTGCGGGGGATGGGAACGGGCAACAACGTCTTCGGCCATCTCTTCACGACCGACGGCGGCGCGGTCCGGTTCCCGTCCGAGTCCGATCATTTCCCCGATGTCCACGGCAACCTCGTCCCGATCTACCTGAGCATGGGGGCCTACAACGCGCTGCAGCAGAGCGACGTGCACTCATACTGGGAGTTCAACTACACGACCAACTGGGTCTTCCCGCTCTACGAGCTCCCCTTCACGGGCGGCATCGCGGGCACGTTCGAGGCCGGACAGATCGGCGCCCTCAGCGATCTCGTCCCCGGCTCGGGGCCCTCGGGTTTCCAGAACGACCCGACGAGATACGGGGACAGTCCGTTCCTCCCCCGCGACCCGGACAAGTTCGACGGGGACGACGACGCGCAGCGCGAGTTCAGGAACCGCTTCATCCCGAGCGGCCTGGCGAACGAGATCTACCTCGATGTGTTCGAGCGCGTGGCGTCGTTCGAGCCGGGGCTGACTGCGCTGCCGCAACGAATCTTCGATGCCTACGCGCACGAGGTCGCCCGGGTCGATCAGGACAGGGACGGCGTCATCTCGGCGGTCGAGGGGGACGTGGACAGCGCCAGCGACGGGTTCGACGACAACGCGCGCCTGTTCCTCCCCGCGACCAGCTACGACCGGTTCGCGGTGACGCGCGAGATCAACGACGGCATGCTGGCGCCGCGCTTCGCCAACGCACAGCGCGCCTGGGTCCTGACGGGGTTCGCGACGTCGGTGTCCCCCGCGGTGCCGGCGTCGGAAGGGAGGGATTCAGACGACCGATAGAGGGACGCTGAAACACATCGATCTCATCTACAAGGGAGACATCAAGATGAAGCCCGTCATCATCGCACTCGCGCTGTTCATGTTCCTGTCGCCGGCGCTCACCATGGCCGCGCCGGTCGTGTTCGAATCCTCGGGGGCAACCCCGGCCGATATCCAGGCCTCGGTCGATGCCTTCCGTGCCTTCCTCGGGGCCCTCAACCCCAACGTGGCCGGCTCGTTCCCCAGTGGCCGCCGGGAGATCAACTGGGATGGCGTCCCGGACGCCTTCTCGGCCCCGAACAATCTCCCGCCGAACTTCTTCAACGCCAATTCCCCGCGTGGCGCGGTGTTCTTCACCCCGGGGTCGGGCTTCCAGGTGAGCGCGGACAGCGACAATCCGACGAACACGCCGGTCCGTTTCGGGAATCTCCACCCCGACTTTCCCAGGATCTTCAGTACCTTCAGCCCGCAGCGACTCTTCGCGGCTCTCGACAGCAACATCACCGAGACGGTCTTCTTCGTGCCCGGCAGCCGCACAGGCGCAACCGTCGGTGGATTCGGTTCGGTCTTCACCGGCGTCAATCAGACCGCCAGCACCAGGATCGAATATTTCGACGCCAGTGGTCGGCTGCTCTTCAGCCGTAATGTCCTGCCGGGGCCCGAGACTCCCGGCAACCTCTCGTTCCTGGGGGTGGGCTTCGATGCCGGCGAACGTGTCTACATGGTGCGGATCACCAGCGGGAATCGTGCCCCGGGGACACCGGGTCGAGACGTCGTCGTGATGGACGACTTCATCTACGGCGAGCCGCAGGTGTCGCCCTAGGCCGGTGCGCATGCAACGTCGAGCTTGATATGATCGTCCGGGTGTCCGCCGGCGGACAGTCGCTCCGCCGGCGGGCATGATCTCGGGTGCAACACTCTTCGCACCACGTTGGAAGGTGTCGCGCAAAAGGAGCGACCGATGGATATTCTTCTCGCAATTGGGAACACATCGATGGTCCGGCTTCGCAAGGTCGTACCGGCCGGATGCGCGGACATCTTCGTGAAGCTCGAGTGGGAGAACCCTTCCGGCAGCTTCAAGGACCGGATGGCGCTGGCGGTGATCTCGCGGGCCGAGGAGGATGGGCGGCTGAAGAGCGGTGACACCGTCCTCGAGTACACGGGCGGCAGCACAGGGACATCTTTGGCGTTGATCTGCGCCGCCAAAGGCTACCCTATCCGGATCGTCAGCTCCGACGCGTTCAGCCAGGAGAAGCTGGATCACATGGCGGCGCTGGGCGCGGAGCTGACCCTCGTCCCGAGCGAAGGGGGCCGGACCACCAAGAAGCTGATCCTCGACATGATCGAGGCGGCCCGCAAGTTGAGCCGGGAGCCGCACACCTACTGGACCGACCAGCTCAACAACAAGGACAGCCTCGCCGGCTACTACCCGCTGGGCGAGGAGATCTGGAGTCAAACCAAGGGAGAGATCGACGCCTTCGTTCACTGCGTGGGCACGGCGGCTTCATCGCGGGGAGTCGCGACGGTGCTGAAGCGACACAAGCCGGGCATCAAGATCGTCGTCGTCGAGCCGGCCGAGTCCTCGGTGCTGCTGGGAGGCCAGGCGGGGCCTCACAACATCGAAGGCGTCGGGATCGGCTTCAGCCCCCCGCTCTGGGACCCGACCCTCGTGGACGAGATCCTTCCGGTCAGGACGGACGACGCGAAGGAGATGGCGAGGCGCATCGCGCGCGAGGAGGCGCTGTTCGCGGGGACGTCCTCCGGTGCCAACGTCGTCGCCGCGATCCGGGTGGCTAAGCGGCTTGGGCTGGGTGCCAGGGTGGTCACGTTGATGGGCGACTCCGGCCTGAAGTACCTGAGCACTGACGTATACAGGAAGAGATAACATAGGGTCACGACGCCGATGCTGGAGCTCCGCCCGACCTGCGAGAACTGCAACAAGGCCTTGCCGCCTGACTCGATCGAGGCACGCATCTGCAGCTATGAATGCACCTTTTGCGCGCCTTGCGTCAACAACGTCCTGGGGAACATCTGCCCGAACTGCGGCGGCGGATTCGTCCCGAGGCCGATCAGGCCGGCGACGAACTGGAAAGGCGACAACTTCCTCGGCAAAGACCCGGCGAGCACCAAAGTCCGGCACCGACCGGTCGATCCCGCGGTACACGCGAAGTTCTCGGCGCCCATCCGGAGCATTCCGCCGGAGAAGAGGTAGTGCGTGCATGACGATGACACCGCTGTCGAGGGCCATTCTCGAGGGTGGATGCGCCGGCCTGGCGTACGGCGTGGTGTTGTCTCTGCTGAGTCTGGGAACGGCCGCTTCCGGTCATGGCTCTTTCATCCTGATCGTTCTTTCGTCGGCTCCGCTGGGCTCTTTCGGCCTGATCGGAGCATTCGTTGCCACTCCCGTTCTGTGGGCTCTCATCGGCGGGCTCGCGGTGGCTGCCCGCGCCGGCCGATTCGAGCGGAGCGCGGTGCTGCTGCCGGCGCTTCATGTCCTGGCCGTGTTGATTCTGATCGAATTGAGCGATGCGAGCCCGGGGCGTGAGTTCCGCGATGCTCTGATCGAGACCCCCTGGCCCATGGCGGCATGGTCCCTTCTCTACGTGGCGGGCCAGGTCGCGCTCTGGCGATACCTGCGGGGAACCGTGCAACACCTCTTCGGACGCTGGATCACTGCGGGCAGGCTCGATTCGCGCAAGCTGTTCTCATGGGCTTGGCTCCTGTACGCGGTGTCGCTCGTCATCCCGGCGGCTCTCCCTCAGGGGCTCGCGAGTGCGGGCGATCGGATTCTCTTCGGGTGGCAGATGGCATGGCTCAGCGGTGCGCTCATAGGACTGCTTCTCGGCTCCCGTGGTTCGGAAGGCCTCCTCGTCTGGTTTCCTGCGGTTCTTCTGAGCGGAAACGTCTTCATGCTGTGGTCGGCCATCGCGGTCCAGCGCGGGCGCCGCTTCGACTCGGCGTGGGTGCTCGTGCCTCTCGTCGCCGCGACACTCGTGGCGTGCGCCCCGGGCCTCGGGTACATGCCCGGGCGCATGTCCGAGGAATTTCACATGCGTCTCGGACCGGGGTACTATGCGTGGGTCGCGTCGCTCATCGTCCTGTGCGCGGCCATGGTGAAGTCGGCTTCGCAGGTGAGGTCTCCCGAGTAGCATCATCTGAGTGTCCGCCAAGGGCTTCCGTGTCTCGGAGTCGGGGTGATGCGCGTCGTTCAGGTTTCGAGCAGGGCGTTGATCCCGGCACCGCCTCAAGCCGTCTACTCCTTGATCGCGGACTATCGTGACGGCCACGCTCGCATGCTGCCTCGTCGCTACTTTCCTCGGTTGGAGGTGGAACGCGGTGGCTCGGGCGAAGGAACCATCATCCGCTTCGAGGTCAAACTGTTTGGCACCACCCGGCGGGTCCGTGCAGAGATCTCGGAGCCGAAGCCCGGCGAAGAGCTTGTGGAAACCGACCTGGCGACAGGCGCTCGAACCAGCTTCATCGTGGTTCCTCGTCCCGGAGGAGGCGAGTCGGAAGTCACGATCAAGACTGAATGGGAGTCGAGCGGGCTTCGTGGCTGGCTTGAACGGATGATGGCCCCGTCGCTGCTCCGACGCATCTACGCCGAGCAGCTGGCGCAACTCCAGGAGGCGTTCGCGTGTCATCCCCCCTGAAACCGTACTCGTTTCTGCTGCCGCGTGACGCCTTCTGGCGCGAGTCGAACATGATGAAGATCCCGAACACGAACCTGGCTGAGCAGCTGGGCACCGAGAAGCTGGCAGCGCGTCTGTGGCGACTTCCGCCCTTCTCCGCGAACACCTGCCTCCGTCAGGTGTTCAACGACACCGAGGAAGAGGTGCTGTGGCTGTTTTTCGGTGCCCCGCGGCACGAAGCAGGAGCCGACCGGAGCACCATCTATCCCGAGGACCCGCAGCAGCTGCCGGCCGAATTGCACGATCGCAAGTGGCCGCCGGCGTGAGTACCGCACGACTCCTGGCGCCAGTCACCATTCTGCTTCTTGCTGTCGGGACAGCGAGCCCGGCCCAGGCGTATGACGACTGGCGGAATCTTGTGCGCGATGCCGATTCGCGCATGACTGTCGGCCAATTCACCGAGGCGCAGAAATTGCTCGAGGCGGCGCTCGAGGCCGATATCCCGCCGGAGGAGAAGTGGCCGGTGCTTTACATGCTGGGGTTTGCCCACACGAAGACACAGGACTGGTCCAAGGCTCAAATATCATTGGAGCGGTCACTGCAAGGCGCGGAGACGGTGCTGGGGAGGGACGACCCCCGCCTGGCCCGAGTCGCAAGCACGCTGGCGGCTGCCTACCAGAACGACGGCCAATACGAGAAGGCGGAGAAATATCACAGACGCTCGCTCGCGCTTCAGGAGAAGGTGCTGGAGCCCGGCGACCCGGCTCTCGCCAGGCTTCTCATGAACCTTGGATCCGTGCTGAATCTCGAGTCGAAGGGAAAGGAGGCCGAGCCGCTTCTGCGGCGTGCCCTGTCGATCGCGTCCGGCCCGGCTGCGCCCGATCGTGTGGCCCGCGCCATGATCGAGGACAACCTGGCGAATTCGCTGCGCGACCAGGGTCAACTCGAGGAAGCCGAGACCCTCTATACGGACTCGTTGAAGGTCCTCCACGACAAGTTTGGCGAGACGCACCAGGTCACGGCCGATGTCTACTGGGGACTGGCCTTCATCGCGAAGCAACGCGGGCAGCTCGAGTCGGCAGCCTCGCTCTATGAGAAGGCGATCCGTGGCTTCGGGACATCCTTTCCCGAGAGCACTCCGTTCATCAAGCAGCTCCGATCCGAATACGAGCAGGTCAAGGCCGATCTCAGCCATGCCGGCAAGCCGTAATCGTCCGCATACGGTAGGATTCGCGCGATGCAACCCGGCGACCGCACGGCGTCTTCCCCGATCCTGAAGTGGCTGGCGACCGCCGCCATCCTCGGCACGGGATTCATTCACCTCGTGGAGGCGCAGGACGCCTTCGGCGACGCCGCGTACAAAGGCGTGCTGTTCGTCGCCAACGGCGTCGGTGCGCTGGTCGCGGCGTTCGGCCTGTTTCGAAATCGGCGCGATCTGGGGTGGCTCCTGGGTCTGCTGGTCGCCGGCGGCTCCTTGCTCGCCTACGTGGCGAGCCGCACGGTCGGGCTGCCCGGGCTGCCGGCCGAGCCCGACGCCTGGCTCGAGCCGATGGGCGTCGCGTCGCTCGTGTGCGAGGGACTCTTCGTCGCCCTCTTCGTCTTCACCAAGGTGTGAACCGCTGAGGTGCTCATGCGTCGATGGTTGCTCTGGGTCATTGCGATCGTCCCGACACTTTCGTTCGGGGCTGCCTCTCCACCCTTCGAGTTCCTCGGAAAATTCTCGAACATGACGTATTCGCAGGAACACCAGGACGGCGAGGATGTGTATCTGTGGAGAGAGAAGAACGATCTGTACGGATACATGGAATATTCCCTGGGAGCGGCGACCATGAAGCTCTCCTTCCAGGCCAGGAACCCTCTCTATGACGAGAAAGGAACCGTCATACGCAACCTGTTCGTGTTCGACGGGCTCATGAGGGCGAACGTGATCGAAGGGTCACTCAAGTGTCGCAACGCGACGACCCATGAACCCTGCTTGAATGATCAGACAGTCTCATGGAAGAAGGTCACGTTGAAGAATGCGGCAATATACAGCATGGGAAGCAGGCGAGACTGGGAAGCCCATATCAACGAACAGCTCGAGGAGCACGGCGCCAGGTGGTAGCCGCTCCCCTGCCCGCATACTTTGTCGTCACCTATCTCATCACGTGGGGCTTCTTCTTCGCGGGGAGCCTGACGCCGGCCGCGTGGCCGCGCGGGCTCCTGTTCCTGCTCGGCACGTTCGCGCCCGGATACGTCGCCCTGTGGTTCACGAGCCGGGAAACTGGTCGCGGCGGAGTGGCTGCGCTCCTGCGGCGCCTCGTCGAGTGGCGGGTCCCCGCGCGCTGGTACGCATTCGCCGCCGGCTACATCGTCGTCATCAAACTCACCGTCGCCCTCGTGCACCGGGCCGTCACGGGCGCGTGGCCGCTCTTTGGCCGGCTCCCCTGGTACCTGATGCTCGCCGCGACGGTCGGGTCCACTGTGGTGGGCGGCCAGTCGGGCGAGGAGGTCGGATGGCGCGGGTATGCCTTGCCGCGGCTCGCGGCGCGTTTCGGTCTGGGGGGCGGGAGCGTGCTCCTCGGCCTGCTGTGGGCGTGCTGGCACCTTCCCCTGTTCTTCATTTCCGGCGTCGACACGGCTGGCCAGTCGTTCCCGCTCTACCTTCTGCAGGTCACGGCGCTGTCGGTGGCGATGGCGTGGCTGTTCGCCCACACACGCGGCACCCTGCTGCCGGTCATGCTCATGCACGCCGCCGTGAACAATACCAAGGACATCGTGCCCTCGGCCGATCCGAACGCCACGAATCCGTGGGCTCTGAGCCACTCGCTCGTGGCCTGGATGACGCTGGCTCTGCTCTGGCTGTGCGCCGGCTATTTCCTGCTTCGAATGCGCAAGAACCCGACGCTCGAACGGGACGTGGTCGCCGACGGGCCGGCGGCCGGGAGGAACGGATGCGGAACCTGACGCGGTGGTCCCCGGGACATGCGCGCTGGTCCGAGGCGCGTGTACGGATTCTCGCCGTGGCCGCGGTTCTGTGCGCCTGGTCGTGCAGTCCGTCGCCTGCGATCACGGTCCAGGAGGGCGACATCGTGTTTCAGACTTCCCGGTCTGCCCAGAGCCAGGCGGTCCAGCTGGCGACACATTCCCCATACAGTCACATGGGGCTGGTCCTGTTTCGCGACGGGAAGCCTTTCGTGTTCGAGGCGATAGCGCGGGTTCAGTTCACCCCCTTCGTTGAATGGATCCATCGGGGTGAAGAGGGCCGGTATGTCGTGAAGCGCCTGCGCGACCCTGAGTTGCTCGGCGATCCTGCCAGGCTGTCCGCGCTCAAACGCGCGGCACTGGCCTTCGCCGGCCGGCCCTACGATCCTTATTTCGAATGGTCGGATGACCGCATCTACTGTTCCGAGCTCGTCTGGAAAGCGTATGATCGCGGGATTGGGGTCCAGTTGGGTTCTCTTGCGCGTCTATCGACCTTCGACTTGTCCAATCTGCTGGTGAAGACAAAGCTGGCGGAGCGTTACGGAGACAAGGTGCCGCTGGACGAGCGCGTCATTTCTCCGGCCGCCGTTTTCGCCTCCCCTCTGCTGCAGGAGGCGCGGTGAAAAGTGAGGCAACATGTTCCCGATCGGGGATGACAACCGTGACCGCAAGACATTCCCGCTGGTCACGTATGCGCTGATCGCTCTCAACGCCCTGCTCTTCTTCGTCGAGCTGAGCGGCGGCGATGCGTTCGTCCTGAAGTGGGCCTTCGTGCCGCGCCGCTTCCTGGCCGATCCCTTCGCGGATGCACGGACTCTCTTCAGCTCGATGTTCATGCATGCCGGGTGGCTTCACCTGGGCGGCAACATGCTTTACCTCGGGATCTTCGGCGACAACGTCGAAGACCGCTTCGGGCACTTCAGGTATCTGATCTTCTACCTGCTCTGCGGGCTCGCCGCCACTGCCGCGCAGTTGTTCTTCAGTGTCGGCTCGAGCGTGCCGAATCTGGGGGCCTCGGGAGCGATTGCCGGGGTCCTCGGCGCCTACTTCCTGATGTTTCCACAGAGACGGGTCCGGGTCCTGCTGTATACCCAGGTGACGGAAGTGCCCGCGCTGATCGTCATCGGGCTCTGGTTCGTTCTGCAGTTGTTCAGCAGCGTCGGCTCCATCGCCAGCACGGAGCGGGCGGGGGGCGGTGTCGCCTACATGGCGCACGTCGGTGGATTCGTCGCCGGGCTCGTCCTGGGACTCCTGTTCCGTGGAAGCCGCGGGGGCGTCGAAGAGTCCTGACCGGCCAACCCAACGGTGCTAGGATCCGGCCCAACTCAACCAACTCCAGGATAGGTGGCACGATGGTGAGGCCGCCCCGGACTCTCAAGGAGGAACTGCGCATCATGTTTGCCGCCCGATTGCGTGTTCGCCTGGCCATCGCTTTCATCGGTCTGTTCACCATCGGGATCACCCAGGCCGGTCCGGGCGAGACCCGGCAGCCGGCGGCGACCGGCTGGAAAGTCAAGTTCAACGAGAGCGGATCGGATCCCGTGATCGCCGATGGCGTGCTTTACATCGGATCGGCGGACGGCGCGATCCACGCCCTGGATGCGACGACCGGAGAGACGAAGTGGCGCTTCCAGACGGGGGAGAACCTTTCGCCGGCGACTTCCGGCCCGAAGATCATCACCATGCCCCGTGGGAGCAGCGAGGCTGAAATGATGGCCTCCATAATCGACGCCGCCGAAAAGAAGAAACCGGAAGGTCTAAGACGAGTGGACATGACCGCTGCGGTCGAGAATGGCACGGTGTTCGTCGGCTCGGGGGATCAGTCGTTCTATGCCGTCGACGCCGCGACAGGGAAGAAGAAATGGGCGTACGAGGCCGGCCCGGGGATGGCCTCCAGCAATTTCTCGGACGTCGCGCGCCCCCCTGCGCTCCTCAAGGCCGGCACCGTTTATTTTGCGACCGAGGACGGACTGCATGCCCTCGATGCGTCGACCGGCAAAAGAAAGTGGCTGTTCGAGACGCTGCAGGACATACCCCTCGAGCAGATGAACACTCACAAGCGGCGCCCTCCCGAAGGGGCCGTCCTGGGGGATGGCGTGGTCTTCGTGACGGCCTGGCCCTACGCGGGTCTCCGGGGACCTCTTCCAAGCTTCGTTTACGCGGTGGACCAGGAATCGGGCAAGGCGAAGTGGGTGACCCGTGTCGATGGCGATGGCATCACCACCCCGATGACGGCGAAGGGACTCGTGTTCGTCGCAGTCAAGGCGGCCGGCTCCCCTGCTTCCAATCCTGTGACTCTGTATGCCCTCGACGCGGCCGATGGACAGGTCAAATGGAAGCGCGGCCTGAAGGCGACGTACACGGCGCCGTCGCTGCGCATCGCCGGCGACTCGCTTTATTGCTCCACGGACAAGACCCTGTCGGCCATGGACCTGGAATCAGGAGTCGAGCGCTGGAATTTCAGCGCCGATCAGATCGGCGTTGATCCCCGGGCGGATGACCGGTACCTCTACGTCGTGACCCACAAGGGCTCCATCATGCGCCCGAAGGACACGCTTCACGCGCTCCTCCTCGCGACAGGCGAGGAGAAGTGGTCGCGGGACGTGAACGCGAGCGTCGCCATGGTCCGCGAAGGAGTCGTTTACGCCGATGGAGAGCCGTTCCGCGCAATCGATGCCTCCACAGGCAAGGATCTCTGGACATTCAAGGGCACGGGGCGCCTGTCGGCTCGACTGATGTCCGGGGGCAGGATCTTCCTGACCTCACCGACCGTAACCTATATCGGAACGAAGCGGGTCGACCAGGGCTACCTTTACGCACTCGACGCGAAGACAGGGAGACTCGACTCCTAGCCGAGGTGAATGATGTGATCATCATTCACGGGGTCTACCGGTTCGCCCCGAAGCACCTCGCCTTCCGGAACGACTTCTGCCTCACGTGCAAGGCGACGGCCGTCTCCGTTCAGGTTCGCAGCCTCTATGTAGGACACCTGTACTGGATCCCCCTGCTGCCGCTGGGGGTCTGGAAGAAGTGGGTCTGCTCCGTCTGCGGGCACGATCCGCACGCGATCGTCCAGACGAGACGATTCTTCAAGATCCTGCTGGTAATCCTTGTTGTGCTGATGACTCTTCCTCTCTGGTTCGTCGCACCCGGAGCCGATCAAGTCAAGATCCTCTGGCTGGGACGCCTCCTGAGTCTCGTGGCGCTGTGCGGCGCGATCTGGTGGGCGACGCTCGGACACCGTGCCGCGCCGTCCCTCAGGGAGCGGCTGGCGGCCGTCGTGCCGTACGAGGCCCGAACCTGTCCCTTTTGCGGAGGGGATTTGTTCGACAACCCGCGCTGGCATTGTCCCGCCTGCGGCCTGGAACGGTCCCGGCTGTAGGCCGGGCTCAGGTCACGACGCGGCGCTCAAGCTGCCGACCCTGTGATAGCATCCCGCGCCGAATCGTCACTGCGCTTCCCGCGTTTCCAAAGAGGAGGGGGTCTCATGCGGAGACTGGAAACCTATCTGGCCGTGGTCCTGCCGATGGCGATCTTGACCGTGATTCTGGCGGTGAGCGGCCTGACCGGGGCGATCGGCCAGCAGGCGAAGCCGGCCGTGGACTGGTCCTTCAACGCCACCGTCATCGAATCCTGCAGCTGCCAGATGTTCTGTCCGTGCTATTTCAGCACCAAGCCGGCCCCGGCGCACGAGGGTCACGCCGGGGGCCAGCACTATTGCCGCTTCAACATGGCCTACAAGGTCAACAAGGGAATGCACGGCTCTGTGAATCTCGCGGGCGCCAGGTTCTGGATTGCCGGTGATCTCGGCGACGATTTCGGCGACGGAGAGACGGAGTGGGCCGAAGCGACGTTCGACCCGTCGGTCACGAAGGAGCAGCGCGATGCCATCGCGTCCATTCTTCTGGGGCCTGTGTACCCCTGGAAGTGGAAGAAGTTCACCGTGGGACCGGACGCCACGGTCGAGTGGAACGGCGGCAAGGATCGCGCCGTGGCCCGGCTGGACGGCGGCAAGGCGGGGGAGATCGTGCTCGCGCACAATCCGACGGCCATGAGCCCGGAGCCGACGGTCATCAAGAACCTCAAGTACTTCGCAGCGCCCCGGAACGACGGCTTCGTGCTGATGCCGGCCGAGGTCGAAGCGTACAGGCGCGGCGACAGCCAGTTCGAGTACAAGGGGACCAACGGCTTCATGATCACCGTCGACGTCACGTCCAAGGACGTGAAGTAGGACGATGGAGCGGCTTGCCTAAACCCCATCCGCGGCGCTAACCTAGCCGTCCAATCATGGACTTGGAGCTCGTGCTGCGGGCTCGCGTGCACGCGTGGCGCGGCGCCCGGTGCCCGGCGCCGCGGGAGGCCGCGTCATGACCGTCACCGTTCTTGTTCCGGGCGTGCTGCGCACCAGCTGCGGGGGCGCGTCCGAGCTGTCCCTACCGGTCGCGAGCGTCCGCGCCGCCCTCGAGCAGATCGAAAAGGACTACCCGGCGCTGTACCGCAACATCTGCGACGAGACGGGCAAGGTGCGCCGTCACGTCAACCTGTTCGTCAACACGTCCCACATCCGCGACCGGGATGGGCTCGATACTGCGCTGACTTCGGGGGACGTCGTCAGCATCATTCCCGCTGTCTCAGGAGGTTGATCATGCCGGAACGCGTCATTCTCAGCATCGGAACCAAGAAGGGGGTCTTCGTCGCCGAGGCGCCGAAGACCCGGGGCGCCTTCGCGCTGCGCGGGCCGTTCGGACCGGGGGTGGGCGTCTATTCGACGCTGATCGACACGCGCGGCAAGCCGCGCATCTACGCCTCGAGCTGCAACGCCTTCTTCGGCATGAAGGTGATGCTCTCGACCGATCTGGGGAAAACGTTCAAGGAGACGAAATCGGCCCCCGCCTTCCCGAAGGACGACGGCCGCGCGCTCATCAACATCTGGTCGCTCGAGGCGGGCGACGGCAAACAGGATCTCTGGTGCGGCGTCGAGCCCGCCTCGCTCTTCAGAAGCGACGACGGCGGCGACTCCTGGGAGATGGTCCCGGGCATCAGCAACCACGAGCATTCCCGGAAATGGCAGCCCGGGGCCGGCGGGCTGTGCATGCACACGATCCTGCGCGACGGCAAGCGGGTGCACCTCGGCATCTCGACCGGCGGCCACTACGTTAGCGAGGACGGCGGCAAGACCTTCAAGGCGTCCAACAAGGGCGTCGGCGCCGGCTTCAATCCCGATCCCTATCCCGAGTTCGGGCAGTGCGTGCACAAGATCGCGGGGCACAAGGACGCGCCCGGGCGGCTGTACATGCAGAACCACGGCGGCTGGGGGGGATGGGATGGGCCCGGCGGGCGTCGACCGGACATCGGCGTCCTGCGCAGCGACGATTACGGCAGGTCGTGGCGCTCCATCGCCAAGGGGCTGCCGTCCGACTTCGGCTTCCCGATGGTCGTCCATCCGCAGGACCCCGACACGATCTACGTCGTGCCGCTCGAGCCGCCGACACGCACCTGTCCGGGCGGCGTCCCCGCCGTCTGGCGCAGCGAGAACGGCGGCGGCTCGTGGGGACGGCTCACCCGCGGTCTGCCGAAGAAGCAGAGCTTCTTCACGGTCCTGCGCGACGGGATGGACGTCGACGAGCTCAAGTCACCGGCGCTCTACTTCGGCACGACGACGGGACAGCTCTGGATCGGGCGGGACGGCGGCGAGAAGTGGGACTGCCTGTTCGACTCGCTGCCGCCGATCCACTGCGTGAAGGTCGCGGTGGTGTAAGCGGGGGCGATCGACCACCCGATGCCGCCCCGATCTTCCCCGGACGAATCGGTCAAGCGACTCCTGCCATGGCTGGTGGCGGTCGCCTTCTTCATGGAGGCGCTCGACACCACCATCCTGAACACGGCCGTGCCGACCGTCGCGGCGGCGCTCAGGGTCGTGCCGCTCAGCATGAAGTCGGTGCTGGCGAGCTACACGCTGAGCCTGGCGGTGTTCATCCCCGTCAGCGGCTGGGTGGCGGATCGGTACGGCACACGGCGGGTCTTCTCGGCCGCGATCGCCCTGTTCACGGTCGGCTCGTTCCTCTGCGGGATCTCGACCAACATCCACGCGCTCGTCGCCTGCCGGATCCTGCAAGGGCTGGGCGGGGCGATGATGGTGCCGGTCGGCCGCCTCACGATCGTGAGGACCTTCGCCCGATCGGAGCTCGTCCGCGCCATGGCCTTCGTCGCCATACCGGGACTGATCGGTCCGCTGCTCGGACCTCTGGCCGGCGGTCTCATCGTCGGATACCTGCATTGGCGGATGGTCTTCTTCGTCAACCTGCCGATCGGCCTCCTGGGGCTCTATCTCGTCCACCGCCACCTCCCCGACTACCGAACCAAGAGCACCGACAGGCTCGATCTGATCGGGCTGATCCTGTTCGGCTCGGGGATCGGGCTCCTGTCGTACGTCCTGGAGATCTTCGGCGAGCATTCCCTGGGCGGGCGCGAGATGATCTGGCTTCTGTCGCTGTCGATCGTGCTGCTCCTGGGGTACGGGCGCCACGCGACCACGACCGAGCGCCCGCTGCTGCGGCTGGACCTGTTCCGTATCCGCACCTTCCGCAGCGCGGTCATCGGCAGCTTCATCACGCGCCTGGGGGCGGGCGGGACCCCGTTCCTGCTGCCGCTGCTCTACCAGGTGGGGCTCGGCTTCACGCCGGTCCAGTCGGGTCTGCTGATCATGCCGCAGTCCCTGGCGGCGATGAGCCTGAAGATGACGATGCCGCTCATCCTGACGCGCTTCGGCTACCGCCGGGTCCTTCTCTCGAACACGATGCTGCTCGGGCTGCTCATCGGCCTGTTTGCGACCATCGGGTTCGGCACGCCGGTCTGGCTGATCGTGGTCCAGGCCTTCTGCTTCGGATTCATCGCGTCGCTGCAATACACCAGCATGAACACCCTGGTCTACGCCGACGTCACGGAAGGCCAGACCAGCATGGCGAGCACGATCGCCAGCACCCTGCAGCAGATGTCGATGAGCTTCGGGGTCGCCATGGCGTCGCTCGCCACGGCCCTGTTCATCCCCGATCGACTCCACACCGGCCCCGCGCAGATGATCCACGGCGTGCAGAAGGCCTTCGTCCTCCTCGGTATCCTGACGATCCTCTCCGCCGCCGTCTTCCGCGAGCTGCGACCGACCGACGGAAAGAACGTCAGCCGGCACGAGGAGCCCCTGCCGGAAGGCTGAGAGCGCGCGTGCCTGGTGCTAGGGGCAGGGTGGAGGGTCCCCCGGATTGCACATCGGCGGCGGACAGGGGAACAGCAGGTCCGTTCGGGCGATTCTCGTGGCATGCAGCAGAGGCAGCGCGCAGCTCGTGAACTCCGTGGTGCCGCGCACCGACACGATGTAGCCCACGAAACGATCCACACTCTTGTTCGGCTGGAACACGACGTAGAGAGCCGGCGCCCTCGTGCACGGGTTCAGCAGGACGTGAGTGGCCAGCGGGCACGTCGCGTCGCTGACCAGCACCCCGATGACGTCCATCCTGGGTGCGTCGGTGTCGCCGCGGAGCGGCTGGAACGCCAGAATCGCCCCCAGCGCGATGACCAGGGCAGAGATGGTCTTGTTCATGGTTTCCCTCCAAAGGATAGGGATCGAGGATTTCCCAGAGAGTACGCCCATCCCGGGATTCCTGCAACGGGAATGCGTCTTCGGGCCCGCGCTTCCTGCAACATTTCGGGTTGTTCCTGATCATCCCTTGGCGTATATAAGGGTCAATCGCGCCGGGCCGCGTCGGGCCCGGACCACCCGATCCGGAAGGAGCCCCGAATGAAACAGATCGCTCTCCTCGCTGTCCTGGTCCTCGTGACGGTTGGCCGCGTCGAGGCTGCCTGTCCGTCCGGCGCCGCCGCGCCGATCACGAGCGGGACCGGAGCAGCCGGTCTCCCTGTCGTGTTCAGCTTCAGCGATGGTCCCATCAACGCGGCGTTCTTCCTCCTCGGCGACGGTGATCGGAACAACAGCGGCACACTTGCGACGACGGACTGGCTGGAGAGGCTCGGCGATCTCGACGGGGACGGACGGATCGAATACCGCCTGCGCGCCCCAGGCGAGGGACCGGGAGGCTGGGGGGATCCGCGCACGATCGGCTGTCCTGCGACTGCGGCGTCGCCCTATCCGCCGCTGGTGGTGATCCTCAGTCAGCCGCGGGAGGATCTCGACCGCGACGGACTGTTCGACGTCTTCGAGGACATCAATCACAATCGCCAGCTCGATTTCGGCGAGGACCGCGATTTCGACGGCCGTCTGACCGGGCCCAACGGCTGCGAGGGGGTGACGCGCGAGGACCAGGACTGCGATGGACATCTCGACGTCTTCAACGAGGATCTGAACGGCAACGGCGTTCTCGATCCCGGCGAGGACAGGGACGGAGACGGCCGATTGGACCTCGTCAACGAAGATCGGAACCATGACCAAGTCTTGAACGACCGCCCCCTTCCACAACCAAGTGACGTGATGTTCGAGGTCCTGCCGGACGGGACGCATCGACCCCTGCCGCCCTACTACCCGTACACCTCGTTCCGTCCCGCCCCGGGCGGGCTGGTCGTCGCCTCGGTCGCGTGGAACGGTTCGGCGTACGACTTCGACGCCATCAACAGCCCGGCCCGCACGATCACAGGGACCGACGGCACCGTGTACCGCGCGATTGACGCCTCGCTGCGCGAGAACGTCTTCGGGTTCCGGGTCACGTCGGCGCGGGTCGATTACATCCAGTCCGCCGAGCGGTTCCGTCTCGAGCCGTCGGCTCCGGCCCGCGTCGATGACGCGGGGGGGCAGCGGGTCGTCTTCGACCGCTTCGCGGCGGCTCTCCAGACCATCGGATTTCCACAGCCCAGCCAGCATTTCCTGGAGACCGGGACGACGGCGGCCGAGGTTCCGATGACGGGCGGCTTCCTGTCGGTCGCCCCTGTACCCAACGGCGTGGTCGCCTCGCTCGAGGGAGGGATTCGATCGAGCGGCTCCGATGCCTTCCTCCAGGGCCTCGCGGTGCTGCCGACCGTCCGGGTGAAGACGCTCGACCAGGACATGGACACCTGGCTGCTGCCTTACGATATCTGCCCGACCGTCCCGGCTTCGATAGTTCTGGGATTCCAGCCTGATGCGAATCTCGACGGTGTCGGGGATGCCTGCGACCCTACGCTCGATCCGCTGGCGATCATCGATCACTCCTGGACAACTCTTGTGACTTCGGTCAATCCGGGGGAACGCAGGGGCGCGGCGGCCGCTTATGACGCGAGCCGGGGCGTGATCGTCCTGTTCGGCGGCTCGGACGACACGGCGACGTGGGAGTACGACGGCACGACCTGGACGAGCCTCCAGACACCGTTGGCCCCGGACGCCCGCGCTGGTCACCGGATGGTCTACGACGATACGAACCGGCGTGTCCTTCTGTTCGGTGGAACCCGTTTCGCAGGCGGCGCGCTCAACGATCTCTGGCAGTACACCGCCTCGTCGTGGAGAAGAATCGACACGCCGATAGCACCGCCGCCCCAGTCCCCTGAGACCATCCTTCCCGGGGCTCCGGTCACACCGTCGTTCGGCATGACTTACGACTCGGCCCACCGACTGCTGGTCCTGTTCGGCGGCAGGGCGGATGGACGGACCTGGGTGTTCGACGACAAACTCTGGAGAGTCGCGCCGAGCCCCCGATCGCCGCTTCCCCGCAACGAGCCGCAGATGGTTTATGACCCGGTGCGTCAGCTCACCGTTCTGCACGGCGGCATCGACCTCTTCCAATTCGCACCCTCGCCGCGTCTGTTCAACGACACCTGGGAGTTCGACGGCGCCGTCTGGCAGCCGGTCGACGCCCAGGGGGACCTGCCTCCCAACTGGGGCGGGGCGACGGCCTACGATCCTGTCCGCCGGCGGGCGATGAACAACGGGGGGGTGTTCGAGAGGCTGATCTTGAATTGCTCTCCATTTGGAGGGTGCACCTTATTCCGCGTTTTCCAGCCCGGCACAGGAACGCGCGTTTACGACGGCACGGGCTGGTCGATCGTTCCGACGCGACCGACCGGCGATTCGGGAGAAGGGATCGCGTCCGCCTATGATGGCGCCCGCGATCGCATGTTCGTGTACGGTGGAGACAATCTGCCGGGACGGCAGGCTGAATATCTCCAGCCCGTCGACGACGACGGCGACGGGATCGAGAGCATGCGGGACAACTGCCCGCTCGCCGCGAACCCCGACCAGGCCGACGGCGACCACGACGGCTTCGGTGATGTCTGCGACAACTGCCCCGGCGTCGCCAACCCGACGCAGCGCGATCTCGACCGCGACCATCTCGGCGATGCCTGCGACGACGACATCGATGGAGACGGCGTGGCGAACCGCGACGATGCCTGCCCGGCGTCGTACGTGGACGGCCGCCCGTCGGCATCGATCGGGGGCGGCGGCGGGCCGGACAGCGACGGCGACGGCATCGCCGACGATTGCGACGCCTGCCCGCACGATCCCGCCAACGACGCCGATCGGGACGGGATCTGCGGCGATGTCGACAATTGCCCCACGACCTTCAACCCGCTCCAGGACGACACCAATCACGATGGCTCGGGGGACGCCTGCCAGCCGACTCTGTTCCTCGGAAACGTTCAGCAGGACGGCGGATCGACGCTCGAGGTCATGGCCCGCGCGTTCGACCCCAACGGAGATCTTCTGTCCGGCTCGATCGAGTTCTTCGAGCATGACACGTTCACGCTGCGAACGCTCGATCCGTCCAGCCCGAACCCATGCGCGACCGACGCGTACCCACCGGGGACGCCGGGGGTTGGAATCGGCTATTTCGCAAATCCTGAAGGAGGCGCGGTTCTCTTCGATATCGATTCGCAGCTGGGCGAGGCGTTCCCCGGCCTGGTGTGCAGCGACGGTCAACCGGACTACGCGACGGCCCTGGGGACCTGCAACTCTCCGTTGTCGGGTCCGCAACTCCTCCTCACTGTCTACCAGGCGCCCACGGTCATCTGCATCGGCCGTTTCGACCCGCGCACGGGGGACTTCCTCTTCGGCACGCCGCGCACCGATCTGACGGTGGTCGCCATGGACGCCCAGACGATCCAGCTCTTGAACGTACTGCGGGCGCCCTCGTGGACCATCCCCTTCTCCTCCGGCCTGCCGCAGACGAGCCCGCTCGCAAACCTCCTGCCCGGCGTCACCTATCGCATGATCATCACGGTGACCGACGGCTCGACCGTGCCGGTCACGGCGGAGGCTATCGTCCTGTATCAGGGCGAACAGCAACTGGTCATCGACGACGGCCAGCGGGTGACCGACCTCGGCGTCGACTTGAAGGGTGCGCCGGGCAAGGGCTCATGGCTCGTGAGCTGGCGCACCACGGGTGAGTTCTACGTCCGCGGGTTCAACGTCGTCGAAGTGGACAACAAGGGAAATCACGTTCGGCTGAATCCCGTGCTGATCCCCTGCCAGGAGTGCGTCACTGGACTGGGGGCCGATTACGCCACGGTCGTTCCGAAGCACAAGAGCGGTAAGAACATCTTCGTCGACATGCTGCTGACCGACGGGACGGTCCGGACCTTCGGCCCGGCCCGACCCTAGGAACGCGGGTTCCGACCGTGCCAGGAACCCTGTTCGATCGTGACGCACCGAAGACCGTTCGGGCGGGCGTGGTTTGCCTGTTCGCGGCGAACGTGCTCGATTTCGTCCAGTCACTCTCGAGGCAGTGGGCCGGCGGAGGGCCGGGGCCGGGCCTGTGGCAAGGCATTCTGAGACCAATCCTCGGGCTCGTCGTCGGCCTCGTCTGGGCGTGGGGCATCGGGCAGATGCTCGGTCTGTTCTATTGGTTCTGGGTCGTCCTGATGGTTCTTGCCGCCGCCCTCGTCCTGGTCATGCTCGGTCTCTCCGTTTTCGGACTCGGATCGGGCTTCGCGGGACACGAGTGGACCCCGCCCGACGTCTTAGGGTTGGTCTTGATCCTGACGGCGGTCATTCTTCTGCTGTCGAAGCCGAGCCTGCGCGCCTACCGGAGCCACGGCCGACTCGTCTGGAAGAAGCCCGCCGCCGAGCCATCGAGCCCGGTGCGGTAGATCCGCCGGCGTCAGCACACATGCGCGTCGTCGATCGATTCGGGGGGCTTCCGGATCACCGTGATCTCCTCTTCCGTGGCGTGCAGGATCAGGTGCGGAAGCTGCGCGTACCAGACGTTCGATTTGGGGCACGCGAAGAAGAGGTAGTTGTCGCCAAGGCCGGGAGTGCGGAAGATCACCTCGTAAACGCCCTCGTCGACCTGCTCGGCCCATCCCTGCTTCTGCCTCCTGCCGGAAGACCCGAAAAGCAGGTACAGCAAAGGTCCGAGATCGGGCATCAGGCGGGCCCTCTCGGGATCGAACAGGCCGACGCGAAGCAGGAGCTGTTCTTCGACTTGTTGTCGTCTCTCGCTCTTCACCGGGACGATGTCGATGTTCATGGCATCCTCCTTACCTAGGTATCATCGCGCCGGGTTGTCGAGCAAGACCGATGCCAATCGGAATTCACGGGCGAAGCGGGATCGCGCGTCCGGACGGGTGAGCACACTGTCCTCTCCAGGAGATACCCGGCGCCGAATACGGCATGAAGTTGGTTCGTGATAACCTCGCGCGAGCGATGATCCGCAAGCGCGCTCGGCAAATCACCTGGGCCCTCGGCCTGTCGGCCGTCTCGTTGCTCGGCGCAGCCTCGCACCCGGTCGCCGCGCCGGCGAATCCGCGCGACGCCGACACGGTCCTGCTGAACGGCGCGATCCTCGTCTTCCAAGGAATCGAGCGGAACGACGGCGCGAGGCAGCCGAAGTTCGCGCAGGCCGTCGCGATCGCCGGCGGCCGGATCGTGTTCGTCGGCCCCGCTCGAAAGGCGAAGAAGTACGTCGGGTCCGCGACGCGGGTCATCGACCTCGAGGGGCGCATGGTCATGCCCGGCATCGTCGACGGGCATTTCCACGGCACGCGCCTCACCGACTGCGAGATGGGATATGCGGGCGGGACGGTGGCGCAGGTCCTGGCGAAGCTCCAGGCCTGTCTCGACCGGCCCGATCAGGCCGCCTTCAAGGGGACCAACGTGCGGATGGCGGCGACGCACATGTTCGGCGAGGCGATCGTGCCGCCCGGGACGGCGCTGACACGCGACGATCTGGATCGTCTGGACACGACGCGGCCCGTCACGGTCGACAACGCCGACGGACACAAGTTCTGGATGAACAGCCGAGCGATCGAAAACGCCCACATCGACAGGAACACGGCGACGCCGCCGGGCGGCCAGATCGGCCGCGACGCGGGCGCCAGACCGAACGGATTCTTCGCGGATCTCGACGTCGACGACTGGGGGGAGACGGCGCCCGTTTCGGAGGAGACCCGGGTCGACCTCGTGCGGCGGACGAACGCGGACGCCAATCGGATGGGGATCACGTCCGTCTTCGTGCCCGGCGGCGGCGAGGATGAGATCGCCCGTTGGGCGAAGGTCCAGGACGAAGGGAAGATGACGGTCCGCGCCAGTCTGGGACTGTCGGCCCCGTTCGTTCACGGCAACACCGACGTCGCCGACTTGCGGAAGAAGATCGCCGCCCTGGAGGACTACAAACGGTACGCGCGCGGTCTCATCGACGTGACCAGCGTGAAGGTCTATTGCGACGGCGTGATGGAGTACCCCGCCCTCACCGGTGCCATGCTGAAGCCGTACAACGTCAACGCCGGGACGCTCGAGACGCCGATCTGGCGCCCCGGTACCGCGAGAGGGCCGGACCCGTCCTGCTCCGACGCCAGACTGGGGTTCGTCGAGCTCGACAAGGCCGGCTGGCAGATCCACGTCCACGCGATCGGGGACCGCGCCACGCGGGACGCCCTGGACAATTTCCAGGCGGCGCTCGAGCAGAACGGCGCGCGCGATCTGCGCCACACCATCACCCACCTCGAGGCGATCGACAGCGACGACGTGCCTCGCTTCGCCCGTCTCGGTGTGGTCGCCAGCATGTCGATGCAATGGGCCAGGCGCGACGCCTACACGGTGAACGGTACTGTGGGGTACATCGACGACGTCCTGTACCAGCGTCTTTTCCCGGCCGCGGAGATCTGGCGGACCGGCGGGATCATCGCCGGCGGCAGCGACTACCCGGTCGATCCGCTCCTCCCCTTCGTGCAGATCGAGACGACCGTGGACCACACGGGGGAGGCCGTCCCCGGCGTCTTCCCCGGCGCGCTCAGCCCCAGGGAGGCCATCCCCGACCTGCTCGCCGTGATCAGGATGCACACGATCAACAGCGCCTACCAGATGCACCGGGAGCGGGAGTTCGGATCGATCGAGGCGGGCAAGCAGGCCGATCTGATTGTCCTGAGCCAGAACCTGTTCGACGTTCCCACGGAGAAAATCTCGGACACGAAGGTCCTGCTGACGATGCTGGGCGGGAAGGTCGTCTACAGCAACGCCGACGCCGGCCTCGGGAGGATGACGCCATGATCACCCGCGAACGCATCGAGACACTGGCCACATTCGACGCGCGTGGAGCGCGCGTCCTCAGCCTCCTCCTGGACCTCGACCCCGCGCGGCAGATCCGGCGCTCGTACCTGATCGCGTTCGACGATCTCGTCAAGGAGACGCGCGCGCGGCTGGAGCAGCCGGCGCGCGAGGCATTCCTGCGCGAGGCCGCCCGCGTCCGGACCTGGCTCGAGAGCGAGAAGCCGCGCGGGAAGGGGCTGGCGCTGTTCTCCTGCGAGCCGCAGGACTTGTGGCAGGCGCACTTTCTGCAGATCCGGCTCGAGGACCATCTCGAGTTCGGACCCGCGCCGGACGTGGCTCCCCTGCTCGAGGCCCTGGACGAGTACGAGGCCTACGCCCTGGCACTCGTCGACAAGGTGAAGGCGCGGCTGTTCGTCGTCTTCATGGGGGAGATCGAGGAGACGGACGCCTTCGCGGACTTGATGACGAGCGAGCGCGACCGGTCCGGCAGCCAGAACGTGCGCTCTCAGGGCCACCGCGAGGCCCATATCCACCGGCACCTGAAGCGCGTGGCGCAGCGACTCTCGGATCTCCTGGGGCGCCGTCGCTTCGACCGGCTGATCGTGGCGGGACCCGAGGAGACGACCAGCGACCTGAGGCGCATCCTGCCGAGACCGCTCGCCCATCGACTGGTGGCGGTGATCCCGGGCGAGATGTTCGCGAGCGCGCACGATCTTCTCGAGAAGACGCTGCCGATCGAGCGGAAGGTCGAGCGCCAGGTCGAGGAACGCGTCGTCGGGGAGCTTCTCGAGATGGCGGGGGGCGGAGGCCGGGCGACCCTCGGGCTGACGCCGACGCTCGATGCCTTGTCGCGGGGCGAGGTCCAGACCCTCGTGGTGGCGGATGAATTGCGGCTGGACGGCGCCGAATGCAAGGAGTGCGGGCGGCTTGATCCGGAGACGATCCCGACCTGCCCTGAGTGCGGCGCCGCCACCCGGCCGGTGCACGACCTCCTGCACCGGGCGATGCGCCTCGCCGTGGAGAAATCCGGCGCCGTGGAAGTCGTCCGAGGCGACGCGGCGCGGCGTCTTATGGAGTCGGGGGGCGGCATCGGGGCCCTCCTCCGCTCCCGCTGACCGCATGTCGACGACATTCCATGGAGGAGATCAACCATGTTCCCTGGTGCCGTGATGACGCGCTCCGGCGCGCGTGCCCTGCTCTGCCTCTCGGTGACGGTCCTTCTGATGGCGGGACCCGGAACCGCCGCCGGTCCTGACCCGGCCGTCAGCGCCCGCCTCGCCACCTTCGACGACCTGGACTTCAATGTCTTCACGCACCAGAAGTGGGACCAGCTGCAGCGGAGCCATTCCAAGGACATCGTCGTGCACTGGCCCGATGGGCACCAGACCAAGGGGATCGACAAGCACATCGAGGATCTCAAGGCGATGTTCGTGTACGCCCCGGACACGCGGATCCAGGTCCATCCGGTCAAGTTCGGCTCGGGTGACTGGACGAGCGTGATCGGAGTGATGGAAGGGACCTTCACGAAACCGATGCCCGCCGCCGACGGGAAGACGATCCCGCCCACGGGCAAGCCGTTCAAGATCGAGATGTGCACCGTCGGGCACTGGAAGGACGGCGTGATGGATGAAGAGTATCTGTTCTGGGACAATCTCACCTTCATGAAGCAGATCGGCCTCGGCCAGTAGAACTCCCGCCGTTGTCCGCTGCCGGGACAACACCGTCCCGCGATCGGACACGATGGGATGCGGGGACCTTCGCTTCGACGGCCAGACATCCCATCCGACGGCCGACTTCTACGACCGTGTCCTGCAGGGCCTCGCGTCGCGCGGCCAGCGTCGATCCGATCGTCGCCCTGCGCGAGGAGTAGCCCCGCCCGTCCCGCCACGCCGCGCGCCACGGATGCTATGATCGGGCGGCAACGTCCTCCTGGTCCGGAAGGAGACTCATGCACATCCTGGGCACGTGGATCGTCGCGATAGCCCTGGCAAAGAGGACCGTCGCCGCCTCCCGCGAGGCGGCCGACAGCCGGGAGCTGTCCCGGCTCGAGAGCGTGTGGAACGACGCCCACCTTCACGGTGACGCAGACGCCCTGGACAGGATCTGGGCGGAGGACTTCACCGTCACCGTGCCGAACATGCCAGTCATGACGCGGGCCGATGCGATCGGCGCGTTTCGATCGAACCGGCCGGGCTTCCAGCGCCACGAATCGTCCGACCTCGGCTTCCGGATGCACGGCGACGCCGCCGTGGTCACGGGGCGGCTC
>Ga0137397_10000168_pt1 | contig 43758 bp, 38 predicted proteins | sample czorhiz116metaG_FD_106658 | JGI IMG/M metagenome (GOLD analysis project Ga0137397, IMG submission 106658) | Vadose zone soil microbial communities from Angelo Coast Range Reserve, California, USA - czorhiz1.16 metaG | ecosystem: Environmental > Terrestrial > Soil > Vadose zone | place: USA... | reverse complement strand
CGCAACTTCAGCCACTGTCGGGAGCTAGCCGATAAATAGACCTGGGTGTCGCAAGTCGAGGCCGAACGTTGCGCGGCGGCCACAAGTACCGGCCTGCCGGCTAGCAATAGTCAAGGAAAATGCCGGTGGTCACGTGGGGTCTATCTTGTTGGGTTTTGTCTAGATGGCTTCCCCTCGCGTGGACGCCGGCGCGGTGACGAACGTGAAGGACACTCTTATTGCGCGAGGACGCGCGCGAAAATCGGGTAACATCGCGAATTCTGGCTGGAATCTGGTCGATGTCCGAAGATAGCTACCACTTGATCAACCTGCACACGGCGAACTCAACCGACGCACCCGACTTGCGGCGCGTGGGCGCGCATCCGGATTATTGGTACCCCGTGGCCTGGTCCGAGGAGCTCAAGGTGGGCAAGACGCTCGGCCGCCGCTTCGCAGGCCTGCCCATCGTGCTTTATCGCGGCAAAAGCGGGCAAGCATTCGCGCTGGAGGATCGCTGCGCGCATCGCCAGGTCCCTCTGCATCTCGGGGTGGTGAATGGCGATGAGCTCAAGTGCCATTATCACGGCTGGAGCTACAATCGGGCCGGCAAGTGCGTGAACGTGCCTTATCTCGGCACGGATCGCATGCCCACGGGAGTGAAGAGCTATCCCGCGCGCGAAGTCGACGGCCTGATCTTCGTGTTTCCGGGCGATGCGGCACTGGCGGAAAGCCGCCTGCCCAAGGCTTTGGGTTCCTCGCAGCGCAAGGACTACAAGACGCGGCAGCTGAACCGTGAGGTGGCTTGCCACTACACCTTCATGCACGAGAACCTGTTCGATATGAACCATCAGTTCATGCATCGCAAACAGATGGGCTCGATCCGGGCCCGGTGTCTGGGCCGGCAGCACGGCGATGACTGGGCGCAGGTGGAATACAGCTTCAGCCGTACCGAGGGGAAGCAATCCGTAGGCGAACATCTCATCGTCGATTTGATGCGTAAGCGTAACGAGCCGAAGAAGGACTTTTCCGACCATATGCGGATTCGCACCGACTATCCGACCCAGAGTCTGAAGGTCTGGGTGGGGCGCGACATCAAACCATCCGATGATCCGGTGCTCGATGTGTGGCTGGCCTATACGCCGCTGGACGCCGAACAGCGCACCAACCGCACCTACGGTTATCTATCGGTGAAGAAACCGCGCATGCCGGGAATCATTCACGCGGTGTGGCCCTTCGTGAGCTGGTTCACCGAGAATATCTTCCGCGAGGACAAGGAAATCGTGGAATACGAGCAGCGAGCCTATGATGCGCAGGGCGCGGATTGGAACAACGAGGTGTTCCCGCCGATCCGCGATCTTCGAGGCGTATTGAGCCGCTGCGGCAGACCCATCGAATAGATGCGATAGTGAGCGTGTCAGTCCGTCTGCTGCTGCTCGCCGCGATCGTGGCGAATGCATCCTTGGCGGCTGATATCGAGCCTGACACACCCACATCTCCCGTGGTCGCTCCCGGGCCGATCCCGCCGCCGCCGCCCGCGCCGCCCACCGGTCTCGCGAAGTGGCTGGATCCCGCGACCGCACCGTTCATTCCGGTACCGCTGATCAGCGTCGACCCGGACAGCGGCACCACGCTGGGTCTCATTCCAACGTGGGTGAAAACGAACGAGAATCACGAGATCAGCCGCATCATCGCGCCCGACGTGCTTTACAACCCCTATTTCGGCGTCGGGGTGCACGGGCGCGTATATGGATACACGTCGGGGGACGAACAGTGGTCGGTCACCGGCGGCGTCAAGCAGCGCGTCGAGCGCGAATTCGATGCCGAATATCAGCGCGGACGGCTGCGCGAGGACCGGTGGTCGATCAATGCCAGTGTGATCTACGACCGAAGCGGCGTGCCGCGCTTCTACGGCATCGGGAATGAAACCCCCCAGGGCGCCCAAACGAATTATACCGACCAGCAGGAACGGCTGCAGGCACAGGTGGGCTTCAACCTGAATCACACTTGGCAGCTGCTCTACACCGCGCGTCTGCGGGTGGTGGACGTGCTCCCCGGGACATTGCCGAGAATCCCGTCCCTCGAGACCCGCTTCGGCCCCATCTTGGGGGTGGGCACGAGCAAGCAAGTGCTCAATCGCCTGTCCCTGGTTTATGACACCCGGGATGACCTGACGGCGCCCACCCAGGGTGCGGAACTGATCGCCTATGGCGGGCTCGCCAGCCGCGGCGGCCTCTTCAACGATTCGATGTACAGCGAAGTCGGGGGAGACGGGCGTGCGTATTGGCCCATCGCGCAAGACACGATCCTGGCTGCACACACGGCGCTACGCTATTTGCCGTCTACGCACGGCGTACCGTTCTGGGCGCTCAGCGCCATCGGCGGGGGTGACACCGTAGTCGGCGGCGATCAGCCGCTGCGTGGCTTCGGCGCCGGGCGGTTTTATGACCGCGATTCCTTTTCCGGTAGTGTAGAGTTGCGCCGCAAATTCATGTCCTTCGATGCCACTTCGACTGTCATTGATGTGGAGGTGACTCCCTTCATCGATGTCGGCCGGGTGTTCGCGCGCACCGGCACGTTTCCCCTGGATCAGCTCCACCATGTCTTCGGCATGGGGATCCGCGGCATCGCACGGCCCTTCGTGGTCGGATACGTGGACATCGGCTACGGAAGCGAAGGCGTGGCCGCGTTCACGGGGCTCAACTATCCGTTCTAGCCGTGCAGAAACCACGGATGCGCTCGGTGGGATGGCGCAGGTAATTGTCAAGGTAGTAGCCGATGAGGGTTCTTGCGTAGCTCGCGTCCTGCGAAGAGTGGATGAGTGCCGACACGTCGCTCAACCAGCCGTCCATACAGTCGTTCCTGCTCGCGTTGCCGGCCGCGCAGTCGAGCAAATTGGAAAATGCCTTGCGATAGACCGCGAATTCCGGTTTGGTGATGGGCGCACCGTGCCCGGGCACCAGCCGGTCGAAAGGCATCTTCTGAAGATGCGCCAGCGAGGCGCGCCAACGTGCGGGGCAGGCGCTTTCAAAGAACGGCGCCGGCAGGGTCACGAGATCACCCGCCAATAGCACGCGCGTCTCCGGATCGAAGACCCAGACGTCGCCGGCGGTCACGGCGTGCGATTCCAGATGCAGCTGCAAGCGGCGTCCCGCAATGATCAGCGGAGCGGACTTCGCAATGACATCGGTCGGGCCGAGCGCGGCTCCCGCGTCGATCAACGCCATTTCCGCACGTAGGGATTCCTGCGCTTCGGGGTCTTTCGCCGAGGAGGCCAGTTCGGCCGCCAGATGCGCGCGGTAATCGGCCAGGAATCCGCTGCGGGCGGCATCGATCGCCGAGCTCGCGTAGACACGGATGCCGGGAAACTCTGCGCGCAGCCGCGGATTGCCGCCGACGTGATCCAAGTGCCAGTGCGAATTGATGATGGCCGCGATGGGGCGATTCTGCTCGCGCGCAAAATCGAGCACTTGCTGCGCGTGTTCCTTGTGCCGACCGGTGTCGAACACGATCAATCCCTTCGGCGCCGCGATGATGATGCTGTTGCCGTCGGGTTGGCGGTGCGGTGTGGCTTCACCCTCGATGAGGTAAGTGCCGGGCGCGATCAGCGAGGCGGCAGAGGCGCAGGCGCCAAAAAACATGCCGGCCAATGCCAGGATTCGAATGGACATGAGCATGCGTGCCTTCGGTCACGCGCAGCGATTCGTCGGGACGCCGATTCTAACGGGTGTAGACTGGGACCAAAAGCCGGCAGGGGATTCATGAGAACAACGATAGTCTTGGCGGCCTCGCTGTTGGCCGAAATCGCGGCCGCCCAAACTTCGGTGCAGAGTCTCGCCAAACCGCCGGCCGCGGCGCTGCATTTCACGATCATATCGACGGCGGGCAAGCACGGCGAGTCGGCGCGATGGACGACATCCGAGGGAATCCGGATGGGCCGTGAAAGCTTCCTGCTGCGCGGCCAGGTATTCGAGACCGAGAGCGCCTCGCATGTGGGCGCCGACGGGGTGCTGGACCGGGTCACCATCCGTGGATTCACGCCGAACGGGGATGCGGCCGAGAGCTTCGCGATCGCCGAAGGCCGCGCGACTTGGAAGAGCCCGGTCGACGGCGGGTCGACCGCTTACACGGCGCCCGCGGAGTATGCGGCCTTCGGCGGGCCCATCGATCTTACCGCTGATTTGGCGGAAAGACTGATCGCCTCCCGCGATAGATCACTGGCGCTGCTGCCCGCCGGCCGCGCGCGCGCCGAGCCCCTCGGCAAGGGCGTAGTCGGGGACGGGGACGGGGGCGCGGGATTGACCGTCACGGCTTACGCAATCACCGGACTGTCGAACACGCCGATTCCGGTCTGGATGGATGACTCCGGCAAGTTTTTCGGCGCCATCGGCGCACTGTCGTGGATACGCAGCGGTTTCGAAGCGCAGGAGTCCAAGCTTCAGGAGATCCAGGATGAGGCGCTCGCGAAGCGTTCGCCGGCGATCGTCAAAGCTCTGCTCAAGACCCCGTCCGGCCCGGTTGCCTTCACCCACGTTCGCGCCTTTCTCGCCGGAGACCATTTCGCCGAAAATCAAACGATCGTCGTCGACCGGGGAGTCGTCACACAGGCCGGGGCCGCCGCCCAGGTCAGCGTGCCGGCGGGCGCGCAGATCATCGACGGCAACGGAGGGACGCTCGTACCGGGATTGTGGGATTCCCACATGCATTTCCAGGACGATGCCGGCGGGCCCGCACTCTTGTCGCTCGGCGTCACCTCGGTCCGCGACCCGGGCAACAACAATGCACTGACACTGGCGCGCGCCGCGCGCAGGGCGGGAGGCGAGCTGCTCAGCCCGCGGGTTTATCCGTCGGTGTTGATCGATGGCAAGGGTCCCAACACCGCGCAGGCGGCAAGCGTCGCCAACTCGCAAAATGAGGCGCTCGCCATCGCACGCAAAGCCAAGTCCGACGGTTTCATCGCCATCAAACTGTATGGCACGCTCAATCCGGACTGGGTCCGGGCCACGGCCGCGGAAGCGCATCGCCTGGGATTGCACGTTCACGGTCATCTCCCCTCGGGAATGCGCCCGAATCAGGCCATCGACGATGGCTACGACGAGATCACGCATATTTATTTCGTGATGATGCAGGCCATGCCCGACGACGTGGTGGCGGAGTCCAATGGGATGGCGAGATTTCTTGGGCCGGGCCGATACGCCAAGGATGTCAGGCTCGACGCCGAGCCGATGAAATCCCTGATCGCCAAGATGGCGCAGCGAAAAATCGCCGTCGACCCGACCTTGGTCGTCGCCGAGAGCTTGTACGTACCGGAAAACGGCGATCTCTCACCGGCCTACGCGCCGTTTGTCGGCACTCTGCCGCCGGCGGTCGAACGCAGCTTTCGGCAAGGCGGCTTCGTGATGCCGCCCGGCGTGACTCGCGCGGACTTCAGAGCGAGCTTCGCTAAATTGAGCGAACTCGTCGGCGCTTTGCACAAGGCGGGAGTTCCCATCGTCGCCGGAACCGACGGTACCGGAATGGAATTGGTGCGCGAGCTCGAACTCTACGTCGCGGCAGGCTTCACGCCGGCGGAAGCGCTGGCCAGTGCGACCATCGAGACCGCACACCTGGTCGGCGCGGACGCCCGCACGGGCTCCATCGCGGTGGGCAAGGCCGCTGATCTGGTCCTGGTGGACGGCGATCCGTCGAAACACATCGGCGACCTTCGCCACACGCGGATCGTGATGATGGATGGCAAGCTCATGGACGCCAATGCGCTGCGTGCCGCCGGCGGCTTTGCGGGCAAGCCGGCGTTCGTCGACTAGCCGGGCCTGCGGGCGGGAAGGCTATAGGCCGTCGATCGCCGTGCGCAAGGCGGCGGCATTCTGGGTTGCACTGCCTTCGATACGGCGCACGAGGCGGCCGCCGGCATCGGCGATGAGGACGGTGGGTACGTCGTTCACTCGAAACGCTCGGAATACTTCGGCGCGCCTTGCACCTCGTCAACGCGAGGCTGTAGATTGCGGGCTGCAGCGTATTTCTGCTTGGTACGAACGCTGGAGGGATATGATGAGCACCATCAGCACCAAACACGGCGCGAAGATTTATTACAATATGGGGAACGAAGATCTGTTGGGATTCCTGAAAACGTGAGTATAGAACGGCCGGGAGGGCGTCTTCTGCGTCCGGCGGGCGAGATAATCGTCACGCGGGTCAAGCCGACTGCCGTGCGCACCGCCTACGTCACCGTATTGTTCGCCGATCTGCGCGGCTACACGGGGATGGCCGAGCGCCTTCCCGCGGCGCGCGTCATGCCGCTCTTGGATGAATTTTCGCGGACTCTCGCAGCCGCCACCGAGACGTACGGCGGCACGGTATTCCACATGGCGGGCGATGGAATCATGGCGGGATTCGGCGTCGCGGAGGGCGGCGGCAACGGAGCTCGCGAAGCCCTGGCCGCAGGCCACGCGATGCTGCAGGACTTCGCGCCCGTTGCGGCACGATGGCGTAGCGAGCTGTCGATCGAGGCCGGAATCGGCGTCGGACTGCATCACGGAGAAGTGGCCGTCGGAGTGCTAGGACCCCCTCGCCACAGGGCGACCACGCTGGTCGGCGACACCGTCAATGTGGCCGCTCGGCTCTGTAGCCGTGCGCGAGCCGGCGAGGTTTTGTTTTCTTGCACGGTCGCTGCGGCCCTCGAGGGAACTGCAGCGACCGCGGGCGCCGCCGCGGGGTCGACGCCGTTTCTGCAATTGCCGCAATTCGAATTGCGAGGGCGGCGCCGGCCGATCGATATTTGGTGTGTTCCCGCCGCGCAGCGTCTCGCGCTGTAAGCGCACGTGATGTGGATTTCACATCAATTGTGGTGCCCCGGGCCGGATTTGAACCGGCATGGTTGTTCACCGGCGGATTTTCTTACCTCTACGGTTTTCACCGCCGCGCGCGATGCGCGTTTGGGGTCTGGAGTGCGCCACGACCATAACAGCCGCTCTCGACTGTCGTAGGTCCCCGCCGTCCACTCTCTACACCTGCCAGCACATATGCGCCGGATTGGCTCGGCGTTGCCTCAGGCTTGGCCCCGGGGGTTCACCGACTTTGACGGGATTCGGTCAAGCCGTTTCCGTGCCTGCCGCTCAAATTTTGGCTTTCAAGTCCGCTGCGTATACCGTTCCGCCACCGGGGCATCGACCGTATTGTAACGGGCTGTATGCGCCGAAGGCGAGCGTTCCGGCATATTCTTTCTTTCTTGTTTTCCAGCCATTGTTGCCTGCGGACCGTCTTTGAAATCCGATGTGGTAGATGTCACAAACACTCGCTCGCGCTCTCGCGGTGCCCATCGGCATATACGCGCTCCCCGACGCTTGGATGACACGCCGGAACCAGCAGGCTGTCCTCCTCGATCACGCTTGCCCAAATGATGAGCGCCAGCAGCACGAAGATCCCTAACAGGAGTTTGCTGACGCGGCTCATGGCGATTCACGTCGGGGCGGGAACATGTTGTACCTAACATAGGTCAAGGCCGACATGCGAGACGAACTCGCGCGATTCAAGTCCCATACATCGTGCCTATCGACACGTCATGGATCGAGCGCCGCGCCGCGATATCGTGAAATTGGTCGCAGATTTGATCCCGGCGATACGACATATTCTGCCGAGCGGTTTGGTGCTATCCGTTTGACCTCGCGCTGTCATGGCGCTCGCTGGGATTCTACCGACGTAGAACGCAATCAAATTTTCGAGTACGCGGAGGCTATTTATGCGACGACAGGCAAATCGCATTTCGGACAAAGCTAGCTGCCCGCATCAGAGTCGATAACTAAGGGAAGGGGCTAACCATCTGCTCATGCGCGGTGAATCGAGACTTGGAGCTAGACTTCATTAGGGAGTTCGCCGTGGGTGGGGATCTCAAGGACTCACGCTCCGATGACCGCCGTGAGCGTATTCGGCTGGCGATCTATGGCCGCAACCTGTTACACGAGCCATTCCGGGATAGCGGCTTGGACTACGGGCAAGCGTACCAACGCTGTTATGGAAGACCCATCGAGATGCGCCGCACCGTCAAGGCACGAACCGAAGTCTGAGCAGGATGGCCCGGTTCGAGTCCGGGCGAGGGCACCAATCCAACCCTATACCGCAAGCCTCCGTACCTGGCTCAATCGTTTCACCAAGGCAGCAAGCCGCAAGAGTGGTCCGGCAATGGCCAGGGCCAGAAATGGCAAGTAATAAGCGTCCTCCCAGACTCCGCCCTGAAAAGAATTCTTGGCGAAGTCGGTCAGGAAGACCAGTGCTATGTATTCGACTCCGAGCGTACGCACGGTACGCCAGACTGTCGGATTCAATCGGGCGGAAAGGCGCTTGACGGACAGAATTGCCAGCACGTATGTGAAGATGGCGGCGATGCCAAAGTAGATGAGCGAAGATTGCGGGAGCGGGCTCGGGGAGACGTAATAAAGCCGTGCAACGAGGCCAAGGTGGACGAGATGTGCAGACGCGAACGAGAGCCCGAAATCCCGGCCGCGGTGCGCCAGGGCTTGGAACTTCGGACCGAAGAGCGTAGCCAGAGCGCCGCCCGCGTAGGCCAGCCAGAACAGAAGGAACGACCACCGCGCCGTGGCACGCAGCGCCACGCCGAGTTTCTCGCCCGGTGTGGCGCCCACGCGAACGATCAATACGATGACCAGCGCCACAACGATTGACGCGGCCATCCACTCTGTCGTCGTCCGTCTGTGCATGGCTATATCCCACACAGTCTGGCACGCGTTAATGCGCTGGTAAGGCAGATATGGTACGCCCTTATCTTGACAACGGCATTGCGATTCGACGTGGCGCAACGCCGCAACCGGCCAGGCTCGAGCTTATCTTTTTGTGCATTCGCGGTAAGATTCGCGGTTCGCCCTGATCGCCGGAGGGTCCGCTTGTTCCGCTATTTCGAAAACCTCGTTTCGCCTTACCCGAATACGCCGCCGCCGCCGCTGCCTCACGGGTTTTTTGCCTTTCTATGGGCCTGCGCCCGAGGTGTGCGGCGCTATATCGCGGCAATGACCTTGTTCACCGCCGTGATCGGAGTGTTCGAGGCCATGCTGTTCAGCATGCTGGGCCACGTGGTCGACTGGCTGGCCAAGGTGGAGCCGTCGAGGCTGTGGACCGAGCAGCGCGGCCATCTGGTGCTGCTGGCCGCCGTGCTCACCGGCAGCATCATGTTGATCGGCCTCCAGAGCCTGCTCAAGCAGCAGACGCTCGCCGGCAATTTTGCGATGAGGTTGCGCTGGAACTTCCATCGCAACATGCTCGCTCAAAGCCTGAGCTTCTATCAGGACGAATTCGCCGGCCGGGTCGCGGCCAAGCTCATGCAGACCGCGCTCGCGGTCCGCGACACGTGGATGATCCTTGCGGACATCCTGGTCTTCGTGGTTATTTATTTCGTCACCATTGCACTGGTCGTCGGCAACTTCCATCTCTGGCTGCTGGCGCCGTTCATGGGATGGTTGGCCATCTATGCGGTGGCCATCTGGTACTTCGTGCCGCGGCTGGGTGCGGTCGCCATGGCCCAGGCGGATGCGCGTTCGATGATGACGGGCCGCATTACCGACGCCTACACCAACATCACGACCGTCAAGCTGTTCTCGCATACCCAACGCGAGGCGAGCTACGTGCAGAGCGCGATGGCCGAGTTTCTGCAGACGGTGTATCGACAGATGCGCATGGTGACGGGCTTCGAGATCGTCAATCACGCCCTCAGCATGGGATTGATCGCGAGCACGGCGGGAGTCACCCTGTGGCTATGGACTCGAGGCCAGGTCGGCGTCGGCGCCGTTGCGGCGGCAACCGCCATGGCTCTGCGGCTGAATGGAATTTCACACTGGGTCATGTGGGAAATGGCCTCGTTGTTCGAGCAAATCGGCACCGTTCAGGACGGCATCACGACGCTGGCCCGGTCCCCCACCGTGCAGGACCGCCCCGATGCGCAGCCGCTGCGCGTCACGCGCGGCGACATACGCTTCGAAGCGGTCACCTTCGCCTATGGCGCCGCCACAAACCCGGCCCGCTCCGTGATCGACAATCTCAATCTGCATATTCGTCCGGGCGAGAAGATCGGTTTGGTCGGCCGTTCCGGCGCCGGGAAGAGCACCATCGTCAACTTGCTGCTGCGCTTCTATGACATACCGCAGGGACGCGTGTTGATCGACGGCCAAGACATCTCGCTCGCCACGCAGGATAGCCTGCGCGCCCAAATCGGGATGGTGACTCAGGACACGTCGCTTCTTCATCGATCCGTCAGCGACAACATCCGCTATGGCCGGCCCGACGCCGGGGATGCCGAGATGGAGGCGGCGGCTAGGCGCGCCGAGGCCCACGACTTCATCGTCATGCTGAGCGATGCGATGGGGCGAACCGGCTATGCCGCCCACGTCGGCGAGCGCGGAGTCAAGCTGAGCGGCGGTCAGCGGCAGCGGATTGCCATCGCGCGAGTCATGCTCAAAGACGCCCCCATTCTGCTGCTCGATGAAGCCACCAGCGCGCTCGACAGTGAAGTTGAAGCCGCCATCCAGCAGAGTCTCAATCGCCTGATGGAGGGCAAGACGGTGGTGGCCATCGCGCACCGGCTGTCGACGATCGCCGCCATGGACCGGCTCGTCGTACTGGACAAGGGCCGCATCGTCGAGGAGGGCAATCACTATTCGCTGTTGGCTGAAGGCGGTTTGTACGCGCGGCTCTGGGCTCACCAAAGCGGCGGGTTTCTGGGCGAGGATGTCGACGACTCGAGACTTCCCCGGCGTCAAATCTCCGCGGCCACTTTCAGTCCTTCATAGACGGCTTCCTCGGCCGTGCGCGGTGACGCGGCGTCGCCGATGACGTGGGCCTCGACATCCAGACCCTCGAGCGAATCCGAGAGTTCGTCCACCGGCGTGTGACCCGTGCACAGCACCAGGGTATCGACCTTGTCGATGACCACCGCCTCGTTGCTGCTGATGTGCTGCAGATAGACGCTGTCCGAATCGCTGCCATACAAGCGCATGTACGGCAGCACCTTGACCCCGAGTTTGTGCAGACTCGCCGCCGAGTGGTCCCGCACGTACAGCGGCAAGGTTTCTCCGGCAGCGATCCCGCTGACGGCAAGCCGCACCGACCTTCCCAGTTGCGCCAAGTGTTCGGCGATGCCGATGCCGATCCAGTCGCTACGCCAATCGATGACCAGTACTGATTGGCCAATGGCTGTTCCTTCACCGCGCAGCACCTGCCAGGCATCCACGATCTGCAACGCTCCTTCCTGCGGAAATTCCGGCCGATAGGGTTTGGCGCCCGTGGCAATGAGCACGACATCCGGCGCCGCAGCCATCACCGCCGCTCGATCGATGCGAGCCCCCTTGTGGATTTGCACTCCGGCCAACTCCAGCTCGCGCTGCAGATTGGTGATGAGGCCGCCGAATTCCGCGCGCCCGGGCAGCATCTGCGCGAGCAGCGCTTGACCGCCGAGGCGCCGCTCCGCTTCGTACAGTGTGGCGTGATGACCGCGCTGCGCCGCAATTACTGCCGCCTTCATGCCGGCCGGTCCGCCGCCGATGACCATGACTTTCCTGCGGCGCGAGGCAGGGGACAGAGTCCCGAAGCGCAGCTCCCGACCGCTCACCGGATTCTGAATGCAGGAGATCGGATATCCCTTGTGGAAATGGCCGATGCAGGCCTGATTGCACGCGATACATGCCCGGATGTCCTCGGGAGTGCCCCGCGCCGTCTTGTTCGGCATGTCAGGATCGCAGATGAGCGCCCGCGTCATGCCGCACACGTCGGCGTGACCGCCGGCAATCACCGCTTCCGCATCCTGCGGCTGATTGATGCGGCCGGTGACGAAAACCGGAATCCGCGCCTGCCGCTTGATGCGGGCGGCGTAGGGTACGACATAGGCCGTTTTCAAGGTCATGGGCGGCGCGATGTGAATGGCGCCGCCCAGGCTGGCGGACGTTCCGACCGTGATGTGCACATAGTCGATGCTGTCATCGAGCCGACTCACCGCCTCGAAAGTCTCATCCTCCGTCAGGCCCTGCTCGTCGGCTTCCGATCCCGATATTCGCAGCCCCACGACGAAGCCGTCCCACACCTTGGCGCGGATATCGGATATCACCTCACGCAGGAAGCGCAGGCGGCCGTCGAGATCGCCGCCGTACGCATCGTCGCGCAGATTGACACGGGGATTCAAAAACTGCGCCGGCAAATAGCCGTGACTGGCGACGATCTCGACACCGTCCAGTCCGGCCGTCTGCATGCGCCGGGCCGCATCGCCGTAGCCGTGCACGATGGCGTCGATCATGGGCTTTTTCAGCGGACGAGGCATGACGTGAAAGCGTTCGTTCGGGACGGAAGAGGGCGCGTACGCAACGCTGAGCAACCCCCCGTCGGCTTCCGCAATTTCACGGCCGGGATGGAACAGCTGCCCGAACAGCACGGTGCCGTGGCGATGCACCGCCTCCGCCACTGCGCGGTAGCCCGCGATGGAGGAGTCGTCCGTCGCCATCAGCACATGATTGGTATAGCGCGCGGTTTCGTGGACCCCTGATACTTGCAGCACGATCAAACCCACGCCGCCGCGGGCCCGCGCCTCTTGATAGGCGACGAGCGCTTCATTGACCGTTCCGTCCACCGGCAGCGTCGTGTCATGGCCCGAGGACATGATGCGGTTTTTGAGAGTGCAGCCCCGGATGCGCAGCGGTTGGAAGAGATGAGTGAATGCCGTCATGCGCCGATTGTAATCGAAACGGGCGCCTCGCCTCGCCGCGGGTTTTCGACTACCATTTGCATACCCATCGGCACCATGAACCTAGCAACCCTTCGCACTTGGCTACCGGACCGGTGGCTGAATAGCTTCTCCCTTGCGCCCACCGATCTGCTGCGCGACGCGACGTACCGTCGGCTGTGGACGTCGATTTTGATATCGTCCTTCGGGGGTCAAGTGACTCTGCTGGCGCTGCCGCTGACCGCGGCGGTGCTGATGCACGCCGCTCCGACGCAGATGGGTCTGCTGACGGCGACGGAGATCGTGCCGTTCGTGTTGTTCTCGCTGCCGACCGGAGTATGGCTCGATCGCGTCCGGAAACTACCGGTGTACGTGGTCGGCGAATTGTCGATCGCATTCGTCGTGGCGACGGTGCCGGTCGCGTGGTGGTTCGGCTGGCTGTCGATGCACTGGCTTTACTTCGTCGGTTTCCTGATCGGCGCCGTGAATACGACTGCCGGCAGCGCGGCGCAAATCGTGCTGACACAGATCGTGCCCCGCGAGCGCTTGGTCGAGGCGCATGCAAAGAACGCGCTCGCAACCTCGGCGGCGGAGGTGACAGGTCCCGGCGCGGCGGGTGCGCTGATCAAACTGACGGGCGCGCCCCTGGCATTGTTGGCGGACGCTTTTCTATTGTTGATATCCGCGTCGATTCTGCGCGGCGTGCCGGTCAAAGAGAACCCCATCGTCAACCGCACGGCCTTCTGGGCTGCCATGCGAGAGGGCTTCGACTTCGTGCGCGGCCACAGACTGCTGGTGACCATGGCGACTTGCGTCGGCGCCTGGCAGCTGTGCAATCAAGCGGCGATGGTGGTGCAGATCTTGTTTGCCACGCGGCAGCTCGGACTGTCGGAGCGGGGGGTGGGATTGAGCTATGTCACGCTCGGTGTGGGGACCGTCCTCGCGAGCGCGAATGGCCATCGCGTGGTGCGCCGCTTCGGTCCCGGACCCACGCTGGTGCTGGGATTTGCCATCTCCGGTACCGGATGGCTGCTGCTGAGCCTCGCCCCACTCAATATGCTCGGCATCGTCGCCTACGCGCTGATGCTGCTGATGTTCGGCGTCGGCGCGGTGTTCATCTTCATCAACTTCTTGTCTCTGCGGCAGGCGGTCACACCGGCGCCGATGCTGGGCCGCATGACGAGCACCATGCGCTGGCTGATTCTGATACCCGCGGGCCCCGGCGCGCTGCTCGGCGGCTGGCTGGGCGAGCACTTGGGTTTGCGCGTTGCGCTCGGTTTCGCAGGCGCCAGCGCGCTCATTCTCGCCATGGTGGCCTGGCGGCGCCCCGTGATCCGCAGCGTCACCACATTACCGACTCTTAGGGCCGAGGCAATCACGCCATATTCTGCCGACTGATCAATAGCTTACATTCGTCTGGGCGCCGGGATTTTGGGAGTGGCGCGGCGGTGCGCACGTCTGGGTCCCCGGGCGTTGGATAGGTGAGCGCAGGGGTTATCATTGGGCTCCCGATCGCTGGGAACAACGGGGTCCGCATTGGCATCATGAGCGAGGGCACTGGGAGCGTTAAATCGACAACCTGCGCGTTGGACTCATCTCCGATACCCATGGGCTTCTGAGGCCTGAGGCGCGCGCATTTCTCGTGGGCTGCGACTACATCGTGCATGGGGGCGATATCGGCAGCGCTGCGATTCTCGATGAGCTCGCTCTCATGGCGCCGCTGATCGCCGTGAGAGGCAACAACGACACCGAGCCCTGGGCGGCTCGGCTGCCGTTGACCGAGCTCATCAGAGTCGGCAATGTATTCGTCTACGTCATCCACAATCTCGCTGAACTCGACTTGGACCCCGTCGCCGCGGGCATACGCGTCATCGTCTCGGGTCATTCGCACCAACCGAAGATCGAGGAGCGCGGCGATATTCTGTATGTTAATCCGGGAAGCTCCGGACCGAGACGGTTCAAGCTGCCGATCTCCGTGGGTGAGATCACCGTCTCGGGCAGCGCCGTGAAGGCGCGAATAGTGGATTTATCCGGAGGTACGGCCGATTTAAGCGGAGGTCTTCATGTTGGAACTGCGCCCCTCATGTGAGTGCTGCGATTCAGCTCTGCCACCCGAATCCACGGAAGCTCGGATTTGCTCGTTCGAGTGCACATTTTGCGCGTCGTGCGCGAACACGGTGCTGCAGGGCCGTTGCCCGAATTGCGGCGGCGAGCTGGTGGCGAGGCCAAGGCGTCCTGCAGGCAAATTAGCCGCGTACCCCGGATCGACCAAGCGAATCTACAAGCCGGCCGGTTGTTCCCAACCCGCGTAGATCCGGGGCTTAAGGCAGAGCCGGGAGCAAAAATACCAGAATCGCCCCCCTAAGTTAAACCTAAACGAAGGATTCCAGTACTTACTCGGTATACCGCGCCATGTCCGCGCGTGAGGGCGTGGCCGAATCGGTGGGCCACCGAATGATTCGTGCGCCGCATTTCAATGGAGCGACGATGCTTTCAATCCTGGTTTGCCATTCGTATTACTTGCGCCTCGATCATAAGCAGGTATTGCGCGCCAAACCCTATCCGCCGCTCGCCACCCTGCAGGTGGTTGCCATGCTGAAACAGGCCGGCCACCGGGTCTCGTTCTTCGATGCGATGGTGGCGGAGGGGATTGACGAGTATGAATGCCTGCTCCAGGCCGAACGGCCCCAGTTGGTCCTGTTCTACGAGGATAATTTCAACTTTCTGAGCAAAATGTGCTTGGGCGCGATGCGCCGCGCCGCCTGCGACATGGTGGCGTCCGCGCGCCGCGCCCGCGCCCGCGCCATCGTGGCCGGCCCTGACGTGACCGACGCTCCCGGGCCGTACCTAGATGCCGGGGCAGATCTCGCATTGATCGGTGAAGGATTGTCCACCTTGTTTGCGGTGTTGCCGCGGCTCGAAGCGTGCCCGGATGCCGATAGCGCCGAACTCGTTCGCGGATTGAGCGGAGTTGTGTCGCTCAGCGGCGGCAAGACCCTGACCCAGAGCGGATCGATCGCCATGCCGATTGCCGGCAACGTCGGATTGGCGGCGTGGGACCTCGTGGACATGGATCGTTACCGCACCATATGGTTGAAGGCACACGGATACTTCAGCTTGAACATGGCCGCTTCGCGGGGATGCCCGTTCCGCTGTGCCTGGTGCGCGAAACCCATTTGGGGCAATCAATATCTGCAGCGAAGCGCGCACGAGGTTGCTGAAGAGATGGCCCATCTCAAGCGGTCCTTCAATCCGGACCATATCTGGTTCGCAGACGATATTTTCGGGTTTCGAGTCGACTGGGTCGCGCAGTTCGCCGCGTACGTGCAGGCTGCGGACGCTCGAATTCCTTTCACCATACAAACGCGCGCGGACCTGGTCAGCGAACGCATGGCCGAGGCGCTGCGCGATGCCGGATGCCGGGAAGCATGGATCGGCGCCGAGAGCGGCAGCCAACGGGTGTTGGATGCGATGAACAAGGGCACCACGGTAGCCGAGATCAGGATCGCGCGCGATCGGCTCAGGGCCGTGGGTATTCGCGTCGGATTCTTCATTCAACTGGGCTATATGGATGAACAGCTCGAGGATATCCTTGCGACGCGCGACCTGCTCGACGCCGCTCGGCCGGACGAGATCGGCGTCAGCGTCTCGTATCCCTTGCCCGGCACCAAATTCTACGATCTGGTCAAGGCGCAACTGCGCGAGAAGACGCATTGGCAGGAGAGCGATGACCTGGAAATGATGTTTCAGGGCACCTACACATCCGACTTCTATCGTGCCGTAAGAAATCTCATGCACGACCAGATAGCGCTTCAAACGGTCAATGGGTCGGTGGGCCGCGAGGCCGATAGGCGGGCGCGCAGCGTGCTCGATCGGCGCTGGCGGGATCTGCTGGGCCAGGAACTGCAGTTTCGGTCCCCGTCTCGCCGAACCGCCGCCGCTGGATAGTGGTGGAGGTAGTATGGTGACTTTGGCTCGTGAGATACCGCAGCTGCCTGCCTTAGAGGCGACGCTGCGCAAAATCACGGAAGGTCTCGCCAAGGAACTCGCATGCCCGACGCAGTTCGCGCCCGACTGGTCGGACGTCGAGTGGACCATTGCGCGGGCGGTGGCAGCCATGCACGGGGTCTCGCCTTTGTTATCGCGGGCTTTGCGGTGGCAAGGCCCCGCTAGTTGGAGTCAATTTCTCGACGAGCAGAGAGCGCATACGGCGAAGCGGCATAATCGTATTTGCGAACTTCTGCGCGTCATCGATCAACGGACGCGCGAGGCGGGCGTTCCCGCGGTTGCGTTGAAGGGAGTGGCGCTGCACGCACTAGGATTGTATCAGGCCGGTGACAGACCCATGTCTGACATCGACTTGTTGGTACGACCCGCAGACGCGGAAGCTACAGCTCGGATGCTAGTGTCTCTGGATTACTACGAATCTTGCGAGACCTGGAAGGAGAGAGTGTTCACCCCAACGGACGATCACCCTTCCGGAGAGTTGGGCGAGCATTCGGATAACAACGTGAAGATCGAGTTGCATGAGCGCATCTGCGACAAGCTCCCGTTGCACATTACGGACGTATCGAAACTCATATTTCCTTCACACCCGCAGCCGGGCTTGAATGCCTATCCATCTATGGCGTCTCTCATGGCTCATCTGCTGTTGCACGCAGCCGGGGCGATGGCATTTCAGTCACTTCGACTTCTGCACCTGCACGATATCGCAGGGCTGTCGTCGCGAATGACAGAGGAGGATTGGGACGCGGTTCTCAAATCAAGCGATCGCGTCGGCAGGTTGTGGTGGGCATTTCCGCCGCTGAAGCTAACGTCTCGATATTACCCCTCCAAGATTCCAGCCCGGGTCCTCGAGGCGCTGGCGGGGGCTTGCTCATATCTGTTGGAATGGACGTCTCGGCACCGAACGCTGTACGACGTTTCCTTTTCTTATCCGTGGGTAGATGCCTTTCCAGGAATTGAGTGGTCGCAGTCCATCGGCGAAATTCTGGGTTACGCGGCGAGTCGCGTGTCGCCTGACTCGAAACACCTTGCACTTCGCGAACACGTCGCCAAGACCGAAGCCTGGGACGCTCAGAGTCAGTGGGCTCGTCTTTCGCAAGGCCGACGAATTCTGCGCTGGATAACTTCGCGTCCAACGCGTTCGGTGACCATGCACGCCGTAGTCGCGGCGCTCGCGCAGGCACAATGACGCGTCAACTGAATGTCGGAGCTCGCTCAGCGCTCAGTAGGATCGCCGTCCGCAAGCAGTGCCTGAAGTGCATCGGCAGCCTCCGCCGGATTGCGACCTCTGCGCAACTCAAACGCGGGAGCGGCGGCAATGCGCTTCCTGAACGTCGGCCATCCCGGTTGATTGACCGCGTACGACTGGCTTTTTGTAAATCGCGCAAGAGTCTCGTGACTGGGCAGCGGTGTCAGCAGGACGCCCCGGCGCGCCGGTTGCGCCGAAATGAACACGACGCCAGTGACTTTCAACGGACTTGCCGCGAGGCGAAATTCCGGGCGCCGCAAATCAACCTCGAACTTCTCCACCCCGCTGCGGCGGCGGATAATGGGCGACCGCCGGATCACAGATGCGCTGGAAGCTGGAAGGGAGGGCAGCGAATCGCAGCGTACGTGCAAAAAATTCGCAATCCCCGTGGCGAGCATCGTATCCGGTGTCACAAATATGCTGTCCTCCGCCAGGAAATCCATGCCACGCAACAGACAGTGCAGCGAAGCGGTCGACTTTCCGGCGCCGCTATCACCGAGCAAGAGAAGCCCGCGGCCATCCTGTCCGACACATGCCCCGTGCAGCGGCATCAGCCCCTGAGCGCGCGCCGCGAGCGTGAACACCGCGAATTCGATGAGCTCGTAACGGGTGTGGTATGGGAACCGGAGCATGTCTCGCGAAACGACGACGAGTGCCGATCGATGATCGCTGGACAGCACGGCAAAGTCCGAGGAGCTCGTCGTTCCGCACAGCAGCCCGGCTCCGGAGAGCATCTCGATCCGCGGCGGATCGGCTTGTGCTCGGCGACCAGCGCGAGGTGCGAGCGCGACTCTGACGAGGATGCGCGGCGGGACTTCGGAGAGTTTGTGCCGCGGCAGGCCAGCATAGGCCCAATCCACCAAGCGACGCAGCTTGGGGCTTCCGCATTCGAACTCGAACGCGCCGCCGAGCAATTGCATCCGCGTGCGGGACACAGGGGGCGCCTGTTCATGGAACGGATCGGCCGAGATATCGGGCGGGCCAGCTTTCTTGGAGCGCATGAGAAGCCCTGAGTAATACAGCAATGACTATATCACTTCAAGCAGATCTCGAATCGGCAAACAACATGCAGAGGCAGCTCCGCGAAACACGAGACGCCTTCGACAGCGTCGCTGCGGACTACGATGGCCCGCGGGGCAATAATGCGCTGATCCAGGACATGCGCAGCGAGATGTGGCGAACTCTGGATGCGACATTCGCGCCGGAGAGCCGACTGATCGACCTTGGGTGCGGCACGGGGTTGGATGCCGTACGCATGGCCCGGGTCGGGCATCACGTCACAGCGACGGACTGGTCGCAACGAATGGTGGAACGCACCCGCGAGCGCGCCGAGCGCGAGCAATTGGCCGACCGCGTGCAGACGATCGAGGTCGGAGCTCATGAACTTTTCCGCGTCGATGGTCAGGCTCAATTCGATGGCGCCTATTCCAACCTCGGCGCGCTCAACTGTGTCCCAAACCTGGCCGAAATGGCGGCGCAATGCGCTCGACTTCTCAAGCCTCGCGCAGCGCTGGTGTTTTCCGTGATTGGCCGGGTCTGTCCCTGGGAGATCGGGTACTACGCTCTTAGGCGTAACTGGGCACGGCTGAGAGTACGTTTTGCGGCCACAATGGTGCCCGTAAGCATGAACAAGCAGGTCGTGTGGACACGTTACTACACCCCACGGGAGTTCTACGGCGCGTTCGAGCGCCAGTTCGCGCTGGAACATTGGCGCGGACTTTGTGTGCTTGCGCCGCCGCCGTATATGACGCAGATGAAAGAGAAGCACTTGCGCCTGTACGAGCGGCTGTGGCGACTGGATCGCCGGGCAGCCGGGTGGCCGATGTTGCGGAACATGGGCGATCACTTCGTGATAGTGATGACGAAGCGATGACCGAGACTTCAGTCCATGCACGACCCAACGAGCTCACCGAAATGAGGGTATTCATCACGGGCTGCGCCGGATTCATCGGCAGCAGTTTGACGGACCGCCTGTTGTCGAGCGGCTGCACCGTAATCGGTATCGATGACTTCTCCACCGGTCAGTGGCGATTTCTCGACAGTGCAGCCAACCATCCGCGCTTTCGCCTGGTCGAGGGAGATCTGCTCGACATCGGCGCGCTGAAAGCCGCGATGCGGGGCGCCGACTGCGTGTTCCATCTCGCGGCGAACGCCGACGTGCGCCTTGGCACCGAGCATCCGCGCAAAGACCTCGAACAAAATACAGTTGCCACTCACAATGTGCTCGAGTCGATGCGCGCCAACGATATCAGGAATATCGTATTCGCCTCCACAGGTTCCGTATACGGTGAGACCACGGTTTTCCCCACTCCGGAAGACGCGCCATTTCCCGTCCAGACCTCGCTGTACGGCGCCTCCAAGCTCGCCTGCGAGGGGTTGATCGCCGCCTATTGTGAAGGCTTCGGCTTTCAATCCTGGATATTCCGACTGGTCTCGATCCTCGGCGAGCGCTATTCGCACGGCCACGTGTTTGATTTCTACAAGCAGCTGAGAAGCGATCCCACCCGCCTGACGGTGCTCGGAAACGGCAGGCAGCGCAAGTCATATCTGTACGTGCAGGATTGCCTGGATGCCATCCTAGTGGCTATGTCCCGGGCAAACGCCCGCGTCAACGTATTCAATCTGGGCGTCGATTCATATTGTGAAGTGAATGACTCGATAGCGTGGATCAGCGCTGCGTTGGGCTTGAATCCGCGAGTCACCTATACGGGCGCCGACCGCGGCTGGCCGGGCGACAACCCGTTCATCTTTCTTGATACGACCAGAATACGCGCCCTGGGCTGGCGGCCGAAGCTCAGCATCGACGAAAGCATACGGAGGACTGTCGCATTCCTGCACGACAACACGTGGATTTTTGAGATCAAAGACTTGAAGCCTGGCGCGCAGCGGCCGCAGCTTGTTCCGCCGATTTGCACGGGAGCCCCGTAGTGATCATCGCACGCAGTCCTCTTCGTATCACCCTTGGAGGGGGGGGCACTGACTTGCCGTCGTACTATCGCGGCCATGAAGGCTTCCTGCTTGCCGCCGCGATCGACAAGTACGTGTACGTCACGGTGACGCGACCGTTCACCCGGGGCATTTACCTCAAATATTCGGCGCTCGAGCACGTCGAGAAGGTGGATCAAATCCGACATCCGATCATGCGTGAGGCGCTCAAGCTGCAGGAACTGAGAACGCCGCAGATCGAAATCACGACACTCGCGGACATTCCGGCGGGGACTGGACTCGGATCTTCCGGAAGCTTCACCACCGCGCTGTTGAAGGCCTTGTATGCCCACCGGCGGAAATTGATACATCCGCAGGAGCTGGCAGAGCTCGCCTGCCATCTTGAAATCGATTGCCTGCGCGAGCCCATCGGCAAGCAAGACCAGTACATCGCAGCCTATGGCGGACTGACGTGCTTCAACTTTCACAAGGACAATCGCGTAACGGTGGAGCCGCTGCTCGTGTCGATGGACACGATGTTCGATCTGGAGGACAACCTGCTGCTGTTCTTCACCGGCTTCAGCCGCAGTGCCTCCGAAATCCTCGAGGACCAGCAGGCGCGCTGCCAGTCGCACGACGAGGCGATGCTGCGCAATCTGCACTACGTCAAGGAGTTGGGACATCGCAGCCGGGCGGCCCTGGAGTCCGGCAATCTGGTGCAATTTGGTGAGCTCATGCACGAGCATTGGGAGCACAAGAAGCGACGCTCCGGGCGGACGAGCAATGAGCAGATCGACGACTGGTATGCGCTGGCCCGCCGAAACGGCGCGATCGGCGGCAAGCTGGTGGGCGCAGGCGGCGGGGGATTCCTGATGTTCTACGCCGGGGATCGCAATATTCTGCGACATGCGATGGCGAACGCCGGGCTGGAAGAGGTCCGCTTCAAGTTCGACTTCGAGGGCACGAAGGTGATCCTATCGTGATTACGCTTCCTGTTGCGATACTCGCGGGCGGTCTGGCCACGCGGCTGCGTCCGGTCACCGAAAAGGTGCCGAAGGCGCTGCTGCCGATCGCCGGCCGCCCGTTCATTCACTGGCAGCTCGGGCTGTTGGCGCAGCAGGGCGTCACCGAAGTTGCGGTGTGCGCCGGTCATCTCGGCGAGCAGATTCAAGCTGCCGTGGGTGATGGCAGCGGCTTTGGCATGACGGTTCGCTATTCCTTCGACGGGGACACCCTGCTCGGAACCGGCGGTGCTTTGAAGCGCGCGCTGCCGATATTGGGCGCCGCGTTCTTTGTGCTCTATGGCGATTCGTATCTGCGCTGCTCCTTCGCCGCGGTTCAGACGGCTTATGAGGATAGTGCAGCTCTCGGATTGATGACGGTGTTTTGCAACGAGGACCGCTGGGAGAAGAGCAACGTCCTGTTGCGCGATGGAAGGGTTGTCGAGTACGACAAACACTCGCCGCGCCCCGGCATGCGGCACATTGACTATGGTCTCAGCATCTTGTCGGTACAGGCACTGCAGAGAAGCCCGGCCAGCGCCGCGTTCGATCTGGCTGACCTCTATCACGAACTTGCCTCGCGCGGCGAACTTGCCGCTTTGACGGTCAACGAGCGGTTTTACGAGATCGGCTCTGTCGGGGGCATTGAAGCGACGGAACGCCACTTGATGAGCTGGGGCGGCAGATGAGCTACGCGGAAGTGTACCTGCAGGAAGCCTCAGAGATCATTCGCAGGCTGGATACGGCTGCGATCGAGAGAGTCGCCTCGCTATTGGCGCGGATCAAGGCGGATGGCGGACGTCTGTTCTTTCTGGGCATCGGCGGGAGCGCGGCCAACTGCTCGCATGCAGTGAATGATTTTCGCAAGATCGCTGATATCGAATGCTATGCGCCGACAGACAACGTCGCCGAACTGACAGCCCGCACCAATGATGAGGGCTGGGAGAGCGTCTTTGCCGAGTGGCTCAAGGTCAGCAGGCTATCGGCCAGGGATGCATTGTTCATCATGTCGGTCGGCGGGGGGAACGTGGAGAGGAACATCAGTCCCAATCTCGTCTGCGCAATACAACTTGCCAAGAAGGTTGGAGCCAAGGTGATCGGTGTCGTCGGCCGCGATGGAGGTTTCACGGCGCGGGCGGCTGACGCCTGCGTCATAGTTCCTAGCGTCAACCAAGAAACGATAACACCGCATTCGGAGGCGTTCCAGGCGTTGATTTGGCATCTGCTCGTCTCACATCCGCTCCTGAAAGAGCATCAAACCAAATGGGAAACGGTGACGAAGTGATGCACCCAGCGGTATTTCTGGACCGAGACGGCGTCATCAGCCGTCCGACGATTCGGGAGCGCAAGCCGTATCCTCCGCTGTCTGTTGCGGAGCTGGAGCTTCTGCCCGGCGTACAAGAGGCCCTGCGGGCTCTCAAGGCGGGTGGATACTGCCTGGTGGTGGTGACCAATCAACCGGATATAGCGCGCGGCACCGTGTCGAGGTCGGTCGTCAACAGCATGAACGACTGGCTGAAGTCCGTTCTCCCGTTGGATGCGGTTCTGACGTGCGCTCACGACGACGATGACCAGTGCCAGTGCAGGAAGCCGTTGCCGGGTCTGATCACGCAAGCTGCCAGGGAACTCGGAGTCGATTGCACAATGAGCTATATGATTGGTGACCGCTGGCGCGATATCGAGGCGGGAAGGCGTGCGGGATGCAAGACATTTTTCATCGATCGTGGATACGACGAGCAAGCGCCGGAATCGTACGATTTCCGGGTGAGCTCTCTGCCCGATGCCGCGAGGATCATCTTACGAACGGACGCACTATCGTGACTACGATAGAGAACCTGAAGATCAAGATCTTTGCCGACGGGGCCGACACGCCCGAAATGTTGGAAATGTATTCGAAGCCCTTCATCAAAGGCCTGACTACGAACCCAACTCTCATGCGCAAGGCGGGTATCTCGAACTATCGAGGGTTCGCCCGTGAGATCCTTGCCCAGATCAGGGATAAACCCTTGTCGTTCGAGGTGGTGTGCGATGAGTTTGCAGAGATGGAACGTCAAGCGCTCGAGATCGCGGGATGGGCCGACAACGTGTACGTGAAGATCCCGGTCACGAATACCCGAGGCGAGGCAAGCTATGCCCTGATTCGCCGCCTCGCGAGCCGAGGTGTCAAACTCAACGTCACCGCAATCATGACTCTGGCGCAGGTTAGAGATACGGTGTCCGCGCTGAGTCCTGAGGTCGCCAGCTTCGTCTCCGTGCTCGCGGGTCGCATCGCCGATACCGGCGTGGACCCCGTGCCGCTCATGGCCGCCGCAGTTCAGGTGCTCAAAACATGCCCCAAGGCGGAGCTTATCTGGGCAAGCCCCCGTGAAGTGCTCAATATTTTCCATGCCGACAGTATCGGTTGCCACGTGGTGACTGCAACCCACGAGATACTGAGGAAGCTGCCGCTCCTCGGATACGATCTGGACGAGTATTCCCTCGATACCGTGCGGATGTTTTATCGCGACGCAGTTGCGGCGGGATTTTCCCCGTGCCAATGACCCGCCCGGTTTTGCCGGATCAGAGTTTGCAGCTGACGACCTGGAATTCCGCCCCAGGGCGTGGGTGGGACCGAGCTCTCGAATGGCTCGAATGCCGTGAGAATACGATTGTCTTCGGCCCAGTGTTCAGCTATGCGCGGGCCCACGCATCGCAACTCATCCGCTTTGTGCTAATCGGCGCAGGCCTCGCGGCGCTGAATCTGTCGTTTCTATACTGCTTGCTTAGACTGCTGCACCTTTCGAACCCGATTGCAGTCACAGCCATGTACATACTCGGTGCCCTCGTGCATTTTCCGGCTCATCGCTGGATTACGTACGGCGCCCAAGACTTGCCGATCCGCCCGCAAGGGCTGCGTTACGCGGCAATGTTGGCGTCGAATTTTGTGATCATGCAGACAATCGTCGGCCTGGCGTCGCGGGTGTCGATATCGCCTTATCTTGCCGTCATGGCCTCTACGGGATGCACCATGATCTTCAATTTCCTGGTCATGACGCACATTGTCTTCGCGAGGCGGCGCCGGCCATGACGGTGGATAGTAATTCCGCCTGCGCCCCACCCCTCGCCGAGTTGCGGATGGGTGCGGATCGTCCCGGCGTCGCCGCCACTCATGAATTGCCGCACGAGGTGGTGGATATTCTGCGTCTACGGGGTGTCACGGGCGGCTCCGTGCTCCTGCTCGCCGAGGGCCGCCTGAGGTCGCGCAGGGATGAAGCCGCTCCGCAGTTCCAACTCACCCGCGGTGCGATCGATGAGGCGCCTGAGCTGGCGAGCCGTGGCGACTTCGCGGCCGTCGTTCTGATTCTTGATGGATCTCGCGCCGGTGAGTTTGAGCCGATACTTGCGGCAATCGCCCCTCAGCTCGCACCGGGCGCCTCACTGGTGGTTATCACCGGGCCTGCCGCTCGCCCGAGACGTGCGCATGCGGCAGGCGATCGGGAATCGGCGCACTTGTCGCTGCTGCGGTCCGGCTACAACCGCGTGTGGATGCATTCCCATCGCAAGAGGCTGTGCATTTCGGCGAAGCGCGCCTCGGGCCCGCGCGCTATGAGGACTTGTTCGATTCTGGTGCCGGTGTTTAACGAGAAGGATACCTTTCCCGAACTCATGCGGACGCTGCTTGCGAAGCGGCTGGATCACTTGGGGCTCGAGCGCGAGATCATCCTCATCGAGAGCAACTCAACCGACGGCACGCGCGAGCTGGTTGCAGGTTTTGCGTCCACGCCCGGGGTCAGAATCATCTGGCAGGATCGTCCGCGCGGCAAGGGTCATGCCGTACGTGCGGGCTTGGATGTTGCCACCGGCGACGTCGTGCTGATTCAGGACGCAGACCTCGAGTACGACCTGGATGACTACGATGCCCTGCTCGAGCCCCTGTTGGCGGAGCGCGCCGCCTTCGTGCTCGGATCTCGGCACGGAGGCCGCTTCCGGATGCGCCGATTTCCTGACCAGAAGCTGCTTGGCGAGGCGCTCAACATCGCGCACGTATTCCTTGCAGGTCTGATCAATGTCCTGTACGGACAGAACATGAAAGATCCGTTCACCATGTTCAAGGTCTTCCGGCGCGACTGCATCTATGGACTTGAGTTCGAGTGCAACGGTTTCGATTTCGATCACGAACTCGTCATCAAGCTGGTGCTGAAGGGCTATCGACCGCTGGAGATTCCGGTCAACTATTGCGCACGCTCGTTCAATCAAGGCAAAAAGATCCGATTTTTCCGTGATCCTCCGACATTGATCGCCGCAGACTTGAAGTACCGATTGCAGCGCCTGCGACCCCGGTTCGATTGATTGAGGCCGATAAGAGCATCGATGACTGTAAGGCCAGCTGGTCTCCTCGGCGACACGATTGCGCGGGACTACTCGCGCAAGTTGCAGCTATTCAACTCGTTCGCCGAGCCCGAACTACGGCAAGCGATCGCTAACCTGGGGCTCGAGAGTGGAATGCGCGTCCTCGACGCAGGATGCGGCACGGGTGAGGCGCTGCAATGGCTGAGCGATGCCGTGGCGCCGCACGGGACGGTCGTCGGCATCGACCTTGCCATGGCGCATGTCTCCGCCGCTCGCGCCAGCGCTTCCGGGCGGGTGCTGGTCCTGCAAGCGGATGTAGGGAAACCTCCACTGGCACCTCGGAGCTTTGATCTGGTCTGGTCCGTGAATACCATCAACCACCTGCGCGAACCGCTTGCGGGTGTGCAAGAACTGGCAAGTTTGTTGCGTCCCGGCGGGCGCATCGCGTTGGGCCAAAGCTCGCTGCTGCCGGAGATGTTCTTCGCGTGGGATTCAAGGCTCGAGCGGCTGACAACCGAGGCGGTGCGTCAATACTACCGCGACCGCTATGAGCTTTCGGAGCGTGATTTGGCGGACACCCGTTCGATCGTGGGATTGCTGCGTCGCTCCGCATTGCGCGATGTCACGGCGCAAACTTTGATTATCGAGCGCGTATCTCCGCTGAATCCTGCGGACGATGCCTATCTTCTCGAGGCGATTTTTCGCGGCACTTGGGGCGAACGTCTCCGGCCGTACTTGTCCGGCGAGGACTACGATGAGCTCACCGCCCTCTGCGATCCACGGCATCCGGCGTTCGCGCTTCGTCGCACTGACTTTCACTTCTTGCAGACATTCACGGTGGCTATCGGACAAGTTCCGTAGTCAAGCTACGACGAAAGCGTCCCCAATTGGTCCCCTTCTTCATCACTGGCCCGATGCGAAGTTTGTCAACTATCCCGGCCACTTTGATATCCGCCGCGCGACACGCCTCGGATGGGGCCGCATTAAATGAGCACGTCTCATTGCCGGCTGACTGGCAGGTTAACAACTTCGACCTGATCCGGCTGCTGGCAGCGCTGCAGGTTGCGGTCATGCATGCCCTCATGTACCTGAAGCCGGTCGGATTCCTTCGTCTGGTGCAATTCGGCCTGGACCTCTTCCCGGGCGTTCCGATTTTCTTCGTCATCAGTGGGCTGCTGATCTCTAAGTCATACGAACAGTCGGATTCGATTCGCCATTACTATCAAAATCGGTGCCTGCGCATCTTTCCGGCTCTCTGGGTCTGCCTGGCAGCAAGTCTCGGTGTGATCTGCGCCATGGGAATCGGTCTCCTCGGCACGGTGTCCACCCGCGACTGGTTGCTCTGGTGGGCAGCCCAAATGAGCATCTTCCAAAGTTATGGGGCCGATTTCATGAAGCCTCTAGGCAGCGGCGGAATCAATAGTAGTTTGTGGACGATTCCAGTCGAGCTCGAGTTCTATCTCTTTCTACCGGCCCTCTACGGCATGTTTCAGCTGCGCCGGCGCCGCGGAAACACGCTGGTACTCGTGGTGCTGATGGTGAGCCTCGCGGTCGAACTCGTTCTCGTGCACGGTCGGCGGCACTTCCCACGTATTGCAGACTACGGTTTCCTTGAGCGGACGCTGGCACCCTATCTGTGGATGTTTCTCGTCGGCGTTCTGATTCAGAGAAACTGGACTGCCGTGCGAGGCTGGCTGGCGGACCGTGCTCACTGGTGGTTCCTGGCGTACTTGCTGCTTTGCCTGTTGGCGACGCTACTGCGCATCGACCTCGGCGGCAACGACATCAGCCCGATATTTCTGCTGCCGCTCGCGGGGCTCGTCATGTCTATCGGGATGTCAGCTCGAGGCCTGTCCGACCGGATCTTGCAGCACCAGGACATTTCCTACGGCCTATACATCTATCATATGTTGGTTATCCGTCTGATGATGCAATTCGCCGTGCTCTCGTTGAGCGCCGTCATCGCGATCTCCCTCGCTCTTGCGATCATTTCCTGGACCCTCGTCGAAAGGCCATTCTTGAAGCGCAAGCGCCGAACTCTGCGGGCCCTGTCCTGAATCTGACGCGCCATCAAGATGGCGGTCCTCCCCCATCGAGGAATGCCACGAGGATGTCTCCCCGCAATTCTCCGGGAGACTTGTCGAGCCGGTCTATCAGCCTCGCCAGCAGTCTGAGCTTAGTCCCGCCGTACTCCCACACGGTTCCGAAAGTGTGCACGTCCTCGATCCTGTAGCCGCATTCAGCCGCGCAGTTGCGCAGCGCCTGAGGATGCAGCGGTGAGATATGGCCCTGAATGCGGTAAAGCTGTCGCCATGCGACGTGCGCCTATTGTCGCGCGACCTCATAGATGGCCAATTGTGTGCGCAGTCCAGGTTTGTCGAATATAGCGAGTTGACGCAGCCTGACTCGGCCAGCATTCTTCTCGCCAAAGCTCGAGATCAGATAGCGCTGCAAGAGCTGCTCCGGGATGATGAGCCACGCCGGCGTACGACTCAATACATTCGCCAATCGTTCTTCTTCGCTGCTCAGCACTTTGCCGTCTCTTCCGTAGAAAATCGGGGTAACCCTCTCGCTCCATTCCAACGGCAAATAGTTTCGCAACTGGTATGCGCTATGGCCATCCAATGAATAAACGATTAGCGGCGCATCAGGTGCCGCAAGAATGAATCTCGCCGCCTCCGGGTAACCATAGCCGGAACCCGGTCCCTCGAAGTACTGATACCGGTCCAATGGCGACCAGTTTGCAGCCGGCGGATCGAAGATGATCAGAGCGGTTTGATGGACCATGAACACCACACAGACCACCAGGGCTCCCATTTCGCACGGTCGCCGCAATCGTCCTGCATGCAGCGAGAGGTATCGCCAGCCACAGACGGCGGCGACGATGAGCGGCGGGAGAGTAAACAACAAATAGCGCGAATACCAGAACTCGGCGAGGAACCCCAGTGCGAGCATCGGCAACGCGCCGACCGCAATCAGCCAACGTTGGCGCCAATCCCCGAAAATCCCGCTCGCACCAAGTCCTATCAGCCCGATGACCGCGACGGGCGCTGACAGCTGGGCAGTTAGTTCGTGCAGCAGGTTGGGACGCGGCCCACCGAGCCCCGCGCCGATGTTCTGGTAGCGGCCAAGGCCGATCCCAAGCAGATCCTGCAAGCCAAATCCGGGGGATTGACCGCGCTGCCATCGAATGACAGCCACGACGATCACCGCCAACCCCAGCAGGGCAACGGGCGCAAGCGCCGCCAGCAGCCTTGTCAAATGCGGCTCCACCAGCAAACGCCTGCGCTGGCTGGCCGACATCAATGCGAGCGCCAGCGGCATTGAGACAAGAAAGACGAATCCGACCGGGAGCTTGCAGAAAGCCGCCAGCACCAGGCTGAGAGCCAACACGGCGGCACGCGGCCAGGTTGGAGATTCTGCAAACCTCAGGACGCTTACCAGCACCCATATGCCGGCCGTGCATAGCAGGATGTCTGACAGCGCCAGCCTCTGCAGGTACACGACAAATGGACAAATGGCAAAGAGCGCACCGCTCATCCAAGCCGTCCACCGGTCGGTCACTCGCAGCCCCAGTCGATAGGTCAACACGGCACCAATCATCCCGACCAGGACGTGCAGCGCTCGTATGGCAGCCAGTGGCTGACTGCCGAGCAGAACCAGTGGCACCATCGGCCAAGCTTCAAGCGGCTTGCCTTCACCTAGCGGCTGCAGCCATTCCTTTGCCTCGATCAACCTCCAGACCGAGCGCAATTGAGAGCCCTCGTCCTCGAATGCCGGTAACGCCATGAGGTGCACAAAGGCAAACGAGCCGATGAGGAGCAACGCTCCGATCGGTACGATGTCATTTCGGTCCATGCGAAGGAGCATCCCACTGGCCCGACGGCCTCGGATAAGCAATGAAGTAGACGCAGCCTATAAACATCGCAACAAGCAGGAACAGTCTTGGATATGCCAACAAAGAGAGTCCGCCGCGCCCTTCAAATGGATAAGTGTATTGGTAGGGAATGAATCCGACGAGCACGTACACGCCAAGGATGAAGTACGCCGGCATGCGGGCGCCTTTGGCCAGGAAGTAGCTGATGAGCAACGCAACGGGCAGCCAAAGCAGAGCGCAGGTGTAGGTTGCCGTTGCCGGTGCGATCACAAACAAGAGAATTCCAAGAATTCCGACGGACGGCGCGGCAGCGCTTGAAGTCTGTTCTCGTGCGAGCTTGATTAACGCTGCAACAGCGGCAAGCAGAATTGAGCCTTTTACAGCGATCAAACCGACTGTCCGTAGGATAGGCGCTGCCAATAGCGGCTGCGGATTTCGGGCAGGATCAAAGACGAACAATCGATCAAACAACGTATCAAACGACTGGTACACGGCGGTAAAGGGAACGGCCTGGTCTTGCAGGCTGAGACGCCCCGTCAGGTGATTTCCGAAGACCGAAAGAAAAAAGATTTCATGCACTTTCCAACCTAAAACACCAATGCTTACGAGCGCGACACCCGCAATGGCAAGCGCGCCGCCCAGCAATACCTTCCATTCCTTCCGGAATGCAAGATAGGCAAGGATGATCACCGGAAAATACTTGATCGGGACGAAAAGGCCGAGGCATATCCCTGCCAGCAGAGGCCTGCGTTCGAGGTACAGATAGTATCCGAGGATGCAGAATGTAGAAATTAGGATGTACGGCTGACCGCAACGCAGACCGCCCACAATGGCCAGACCCGACGACAAAATGAATAGTGCCGAATCGACCGGATTCCACGCAAGAATTCTTGCCAGCAGAAATATCGAGCAAATTATGCAGAGCACACTGACGACGGTCACGATACGCAGCGCGGTAAGCGGCTCGCAACGCGCAAGAGGAACTAGGAGCAGGGCCGTCGGGGGTGGAAAGGGGGCAAATTTCCCTGGATTTTTTGCCGATTCCAATCCATAGCGACGAATTTGCTCTCGAAACCAGTCGTCGTCGTAGAGCCTCTGCGTATCCTGCCCATCGACCACGATCCTGGCGGCGGTGAAATAGCCCGGGAAATCAGCGTCAATTCCCGACAGCGCCGGTACGACGCCTTTGGATGAAACGAAGGCGGCGAGGCCGACCAACATCAAGGTCGTCCATGCGCGGCTAAAGAATGAATTCATGTCCTTCCCAGGAATAGCCTACTCTCCTGAACGCCGGCAGGCATCCTGGCGACACGCTTTCTCAGTCGATAGCGAACCATCCAAAGCGCGAGCCGCGGGTCGCGAACCATGGCCGCAATGGATGCGGGCCAATCGGCGGTCGGCGGATGGCCCGCGGAGCCACGCGGGAGCAATTCGGCGTGCAATGTCTCGAAACCAGAGTCGCCCAGCAGTCTGGACCAGTCCCGCCACGTCAGCGGCTCACGCGAGCCGACCGGAATTCCAAACAGCCGCTGAGTACTGTCATGCAACTCGCTGCTCATTGCAGCGGTGATTTTTTCGGTCCACACGGCCTCGACGAAGGCCAAATAGCCTCCGGGTTCGAGCAGAGTTCTGGCGTGCGAAAAGACCGGCGCGAGATTCATCTGGAAAAGAACGCTCTCTGCGACAATTGCGTCATACCGCGCCGCCGGCTGATGTTCCAGGAATTGTTCACATCGGGCCGATCTGCCGAGCCGCTTTCTGAGCCTCGCGAAGAGCACCGGATCCGGTTCTATCGCGGTCACCTCCCAGCCGAGAGATGCCATTCGTCCGGCGGTATTGCCGATGCCGGCGCCTACTTCCAGAACACGGCGGACATTCAGCTCGGTGAGCCACCGCAAAATCGTCAGCGTTGCGGGTGCCCCGCCGGGATGTAGGTCACCCATGCCCAGCCTGGCGCGAAATTGATGATACTTGAAGGAGGTGCTCGGCTCGCGGATCAGGGGTTCGTCTTTTTGCATACTTTTGGCGTACCAATGAGGTGATTCGGCACTCGCGCTAGGAGATCTTTGCAGCTCGCGCGTTTACCGGCACGATCTGGCCATACTTTCCGCTGCCCACGACCCTCCCGTCGCTGAGCGCGAAGACAAGATCGCAATGGCGTAGCGCTTGGGTCCGGTGAGCAATTACCAGGATGGTTCTGTTCGGCCGCAGCAGGTCCAGCGTCTCTGCGATCTCGCCTTCTGCAGCCGTATCCAATGCGCTCGTCGCCTCGTCGAGGATCAACAGCGACGCGTCTCGGTACAGTGCGCGCGCGATTGCCAGTCGCTGTCGCTGCCCGCCGCTGAGGGCGCCCCCCCTTTCCCCCAACCATTCCTCGTAACCGTTGGGAAGAGCGGCAACGCATTCCGTGAGACGCGCCAATCGCACCGCGGATTCTAGGCGCTCACGGTCAATTTGCGCGGACGGAGTTCCTAAAGCGATGTTCTGGGCGAGCGTTGCCTCGAATAGGAATACGTGCTGTGGAACGTAGGCAATGGTTGACTGCCATGCAACGCAGTTCGTTCGGTCAAGCCGCATTCCGTCCACTTCGATGTGTCCCGACTGCGGTACCAGCAGTCCGCTTACCAGGTCGAGCAGAGTAGTCTTGCCGGAGCCGTTTGGGCCCATGAAGCCGACGATGGCACCTGCAGGAATGAGCAGAGAGGCATCCCTCACGGCCGCCGGTCGATCAGGCGCATAGCGGAAAGACACCTCGCACAAACGTATTTCGCGGTGCGGTCTGCCGCGCCAGGTGCGATCCACCACCGCATCACGCTTGATCCTTCGCTCGGGCAGGGCTCGCGCCAAGTCGATCTCGATCCCGGCAAACGCGGCCCGATCGGCGCGAATCTTCACTATTGCCGAAAACGCTTGTTGCAAGGCAGGCAGCAGTCGATAGGCCGCAAACACTACAAAGCTGAGCTGAGCCATCCACGGACCGCCCGCGTCGGCTGGGCTGTGCAAGTAGAGGGCAATACTCACCAAACAAGCGACCGTGATGCACTCCAGGACGTACTTGGGGCTCTGCGAAATTGCAAGTGTGTTTACGGCGGCCCGGGAGATCGTTCTTGATTGATCTGCGAATCGCTGGACGAAGAAATCGCGCGCCTGTGCGAGCATGACTTCCCTGATTGCCCCCAACCCCTCGTTGACTGTTCGAGCCCGCTCGGCGTAGTAGCGGCTCTCGGATTGTCCATTGCGCAGCAGGCGCCTGCGGGCGGTCACGTAGATCGCCGCGTAACTCACGCCGAGCCCGACGATGGCGGCGATGGCAACCCCGGGATTTACGAGCACGACCGCGACTGCGATGCACACGATCGTCACAAGATTCGTCACCAAGATGAGCGCCTGTTGCAAGACACCCGACGTCACCCGCGCGCTTTCCTGGACTTTGCTTGCGAGCGCCGAGCTTCCGCTGCGAACGTGGAATTCGTAGTCACGATGAATGTATTCATCGAACAGGCGGACGTAAAGGGTATCGCCGACGCGAGCGGCAAATCTGTTGATTGCGAGGAAACCGAACAGATTCACGGCGTTGGCGATGAGAACGACGGCGGCGAACACCATCCCGAGTACAGCTGCGAACGAACCGCCGTCGTCGAGATGCACTCTTTGCAACACCGCCCTCAGAAGTGCGTTGTGCTCGATTGCATGGGCATCGGCCAGCGCCGCAAAGAACGGGAGCACGGCGGCGATCCCGCCGACCGTAGATAAAGCCATCACAATCGAGAGTAACTGCAGCCCCACCAGCTGCCGACGCTGCCGGTGATCGAGAAGACGCCACAGGGTGAGCAGTACCGACAAGATCGACTCACATCAGCCGGTCAAGTAACCGCAAGATCTCGGTCAGATCCATTGTCGGCCCCGACCACGGCCGACAGCGGCGCGCGCCACGCGAAGAACGCCCGCTGGTGTTACCGCACAAGCCGCTGTCTTGGCACCTGCCAGCCACCACTGCCGATAGCCCCACGAGTACGGCGAGCTTCTCGCGAGAGTGCGCAGGGCGGCCCAGCGGCCTCCGCAGATCGCCTGACTGCGCGCCAGGCCCGCGGCTACCTTGGCGCGCTCCCTGCGCAGCATCGAGCGCAAAAAGCGATCGGTGGTCACAGCGAGAATCTTTTCGAGTGCACGCCCGCGATCCTCGAACACGATGGAGTCGCTGTGGAAGTGCTCTCGATGACTGCGCACGTGCAGCAATGTCTCGCGAACGCCATCGATCTCGCTCAACGCAGCAAGGCGCAGCCACAAATCGTAGTCTTCGCACATCCGCTGCTTCAGGTCGAACCCCCCGAGTTGCTCGAGCAATTGCCGCCTCACGATAACACTCGGTATTGCAATGACAGTTTCCATCTTGATCAAGCTCTCGAGGATCCAGCCCTCTGCAGCCGGCCACCATCGTGAGCGCGCCCCGCGGAGCAGCTCTCCGGATTCGTCGATGACGGCAAACGCCGTGTGGCTCCATCCGCGCTCCGGGTGAGCGCGAAGGGACGCGACCTGCAAGGCAAGCTTTGCCGGCAACCAAACGTCGTCGGAATCCAAAAAAGCGATGTATTCGCCCCGCGCGGCCTGCCAGGCCGCGTTGCGTACGGCACCGGGATTGCCCGTATGGGGTAACCGAAGCACCTTGACCCGCGGTGGATTCGCCAGCGCCGCAACGTAGGCGGCCGTTTCCTCCTCCGATCCGTCATCTGCGACGATGAGCTCCCAGTCGGTGAACGTCTGAGCGAAAACCGAGTCGATCGCCGGGCGCAAGTACTGCAGCCGATTGAAGGTCGGCAAGACTACTGACACTTCCGGGCTCGTCACGGCTCCGCCTCTGTCCTCACGAGCTCGCGCTCAAAGGCTCATTACCCTGGGATCCCTAAGCTGGATCATTTTCTTGCATAGATCAAGCTCCCATGGACGATCATATTTTCGGAATTTATAGCGCCACGAGGCGAGCGCACGCAACGCAGATTTGCCGAGTGAAGGAGCACGAATGTCCATGACCGTCGGATACCGACATCCCAACACCGTGGTAAAGTCCCGTATTCGCTGGCGAAGGCGCTCGGAAAGCCATGGAGCACCCGAGTGACACCAGTAAGCATGCCATTGCGGTTCAGACCACTCGTCTGCGGTCGTGGGGAACACAACGGGGTTTCCGGCGCAGTCACGCAGCTCGCTCACCGCGCGTGCAACGGCGGCATTCGTGCTGCCCGGAGGCGGCGGCAACGGAGTGTAGATGTAGATCATGATCTCTGTTTCCGGGTAGCGTCGCTTGATCAGGTGAATGAAATCGAGAGTCTTCTCGGTCTCTCCCTCGGGATCCTGGGGGGGCGCCAACATAAAGGACAGTTCCGGAATCACGCCGTGGCCACGGCAGGCCTCGATCGCCGCAAGCGTCTGATCGGGGCGGGTGCCTTTGCGAATATCGTGCAGCAACCAATCGCTCGGCGACTCCGCGCCGATGTAGGCCATGCGCAGGCGGCTCTTCCTGAGCAGATCCCAGGAGTATTCCGAAAGATTCAGGAGTGCGTCGGATCGCGCGAAGCACCACCACGGCAACTGGAACTTCGCCAGGACCTCCAACAGCGGCATCATGTCGACTTCGCGGTCGAAGAAATTGTGGTCATAGAACTGGATCGCGTCCACGCCGAGCCGGGTCGTCAGGAATGTCAAGTCCTCATGGAGCCGGTCGGCCGGCGGCAAGGCCATCTTGCCGCGAAACATTGCGGCGACTCCGCAGAAGGTGCAACGATACCGGCAACCCAACGCGGCTTGATAGCCGGCCGTGCGCTGGCCGAGGTAGGTTCTGGACAGATACTGCGCCGGGTTTTCCAGCCGCTCGTAGGGGAGCCTTCTCGAGAGACTCGCAGCCGAAAAAACGCGGGCCGTGTTGTGAATGATTTCTCCCTGCAGGCGCCGGCTCAATCCGGAGATCGATGCCAGTGCTTCGGTTCCGTCGTTGAAGAGTGCATCGAGAAGCTGAGTAAACGTTTCCTCTCCTTGTCCTCTGACGGCGTAGTCGACGTACGAGGTGTTCAAGGCGGCCTGCGGACAGTTTGTCGGGAAAGCGCCACCCCAGATGATCGGGATTGCGGGAGCTCTCTCGCGAATGGCTTTCGAGACTGCGATTGCCGCCCGCAGCTGCGGTCCTCCCATGATAGTCACGCCGACGGCGCCGACACGCGTCTCGCTGATGGTGCGCAGTACGGTCGCGATGAAGTCGCGATCGATGTTGCCGTCAATAATGGTCGATGAGTACTTACCGTCGAGTGCTGCGGACAAGCTCAGCACGGCCAAAGGAAATCGCGCGTTGCGCCGTGCAGTTATCGTCGGGTTGACGAGCAGTACGCGAGGTGCGGTCTTCGGATCCGTTGCGGTTGCCAATTCAATCATGCGTAATTCCTAATTCCGGGTGGTGCGGCGTCTGACGCAATCTCAGGAGGGTCAGCTTCTCGTTGACGAAGGCGCGCTCCGCTACGATCGAGATGTCGAAATTCCAGCGGCGGAACTGCCGCACGAATTCGGAAGCGTCTCCGTACGTGGAGAGCAGTACCAGGGCAAAGCCGGCTGGCGTGAGATGCTCCGTCAAGCCCGCGGCGAAGCGCTCAGCGACGTCCGTGGATCGCCAGGCGCGATCCGCATCGTTCCCGGGCGCGCCGCGGATGAACGGGGGATTGAATAGAACGATGTCGAAGCGGCGGCCCTTCACCGGAGCAAACAAATCGCCGTGCGCGACTTCGATCTTGCTTTCCAAGGCGTTGACCAGGGCATTGATTTGCGTGCACCGTACCGCGGCGGGATTGATGTCCACGGCGACGACGCGCCGCGCATACCTCGCGGCGGCTATTGCGCAGACGCCCGAGCCCGTACCCATGTCGAGAACCTCGGCGCCTGGCTCGACCAGTTCGGCCTGCAACTGTGACGCGAAGAATGCCCCGGTTCGCATGACTTTAGGGTTGAGCACTCCGGGCAGGACAATCAGCGGAAAATCGCCGATATGCTCCAGCACGGCGGTTTCGTGCCGTTTCCTTCGAAAGAGCCGGTAGTGCCAGTAGATGGCTTTTCCGATCGCAACCCGAACCGGTCCGTAGTGAGGAGGGTTCAGTAGGGCTTCCGCGGTCTGCATTCCCGAGTTCATTGCAGTTCCGTCGCCAATCTTTCCGCTGACGACGGTAGAAAGTCGCTAGCACCAAAGGTGCTTGTATCCCGCCACATCGAGCAGACGCAGGTCTTGCATTCGGCACGCCGCCCGTCGCGAATCGCCGTGCGCAGCGCGCTCATACCGCCGCTGTTCAGCACACTGCCGAGATCGCCGCCGGGCTGCGCGCCGATGTCCGATAGTCGTGCGTCCAACGGCCCGGAAATGAAAAAGCACGGCTGGACGCGGCCGGTCGCGCCGACGACGGCGGAAAACTCGGGCGCATTGCAGCGCACCGGCGGATAGGGCCCCAAGCCCCGGATGGCGCTGAAATATTGCAAGATGCGGCGCAGCTTCTGCGGGCTCTCGGCGATGAAGCCGGAGCGAAAGTCCTCCCGGTAACCTTGCTCCATGGAATCCAATATTTGTTCGAGTTGCGGCAAATCCTCCGGCCGCAAAGCCAGATCGGAGACAAAATCATCCGTACGCCCGAATGCATGCGGATTGGCAACGTCAACCGCGAGAAACGAAACCTGGCGAGCGCCAAGTTCTCTCGCCAAATCGACAAATGCCGGCAGTTGCCGATAGTTGGCGCGCTGCACGGTGACTCGGATGCCGGGCCGCACGCCATGGGCGGCGGCGGCCCGCACGCCTTCGCACACCTTATCGAATGCGTCCAAGCCGCGAATCGCGGCATAGGTCTCAGCATCGGTACCGTCCAGCGACACGGTGACGGCATCGAACAGGGTAGCCGCGCGGCGGGCATGCTTGGCCAGCGCCAGGCCGGACGTCAGCAGCCACACCTTGAGGCCGTTGCTGCTCAATGTCTGGGCAATCGCCTCCCAGTCGGGGTTGAGGAGGGGTTCGCCGCCCGACAGGAGCACCATCTGAGTACTCAGCCGCGCAAGACTGGGGAGCAATCTCGTCACTGCCGCGAGATCCATGTCGTCCCGGCCATGGCGCCAGTAGTCGCAGGTGACGCAACGCGAATTGCAGCGCTCGGTTACATAAAGGGTAACCAGAGGCAGTTTGGCTAGGGGCAGGTTAACTGCGAGGCGATTAGCGGACAATTGGCGTCTCTCGTAAGCGATAGCAGCGGGACGCCCGGCCAATGGGCGCAGTATTCCATCGTGAGTACCAGGTTCGCGCGAAACGGTTGTTGGGAACCGGGTGAAGCACCCCCGAGACACTTATCCACCCACAGGGGACGCCGCGGAAGCGCTCGCGACAGGGCTGACCGTGGCGGCGCTGTCGGTACCACGGATAGTTGGTGACGCCTCTCAATGTAATCAGTCGCTTGAGCGATTTGGATCTCGTCGGGATTAGATCCAACTTATCTGGAACTTATCTGGTATAAACTGGCTATTATTCTTATAGTTACATCGTAAACAACGAAATTACATCAATAGAGTGCCTTAGGAGCTCGATGCGCGCCCATCCAGACCATCACGGCATCTGCTCCTGGAAGCCGACATGAGCCCAGGACCGGGGCGATCACGCGCCCCAGCATACCGCCCCGACATCGATGGTCTGCGGGCGCTCGCCGTTATTGCCGTCATCCTTTTTCACAGTGGCATTCCAGGGTTCGACGGGGGATATGTCGGAGTCGATGTCTTTTTCGTGATTTCCGGTTATCTGATCACCCAGCTGTTGGAGGAATCGCGCGACGAGTCTGCGCGTCGCACGCTCGCCACGTTCTACGTGCGACGTATGAGGCGCATCCTGCCAGCCTTGTTGGCCACCTGCCTCGTGACGGCGATCGTCGCTGTCGCGTTATTTACGCCCGACGAGCTGGTGAACGTCGGAAAATATCTCGCGGCGACGCCGGTATTGCTGAGCAACGTCGCAACCTGGACGGAGAGGAGCGGGTACTTCGCGCCAGACATCCGGCAACTTCCACTCACCCATCTGTGGTCGATTTCAGTGGAAGAGCAGTTCTATTTGATCTATCCGCTGCTGTTGATTGCCATCACCCGGTATCGACTACTCTATCGGCGCCTGACGCTGGTCGTTCTGGCTTCGGTTTCCCTGGCGTTATGCGTCTGGGCTTCGCACTACGCGCCGGCGGCGAACTACTTTTTCGCGCCGACGCGCGCCTGGGAACTGCTGCTCGGCGCAACGCTGGCAATCGGCGGGACGCCGCGAATAGGGCACCGCATCGCCACCGAGGGCCTGGCGGTTGCGAGCCTGTTGGGAATCGCGATGGTCGTGCACCTCTACACGGCGGAGACACCGTACCCGGGAACCGCGGCGATGCTGCCGTGCCTGGCCACCGCCGCGTTACTCGCCACCGGCAGCAGCCCCCGGCCGGCGCTCGTCAACCGCATGCTCTCCTGGCCGCCGCTGGTTTTCGTCGGACTCATTTCCTATTCACTTTATCTATGGCACCAGCCGCTGCTCGCCTTCGTTAACTACTACCGCATCGGGCCGCTCACACCCGCCGCTACGGCTGTGCCGCTCGCCGCCACACTGCTGGTGGCAGCCGCGAGCTGGCGCCTCGTAGAACAACCGGTGAGAGCCCGCGTGCTCATGAAGAGCACGCGAACGCTGCTGGTCGGCGTCGGTGTCGGAAGCGCCGGCATCCTCCTCGCGGGCCTCGTGTTGTGGAACTCCGACGGCTTCCCGCACCGATTCCCGCCGGAGACACGGGGATTGATCGTGAGCATGAATGCAACCCCGGAGCTAGTTCGTTGCGCAGAGGAGGTGTCTCTGGAGCAGGTCAGGGCGGGGAGAGTGTGCAACTACGGACCGGGCGACACTTCCCGAACGGTGTTGGTGTGGGGCGACAGTCACGCGTTGACGCTGATGCCGGCCGTCAACGCACTGGCAAAGGCACGTGGCATGCACACGTATTTAGTCGCAAAGTACAATTGCCTGCCGCTGTTCGCCCCGCCGAGCCCGACGAGCATCGATCCGGGTATGGACAGATACGGATGCGCGACCTTCAACGACGCGGTCGTCGAGGCCATTGCACGACTCAAACCCGAACTCATCATCCTCGACGGGGCCTGGGCTGTTCCCGAACCCCCGCCGCACGTGCCAGACATCGCTGCCGGCATCGAACAGACCGTCAGCCGCGTCGGCGATCACTCGCGCTCAATCTGTGTCGTATTCGCAGTTCCAAAGCTGAAGTATGCAGTTTCCCATGCGCTGCTCGTGGCGAGCCGCCGGCACATCCCGGATGACTTTTTGAGGCTGAGCCGCGCCGATGCTCTGGCGCAACACCGGGACATGGAGCGCGATGTGCGCGCCATCGCTCTGCGCAGCGCGCTCAAGGTGGTGGATCCCAAGGACGCCCTGTGTCCGGCCGACTCCTGCCTCTACAAGGTCGACGACCGGTCACTCTACTTCGACGACAGCCACCTGTCGGTTTACGGCGCGTTGTATGTGGCGCCCATGCTCGAGCCATGCTTCGCGGTCGATTGACGGTAGTCAGGGCCGCTTGTTGTATTGCGTACTGTAGGGTCCGTAAGGCAAACCGGAGCCGCGGGTGCTGAAGACGTCATAGACAGAAGCTATCGGCGGTACAGATACAAACAATTGGATTCTCTAGGTTACCGCGCATGTAATCCTCCCGGGTTTGTGAAGCGACCGGAATAAACCAGGAAGCGAGAAGCGAGCGACCATGACGCTGCGGGAATTACGCTATTTGGTGGCTCTGGCGAATCGCGCGCATTTCGGGCGCGCCGCCGAGGACTGTCATGTCTCCCAACCCACGCTCAGCACCCAGATCAGAAAGCTCGAGGAATACCTGGGACTGGCGCTGATCGAGCGCAACGCGAAATCGTTCGCATTTACCCCGATAGGGCAGGACATAGTTGAGAAAGCTCGCCGGATCGTGACCGAGGTCGATGCGCTGTTGTCGTCCGCGCGGACCCCGCTGAGGCCTTTGACGGGCCCACTCAACTTGGGCGTGATTCCGACATTGGCGCCGTATTTGCTGCCGCGGCTGCTGCCGCTGGTCAAGAGCCACTACCAACAGCTGCAACTGGTGGTGCATGAGGACCTTACCGGGCACCTATTGGAGCGGCTGCGCGGCTATCAAATCGACGCGGCCTTGCTGGCGCTGCCGTTGGACGGCGAAGATTTCGAAGAATTTGCGCTGTTCGATGAACCTTTCTGGTTTGCCTGTCCTCCGCGGCATCCGCTGGCCCAATCGAAGGGCGTCACCGAAGCCGATTTGATCGGGGAGCCCATGCTGCTGCTGGCCGATGGGCATTGCCTGCGGGGTCAGGCGCTGGCCGCCTGTGGGCGAGGGGCGGGGGATGAGGAGGGGAACGACGACTTCCGCGCTGCCAGTCTGGAGACGATCTGCCAACTGGTTGCTGCGGGCTTCGGCTGCACCTTGTTGCCTGCGTTAGCGGCGCGTCCGCCGCAGGGACCGGAGCCGTCATTCGTCGTCCGGCCTTTGCAATCCGCCAACGCCAGCCGGCGCATTGGACTGGTGTGGCGGCGAGGCTACCCAAAGGCTAACGATCTAGCTCTGCTCAGCGATCTGATAAGGAAAAATCTGCCGAGCGGCACGCGCGCTGTATTGGCAGAAACACCCGCATTGTCTGAGCTTCGCGCCGTCTAACCGCCAGCACCTGGGAAACGTCTTCCTGCACAGTGATGTTGAGCGGTCCACCGTGACAGGCTTGGGGGGATGAGAAGCTTCAAGGCAACTGTGCTCTTCGTTGCCTTGAAGCTTCTCATCCCCCTAAGCCACGCGAACCGGTCAAATTCACTGTGCCGAGGTATTAGCGCTTCCCGTAGTCCAACGGCACGCCCTTGCGCTGCGCAATGATGTAGGCCTCGAGCGCCCGCATCTTCGGATCGTCGGGCGCCAGCACCTTGCCGCGCACCGGGTGCTCGATGCACCAGTTGATCATGTCGCGCAGCAGGGCGACACGGCCGAGCTGCGGCTGGAACTTCGGATAGGATTCGGGATGCGTGTTGGCCGCCCGCGGATGGCACATGTCGCAGGACACGGCGATCTCGCTGCCGAGTTCGTCGCCGCTGTGGAAGACTTTGGACCCGTACACTGCGGTTTTATAGGTCTCGTTTTTCCACACCTGCACGTCCTGTTGCGTCACGGTCCCGTAGGTGGAGGACTGGCCGGTGCCGACCAGCTTGGAATTGTCGGCCGGCGTCACGACCTGGTGAGCCTCCACCTCTTCCTTCACCCACTTGGTGTCCGGATTGGTGGCCTTCCATTGCGCCATCAGCGCATCGGAGATTTTCTGACCCTCGGCGCGGGTTTTGGGCGCGTCGTTGGGTACCTGCACCGTGGTCTTGTTGTCGCACAGCTTGACTGTTTTACTGCCGGAAGCCGGGGTCGCGGGCGACGCCTGCGGGGCCGAACTTTGACTATCGGCTTGGGCGGCGAGCGTCGAGGCCAGCACGATCAGTGCTAGGAAGCTGGAATTGTTCATTGCGTTGCTCCGATCGAGTCCAATCAATAACTGGCGAGGGTGGGCGCGACGGGGACATCGCTCTTGCCGCCGCTGCTCAAATAGCTGGCCTTGACCTGCATGGGGTTGCGGTTCCACAGGCTGTAGAGCTTGTCGACGAGGCCGTCCGGGTGCACCGAGACCGTACCGTCACCCAGGCCATCGTTCGAGTCGAAGGGATTGGGCCGATTCATCTGTACGGTCAGCGCCGGCAAACCCTGCGGGGCGTAGGGCCAGGGCCAGGCGGTCGACAGCATGCCGTGGAACTGGATATTGCCGATGCGATTGGTCAAGACCTGATGAGTATGTCCGTGCAGCACGGTCACGCGATCGAACCGCTGCAACAGTGCCTGGACGTCTTCTGCATCGTCGGTCCAGAAATTCCATGGGCGATAGAGCTTGTAGAGCGGCGAGTGCGAGAACACGATCAGCGGCGTCGACTTCGGCACCTTGTCCAGGTCTTTTCTCAGCCACTCGCGTTGCGCCGCCCCGACTTCGAAGGCGCTTTGCACCGCGTTATCGAGTCCTGCCACGGTGTGCATGCGTTCCGCCGGGCTCATGCCGCGCGCGCTCCAGAAGTCCTTTTCTTGCACGCTCATCAGGACGACGAAATGCACGCCCTTGTGGTCGAAGCTGTAGGTTTGCGCGCCGAACAGTTCATTCCAGCGCTGGCCCATGTCGAAATACCAGTCGTGTTCGCCGACCATCATGTGCACCGGAGCCTTGATGCTCTTCAGGATCTGCGCGCCCAAATCGAGTTCCTCCTTGCGTCCCAGCTGCGCCAAGTCGCCGCCGTAGAACACGAAGTCGGGCTGCGGATCGAGCTTATTGATGTCATCGACCGCGCGCAGAAGCTGGCGCACGAAGCGCTCGTTGGTCTTCTTGACGTAGAGATGCGAATCCGAGATATAGGCGAAGGTGAAGCCCTGGCCTTGCACGCCGCCGCCACCCTCCGCGGCATAGGCCACATTGACGGGGAGGAAGCTATGGAAGTGATTGGAGGCTCCCGCTCCCAGCGCCGCGGCCGCGGCACCTGCGGATACCTTGAGAAAGCTCCGCCGGTCGAGATTGCTCAGGCCGCGGAACAGCGTCT
>Ga0137397_10000164_pt1 | contig 44271 bp, 36 predicted proteins | sample czorhiz116metaG_FD_106658 | JGI IMG/M metagenome (GOLD analysis project Ga0137397, IMG submission 106658) | Vadose zone soil microbial communities from Angelo Coast Range Reserve, California, USA - czorhiz1.16 metaG | ecosystem: Environmental > Terrestrial > Soil > Vadose zone | place: USA... | reverse complement strand
GTTGGCCAGATCGAGCATCCCCTTCATCTCCTCGGGCGAGAACGGCGTCTTCTCGCCGGTCCCCTGCACCTCGACGTAACGCCCGGAGTCGGTGCGCACCACGTTCATGTCCACGTCCGCCTGCGAATCCTCCGAGTAGTTCAGGTCCAGGAACGGGACACCGCCGAGGAGTCCGACCGAGGTGGCCGCGACCATGCCGCGCAGCGGCGGGCCGTTGAGCCTGTTGAGCGTCTTCATCTTCGCGAGCGCCAGCACCAGCGCCACGAAGGCGCCGGTGATCGAGGCGGTGCGCGTGCCGCCGTCGGCCTGGATGACATCGCAGTCGATCCAGACGGTGCGCGAGCCGAGCGCCTTCATCTCGGCGACGGCTCGCAGCGACCGCCCGATCAGCCTCTGGATCTCCTGCGTCCGGCCGGAGGCCTTGCCGCGCGTCGCCTCCCTCTGCGTGCGCTGGTCGGTGGCGCGCGGGATCATGCCGTACTCGGACGTGATCCATCCCTGGTTGGTGTCGCGCAGGAAGGGGGGCACCTTGTCCTCGACGCTCGCGGTGCAGATCACGTGCGTGTTGCCGATCTTGATGAGGGCCGACCCCTCCGCGTAGATGTTGACGCCGGTCTGGATCTCGACCGGTCGCATGTCGCGTTCGCTCCTGCCGTCCTGCCGCTGCATCCGTCCTCCGTAGGGAGACTCAACCCTGAATGTCGATCTGCTCGAGCCTCTCGAGCGGCCCGCCGAGAAAGCGCGACCCGACCTCGCGGAAGCGGTCCGACGAGTCGGTCACGAAGAAATCGTCGCCGCCCGGAGGGCCCGGCCCCTCGTTCAGGAGCCCGCGCTCGACGAGCCGGCCCCGCACGACCCTCGCCGTCGCCCGCGCCGAGTCGACCAGCGTGACCCGGGGGCCGACCGCCTCGCCGATCACGCCCGCCAGGAGCGGGTAGTGCGTGCACCCGAGGACCAGCGTGTCGATCCCTTCGGCCGCGAGATCGCGCAGGTAGAGCGCGGCGGTGGCGCGGGCGACGTCATTATCCACCCAACCCTCCTCCGCCAGCGGCACGAACAGCGGGCAGGCGCGGCCGACCACGCGCGCCTGCGGCAGGTGGGTGGCGATGGCGCGCGCGTAAGCGCCGCTCTTGATCGTGGCGGCTGTGCCGATGACGCCGATGATCTGCCGGCGGGTGGCGAGGCAGGCGGCCTCGGCCCCCGGGCCGATCACCCCGACGACCGGCAGCCTCAGCCGGCGCTGCAGATCGGGGAGGGCCACCGCCGACATCGTGTTGCAGGCGATGACCAGCGCCTTGATGCCGCGGCGCTCCAGAAAGAGCGCCCCTTCGAGCGCATAGCGGGTGACCGTTTCGTCCGACTTGGTGCCGTAGGGGACGCGTGCCGTGTCCCCGAGGTAGACCAGTCGCTCGCCGGCGGGCAGCGTCTCCTTCAGCGCCTTGAAGACGGTCAGCCCGCCGATGCCCGAGTCGAAGACCCCGATGCCCGCGTCGCGCACGCCGTGTCCTACGGCGCGCTCTTGCGGTCCATGTCCACGATCGACATGTCCTTGGCGTAGTCGCGCCTGAGATCGAGGTGGCTCTTGAGCGTGTCGCGCTCCTCGCCGTTGACGAGGATGTGCACCCGCTTGATCTGCGGCAGGTTGTAGACGAGCGAGTCCACGATCGAGAAGATCGTGGCGATCTCCTCGTCCGTCCCGCCGGGATGGAAGTCGACGAGCTCGCTGCTGAAGTCGACGTAGGCGGTGCCGGAGCGGTCGAGGTAGAGACCGCGCAGGCGCGTCTGGGGAGGCAGCGTCGGCAGGAGACCCTTCTCCAGAGGCCCGTTGATCAGCTCGACCACGATCTGCTTCGCCTGGTCGGCGGCCGAGGAGGTCAGGAAGATCTTCCTCTTCTCCGGACCGAGCGACTCGCTGTCGACCTCCTGGAAGAACAGGGTCACCTCGCGGCGGTTCTGCTCGGAGGTGAAGGAGGGCGTCTCCGCCGGTGTGGCCGTGGCGGCCGGGGAGGGGGCCGCGGCCGGAGAGCCGGGCGCCGCGGGGGCGGAGGGGGGCGTCTCCTCGCCGCCCGGCTGGGCGCCGGCTTCGGGATTTGGCGCGACCCCCGCCTGCGTCGCCCCGCCGGCGTGCCCGCCGGTGCGCATCACCAGGGCCGCGACGAGCAGGGCGGTGCAGACGGCGGCCACCGCGCCGAGGACGATCGTCTCCCGCTTCACCGGGAGCGCGCCTGGACGTACTTGTCGTGGAATTTCCTGACGCTGTCGAAGATGGCGCCGGCCAGCCTGTCCTTGAAGGCCGCGTCCTTGAGGCGTTTTTCCTCTTCGGGGCTGGTGATGAACGCGACTTCGATGAGGACAGCCGGCATGGTCGCGCCCATCAGGACGCGGAACGGCGCCTGCTTGATGCCGCGGTTGGCGATGTCGAGAACGTCGTTCAGGTGCTCCTGGATCATCTCGGCAAAGACACTCGACTCCTTGAGGAAGGCCGACTGCGCCAGGTCCCACAGGATCATCTCGAGGTTGCCGTTCTTCTGCACCCCCTCTTCGAGACCGAGCGTGTTGTTCTCGATCGCCGCCACGGCGCGCGCCTCGTCGTCGGTCGCCTGGTACGACAGGAAATAGGTCTCGGCGCCGCGCGCGTTGCCGCGCCGCGAAGCGTTGGCGTGGATGGAGATGTAGAGATCGGCGTGGTTGTGGTTGGCGATCGACGTCCGATCATCGAGAGCCAGTGTCTTGTCGGTGTCGCGCGTCAGGATGACCTCGGCGTCCATCTCGGACTGGATGCGCGCCTTGAGGCGCTTCGCCACGTCGAGCGTGACGTCCTTCTCGGCGAGACCCGAGGGGCCCAGGGCACCCGTGTCGTCGCCGCCGTGCCCCGGATCGATTACGACGACGAAGGCGGACTGCGGGGGCGGCTGGCCCGACGGGGGGGCGCCCCCTCCGGTCGAGGGTGTTACCGGCGGCTCGGCTCCGCCCGGCGCCGGTGCTGGGCCCGACGGACCCGGGGTGCCCTGCGCGCCCGCGCCGCGGCCCGTTCCTCCCGGGGCGGGGCCGGGCGGGATGCCGCCGCCCGGCGTCGGGACGGTCACGGAGATCGAGGGCCCCTGCTTCTTGCGCAGGTCGAGGACGATGCGGAACGGCTCGCCCATCTCGAAGGTCGAGAAGGTCGAGAAATCGTCGCCGATGTACAGCACCAGCTCGGAGGTCCGGAACCCCTCGATGAACTTCATCTTCTCGAGGACCGCCCCGTTGTACTCCTTCTTCTTGAACGGCGGCTCGACCGAGGACTCGTTGAGCGTCACGTACACCCGCTTGGAGTCGCGGTGGATCTCGTACGCCGGCTTGCGCGTGAACTCGAGGACGACGCGCACCCCCGCCTCGTTGTCGATCGTCTTCAGCGTGAACCGCAGCGGCTGGTCCTGGGCGAGGCTCGGGGTCGTCGCGGCGGCTGCCAGCGCAACGACACTGATCGAGAGGAGGGTCGCGGCGACGCGGCCCGGCCTGACCAAGGACATCGGGGGACACTCCCGGCGGCCCGACCCGCAGCGCGCGGGGGCCGCCCAAAGACCGGTCGGCAGCCTAACACACGCATGGCGTCGACTCAAGGACACGCGTGTGTAGTAGCATTTCCGGGCAACTGGGGGCGTGGCGATGGAGATGGTTCTGTCCCGCTGCGTCGTGCGGAGCTTCCGGCCGGACGACGCGCCGTCCCTGGCGCGGCACGCCAACAACCGCTCGGTCTGGATCAACCTGCGCGATCAGTTCCCGCACCCGTACTCTCTCGCCGACGCCGAGCGCTGGATCAGGGAGGCGGCGGCTCTGGATCCGGAGACGCATTTCGCCATCGCCGTGGACGGCGCCGCCGCCGGCGCCATCGGGTTCCATCTCAAGAAGGACGTCCGCCGTCGCTCGGCCGAGATCGGCTACTGGCTGGGCCAGGAGTTCTGGGGACGCGGCATCGCGACCGAGGCGCTGCGCGCGGTCACCGGCCACGCCTTCGGCCGGTTCGATCTCGTGCGCCTGTACGCCGGCGTGTTCGAGGGGAACCGCGCGTCGATGCGCGTCCTCGAGAAGGCCGGCTACACGCGGGAGGCCCGCCTGCGCAAGGGGATCACCAAGGACGGCCGGACGATCGATCTCGTGCTGTACGCCATGGTGCGGGAGTAGGCGGCCGTGGTGCGCTATCTCGCTCTGGGTGATTCGTACACCGTCGGCGAAGGGGTCGAGCCGGAGGAGAGCCTTCCGGTCCGGCTCGCCGCGCTGCTCCTTCTCCAGGGATTCGCCATCGGGAACCCCGAGATCGTCGCGCGGACCGGCTGGACGACGCGGGAGCTCGGGGCCGGCATCGACCGGATGGATCTGAGGGGTCCGTTCGATCTCGTGTCTGTGCTCGTCGGCGTCAACGACCAGTACCGCGGGGGAGGGGTCGAGGAGTACCGGACTCGTTTCCGGTCCCTGTTGCGGCGGGCGGTGTCGCTCGCGGGAGGCGAGGCGGGCCGCGTCGTCGTCCTGTCGATCCCCGACTGGGGCGCCACCCCGTTCGCGGAGGGGCGCGATCGCGCGCGTATCGCCGCCGAAATCGATCGCTTCAACGAGGCCAACCGCAGGGAGACGGACGGGGCAGGGGCGCGCTACGTCGATGTCACTGTCGTGTCACGGCGCGCCGCCTCGGCCGGGTCGGGATCGATGACCGCGCCGGATGGTCTGCATCCTTCGGGCGCCGTGTACGCGGAGTGGGCCCGCCTCGTCCTGCCGCACGCCCTCACAGCACTCGGCACGATCTAAAGAAGATCCCCGCCCCCGAAGTGCCGCGACTGCCAGAGCTGCAGCATCAGGAGATTCCACAGGAGCCGTCCGTTGTCGCGCCGGCGCTCCATGTGCTCCTCCAGAAGGCGGGTGACCGTCTCGGGACGCAGGATGCCGCCGGCCCGTACGCGTTCGGGGGCCAGGGCCCGCCGCATAAGCGGGGCGAGGCTCCGGTGCATGAAGCGCGCCATCGGGATGTTGAAGCCGCGCTTGCGCCGGCCGCTGACCTCGGGGGTCAGACGGTCGCGCATCGCCCGCTTCAGAATGTACTTCGAGGTCAGGCGGCGGAGCTTCAGCCTTGCCGGGAGCGCCACGACGTACTCGACCAGCGGGTGGTGCAGGAACGGCGCCCTGACCTCGAGCGACGTCGCCATGGAGGCGCGGTCCACCTTGGTCAGGAGATCGTCCTGCAGGAACATCAGGAAATCGGTCGCGAGCAGGGCGTCGAGCGGGTGGCGGACCGGGAGGCCGTCGACGATGGCGCGCGTTTCCGCCACGGGATCGTTCGGCGGGCCGGGGGAGGCGGCGATGAGGGCGAGCGCCTCCGGCGACAGCAAGTCCTGCTGGCGGTCGGGAGGGAAGGCGCCGAACCAGAACTGGTGGCGCACCGCCTGCGGCAGCTCGGCGCCGGCGACGAATTTCTTGAGGAGGTACTCCGTCCCGACGTTGTTGAAGGCGGGCGGGATCATCTCGACCGTCCGGCGCACCAGCCCGCGCACGGCGGCCGGGAGGCGCATGTAGGAGCGCGCCAGACGGTCGCCGATGTAGGTCGGGTAGCCGGCGAACAGCTCGTCCCCCCCCTCGCCACCGAGCGTCACCTTCACGTGCTCCCGTGCGAAGCGCGACAGCAGATGAGTCGGCACGATCGAGGCGTCGGCCAGGGGCTCGTCGAGGACGCGCGCCATCGACAGGAGCGCTTCGAGCATCTGCGGCTCGCCCACGATCGTCTCGTGGTGGTCGGTCCCGAAATGCGCGGCGGCGCGCCGCGCGTAGTCCGCCTCGTTGAAGTCCGGGTCGTCGAAGCCGAGCGTGAACGTGGGCACGGGGCCGCCGGTGATGTCCACGGCCAGGGCCGCGATCGAGGAGGAATCCACGCCTCCGCTGAAGAACACTCCGACCGGCACGTCGGCCCGCAACCGCAGGCGTACCGCCTCCTCGAGGAGACGGCGCACCTCGCGGGCCGCCTCGTCCTCTGTCGGGTCGGAGAAGCCCGGCGGCCGCCGGGCGGCTTCCGCGCCCGTTGGGGCCGCGTCCCGCCCGACCGCCGCATACTCTCCCCGGAAGATCCGCTTCAGGTCCCAGTACGGTTCGATCCGCAGCCGCCCGCTCTCGGCGATGAGCAGGTGGCCGGCCGGCAGCTTGCGCACGCCGGCGAACGGCGTGTGCGGCGCCGGAAAGTATCCGTACAGAAGGTAGCGGGTGAGGGCGCGCAGGTCCGGCTGCGGGTTCACGCGCGGGTGCGCCAGGAGCGCCTTGATCTCCGAGGCGAACATCACCTCGCCGTCCTGCTCGAGGTAATACAGCGGCTTCTCGCCGGCGCGGTCGCGTCCGAGGACCAGGCGATTGTCGCGCGCGTCGAACACGGCGAAGGCGAACATGCCGTCGAGGTGATGGACGAACGACAGGCCGTGCTCCTCGTACAGGTGCGGGATGACCTCCGTGTCGCAGCGGGTCTCGAAGCGGTGGCCGCGCCCGATCAGGCCGCGCCTCAGCTCGGGGTCGTTGTAGATCTCGCCGTTGCAGATGACGCGGAAGCGCCCCGCCTCGTCGGCGTAGGCGCGCGCTCCCGCGCCGAGGTCGAGGATGCTCAGCCGCCGGAACCCGAAGGTCAGGTGGGCCGTGTGGCCGGCTCCGACCTCGACGACGCACGCGCCGTCCGGGCCGCGGTGGGCCATCGTGTCGGCCATGGTCGCGACCAGGCCCGGATCGGGCCGCCCGTTCCCGCGCAGATCAGCGATGCCGACGATGCCGCACATCTTCTGCCTGGAGCCTCCCGAAGGACTTCAATCCACGCCTGGGACCGGAGCCCCGGCGCGCTGGTGGGACCAGAAGGATAGCACGCCGGGAGGCGCCATGGACGCTCGTGCCATGCGATCGCGACCGCCCGCCGCGCGCACGAACAGGCCGGCGCCGAGGTCCTCGTAGATCGGCTCGGGGCGCAGGAGGCCGCCCGTCTCCTCGAGCAGCCGGTCGTACATGCGGCGGGGCACCAGGACATAGACGCCGGGGGCAGGCGCCTCGAGCAGGCGCCGCATCTGCCCGCTCGAGATGATCGGAAAATTCGGATCGCGCCCCATCTCGTCGAGGTGCGCCTTGATGTACCAGGACGAGAACGGCGTGCCGGTGGTCACGAGATGGATCGGCCGGCGCAGATAGAAGTTCAGGCCGGGGCGGAACTGTTCGTAGCAGATCACCATGTCGCCCGGGTTCAGGTGCGCGGCGAGGAAGCGGCTGACGGGGCGGGAGGAGCGCGCCTCGTCGAGGTAGCCGCTCGTGGCGTGCGCCAGCGGCACGATCACGGCTATCGGCAGGACCGCGGCGGCGAAGGCCGCGGCCGGCCGCTCGAGCCGCCGCGTCGCGAACAGCAGGGCCGCCGCGGCCACAAGCCCCGCGCCGGTCCCGCCGAACAGGAGGTGATTCGACAGGAGCGCGTCATACTTCCCCTGCGAGAATCCCGTCGCCAGTCCCGCGGGACCGGCGAGAATCGCGACGAATCCGGCCGCGGCACACAGGATCGCGATCCCGGTCAGCCCGATGGTCAGGGCGGCGCGGGTCGCGTCCGCCTCTTCGCGACGTCTCTCGAAGGCGCTGCCCCACAGGTGACCGCAGAGGATGGCGACGGGGATCGAGCACGGCACCATGTACGACGGCCGCTTCGAGGCGATGAGCGAGAAGAACAGAAGCACGACGGAGAGCCAGGTCGAGGCGAACGCCACCAGCAGCCGCCGCGCGTCCGATTCGCCCGCCAGCCGTGCGCGGGCGGCGCGCCAGGCTTCCTTGAACGGGCGGCCGGAGAACGACGCGCGCGCGCGGCGCCAGCCGGCGACGGCGCAGAGCAGGATGAACGGGAACAGACCCGGCACGATGACCTTCGCATAAAAGAAGAAGGGGCGCGCCGTCTCGAACCGGTTCGAGGTCATGCGCTCCAGGTTCTCGCCGATGATCGCGTAGCGCAGGTAGCCGGGATTGCGCGCCTCGACCAGGACGAGCCAGGGGACGATGATTGCGAAGTACACGACCGCTCCTGTCCCGAAGCGCAGCCGACCGAGCGCCCGCGGCCGGCCCCGCACGAGGGCCCAGGCCACGGCGACCAGGAGCGGCACGATCAGGGCGACCGGCCCCTTGCAGATCGTGCCGAGCCCCGCGGCGGCGAAGAACAGGGTGGCCGGCAGGACCCGGCGCGACTCCGACTCCAGCGCTTCGAACGCCGCGAGGACCGCGACCGTCATGCAGAAGGTCAGCATCATGTCGAAGATGACGATCCGCCCGAACACGATGAACAGCGGCGACAGCGCCAGCGTCAGTCCCGCGAGCCACGCCCCCGTCTCCCCCAGCCGGGAACGCGCGAACGTGAAGACGAGGACGATCGTCGCCAGGGCGAACAGGGCCGACGGGGCACGCGCCGACAGCTCGCCGACGCCGAAGAGCGAGTACGAAAGCGCCACGGCCCAGAAGAAGGCGGGCGGCTTGTCGAGATACACGACGCCGTCCATGTGCGGCGTCACCCAGTCGCCGCTCTCGAGCATCTCCCGGGCGGCCTCGGCGTTTCGCCCCTCGTCCGGGTCGCCGAGCCCCGGCCGGCCAAGCCTGAAGAAGAAGATCGGCGCGCACACGACGAGAAGCAGGACGATCGGAAAGATGACGCGGGCTCGGGCGTCTCGAGGCGCCGGCGGTCGCGCGGCTGCTGCAGGAACGCTCATGGGCCGCCGCAGAATAGGCGCTCCGGGCAGTCACGTCAACGGTCACCGCGGGCGCGGGAGTGCAGCGGCCAAATCATTTGCTACCTACACTGCAATCCTGGATTTGTTGCCTTGGGCGCGGTTTTGTCGTATATAGCGGATCGCACCATCCCTGGACATGAGAGGAGATCGACATGCCGCGTGTATGTCTTCTTTGGACGACCGTAGTCGTGACCGCCCTCCTGCTCGCCGTTTCACCCGCTCCCGGTACGTCCGGAACGGCCTCCGTCGCGTCCTCCGACTGGCTGGGCCAGGCCCGCGACCAGGTCGCGCGTGCCGAGTACCACTTCAGCCCGCTGCCGGACGGCGCCTTCTCGGCCCCCAACCGGGCCCAGGGGTTGCGCCTGCGCGCCGACGCGAACGGCGTGCAACTGTCGCCGCGCAAGAAAGATAAGGCCTCCTGGAATTTCGGGCTGGCGCTCCGCGGCTTCGGCCGGGCCGGGGGGATGGTGACCGCCGGCCAGGCAGAGGTGCGCGCCGCGGGGGAGAGGGTCGAGCAGAGGCGACGGGCTCTCGGGATGACCGAGTGGTACGTCAACGGGACGAGGGGCATCGAGCAGGGATACACGATCGACGCCCGTCCCGCGGGCGGCGAGGACGGTTCCCCCCTGCTCCTCGAAATCGCCTTCTCCGGCCCTTTGGAAGCCCGCCAGGAGGAGAACGGCGCCGCGGTGAGGTTCGCCACGCGAGATGGCGAAACGGCGCTCCTCTACGAAGGGCTCATGGCGGTCGATGCATCAGGCGACCCGGTGGAATCTACCCTGGCGATTATTCCCGGCGCCCTGCGAATCAGCCTGCGCGACCAGGGACACCCCTACCCGATCGTCGTCGACCCCACGCTCGTCGTCCCGTCCTGGACGGTGTATGGAGATCAGTTCGACGAGCGCTTCGGTGCGTCGGTGGCGGGCGCGGGGGACGTGAACGGCGACGGCTTCGCGGACGTCCTCGTGGGGGCCTACCAGTACGACAACGGGGAGTTCGACGAGGGGGCGGCGTTCCTGTATTACGGCTCGACGACCGGCCCGTCGCCGCTGCCGGCCTGGACGTTCGAGCCGAACCAGACGGGGGCGTGGTTCGGCTACTCGGTCGCCTCCGCCGGAGACGTGAACGGCGACGGCTACGCGGACATCATCGTGGGCGCGCCGCTGTACGACGATCTCGTGGTCGACAACGGGCGTGCCTACGTGTTCCTGGGATCGTCCACGGGCCTCGGATTGCAGCCGGCGTGGACGGCCGGGATCAACCAGGCCAACGCCCGCTTCGGGACCGCGGTCGCGTCGGCGGGGGACGTGAACGGCGACGGAATCAAAGACGTCATCGTCGGCGCCCCGCTGTACGACAACGGGCAGAACGCCGACGAGGGGAGGGCCTTCGTCTACTTCGGATCGTTCGCCGGCCTGTCGAGCACGCCGAACTGGAGCGCCGGAAGCGGTCTGTTCTCCTCGGGGTTCGGTACGTCGGTCGCCGCGGCGGGGGATGTGAACGGCGACGGGTTCGGCGACATCATCGTCGGCGCGCCGCTGTACGATTTCGGGGGCTTCTTCGACGAGGGACGCGTCTTCGTCTACTTCGGATCGGCCTCGGGACCTTCGCTCAACCCGTCCTGGACAGCCGACGGGAACAAAGGCGTGGCCCATTTCGGCCAGTCGGTCGCGGGCGCCGGCGACGTGAACGCCGACGGCTTCGCGGACATCGTCATCGGCGCCCCTACGTACGACACAGGGCGCGTCTTCGTGTTTCACGGGTCGGTTGCGGGTCCGAGCCTGTCGCCGGATTTCATGGCCAAGAATGGCAGGACCCAGGCGGACCTCGGCGCGTCCGTGGCGGGCGTGGGCGACGTGAACGGCGATGGTTTCTCCGACATCGCGGTGGGCGCGCCGCGCACCGGGACCAGCACGAACCCCGCCGAGGGTAGCGTGCTCGTCTACTACGGTGGAAGTCACGGCCTGGGAAGCCAGCCCGGCTTCACCGTGACCGAGACGCACGCGAACGACCTGTTCGGCGGCTCGGTGGCGGGAGCGGGAGATGTCAACGGTGACGGAGTCACCGACATCATCGCCGGCGGCATTGGCCTGGACAATGCCGCGCAGTTTGTGGAGAACTCCGGGGGGGCGGAACTCATCCTTGGGTTTCGAACCCGCCAGAACCCATCACCGAAAAGCAGCCTCCACGGAGTGAGGTTCACGAACTAGGAGTCTCCGCCGCGTGCGCCCGCTTCGCGGCGCGCCGTCGCAGGATGGCGCGGTACAGAAGCACGAGCGCCGCGCACCCGAGCAGCGCGCCGAGCAGCCACACGCGCACGCGCCTGACCCGGCCCACGAGCAGGACGGCGCTGCCGCTGAGGGTGAACCCGAGACCGCCGAGCGCGGCCGCCCACAGCGCGCAGCCGAGGGCGTCGATCAGGGCGAAGCGCCACAGCGGCAGGCGCTGGACCCCCCAGAACACCATCGAGGCGACGCGCGTGCCGTAGATGAATCGCGCCACGATGATCTCGAGAGGGCCGAACCGGGCGGTGAACCGCCCGATCACCGGCTCCGCCCGGCGGTAGAGCTCTGTGCTCCTGATGGTGGACGAGTGCCACCGCCCGAGCCCGTAGTAGAAGACGTCCCCCGCGAAGCCGCCCAGGGCCCCGACCGCCACCGCCTCGGCCAGACGGAACATACCGAGGTGCGCCGTCACCCCGGCCAGCATCATGGTCACGTCCCCCTCGACGGCGGTGCCGAGGAAGACCATGATCAGGCCGAAACGGAGAAGGAGCGCCTCCATGGAACCCATTCTAATGAATCCCCGTTGAACAGGGCGCCCGCGGTCGCACCCCCGTGCTAGAATCCGCGGCTTCAACCCCCTGCCAAGGGACTGAACGCAACCTCTTCATGAGGCGTCAGACGATGCACCGCCTGCGGCGCAAGAGTCTCCGGCTGGTCCTGTTCCTCGCTCTCATGGTTGTTCTTCCCGCGTCCCGCCCGGGTCCGTTCGCCCTGGACGCGAAGACCGACGACAAGAAGCAGGCGAAGCTCGACATCAACGCGACTCCGGAAAACGCCCGCCGGATCGAATTCTCGACCGACGAGGGAACCTGGATGAGCCTGGACGTCTCGCCTGACGGCCGGACCATCCTGTTCGACCTCCTGGGCGACATCTACCGCGTCGGCATCGCCGGCGGGAAGGCGGAACGCGTCACGTCGGGACCGGCGTTCGACTACGCGCCGCGCTATTCGCCTGACGGCCGGACCATCGTGTTCTGCAGCGACCGCGGCGGCGACATGAACCTGTGGCTCATGAACGCCGACGGCACGGGGCCGCGCGCCCTGACCGAGGAGAAGGACGCCGTCTTCTCGTCCCCCTCCTGGACGCCGGACGGGCTGTACGTCCTGGCTCGCAAGGAGGACACGTCGAAGGCCGGCATCCCGCCGGTCGAGATCTTCATGTTCCACCGCGACGGCGGCTCGGGCATCAAGATCATCCCGAAGGACAAGATCGACACGTCCGCCGGACCGATCGCCAGTCCCGACGGCCGCTACATCTACCTGACCGGCAGGAAGGCCGATTTCTCCTACACGCCGAACATGTCGAACGGCCTGTGGCACGTCTATCGCTTCGATCGGAAGACCGGGGAGCTCGTGCAGCTCACGACCGCCCCGGACGGGGGCCTCAGGCCGACGCTCTCGCCCGACGGCAAGACGCTGATCTACGCCCGTCGCTCGGACGCGCGCACCTGGCTCTACCTGCGCGATCTCCGGTCCGGCGCCGAGCGGGTGCTGAGCCGGGAGCTGTCACGCGACGACCAGGAGGACTTCGCGCAGATGGACGTCCTGCCCGCCGCCGCTTTCACGCCGGACGGCCGGGCGTTCGTCTACTGGAGCGGCGGCAAGATCCACCGGCTCGACCTCGCGACCGGCGGCGACGCGACGATCCCCTTCGTCGCGGACGTGTCGCTCGATCTGCGACCGCTCCTGCGCGTCGAGACACCGGTGGGAGAGCCGGAGATGAAGGCGAAGGTCCTGCGCTGGCCGACGTTGTCGCCCGACGGCAAGCTGCTGGCGTTCGACGCCCTCGGCAAGGTCTGGATCTGCGACATCGCGTCCGGGAAGGCCGGAAAGCCCCGCCGTCTGACGAAGGACACCGTGCGCGAGTACGCGCCGGAGTTCTCCCCGGACGGCAGATCGATCGCCTACGTGACCTGGTCGGACGCCGACATGGGGCACGTCTGGAAGATTCGCTCCACGGGGGGAACGCCGGTCCGCCTGACGCGCACAGCCGGCCACTACACGAACCCCGCCTGGTCGCCCAAGGGGGACCGGATCGCCGTCGTCGCCGGCAGCGGCGCCGAGCTGCGCGGCCAGCAGCCGGAGTTCGACCCCTACTTCGAGATCCGCTGGCTTCCGGCCGAGCCGCCTCCCGGCGGGGCCGAGGCGGTCCCGGTGACGGCCGTCACGCCCTACGACACGGTGCGCTTCCATCCGGTGGCGGCCTGGGGCCCGGACGGCGATCGGATCTTCTTCGAGAAGCCGATCCCGCCGGCCGAGCCGGGAGGGGACGGCAAGGTCGATCTCGTCTCGGTCCGCCTCGACGGCACGGACGAGCAGCACCACCTGCGCTTCGTGCACGCCGAGGACGCCGTTCCCTCGCCCGACGGGGCGTGGGTCGCCTTCGTCACGCAGGACGACGTGTTCGTCACCGCCATGCCCCGTTCCGGAAAGGACCCGGTGGAGGTCTCGGCCGACAAGGGGGCCGTGCCGGTCTATCGGCTCAGCACCGAGGGGGGCGGCTACGTCGGCTGGAGCGACGGCGGCAGGCAGGTCGTCTGGGGGATGGCGAACACGATCTACCGGCAGGGACTCGATCGAGTGCGTGAAGCGATCCTGAAGAAGACACTCGCCGAGAAAGAGAAGGTGAAAGCGGGGGGCGAGGCGAAGGACGGCGGGCCGCAGGGCGACAAGGGGGGTGCCGAGGCGGCGCCCGAGATGCCGAAGCCGGAGGCCATCCCGGTGACGCTCGTCGTGCAGAAGCCGCGCCCGAAGGGCTCGGTCGTCCTGAAGAACGCCCGGGCCATCACCATGAAGGGGGACGAGATCCTGGAGCGCGCCGACATCGTCGTCACCGGCGACCGGATCGCGGCGATCGGCCGGTCCGGATCGGTCGCGGTCCCGGCCGGCGCCGGTGTTGTCGACCTCGCCGGCAAGACCGTCATCCCCGGTCTCGTGGACGTGCACGCTCACCTGCACTACTCGTCGATGGAGCTCTTCCCGGACAAGAAGTGGGAGTACGTGACCAACCTGGCGTACGGCGTGACCACCACGCACGACCCCTCGGCGCACAGTCAGGACGTGTTCGCGGAAGGGGAGATGGTCGAGGCGGGCGAGATGATCGGGCCGCGCATCTACTCCAGCGGCGACGTCCTGTACGGCGGTCAGACCGCCTCGATCTACACCAAGGTGGACAGTTTCGAGGACGCGCTGCACGCCGTGCGCCGCATGAAGGCATACGGCAGCCACTGGCTCAAGGTGTACCAGCAGCCGCGCCGCGAGCAGCGCATCTGGTTCGTGGAGGCGGGGCGCCAGGAAGGGGTCGGCGCGACGATGGAGGGGGCCGGCGAGCTGCACACCGACCTGACGAACCTCATGGACGGCTTCACCGGTCTGGAGCACTCGCTGCCGGTGCATATCTACAAGGACGTCGTCACGCTGGCGGCGCGCTCGGGCACGAACTACACGCCGACGCTCATCGTGTCGTACGGCGGGCCGACGGCGGAGTACTACTGGTACCAGCACGCCAATCCGCACGACGACGCCCGCCTGCGCAAGTTCACGCCGCACGAGATGCTCGATCCGCTCGGCCGCCGGAGGATCTGGTACCCGGAGGAGGAGTTCCACTTCCCGACGGTGGCGAACGGCGCGGCCCGCGTCGAGCGCGCCGGCGGCCGCGTCGCCCTGGGGGCGCACGGCCAGCTGCAGGGGCTCGGGGCGCACTGGGAGATGTGGGCCTTCACGATCGGCAACGGGATGACCCCGATGGAGGCGCTGCGGACCGCGACCTGGAACGGCGCCGAGGCGCTCGGCTTCGGCAAGGATCTCGGATCGCTCGAGAGCGGCAAGCTGGCCGACCTCGTCGTCATCGACGGGGATCCCCTGGCCGACATCCGCCAGTCGCAGAAGGTCGCCTTCACCATGAAGGACGGCGTGCTGTACGACGCCTCGAGCATGGACGAGGTCTGGCCGGAGAAGAAGCCGCTCGGCCCCTTCTTCTGGCAGCACTAGGACTCTCCGGCAAATTTCTTCTCCGGAACGCCCTGCCTCCGTTAGGATCGCGCCATGAGCGACAAGGGGACGGCTCCCCGATCGAAGAAGGAGGCCGCCCGGCAGAAGAAGCGGCTGCGCAGGGAGCGCAAGGCGAAGGGGAATGGCCGCGACGGTGGCATCCGCACGCCGGGGTTCAGGGATCTCCTGTTCAAGGACCTGCGACCGTCGGAGCTGCCGGCGAACTTCCGCCAGGACCTGAGACAGCTCTACCGCTTCTACCTCGACGAGGAGCGGCGCGCCCAGCTCGAGGCGATGGGCCGGGTTCGCCGTACCATCAAGCTGGTCGGCTGGACTCTGAAGAGCCTCCTCGCCAAGCTGACGCCCGGCCGGAGGCTGGCTCTGTTCGCGTCGATCATCATGTGCATCCTCGGACGGGTGCGCGTCCCGCTGGGCGACGCCACCCTTTCGACCAATCTCAGAGTCTGGGCCTACCTGTTCGTCTTCCTCGTGCTGATGCTCGAGATGAAGGACAAGCTCCTGGCCCGCGACGAGATCGAGATCGCGCGCCAGGTGCAGCTCGCGCTCCTGCCCGCCCGGCACCCGCAGCCCGAGGGCTGGTCGCTCTGGTCGTTCATGCAGCCGGCCAACGACGTCGGGGCCGACCTGGTCGACTACATCGTTCTGCCGGACGAGCGTCTCGGCGTCGTCCTGGGGGACGTCGCGGGAAAGGGGCTGGGGGCCGCGCTCCTGACGGCGAAGCTGCAGGCGACGCTGCGGGCGCTCGTCCCCGGCTGTCCTTCGCTCAGCGAGCTGGGCGGGCAGATGAACGAGGTCGTGCACAAGGACGGCATCGACAACCGTTTCGTGACCCTGTTCTACCTCGAGCTGCGGGCGGCGAGCGGGCGGCTGCGCTACCTCAACGCGGGGCATAATCCGCCGTTCGTCCTGCGGGAGAAGACGACGCAGAGCCTGCCGGCGTCCGCCATACCTCTCGGAATGATGGCCGGGACCGCCTACACGGAAGGGGAGCTGACGCTCGAGCCCGGGGATCTGCTGGTCATCTACTCCGACGGCCTGACCGAGGCGCGCAACTCGCAGGACGAGGAGTTCGGGGCCGATCGCCTGCAGGCGATGCTGCCGCGTCTGCGCGGGCTGACGGCCGAGGAGTGCGTGCGCCTCATCATCGGCGAGGTGAACGTCTTCCTCGGCCGGGAGCGCCCGCACGACGACCTGTCGCTCGTCGTCCTGACCCGGGCGGGCGGGTCGCGGGGAATCGTCCCGCCGCCGCGCGTGACGCCGCCGCCCTTGCCGATCTAGACACGGTGGGCGGCGCGCCCCATCGAGCGCTCGTGGATCGAAGACAGCGAGAGGATGGCGACGGTCGAACCGATGAGCGCCATCAGCATGTCTTCCTGCGCGTCCCAGGGGTCCCCCTGCATGCCGAGCCACTCGGGGCCCTTCGTCGGGTAGAACCCGACGACCATCCACCACTCCAGGATCTAGGCGACGCCGACGAGACCGAGCGACAGCTCGAAGATCCAGACCCCGTAATCAACCGGCCGGATCGCCGACCAGACGAGCGCGGCGCCTGTGACGGAAAGGAAGAGCGAGTACGGGCTGGGTCGTCGCATCGCGCGCTGGAGGGCGCGCAAGCGCGCCTCTATTCAGTGAGTCTCGCCTCCGGGGGTCCAGCGCATGCTCGCGAAGATGCTGCGCGCGGGGAGGAGGTAGTACTGCGCGTCTCCCAGCTCGCTCTCGGAGACGGGGGGACGCTGGTTGTTGATGTTGACGCCGTCGAGGCGGATCTCCATGTTCTGCAGCGCGTAGCCGATCCCCGCGGACCAGGTGATGTAGTCCGGGGCCACGGCGGTGTTGCGCTTGTTGAGGAAGCGGCTGCCGACCCAGTTGGCCCGCGCGCTGCCGCGCCAGCCGGTGCTCTTGCCGACGATGAACTCGGTCGAGGCCATGTTGCGGGCCGACATCTCCAGGCGATTCCCGCGGAGCTGCGTGGGCACGCCGCCGAACTCGGTGACGAAATCCCGGAAACGCGCGTCGTGCAGGCTGTAGACCACGCGCCACTCGAGCATCGGTTTCGGCTTCATCGCGGTCATCATCTCGATCCCGCGGAACCGCTGCGAGCCGCCGTTCACCAGGGCGGGAAGGCCGCCGACGACCTGCGACAGCACCAGGTTCGTGAAGTCCATCTGGAAGGCGCTCAGCTCGATGGCCATCCGGCCGCCCAGGAGGCCGCTCTTCACGCCCCCCTCGAACGTCTCGGCGGTCTCCGGTGCCAGGATCTCGGGATCGGCGTCGAGTCCGAAATCGATGGCCGCCGGCTTGAAGGTATTGCGGTAGTTGGCGAACAGGTCCAGATCGCTGCTGCCGCTCTTCCAGGTCGTCCAGGTCAGCCCCACGAAGCCGCTGCCGCGGATGATGTTCCGGCGATCCTCGGAAACCACTTCGGTCGAGCCGAACTCGAGACTGTCGGTGTTGCGCGACTCGGCGGCACGGTTGATCCTCCCCCCCGCCTCGACATGGATGCGATCGACCGGCCTCCAGACGATCTGGCTGTACAGACCGGAGAAATCCCGGCGGTCACGGATCTTCACGAGCGCCTGGTTCGGCAGGTCGCTGCCCGAGGGGGGGAAGCTGCCGTCGAGGTTGACCGAGTAGTCGAAGTCGCCGCCCCGGGCGTGCCCCTGGCCGTGCAAGTGGTCGAACCCCGCGATGACCTCCACCTTGCCGGCCGGATGGAGCACGAAATGACTGTCGAAGTAGGCGTCGAGGACCGGGATCGCCTGGCGGAATCCATGGGCATTGTCGGGGGGCGGTACGGCATCGACGAGAAAGCCGCGGAAGATACGCTGCCGCGAGTGGCTGAACGAGAGGGTGTTCGACCAGGTCGCGGAGCCGGCCGGGCGCTCGTAGGTGCCGTCCATCGTGTACTTCTCCTCGTCCAGGTAGGAGCCGATCGGATTCTGGTTCGAGTCGAACGGAACGAGCGGGGTGAGCTCGGCGCCGACGCGGGGGGTCGGGCTGCCGGGGTCCTGTCTCTGCGAGAAACCGTCCAGGTTGAAACGCAGGACACCCGGTCCGGCATGCAGGCTGTTCTGCCAGCGCACGTGCGCCCGCGCGAAGTCCATCCGGTCGTCCCTGAACCCCTGGTGCCCGCCGTCCACGCTGAGGGACGAGCTCACACCGCCCCATGGGGGGAGGGGAGTCGAGTAGGCGACCGAGCCGCTGTCATAGCTGCCGCCCGAGACGCGCAGGCTTGGCCCTCCTTCGCCCGGTGCTGTGTGCACGACGTTGATCACTCCCACGAACGACGTCGCTCCATACGTCACCGGCGCCGCCCCGCGCAGGACCTCGATCCGGTCCACGTTGGTGAGGTCGAGCGTCTCGAGAGAGGGATTGAAGGCCCCCCCCCAGGGGACCCCGTCCACCGTCACGAGAAAGGCGTCGAACTCCCGGAGGCCCCAGAACTCGGGGACCGACGAGGCCGGTCCTCCGTCCCCGCCCGGGGAGATGTCGACGCCGGCCAGGACCAGAAGCGCGCTCCTCAGATCGTAGGCCCCCCGGCGGATCAGCTCGTCGCGGGTGAGGACGGTGACCGAGGCGGGCGTGGTCCCGGTCTTCTCGGGAACGCGCGTGGTGATGACCTGCACATGCTCGACCAGGCCGGGCGGAGGCGCAGAGGGCGCATCCTCGGCCAGGATCAGCAGGCCGGAGGAGGCGAAGTGGATCGCGCACAGGACGGGAATGACTCGCAGGAGCCTCTTCGGTCGATCACGCATGAGATCCCCCCCTCACATGGGTTCGTCTGCGCTCAGCGCGCGCCGGTCGGCCATTTGGACTGTCACTGCCGGATCGTGGCCGATTGTACCATCACCCGCCCTGTGCAAGATGCGACCTGCGATGCGATCCGCTATGATAGGTTCTTTTCGCCATACGAAACGCCTCAGGAGGTCACACATGGCCACGTTCGAGAGAAGCGCCCACGTCGACTGGGAAGGGACCGTCAAGGAAGGGAAGGGGGAGGTGAAGGGAGCTACCGGCGCGTTCAGCCTGCCGGTCACCTTCCTCGCGCGCGTCGAGAAGCCCGGCGGGAAGACGAGCCCCGAGGAGCTGATCGCCGCGGCCCACGCCGCCTGCTACGCCATGGCGCTGTCGGGAACGATCGGGCGCAAGAACGCCAAGGCGCGACGCCTGCACGTCACCGCCACCGTCGGGGCCGATTTCGGCGAGGCCGGCCTGAAGATCCAGTCCTCCCGGCTTCACGTCGTCGCGGAAGGTCTCGAGGGCCTCACCGCCGCCCAGTTCACCGACGTCGCGAAGGAGGCGGAAGGTCGCTGTCCCGTCTCGAACGCCCTGCGCGCCAGCCTGAAGATCGACGTCGAAGCGCAGGTCAAGTAACCGCCTACCGTCAAACCTCCGCGAACGAGCCGGTGCCGGCGGCCCGGCGAATCGGCTAGACTGCCCGGCGCGTTCGATCAACGGCAGAAAATTTTTCGGGAGGTGAGAACATGCATCCTCGTGGACCCTCACGCCGCGGCCTCCTCGCCACCGCGGCGACTGCGCTCCTCGCGGCCGGGCTCAACGCCGCGACTCCGGACACTCCGAAGCCGGCCGCCCCCCCGGATGGAGCCGCGATACAGGAGGCGCCGCAGACGCCCGGAATCCCGAAGCCGACCACCGAGCACGGCCGGATGGCGCGCGCGGAAGGGGTCTGGGACGCCAGCGTCGAGGTCTCGATCGGCCCGCCGGGGACGCCGCCACAGCTCTCGAAGGCGGTGGAGACGAACCGGCTGTGTTGCGGCGGACTGTGGCTCGTGAGCGAGTTCAAGAGCAACCCCGGCTCGGCCCCCTTCGAGGGGCACGGCATCACCGGCTACGAGTCTGAGAAGAAGAAGTACGTCTCGACCTGGATCGACTCCGATCTGACAAGCCCGATGGTTTCGGAGGGGTTGTACGACGCCGCCGGGATAACGCTGACACTGCGCGGTTCGATGACCTCGAAGGGAAAAACGCTGCAGTGGCGCAGCGTCGAGGCCTGGAAGAGCGACGACACCCGGCAGTTCACGATGTTCATGCGCGGGCCGAATGGCAAGGAGACGCCCAGCCTGAACGTCACCTACACGCGGCGCAAGTAAGGAACTCCGGACAGGCTGGACCGCATGTCACAGATCTTCCACCGCAGCACCAACACCCTCTCCAGGGTGTCGATCTACGCCGCGGTGTTCGTCCTGGCGGGACTGACCTGGGTGCTCATGGCGCTCGACCGCTCGCCGTACACCACCAAGCAGGGGATCGTGCTGCGACAGCCGGTGCCGTTCAGCCACGAGCACCACGTGGCCGGCCTGGGGCTGGACTGCCGTTATTGCCACACGTCGGTCGAGACGTCCAGCTTCGCTGGAATGCCGCCCACCGCGACCTGCATGAACTGCCACAAGCTGATCTGGGCCGACAGCGACATGCTGGAGCCGGTGCGCGCGAGCCTCAGGGACGATCGCCCGATCGTATGGACCCGCGTCCACGATCTGCCCGATTTCGCCTACTTCGATCACAGCATCCACGTGGCCAAGGGGATCGGGTGCGTGTCGTGCCACGGCCGCGTGGACCAGATGCCGCTCATGCGCCAGGCGGCGCCGCTGCAGATGGAATGGTGCCTGGAGTGCCACCGCCACCCCGAGGCGCACGTGCGGCCGCGCTCCGAGGTCTTCAACCTGAATTGGGCGGCGGCGGACCAGGCGTCGCTCGGTCCCCGTCTGGTCAAGGAGTACGGCATCAGGAGCGTGCGGGACCTGACGAGCTGCTCCACCTGCCACAGGTGACGGTACGATGAGCGGGACGACCCGTACGGATCAGCCTCGAGGGCCGGCGCCGGATGTCGCCACCACACGGGCCCGGCTCGCCTCGTCGCGCGGCCGCGAGTTCTGGCGGAGCCTCGAGGAGCTGTCGGGCGACCCCGCCTTCCAGGATCTCTTGAAAGACGAGTTCCCGGCCGGCGCCTCGGAGTGGGAGGACGGGCTCGACCGCCGCCGCTTCCTGCAGCTGGCCGCCGCCTCCCTCGCGTTCGCGGGGCTCTCCGCCTGCACGCGCCAGCCGCTGGAATCGATCGTTCCGTACACGAAGCAGCCGGAGGAAATCGTCCCAGGCCGGCCCCGTTTCTTCGCGACGGCAGCGACTCTCGGCGGCTACGCCGCCGGTCTCCTGGTCGAGACCCACGAGGGGCGGCCCACGAAGATCGAAGGGAACCCGGATCATCCGGCGAGTCTCGGAGCGACCGACCTGTTCGCCCAGGCGCTGGTCCTGGGGCTGTACGATCCCGATCGCTCGCAGCTCCTCTTGGAGCTCGGCGAAATCCGTCCCTGGAACGCCTTCGTCCAGAGGATGCAGGCGGCGCTGCGCCCCCAGCAGGCGCTCGGCGGCGCCGGGATCCGAATCCTCACCGGGACCGTCACCTCCCCCACGCTGGGGGACCAGCTCCGCGCCCTGCTCGCCCGCTTCCCCAAGGCGGTCTGGCACCAGTACGAGCCGGCCGGCCGGGACAACGCGCGCCTCGGGGCGCGTCTCGCCTTCGGTGAGTGGGTCGAGACCCGCTACGATTTCTCCAGGGCCGATGTGATCCTGGCGCTCGACGCGGACTTCGCGGTCGAGATGCCCGGCAGCGTGCGCTACGCGCGCGATTTCGCCGATCACCGCCGGGTGCGCCACGGCGAGGCGCGCATGAGCCGGCTGTACGCCGTGGAGAGCACGCCGACGGCAACGGGGACTCTCGCCGACCACCGATTGGCGGTGCGCGCGGCGCAGGTGCCCGGGATCGCCCTGGCCTGCGCCGCGGAGCTGGGCCTGGTCCCGGCCGGTTCGTCCCCTTCTCTTCCCGCCGACTCGAAGCGTTTCGTGACGGCCGCCTGCGCCGACCTGAAGCGGAACGCCGGGCGCGGCCTCGTCGTCGCCGGCGAGACGGCGCCGCCCGCGGCCCACGCGCTGGCGCACGCCCTCAATCACCGCCTCGGCAACGCCGGCGTGACGGTCCTCCACACCGATCCGGTCGAGGTCGAGCCGGTCGATCAGACGGCGTCGATCAGGAGACTCGTCGAGGACATGCGGGCCGGCCGCGTCGACCTCCTGGCGATCGTCGGCGGCAACCCGGTGTTCGACGCGCCGGCCGACCTCGGGTTCACCGACGCTCTCCTCAAGGTGCCGCTGCGCGTCCACCTCGGCCTGGAGGAGGACGAGACCTCGGAATACTGCCACTGGCACATCCCCCAGGCTCATCCGCTCGAGACCTGGAGCGACGCGCGGGCCCACGACGGCACGGTCACCGTGATGCAGCCGCTCATCGAGCCCCTGTACGGCGGCCGATCGGCGCACGAGCTTCTCTCGGCCTTTCTGGACGACCCGCCCCGGCACGGACGGGAGGTGCTGCGCGATCGCTGGCGCAAGAGGGCGCCGTCGGCGGACTTCGAGGCGTTCTGGCGCAAGGCGCTGCACGACGGAATCGTCCCCGGAACGGCCCTTCCGCCGAGGAACGTCGCGCTGCGGGCGGGGGCGATCGAGGAGGCCTGGGAGCAGACCAATAATTCGATCATGCTCGCGGCGACGTCCGGCATCGCCGCTGGCGGCGGACTGGGCGAGGCGAGAGATCGGATCCTCGAGGTGATCTTCCGCCCCGATCCGACGATCCATGACGGTCGGTTCGCCAACAACGGCTGGCTTCAAGAGACACCGAAGCCTCTGTCGAAGATGACCTGGGACAACGCCGCCTACCTGGCGCCCGCGGCCGCCGAGCGCCTCGGGATCGCCAGCGGCGACATCGTCGAGATCGAAGTCGAGGGGAGGACGGTCGAGGCCCCCGCCTGGGTGCAGCCCGGCCACCCGGACGGCGCGCTCACGGTGCACTTCGGTTACGGACGCACGAAGTGCGGCCGCGTAGGGACAGGGACCGGCTTCAACGCCTATGTCCTGAGGACTGCGCGGGGGATGTGGTCGCATCCGGCCGCGTCGATCCGCAGCACGGGGAAGCGCCAGGCGCTGGCGTGCACCCAGGAGCACTTCAGCATGGAAGGACGCGATCTCGTCCGCGTCGGAACGCTCGCGGAGTACAGGTCCGACCCCGGGTTCGCCCGTAAGAAAGAGGAGCCGCCGCCGAAGGACGCGACCCTCTACCCGGGGTTCAACTACGAAGGGCACGCCTGGGGTGTGGCGATCGATCTGTCCTCGTGCACCGGCTGCAACGCCTGCGTGGTGGCCTGCGTGGCCGAGAACAACATCCCGGTCGTCGGCAAGGACCAGGTGCGTCGCGGGCGCGAGATGCAGTGGCTCCGCATCGACCGCTACTACGAAGGGGGCCCCGACGACCCGGACGCGCACCACCAGCCGGTCATGTGCATGCAGTGCGAGCAGGCGCCGTGCGAGGTGGTCTGCCCGGTCGGCGCCACCAGCCACAGCAGCGAGGGGCTCAACGACATGGTCTACAACCGCTGCGTCGGGACGCGCTACTGCTCCAACAACTGTCCGTACAAGGTCCGCCGCTTCAACTTCCTGCAGTACAGCGACGAAAAGACGCCGGTCCTGAAGCTGGGACGGAACCCGGATGTCACGGTGCGATCGCGCGGCGTCATGGAGAAGTGCACCTACTGCGTGCAGCGGATCAACTCGGCGCGCATCACCGCCGAGAAGGAGGACCGGCCGATCAAGGACGGCGAGATCACCACCGCCTGCCAGCAGGCCTGTCCGACGCAGGCGATCGTGTTCGGCGACGTCAACGACCCCTCGTCGCGCGTCAGCCGTCTGAAGGCCGAGCCGGCGAACTACGGCCTCCTGGAGCATCTCAACACGCGCCCGCGCACCACCTACCTGGCGAAGATCGTCAACACCAACCCCGATCTCGAGAAGGGGAAGGGATGAAGGACCGGCCGCCGATCATCGCTCCGGGGTACACCTCCGCCTCGGTGACCGACAAGATCAGCGCGGTCGTTCTGCGCGGCACGCCGCGCTGGTGGTTCGCCGCGTTCGGGGCCGCCTTCCTGCTGGTGATGCTCCTCCTTTTCACTCTCGGCCACCTGTTCCTCCGCGGCATCGGGATCTACGGCGTCAACATCCCGGTCGGCTGGGGCTGGGACATCACCAACTTCGTCTGGTGGATCGGGATCGGCCACGCCGGGACGCTGATCTCCGCCATTCTTCTCCTGCTGCGGCAGGACTGGCGGAACTCGATCAATCGGTTCGCGGAGGCGATGACGTTGTTCGCCGTGGCCTGCGCCGGCATCTACCCGGTGGCGCACCTCGGCCGGCCCTGGGTCCTCTACTGGCTTCTCCCGTACCCGAGCACCATGGGAGTCTGGCCGCAGTTCCGGAGCCCGCTGGTGTGGGACGTCTTCGCGGTGTCGACCTACGCGACCATCTCGCTTCTCTTCTGGTTCGTCGGTTTGATCCCCGACCTCGCCACGCTGCGCGATCGGTCCAGGCACCGTTTCGCGCGAATCGTCTACGGGATCCTGGCGATGGGCTGGCGCGGCTCGGCGCGGCACTGGCACAACTACGAGTCGGCCTACCTGATGCTGGCCGGCCTGGCGACGCCTCTGGTCGTGTCGGTGCACAGCGTAGTCAGCTTCGACTTCGCGGTCGGGGTCGTCCCCGGCTGGCATTCGACCATCTTCCCGCCGTACTTCGTCGCCGGGGCGATCTTCTCCGGCTTCGCGATGGTCCTGACGCTCGCCATCCCGCTGCGGGCGCTGTTCGGCCTCGAGGACTTCATCACCGACAGGCATCTTCAAAACATGGCCAAGGTGATGCTCGCCACCGGTCTCATCGTGACCTATGGCTACCTGATCGAGATCTTCATGGCCTGGTACGGCGACAACCGCTACGACATGTACATGTCGGTGAACCGGATGCTCGGCCCGTACGCCTTCCAGTTCTGGTCTCTCATCGCCTGCAACGTCATCGCTCCGCAGGTGCTGTGGATCAAGAGGGTGCGCCGCTCGCCCGCGTTCCTGTTCGTCATCGCGATCGTGGTGAACATCGGCATGTGGCTGGAGCGCTACGTCATCATCGTCACGAGCCTGCACCGGGACTTCCTGCCGTCGTCCTGGGGCATGTACTCCGGGACGATCTGGGACTATTCGACCTTTCTCGGGACGATCGGCCTGTTCCTGGCGCTCATGTTCCTGTTCATCCGCTTCCTGCCGATGATCTCGATCTTCGAGATGCGCGCCATCCTGCCGGAGGCGCGGGCCGAGGAGGTGAAGGAATGACCCGAAGGCAGCCGCACCGCCTGTACGGCATGATGGCCGAGTTCGCGACGCCCGGCGACCTGGTCGCGGCCGCCGAGGCCGCGCGCTCGGCCGGCTACCGGAGGATGGACGCCTTCACCCCCTTTCCGATCGAGAGGCTGTCGGAGGCGCTCGGCCACCGGCCGTCGCGCGTCCCGATGCTCGTCCTCATCGGAGGGATCATCGGGGCCCTGGCCGGGTACGGGCTGCAATACTGGATCTCGGCCGTCACGTATCCGCTCAACGTCGGCGGCCGTCCGTACAACTCCTGGCCGGCGTTCATCCCGGTGACCTTCGAGGTGACCATCCTGATCGCGGGGATCTTCACCGTCTTCGGCATGCTCGCCCTGAACGGCCTGCCGACGCCGTACCATCCGGTGTTCAACGTCGCGCGCTTCGCGCTGGCGAGCCGGGACCGCTACTTCCTGTGCATCGAGTCGAAGGATCCGAAGTTCGACGAGGCGGCGACGCGGGCCTTTCTCGCCGATCTCCGTCCGAGCGGAGTGTTCGATGTCGAGCCCTGAGGCGGGGGCCGGCCGCGCGCGCCGGGCCGGGGCCGTCCTGGCTCTGTGCGTTGCCGTGGCCGCCTGCCGCCAGGACATGTTCAACCAGCCGAAGGTGAAGCCGCTGGCGGAGAGCGACTTCTTCGAGGACGGGTCGGGGGCGCGACCTCCCGTGGAAGGAACGGTGGCGCGCGGCGAGCTGCGGGCCGACCGGGTCTTCCATACCGCCATCGGCCCGGACGGAAAGTTCGTGGCGACGCTCCCCGTGCCGCTGACGCGGGCGCTGCTTTTGCGCGGTCAGGAGCGCTTCAACATCTTCTGCTCCCCCTGCCACGGACGGGTCGGCGACGGCCGCGGGATGATCGTCCAGCGCGGCTTCAAGCAGCCCCCCTCGTACCACATCGACCGTCTGCGGGAGCAGCCGATCGGCTATTTCTTCGACGTGATCACGAACGGCTTCGGCCAGATGTCGGGCTACGCAGCCCAGGTTCCGCCCGCCGACCGCTGGGCGATCGCCGCCTATATCCGGGCGCTGCAGCTGTCGCAGCACGCGCCGGTCCAGCAGGTTCCCGCGCGCGATCGGGCGGAGATCGAGAGGGTGCGTCCGTGAGCGGGACCGCCGCGGTGCCGCTCGCCCCCTCCGCCTACGCGCCCCCCGCGGGGCTTCTGTCGATCCGGCGCGTCTCCCTTCTGATCGGCGCCGCCGGGGCGGCCGCCAGCCTGGCCGGCGCGCGCTTCGACCCGTCGCAGTTCTTCCGCTCGTATCTCGTCGCCTTCCTGTACTGGCTGTCGATCGCCCTCGGCTGCTCCGCCATCGGCATGCTGCACCACCTGACGCGCGGCGCCTGGGGCCTGATGATCAGGCGCGTGCTCGAGGCGGCCGCCGGGACGCTGCCTCTCGTCGCCCTGTTCTTCGTGCCGCTGCTCTTCGGTCTCGGCGACCTGTATCGCTGGGCGCGCCCGGACGAGGTCCGGGGGAATGCCCTCCTCGAGCACCAGGCGATCTTCCTGAACGTGCCGTTCTTCGTCGCGCGCGCCGCGATCTACTTCGCGATCTGGTGCGGCTTCGCCTTGATCCTCGGCCGGCTGTCGGCGCGCCAGGACGCGACCGGCGACGCTGGCCTGCAGCGCCGCATGCAGATGATCGCGGCGCCCGGGCTCGCCCTGTACTGCCTGACCGCCACGTTCGCGTCGATCGACTGGCTGATGTCGCTCGACTCGCGGTGGTCCTCGACGATCTACGGCGTCTACTTCGTCGGCGGGCAGGCGATCGCCGGTCTGTCGTTCGCCATCCTGGTCGCCCTCTACCTGCGCGAGCGGGGCGGGATGTCCCAGGCGCTCCGGCCGATCCATTTCCACGACTACGGCAAGCTCCTGCTGACGTTCGTGGTCCTGTGGGCCTACTTCGCCGTCTCGCAGCTCATCATCATCTGGTCGGGCAACCTGGCCGAGGAGATCACCTGGTACCGCGGCCGTCTCCTGGGCGGCTGGAGCGGCGTGTCGCTCCTGCTCGTCCTCCTGCACTTCGCCCTGCCGTTCGTCCTGCTCCTGTCGCGCGAGGGGAAGCGCAACTCCGCGCGCCTGGGGGTGGTGGCGGTCCTGCTTCTCCTGATGCGCTGGGTCGATCTCCACTGGCTGGCTGCGCCGGCGTTCTCGCCGGAGCGGCCGGCGTTCCACTGGCTCGACGCGGCGACGATGACCGCGCTGGGGGGCTTCTGGATCGCCGCGTTCGCGCGCCTCCTGGCGCGCCGGCCCCTCCTGCCGGTGCGCGATCCGTCCCTGCCGGAGGCGCTGGCGCATGACTGAGCCGAGGGGCAGGAAGGAGGCGGTGCCGCAGGCGGACGCCGGGTTCGACCGCGAGCTCGACGTGCGGAGTGTCGGGCTCTTCGGGGTCGGCCTGGCTCTCGTCATGATCGTGCTTCTCGCGGCGCTGTGGATCCTCCTGGCGCACTGGAAGACGCGGCAGACCGCCCGCGACCCGCGGCCGTCCCCCCTGGCCGAGGCGAACGCGCCGAGGCCGCCGCCCGAGCCGAGACTGCAGGCGGCTCCGGTGAAGGACATGGACGAGCTGCGGGCGCGCGAGACCTCGACACTGACCTCCTACGGCTGGGTCGACCGGCAGGCAGGCGTGGCGCGGATCCCGATCGACCGGGCCATCGATCTTCTGCTTGCGAGCGGGCTGCCCGCGCCGCGCCCCGAGCCGACCCCCGCGCCGCAGCTGAAGAAGACACGGCGCGCCCGCGGTGCCTCGTGATCCGCCGGAAAGGATTGCCGCTGCTCGTCCTTCTCGCCGCGATCTCCGCCGCGGCCGCTGAGCCCGGGGTGCCCGGCGGTGGGGAGTCGCCGGCCGACGCGCCGCTGCCGGTGGCGCTCCAGGTCGGGTTCGACCAGAGGCTCGGCGGGCAGGTGCCGCTCGATCTCCAGCTCCGGGACGAGGAGGGGAGGACGGTCCGGCTCGGCGACCTCTTCGGCGGGCGGCCGGTGATCCTGTCGCTTGCCTACTATGACTGCCCGATGCTGTGCGGCATGTCGCTGCAGGGGATCGCCTCGAGCCTGAAGACGCTGTCGTTCGACGCCGGCAGGGAGTTCGAGGTCGTCACCGTCAGCTTCAACCCGAAGGAAACGGCGGCGCAGGCCAGGGTCAAGAAGATTCAGATGCTCGATCTTTACGGCAGGGCGGGTGCGGCGTCCGGCTGGCGCTTCCTCACCGGAGACGCGGAGCCGATCAGGAGACTCACCGAAGCCGTCGGCTTCCGCTATGCCTGGGACGAAGAGCAGAAGCAGTACGCGCACCCGACCGGCATCGTCCTTCTCACGCCGACCGGCCGGATCGCGCGCTATTTCTTCGGCGTCGAGTTCGCGCCGAAGGACCTGCGTCTCGGCCTCATCGAGGCGGCGGACAACCGGATCGGCACGCTCGCCGATCGGCTGCTCCTGCTGTGCTACCGCTACGACCCGAAGACCGGGCGGTACAGCGGACTCGCGATCAACCTGGTCCGGACGGGCGGGATCGTCACGCTCCTGGTCCTCGGCGCCTGCATCGCCGTGGCGGTGCGCCGCGAGAAGGCGCGCGCTCCGGGGCCGCACGCGCGCGGAAGGAAGGGCGCCTGATGTTCGAGAACGCCCCGCTCTTCCCGGAACGGGCCTCGGCCATCGCCAGGCAGGTGGACCACCTGTTTCTGTTCGCGCTGGGGGGCGCCGCCTTCTTTTCGATCCTGATCGCGGTCCTCATCTTCTACCTGGGGATAAGGTACCGCCGGCGCTCGCCGTCCGAGGTCGGCAGGCCGCCGGCGGAGCACTCCCGGTCAACGACGATCCTGGAGGCGACCTGGTCGCTGGTGCCGCTCGGGCTCCTGACGATCCTGTTCGTCTGGGGTGCGCGTCTCTACTTCGTCATCGCGCGGCCGCCCGCCAACGCCTCGGAACTTCAAGTAATTGGGAAGCAGTGGATGTGGAAGATCCAGCACCCGGAAGGGAACCGCGAGATCAACGAGCTGCACGTCCCGGTGGGCCGGCCGATCCGGCTGACCCTGACCTCCGAGGACGTCATCCATTCGTTCTTCCTTCCGGAGTTCAGGATCAAGACGGACGTCCTGCCCGGACGTTATTCGTCGCTCTGGTTCGAGGCCGACCGGATCGGGACCTACCACCTGTTCTGCGCCCAGTACTGCGGCGCCGAGCACTCCCGAATGACCGGCAGGGTCGTGGTCATGGAGCCGCACGACTACCAGTCGTGGCTGGCGGGAGAGAGGCGCGGCCGGCCGCCCGCCGAGTCCGGCGCGGCGCTGTTCGTGTCCAAGGCCTGCGTCACCTGCCACCGCCCCGACACGGCGGCGCGCGCCCCGGTCCTCACCGGGCTATTCGGCAGGAAGGTCGCCCTGCAGGACGGGCGGAGCATCGTCGCCGACGAGGGGTACATCCGCGAGTCGATCCTCAACCCCCAGGCCAAGATCGTGGCCGGATACCAGCCGATCATGCCGACCTTCCAGGGACAGGTCGGCGAGGAGGAGCTCCTGCAGCTCATCGACTACGTCAAGACGCTCAAACCGCACGGAGGCTCGTGATGGCCGTGCGACCGGCCGAGACCGGCCCCCCGCCGAAGGACCATTACCTGAACTCCGGCTACGGCATCAAGTCGTGGCTGCTGACGACCGATCACAAGAGGATCGCGATCCTCTACCTGATCTCCATCACCTTCTTCTTCGCCATCGGCGGACTGATGGCGGTCCTGATCCGGATGGAGCTGGCGACCCCCGAGGGGGACCTGTTCCAGTCGGACACCTACAACCGTCTGTTCACCATGCACGGCATCATGATGATCTTCTTCTTCCTGATTCCGTCGATCCCCGCCGTCCTCGGAAACTTCCTCGTGCCGATCATGGTCGGCGCCCGCGACCTGGCCTTCCCGCGTCTCAATCTGATGTCGTGGTACATCTTCAACCTCGGCGGCCTGTTCACCATCTGGGCGCTCCTGCACGGCGGGGTCGACACCGGCTGGACCTTCTACACGCCGTACAGCACGCGCTACGCCAACACGCACGTCATCGCCACCGGGCTCGGCATCTTCATCGCCGGATTCTCGTCGATCCTCACCGGGCTGAACTTCGTGGTGACGATCCACCGCATGCGGGCGCCGGGGCTGACCTGGTTCCGCCTGCCGCTGTTCATCTGGGCGCTGTACGCCACGAGTCTCATCATCATCCTGGGGACGCCGGTCCTGGCTGTCACGCTCCTGCTGCTCGTGGCCGAGAGGCTGTTCCGGATCGGCATCTTCGACGCGTCCCTGGGGGGCGACCCGCTGCTGTTCCAGCATCTGTTCTGGTTCTACTCGCACCCCGCCGTGTACATCATGATCCTGCCGGCCATGGGCGTCGTGAGCGAGATCGTCCCGGCGTTCGCCCGCAAGAAGATCTTCGGCTACCGCTTCATCGCCTACTCCAGCCTCGGGCTCGCGGTGCTGAGCTTCCTGGTGTGGGCGCATCACATGTTCGTCGCCGGCATGTCGATCTACGCGGCGGCGGTCTTCTCGGCCCTGTCGATGCTGGTCGCCGTGCCGTCGGCGGTGAAGGTGTTCAACTGGACCGCGACCCTGTACCAGGGGTCGGTATCGTGGGAGACGCCGATGCTGTATGCCCTCGGCTTCATCGGCCTGTTCACCATGGGAGGCCTGACCGGCGTCATGCTGGCGAGTCTCGGCATCGACGTGCACGTGCACGACACCTATTTCATCATCGCGCACTTCCACTACATCATGGTCGGCGGCGCCATCATGGGATATCTCGGGGGGCTGCACTACTGGTGGCCGAAGATCACCGGGAAGCTGTACCCGCGGTTCTGGTCGCGCATCTCGGCGATGGTGATCTTCATCGGCTTCAACGTGACGTTCTTCCCGCAGTTTATCCTCGGCTACCTCGGCATGCCGCGCCGCTACCACGTCTACCCGCCCGAGTTCCAGGTTCTGAACGTGATGTCGTCCGCGGGCGCCACCATCCTGGGGGTCGGCTATCTCATCCCGCTCATCTATTTCATCTGGTCGATGCGCTACGGCCCGCACGCGTCGGAGAACCCGTGGGGCGTCGTCGGCCTCGAGTGGGAGACGACTTCGCCCCCGCCGACCGACAACTTCGAGGAGACCCCCGTGGTCACGACCGGTCCGTACGAGTACCCGCAGGCGGGGGAGGTGGCCGGTGTCCTCTGAAGCCGCCGCGGCCGCCGCGGCGCGCCACGCGACCACGGCCCCGGCGCACCAGTTCGATTCGACGGCCCAGCAGCGCGAGACCGCCTCGCTCGGGATGTGGGTCTTCCTCGTGACCGAGATGATGTTCTTCGGCGGCCTGTTCCTGGCGTACGTGGTGTACCGCGCCGCCTACCCGCGCGCCTTCGTCCTCGGCAGCCACGAGCTCGACATCGTCCTCGGAACGACCAACACCGCCGTGCTGATCGCCAGCAGCCTCACCATGGCGCTGGCGGTGCGCTCGGCGCAGCTCGGCCGGAGCCGCGGCCTCGTGACGTTCCTGGTCCTGACGATGATCCTGGGGAGCGTCTTCCTGGGAATCAAGGCCTACGAATACCACCACAAGTACGTCGAGGGATTCGTGCCGGGGCCTGACTTCCATTATCCCGGCGCGGAGGAGCCGCACGTCCGGATCTTCTTCTGCCTCTACTTCGGCCTGACCGGCCTGCACGCCCTGCACATGATCATCGGGCTCGGTGTCCTCGCCGTGATGCTCGTCATGGGGGCGCGCGGCCGCTTCGGACCAGGCTATTACAATCCGATCGAGTGCTCGGGCCTTTACTGGCACTTCGTGGATATCGTCTGGATCTTCCTCTTCCCGCTCTTGTATCTCGTCGGGAGGCATACGTGAAGATCGCGCCCGGCGAAGCACACGTCGTCCCGGTCGGAGTCTATCTTGCCGTGTTCGTGGCCCTCATGCTGCTGACCGCCGTAACGACCGCCGCGGCCTTCCACGACCTCGGGCCGCTCAACAACGTCGTCGCGCTCGGCATCGCCACGCTGAAGGCAACCCTCGTCGTCCTGTTCTTCATGCACGTGCGCTACGGCACGCGCCTGACACCGCTCGTGATCACCGCCGGCCTGTTCTGGCTGGTCATCCTCATCGCCCTGAGCCTGACCGACTACCTCACGCGCGGCTGGCTGGGCGTCCCGGGGCGGTAATCACGAAGGCAGGACGAACGGAATCTGCGCCGCGGCGGCGGGGGTGAAGCGCAACAGGCAGCGGAAGGCGGCCGCGTGGGCCTGCGGCTCCGGAGTGTCGGCAATCAACAGCGCAGCGATGAGGTCTCGCCAGCGCAGAAGCTCACGCCGACGCGTTTCTTGCTTCTGGACCTGCACCGTCAAGTCGACCAGCGCGAGTACCCGCTCATAGCACGTGAGCAGGCGGTCTCGATCAGAAAGGCCCTGGAGTTTGGAGGCCCGGTTCATCTCGTTCGCGATCATCAGCACCTGCTGGTCGAACGAGAAGCTGGCCCACCGCTGAGGCGACAGCGCCGCATGCTGGCTCTTCATCATGTCGACTTCCCGCCCTGCCCCGGAAAGCAGTTCGCGCCCCAGAGATCCGCCTGGGCGCTGCCCTGTTCCAGAAGCAGCTGCTCCGCGTCGGCGTGAAGCTCGCCGCCGACGGAACCGGGCAGTTCGTGGCTCATGGGGGTTCTTTATAACCGCCCTGCCCTGATCAGGCAAACTGCCGGCTGGTGGTTGCCCTACGCCCCCGGCTCGATCGTCAGGTCGCCGCTGCCGGTGTCGACGTCGATTTTGGTGCGGGCGTCGCCGCGGCGGTAGCCGATGACCTCCTTGTGGCGGACGATCGGCTGTGCGTCGTTGTACCGTACCAGCAGGTCGCCGCTCCCCTGGTCGGCGAGCGCCTCGAAGGAGGCGCTGGGGGCGAGACGGAGGACGACGTCCCCCGAGCCTGTGTCGGCCTTGACGCGCGTCAGGCGGGTGCCGTGGTTCTCGAGACGGACGCTGCCGGAGCCGGTGTCGGCGAGGAATTCCTGGATGTCCCCTTCGGTGACGCGCACGTCCCCCGAGCCGGTGTCGACGTCCATGTGAAGCGCCGTCACCTTGCGGACCGTCACGTGTCCCGAGCCGACGTCGCAATGGACGGTGTCGCCGCTGAAGCCGGTCAGGTCGCAGTCGCCGCTTCCGGTGTCGCAGGAGAACGCTCCGGACGCGTCGGTCGCCGTGACGTCGCCCGAGCCGGTGTCGGTCCTGATCTCCCCCTTGACCGACGCGATCGTGATGTCGCCGCTCCCGCTGTCGAACAGGATCCTCCCCTCCAATCCCTTTCCCTCGAGGAAGCCGACCAGGTTGCGGAAGACGGCGTTGTCGAGATGGCGTGGCACCTGCACCTCGACGTCGGCGTAGAGCAGGACACCGCTCCGCTCGCTGACTTTCACCTTGTGACCGTCGTACTCGGTGTTGCTGCTGCTCCCGCCGAACATCGAATCGAGGATTCCCGCCTCCTTCCGGTGACCCGGATAGCGCAGGGAGGATTCTTCGTCGAGCGGGTAGCGCACGCGCAGGGTCGGCACGCCCATCCTGCCGGCGACCTGCTCGAATCTGACGGCGTTGGCCAGGGCGTCGGTCTCGGCGTGGACGGTGGCCACGGCGGCGACCGTCCTGCCGCTCGCCGGGACGACGCGCATCGTGCCGGCCAGGTTTTCGACCGCGAAGTGGCCGAGCGCGTCGGCCGACAGCTCGGCGCGGACGGTGCGCGTGGTCTCGGCCGAGGCGACCGATGTCAGGGCCAGGAGCGCCAGGACGCTGAGGAAGAGCACTGCGGTTTTCGATCGCATCGGGATCCCCCCTGGACAGACTTCCGGTTCAGAACTACGCATGAAACGCGAACCGGCCCGCGCAGGTTCCAGCCTGCGGTTCACTGGAGCGGCAGCCGCAGCCGCGCCCGGCACCCCGGCTCGCGGTCGCGGTTCTGCAAGGTCAGGCTGCCGCCGTGGGCCTCGGCGATCTGGCGGCTCAGGACCAGGCCGATGCCGGACCCCTGCTGCTTGGTGGTGAAGAATGGAACGAACAGGTTCGTGGTGTTCGGGAGACCCGGGCCGTCGTCCTCGACGAACACTTCAAGAGCGGCGGGGGAGCCGTTCACCCGGTGCCAGCCGCAGCGCACGCCGCCGCCGGTCTCGAGGGCCGCGTCGACGCCGTTCCGCACCAGGTTGATCAGGAGCTGCTCGAGCTGGTCGGCGTCGGCCCGCACGGTCGTCTCGGGACCCGGGTCGAGGAGGACGGCCAGCCTCGTCTCGAGCCCGGCGACCCGGCGCACCAGCGGTCCCACGGCGACGCTGGCGAAGCGCGGCGGCGGCAGGCGGGCGAGCCGGGCGTAGCCGTCCATGAAGCGGCTGAGCGATTCGGAGCGAGCGGCGATGACCTCGAGGCCGCGTCGCATGTCATCATCCCAGTCGGGGGGGCGCGGCTCGCGATCGACCAGCTGCTCCAGGCTGCCGGCGAGCGACTTGATCGGGGCGAGGGAGTTGTTCAGCTCGTGTCCCATGACGCGGATGAGGCGCTGCCAGGCCTGGCGCTCCTCCTCGCGCAGCGCGCGGCTGACGTCGCTCAGGACCAGGAGCTGGTGCGACAGGCCGCCCTGACGGAAGGTGCCGCGACGCACCTCGAACCGCCCGGTCCGTCCGGGGAAGGCGAGGTCGAGGATCGGCGCCGCGTCCGCCCGCAGGCAGCCGGCCAGCCCCAGCTCGGCGGCGTCGGCCCCCGGCAGGCGCTCGACCGGGCGCGCCAGCAGGCGCTCACCGGCCCGGTTCACGAGGCGCAGCCGGTCGTCGCCGTCGAAGGCGAACACCGCGACGTCGATCTCCTCCATGACCTTGCGCAGGAGCGCCGTCGCCTCGAGCGCCCCGAGGCGCTGCTGGCGCAGGGTCTCGGCCAGCGCGTTCACCTCCACCAGCACCTCGCCCAGGGCGTCGTCCAGCCGCGCCCCGCGCGCCCGGATCGAAAAATCTCCCTCGCGCAGGGCCGCCAGGAGGTTCGAGACGATCTGCAGCGGCCGCACGACGCGCTCGCGCGCGGCGAAGGCGAACCCGAGCCAGGTGCCGAGGATGAAGGCGGACAGCGTCCACTGCACCTTGGCGCTGTAGTCGCCCGTCCACAGGATGACCATCGACACGACGACGGCGGCGCCCCCGGCGAGAAGGGCCAGGAGGATGATGCGTCGCTCGTGGGAGATCGTCCGATCGCGCGGCCGGCGTCGAGCCCGGCCGGCCCCGTCCGTCACAGCCTGTACCGCTGCAGGCGGCGGTACAGGGCGCTGCGGCTGAGGCCCAGGGCCTCCGCGGCCTGGCTGACGTTGCCGTTGTGGCGCGCCAGCGTCTTGCGGATGAGGAACGATTCGACCTCCTCGAGGCTCATCTCCTCGAGGCTCGGGTGGCCGTCGGCCGCGACCCGCAGGGACAGGTCCGATGTGCTGACGAGCGGCCCCGAACCCATCAGGACGGAGCGCTCCACGGCGTGATCGAGCTCGCGCACGTTCCCGGGCCAGCGGTGCTCCAGGAGCGCCCGCATGGCGGGGTCGTCGAACCCGTCGAGCGTCTTGCGATAGCGCGCCGCGTGCTGCGTCAGGAAGTGGCGCGCCAGGACCGGGATGTCCTCGCGGCGATCGCGCAGGGGAGGGAGGTGGATCTCGATCGTATTGAGCCGGAACAGGAGGTCCTGGCGGAAACGGCCGGCGGCGACCTCGGCGGCGATGTCGGCGTTGGTGGCGGAGACGACGCGCACGTCCACCTTGCGCGTGCGCGACGAGCCGACCCTCTCGAACTCCCCCGTCTCCAGGACGCGCAGGAGCTTCCCCTGGAGGCCCGGCGGGAGATTCGCGATCTCGTCCAGGAGCAGGGTGCCCCCGTCCGCCAGCTCGAACCGTCCGACCCGGTCGGCCCGCGCGTCGGTGAACGCCCCCTTCACGTGCCCGAACAGCTCGCTCTCGAACACCCCCTCGGAGAAGCCGCCGGCGTTCACGGTCACGAGCGGGGAGGTCGATCGGCGCGACACGGCGTGCAGCGCCTGCGCCGTGACCCCCTTCCCCGAGCCGTTCTCGCCGGTGATGAGGACGTTGGCGTCCGACGGTCCGACGCGCTGGATCAGCTCGAGCACTGGCCGCATGGCGGCCGACTCGGCGATGAGGCGCGGGCCACCCTCGCCGCGCAGCACCAGATTCTCGGCCTCCAGCCTCTGCCCGCGCCGCAGCGCCCGGCCGAGCTCGACCTGCGTGCGCAGGATCGCCACGAGGCGCGGGTTGTCCCACGGCTTCTGCACGAAGTCGCGCGCGCCGCGGCGCATCGCCTCGACCGCCACGTCGACGCTCCCCCAGGCGGTCATGACGATGACCGGAAGCGTCGAATCGAGCGCCAGAAGGCGCGCCAGGAGGTCGAGCCCCTCGCGCCCGGACGTCGTGTCGCGCGAGTAATTGAGATCGATCAGGAGGGCGTCGTACTCCTGCGTCTTCGCCGCTTCCAGCACGGCTCCGGGGGAGGCGGCCGCGTCGATGGCGAACCCTTCCCCCTTGAGCAGGAGGCGCAGGGCCTCCCGCACGTCCTGCTGGTCGTCGGCGACCAGGATCCGGGCGGTGGTGGAGTCTTTGATCTTCATCGTGAGCGCCGAAGCGGCGCCGCTATTGTAGTCCACGCGCGCCCTTTGGAATTCAACCGCGATCGGGGCGCCCGGGCCGGATCGAGACGACCTCCAGCCGTCCCTGTCTCAGCACCGACACCTCGATCGGTCCGGACGAGCCGTCCGCCGCCTTCTGCACCGCGTCCTTGTCGGCGGCGGTCTCCAGGGTCCGGCCCTCCAGCTTCACGATGAAGTCCCCGGGCGACAGGCCCGCCCGGGAGGCCGGCAGACCCGGGATCACGCTCGAGACCTTGAGCGCCCCCGAACCCTCCGGAAGACCGAGGATCCGGATCTCGGAGTCGGACGCCACGACCGGGATCAGCCCCAGATCCGGGCCGGGCGGCGCCGTGAAGCGCGGCGTGTCGCGCCGGTTCAGGAGCTCGAGCGTGACGGCCCGCACGTAGTCCGCGCGGGCGGCCAGCGCCTCGTAGCCAATCTTGTCCGACGAGTCGGTAGGCCGGTGCGTGTCCTCCTCGTGGACGGCTCCCAGGACGATGGCGGGAATGCGCTCGGCGTCGAAGGGGTAGTGGTCGGTGTCGGAGACGATTTCGGCGATGGCCGGGCGGACCTTCCGGCCGGTCCCGGCGTTGGCCTTCGCCAGGATGTCGTCCCAGCAGGCGCAGCTGCCGGTGGCGGCCGCCACGATCTCCTGGGCCGGGACACGGCCCAGCTTCTCGAGGTTCACCATGGCGACGTGCCGCTCGAGAGGGTAGGGGGGATCCGTCACGTAATGCACCGAGCCGTTGAGGGCGTGCTCCTCCGCTCCGAAGGTCACGAACACGATCGACCGGTGGTGGGGGACCCTGTCCCGCAGGATCGAGCGGGCCACCTCGATCAGGACGGCGACGCTCGACGCGTTGTCGTCCGCGCTGTTCCAGATCGTATCGTCAGTCGAGCCGTCCGCGGCGGGATAGCGATCGGCGTCCGCCTGGCCTGCGAGTCCCTGCCCGTCGTGGTGCGCGCCGAGCACGACGATCTCCTGGCGCAGGGTCCGGTCGTCCCCCTCCAGGAAGCCGACGACGTTCCGCGAGGCCAGGACCTGTCCCGGCAGCTCGGGGGCGTGCGGGTGGAACTGGAACTCCTGCCGGTAGGAGCGGCCCGAGGACGACGGGTCCCCCGCGGGGCGCAGTCCGATCGTCCGGAACCGGGCCTCGATGTAAGCGGCGGCCCGGTCTTCACCGGCATAACCGGCGCCCCTCCCTTCGTAGGCGTCGCCCGCCAGCTCCTGGACGTGGCGCCGCACGTCGCCCGCGGAGATCGGCGACCGCCCGGCCGGGAGCGGCACGCCCGACCCTTGCCGGACGCACGCGGCCAGGAGAACGGCGGCCGCGGCGACGACGCGTGCGTGGCCCATGGCGCCGACCTACTCGCAACGCAGGGCGATGAGCGGGTCGACGCGCGCCGCCCTGCGGGCGGGGAGGTAGCAGGCGACGAATGCGACGGCCGACAGGAGCGCCGCCACGGCGCCGAAGGTCCAGGGGTCCGTCACCGCGACCCCCACGAGCAGCGTCGACAGAACGCGCGTCAGAGCGAGCGCGCCGAGAACGCCGAGCGTTACGCCCGCGAGGGTCAGGGCCATCCCCTGACCCACGACCAGGCGGAGGACGTCCCCCCTGCGCGCGCCGAGCGCCATGCGGATACCGATCTCGTGCGTGCGCTGCGTCACCATATACGCCATCGTCCCGTACAAACCGACGGCCGCCAGCAGGACCGCCAGCGCCGCGAACAGGGCAAGAAGCGCCATGTCGAAGCGTCGCGAGGCGAGCGACCCGTCGAGGACCTCGCGCATGGTCTTCACCTCGTACAGGGGAATGTCCGGATCGACCGCCAGCGCCTCGCGCCCCACGGCCGCCTCGAGGCCGGCCGGGTCGAGACCGCTGCGCACGATCAGGGTCGAGTAGCGCGACGGCCACTGCATGTACGACACGTACGCCTCGGCGCGCGGCGCGGTGTGCAGCCCCTTCTGCAGGACGTCGGCGGCGATGCCGACGACGGTCATCCAGTAGAGCTCCCCCTTGTCGTTGGTCCCGAACGAGAGCCGGCGTCCCATGGGGTCCTCCCCGGGCCAGTAGCGCCGGGCCATCGTCTCGCTGATCACCACGACGCCCGGCGCCTTCTGGAGATCGCGCGCGTCGAACGACCGCCCGCGCAGCAGGGGAATCCCCAGCGCGCGGAAGTAGTCGGGGCTGACCTGGTGGAATCCGGACTCGGGCTCCTCGCCGCGCTTCGCGTCCGGCCGTCCCTCGATCGAGAAATTGAGGACGGAGTCGGAGCCGCCCAGCGGCAGGTTGCTCGTCACCGCGGCCGCGCCGACTCCCGGCAGGCCCGCCGCGCGCCGCAGGAGCTCGTCGTAATAGTGGATCTGTTGCGGGTTCTCCGCGTAACGGGCGTCTGGGAGGCTGAGCCGCAGCGTCAGCACGCGGTCGACCGACAGCCCCGGGTCGATGTGCTGCAGGCGCAGGAAGCTCCTGACCAGGAGGCCGGCTCCGGCGAGGAGGACGAGGGCGATCGCCATCTCGGAGACCACCAGGGCGCGGCGCAGGACGCGGGCGCGCGGGCCCGCGGTCGAGCCGCGTCCCCCCTCGCGCAGCAATTCTTGCGGGTCGGTGGCGGATGCCTGCAGGGCCGGGACCAGGCCGAACAGGACGCCGGTCAGGACGGACAGGAGGAGTGTGAACCCGAGCACGCGCGTGTCCACGGAGATGGCGCGCCCGCCGGGGAGTGTCTCGGGGCCCAGCGCCACGAGGAGGTCGGTCCCCCACATCGCCAGGAGCAGCCCGGCGACGCCGCCGAGGGACGACAGCAGGAGGCTCTCGGTCAGGCACTGCCGCACCAGGCGCAGGCGGGTCGCCCCCAGCGCCGTGCGCACCGCCACCTCCCGGCGGCGCGCCGCCGCCCGCGCCAGCGACATGTTCGCCACGTTGGCGCAGGCGATCAGAAGGACGAGGCCGACGGCGCCGAGGAAGACGAGGAGGGCCGGCCGCACGTCCCCCACGATCGACTCGTGCAGCGGAATGATCTCGACCCCCGTGTTGGCGTTGCTCGCGGGATACTGCTTCTCGAGACGGGCCGCGATCGTGTCGAGCTCCGCCTGCGCCTGCTCCCGACCGCTCCCTTCGGCGAGGCGCGCGATGCAGTAGAGATAGTGCATGCCGCGCACCTCCTTGATGTCCGTGGCGACGGGGACGAACGGGTTCAACGGCACCACGTTCTTCGCCAGTGTCCAGATCTCCGCCTGGTCAGGGTAGCGGAACCCCGGGGGGGCGATCCCGACGATGGTGACGCTCTCGCTGTTGAGCGTGATCGACCGGCCGACCGCCCGCGGATCGGCGCCGAAGCGGCGCTCCCAGAGGGCGTGGCCGATGACCGCGATGCGGCCGCTCCCGCCGGTCTCGTCCTGCGTGGTGAAGCCGCGTCCCGTCGCCGGGATCATCCGCAGCACGCGGAAGAAGTCGAGCGAGACGTCGGCGCCGCGCACGCGCTCCGCCGTCACACCGGATTGCAGGTTGAACCCGCGCCCGAAGAAGGTCGCCATGCTCTCGAACGAGCGCGCCTCCCTGCGGAAATCGACGAAGTCGGCCGGGGTGATCACATCCTTGTGCCAGCCGCGCACGGAGTTGTTCTGCCACACCGACATCAGCCGGTCCGGTTGCGGGTACGGCAGCGGCCGCAGGAGGATGGCGTTCACGACGCTGAAGATGGCGCTGTTGGCGCCGATCCCCAGGGCGAGGGCGAGCACGGCCACGGCCGTGAACCCGGGGTTCTTCACGAGCGAGCGCAGGCCGAACTTCAGGTCCTGGACGAGCGTGTCGATCATTCGGGCCCCAGAAGGACGAGCAGGAGAAGCGCCAGCAGGACCAGAATCACGGTCTTGGTGCAATTCATCGCATCACCTCACTCGTAGCGCAGGGCCACCATCGGGTCCACGCGGGTCGCGCGGCGCGCGGGGACGTAACCCGCCAGCCCGGCGACCACGGCGAGCAGCAGGGAGATCAGGGCGAACGTCAGGGGATCGGTGGCGCTCATGCCGACCAGCAGGGCCGCCACCATCTGCATCCCGAGGAGCGCCGCCACCAGCCCGATCAGGAGGCCGATCGCCACGAACAGCATTCCCTGCCGCAGCACCAGGCCGAGCACGTCGGCCGGGCGCGCCCCCAGCGCCATGCGCAGGCCGAACTCCACGGTCCGCTGGTTCACCGAGTACGACATGACGCCGTAGATCCCGATCGCCGCCAGGGTCAGGGCGATCAGGCCGAAGATGCCGAGCAGCGCCGCCCCCATGCGCGGGGCCCAGAGGACCTGCTGGATCAGGTCGTCGGCGGTCTGCACATTGGTCAGGGGCATCGTCGGCTCGAGGGCCTGCACCGCCTGCCGAATCGTGGGCAGGAGGGCCTTGCCGTCGGTCCGGGTGCGCACGTTCAGGGTCATCGCCGGGTTGTACTGCTGCAGGACCGGGATGTAAGCCTGCGGTTGCGGGTCCTCGCCCAGCGTGAAGATCTTCGTGTCCTCGACGATCCCGACGACCTGGCGGAATTCCGCGTCGCCGAAGAACTTGAACCGCTTGCCGAGCGCGTCCTCTCCCTTCCAGAACTGCTTCGCCATCGCCTCGTTGATCACCACGACGAGGGGCGCGCCCTGCTTGTCCGTCTCCGCGATGTCCCGGCCGCGGCGGAGCTTGATTCCCAGGGTGTCGAGGTACCCGAGGCTCATCTCGTTGGCGGTCGTGAACTGCCCCACCGCCCCCGCCGATGCCTCCTGCCCTTCGGGGAACACGGTCCGTCCGAAGCCTCCTCCCATCGGCAGGTTCGCGGACAGAGCGGCCGCGCGCACCCCGGGGAGTCCGCGCACCTTCTCCAGCAGACGTCTTTGATACTCCTCGCCGCGGACCCGGTCGTACCCCTGGGCGCCGACGTCGGTCGTGAGGGTGACGAGGTCCTGCGCTTCGAAGCCGGGGTTGATGCGCTCGGTGTTCTGCAGGCTGCGCAGGAACAGCCCGGCGCCGATGAGGGAGACGAACGACAGCGCCACCTGGGCCACGACCAGGATGTTGCGCAGGTTCACCCGCCGTCCCGAGTGCCCGGGCTGGCCGGTCCGTTCCTTCAGCTCCACCACCAGATCGGGGCGCGAGGCCTGCAGGGCGGGGACCACGCCGAACACGATCCCGGTGAGGAGCGACACGAGGAGCGTGAACAGGAGGACGCGTGCGTCGAGATTGAGATCGATCTGTCCGATGAAGAACTGCGGCGGGCGCGAGGCCAGGAGCAGGTCGCGCGCCCAGAAGGCGACCAGCAGCCCGGCCGCCCCGCCCAGGAGGGCGAGGACGACGCTCTCGGTCATCAATTGCCGCACGAGGCGGATTCGCCCGGCCCCCATCGACAGCCGGATGGCGATCTCCTTGCGGCGGGCGGTGGCGCGCGCCAGGAGAAGGTTGGCCACGTTGGCGCAGGCGATCAGGAGGACGATGCCGACGATCGTCATCAGGAGCCCGCCCGCGACTACGAACACGCGCCTGATGTTCGGGTTGACGGTGGTCTGCGACAGCGGCAGGAGCGTGACGCTCCGGCCGCCGTTCGGGGTCGGGTATTCCTTCTCGAGACGCGTGGCGATCGTCCGGAGCTCCCCCTCCGCCTGGCTCATCGTCACACCGGGCTTCAGGCGGGCGATGACGTTGAAGATGAGCGCCCGGCGCTCCTCGTAGTTCTCCGCGAAGATCCCGCTCAGGATCTGCCCGTGCATCGCCACCGGCACCCAGAGGTCGGGTCCGCCGAGCGTGTTCACACCCTGGAACCCCGGCGGGGCGACCCCGACGACGGTGTAGGCCTGGCCGTTCAGCGTGATCGGCTTGCCGACGATCGACGCGTCGGAGGCGAAGCGCCGCTTCCACAGCTTGTCGCTCAGGAGGGTCACCGGGTGGGCGCCGTCCACCTTGTCCTCCTCGGGCAGGAAGGACCGGCCGAGGGCCGGCTGCACGCCGAGGAGCGAGAAGAAATTGCCGCTCACGATGTTGCCGTTGATCTGCTCCGGCTCGCCGCCGCCGGACAGGTTGATCGGCACGCCACCGTAGGCGGCCATCTCGACGAACGAGCGGTTCTGGTCGCGATAGTCCTTGTAGTTCGGGTTCGACACCCCGAAGAAGTTGAACACGTTGTTCTTGTTCTTCTCGTCCGTCGTGAACATCGACACGAGGGTCTGCGGGTCGCGCACCGGGATCGGATTGAGCAGCACCGTGTTCACCAGCGTGAAGATCGTCGTGTTGGCCCCGATTCCGAGGGCCAGCGACAGGACCGCCACCACGGTGAAGCCGGGATTCCGGAGCAGCATCCGCAAGCCGTAGCGCACATCCTGCATCAGGGTTTCCATAGAGCCTCCTCATCGCACCTCAGAGCGACGCGAGTCGCCCGGCGCGCCGGGACGAAGCTCGCGCGAACGGCGATCGCTGGCAGGGCGAGCGCCGTCACGAGATATGTCAGCGGGTCGGGTCGGCGGATCGCGTCCATCGCCCGTGCTCCCTCAGTCCACGATCCAGCCGTCGGACAGCTTGACGATCCGCCGTCCGTACGACGCGTTCACGTCGGAGTGCGTCACCTGCACGATCGTCGTCCCCTTGTCGTTCAGCCGCTTGAACAGCTCCATGATCTCCTTCCCCTGGGACGAGTGCAGGTTGCCTGTCGGCTCGTCGGCCAGGATCAATTTCGGGTTGGCGATCACGGCCCGGGCCACCGCCACGAGCTGCTGCTGCCCGCCGGAGAGCTGGTTCGGATACAGGTCCTTCTTTCCGACGATCTGGAAACGGTCCAGGACGTCGGCCACCATGCCCTGGCGCTCGCCGCGCTTGACGTTCCTGTAGGTGAGCGGCACTTCGAGGTTTTCGTAGACCGTCATGTCGTCCAGGAGGTGATACGACTGGAACACGAAGCCGATGGACTGCTTGGCGAGCTCGGCGCGCCGCTTCGGCGGCAGGGCGTGCACCGGCTCGTCCATGAAGTCGTATTCCCCCGCGAAGGCGGAGTCGTGCATGCCGAGGATGTGCAGCAGCGTCGACTTGCCGGCCCCCGACGGCCCCATGATCGACACGAAGTCCCCGTTGTCGATGTCGAGGCTGATCCGTCGCAGCACGAAGGTCCGTCCCGGGCCGTGGGCGTACGACTTCTCGATGTTGCGCAGGCGGACGATGGGCGCCATCACTCGCACCTCAGGGCGATCATCGGGTCGACGCCCGAGGCGCGCCGCGCCGGCACCAGGCACGCGAGGAGCGCCACTCCGACCAGGACCAGGCAGACCGCCCCGAGCGTCGCCGGGTCGGTCGGGCTGACGCCGAACAGGAGGCTCGACATCAGGCGC
>Ga0137397_10000163_pt1 | contig 44302 bp, 55 predicted proteins | sample czorhiz116metaG_FD_106658 | JGI IMG/M metagenome (GOLD analysis project Ga0137397, IMG submission 106658) | Vadose zone soil microbial communities from Angelo Coast Range Reserve, California, USA - czorhiz1.16 metaG | ecosystem: Environmental > Terrestrial > Soil > Vadose zone | place: USA... | reverse complement strand
TTGAGATTTTTTCTCGTCCTTTGTCGCTTGAGCTCTCTGTTCTGCTGCTGTGAGGAAATTGGTGGAGGGGGCACTCGCCGAGCCACCGGCTCCATTAGTCTTTTTGAGCGGCGGCCTGCCCACAGTCCCTGCAGAATTTTTAGTTTTCGAGGCCTGTGTATCATCTTCATAACTGCTCAGAAGAGATTGGCGAGAAGACCGCTTGGAAGCACGAGAGGAACGCGACGCGACATCATCCTCGCTGTCATCAGGGACAATGAAATCGTCGTGGTCGTAGTCGTCGTCTGACCGTCTTGAGATACGGGCTGTGATTGGGAGAGTTACGTGGCCATATATGCGGAGATATTAAATAAAACAACCTTTTTTCTTTGGCGACTTCTGGAATCTACTCAAAGCCTGAGAAAAGGCAGAAGGGGTGTCATCACTATCTATAAAAGCGTCATCATCCGAAGGGGTCACGCGCGCCTTCTTTGCCTTCCCTGAGGTCATGGGCGTCAATCAATCAAGAGTCCTGATGTGGAGAAGTGTCCACCTTACCGGGTCCTTGAGAAGACCTATATGCGGATAAACCTTTATGCGTAGCAGCAGGACTACTACATCCCTCTCCTTCATCTGAATCTTCGATAGTAATTTTCCGTTTGGATCGAGCCTGTAATGCGTGTAGCTGTCACCACCAAAGTAGAAGCGCATATATAAGCATCACCTACAGAGTTGATATCGCGGCTTGGCAGCTCCTCATCGGAGGAAATGTCCACATCGATAGGATCACTGGTTGGTGGCGTTTCATTGATGCTCCTTCCACCGTCAGACGATTTGGTGAAGGTAGCACTCCGGACTGCGGGAGAGTCGCTTCCGAGAGTGGTTCGCCTTTTGGTCGAGGGCGTTTCAAAGATCGAATCACGACCACTCGGGCTGGAGGATGGAACGGGAGCATTTACGCCTGAGCTTGAACTGGCAGCCTTAGCGGCCGCAGGTTTAGCGAGCCATCCAAGAAGACTCTTCTGCTTCTTTGGGTCATTCTGCTCCTGTAGCTTTGATTTTGCAGGAGGCATTTAGGGAAAGACGTTGAGTAAAGGTGGTCGCCGTCGAAGCTTTAGCCGAAGCGCGTCACGCGCGTATGTATTGAATTGACGCGTTGTTGGAGTGTATTTGGTGGACGGCGAAGGGCCTAAAAAGGCAATTCAGCACTCCCATCTGGCTCGTCTATCTGGGCGAGATGACTTCATCACCAGGCTTTGTCCCATTTCACCGTCCCTCTTTGAGTTCTGTTTAACATCCTTCAATGCACTTCCTATTGTTGACTGTGACCATTGCCTCTTTTATCGTCGTGGTCAGCGGTCAAAGCGGGATATGGTAAGTGTTCAAATACTAATTGCCAATTTTTAAGAGTCAATGGCTCTTCCAGCAACATCACCAATCATTGTCCCGCATTGGCTCCTTGCTGTAGTAAGCTCTTGGACTCCAGAAAGACGCTCCTTACCTGGCATTAACAATGGAAAGGCCCTTTCGGCTTCTGTGGCGACGGTGCTGTATGATCTCGTCCTGAAAATATCTCTCAAAAGCGGCTTCGCCTCATGACTTACAGTTTTGCCTCGAGGGTTGTCATCCGCTTACGTCCAACTCCTTGGCCTCTTGCAAGCCCAACCCTGTCTGCCAATCGGCCACAGTCCGTATTCCAGAAACATGCTTATTTATTTTGAGGCATCTGACATTCTACTCAGTATACGTTCTCTGACAACTCCCGCATCTATCCCAATGCCAGCTTATTCAATGGCAATGTCAGTGCCTATGGTGAGTCGGTATCTTGCGTGTTGGTCCTCACAAATTTTAACCCGTCGCATAGACTGGGTTCTGAATCAAGGAACTATCTTCAACACTAACTCCAGTGGTGGCGAACTCGCCCTTATCCTCACACAGAATAATGGCGGAACACGCATATCTTCCACACGTTATGTCCATTATGGAAAGATCACTGCAACCCGTGCGAGTCTTTCTTTCGCACTCACTCTCTTTGAACCTCATGCGCCACTGTTTATCTATCAGTGAAGACAGGTCGATGGGGAGGTGTTGTCACGGCCTTTATAACTATGAGTAACATCAAAGATGAGATTGATTGGGAATTTCCCGGCGCTAACACGACCAATGGTCAGACCAACTTTTTCTGGCAGGGAAACATCCGTGCGTTTATGCATTCATCCCCAGTAACCCTTGCATGTATGAGACTCACGCACAACCAGCCAACAAGACCTAAGGTGAAGTCGCGGGGATATCTCCGATACATATTCCAATTACCATGCCTTCACCGTACGCAGATCAGGCTGTGGATTTCTTGAAGGCACTGATCCTTTGACTAGATTGATTGGCAACCCGATAACTTGACCTTTCTCGTCGACGATAAGGCTGTCCGTACTGTCAATAAAGCGGACACCATCGATGTCAATGGCGTCGCCCATTATCCAACAACCCCGTCATCCATCCAAATCAGGTGGATCCCAACGCTGGGTCATCCATAACTGCCTTAACACCACTTTTGTAGTCTCTGGCCAGCAGGCATCAATACGTCCTCCCCAGGCACGATCGAATGGGCTGGTGGCATGATTAACTGGCAAGACTCCGACTACCTGGCCGCAGGTGAATTTAAGGTGGTCACGTAATAATTCGGCTTCTCAAACCGCGCCTAGGCCACTTTTACGCACTCGTCAAGTCACTCGATGTACAATGCTCCGATCCTACGCTACTCGGCGTGAATGTTACTTCGTATGTCTATGAGGCCAACTCCTCCGCTCTGACACCCAGCGTTGCATTCTCCAACCAGTCTATCCTTCTCAACGGGACTCCCGGACTTGGTGTCTCTTCTAATGTGCCTTGGTTGCTCGTGGGTGCTATGTCTCTGACCTTCGGCGGGATCTTCTAGGCAAGTGACTTGGCTTTCTTGAACCACCATGCACCACCACTTCTGTATTAATTCTGAGATTGTATCCCGTCGCCACGACGCGTATGACGCATTTTGTCTCCGTAGAACGGCCTTTACTGTAGCTCTTGTTGTGACAACTGAACAACGTCAGTTATCCTGTACGCGAATGAGCGAATGAGAATTAAGGGTTGAGGTTGTCTAACCGTGCTCGATGACCCGAGTTGGCGCTACTCATCCTGTAACCAGAACTCCTCCATCAAATCTGACGTTTCACCCTCGATCTCGTTCAACGCTGTTCCCCTTGACCAAACCCTCACATCTTCTACGCTCTCCTCAGCACCATCAGGTGCAGGGAGTAATTCGGTGTATCCCATGATGCGTTGTACAACGCGGATCCGCCGATACGTGGCAAGCACGAGCTTTGCCGATCTGATCGTTGTGGAATTGGCCCTCAGCCACCTACGCGACTTTGCACCACCCTCTCCTAGTCCAGGCGAAGGTGATTGGCGCAACAAGTCGAAGTTTTCTACGGGCCCTAAGTGCACAATCCTAGGATTCAACGCCTCCGAACCCCCAGGGGTGGTCGGAGATCTCGCATAGCCGGGCTTGCGTTCCGGCTTTGGCGGGGTCAGGAGGATGTCGCCGTGATATGGCGGAATCGGAGAGAGGAAGGGCGAGACTTCGGGAGATGGCGACTTGGACCAGCGACCAGATCTTTGGGGCGTTTTAGCGAACACGGACACGTAAGAAGAACGCTTCCTTCGACTCGGAACTGCCGGAGCCTGTTGGTTATAGAGCTCTTCGTCGAGTGTAGCCGTTGTCACTTGCAAAAACAATCGCATTTGGAGCATGAGGGGCGATCGACGACGGCAAACGAATTCCAGTATTGACCAGAGTAGGTAGTCAATAATGGATGGCTGAGGACAAGTTGTAGGCAAGGGAGAGTGAATACGGGATGAGGCGACGCGGGGAGATAAAGGGGTCAACACGACGTCGGAATCTTCGGATGTCCGTGGTTTCAGGCCCATGAAAGGTTGAACAGGGGATGTTGGCACCGAAGTCCCTTGCTCTGCTATTGCGAATTTGACATTTCCAGTGGACAGAACATTCTTGAGGAGTAGCCCCATTTGTACCCAAATGCTTGGAAGAGAGAGAGATAGTTCATCTTCTGCCTTCACTACGATTACTTTGAGGGTCTGAAGTGCTATTGATAAGGTAACAGCAGGGTAATTCTTCACGACGTTCCTCTTCCTTTCCAGTGATCTCCTTCGCTCAGATAGAGAAGACTTTTCGGTCTTGTCGCTTATGCTTGTTGGCCCTTGTCTTTGACAGGCTTGCATGGCCAGCTGAACAAGGCAAACCCACGTGCGTCTGATCGCTGCTCGCCTCCAGGCCTCCATCCAACGAGTGTCGCTGGCGATTTCCGCAGCCGATGGTAGATTCACCGCCATTGGGTACAAAATGCCAGCAACGAACTCGAATGTAATAGGTCGCTGCTCGATCATGTTCATGACGTCGGTCCCTGTCAAGAGCGTCGCCCGACACAACAGCCTTACGAGCACAGGGCGAAGAGGAGAGGAAAGTGCATATCCGTCTGATGCTAGCCGTTCGAAAACCTCCAATCCAGCCGCGCAGTAGTGAGTTGCCACTACAAGCGAAAACGCGGGTTGGTTGGCATAGACTGGGTTTTCCACCAAGCGAAGAACGACTTCCAGCATCTTGGAGAAATCTGCAGCCCCGGAGTATGCTTTGAAAATAGGGCCCACTTCGGTTAGGAAGGTAACAACCTGCTTCAGTGACAGGTCGGACGCGTTCCGTACAAGAATATTATGAGCGAACGAGCCGAGGAAAGAAGCCACTCGTTCGCTGCCGACAGGGTCAGAGTCCCTCAACATCATCTTAACGAGATCGAGAATACGTCCCAATGCCGACGACCCAAAGGAGCCGCCAGAGTTTGAAAACTCTGCGACTAAAGAAAGGTACTCGTGCTTCATCTCCGTGAAGTTACTCGGACCTTTCGCTGCCTCAGACGCATCGGTGCTTGCGCCAGCGGCCTGCGAGAATGAGTAATTCGGCTCCTCGCTGCGAATCTGTGCGTTTTCGGTGACCTTTGTCTTTCCGCTGCTACGTGAGATAAAGATGGTGCTCAGCGCGTTGATGCCTTCCTGAAGCACACCCCGGGAAGTAGGCGATGCATCAAAGAAATATGACGCCGTGAGCCGCAACAACCGGAGGAATTGCTCCGCGCGACGGATGCTGGGGTCATGACCAATGACTGTCAGGAAAAGCCGGACAAAATTATCCAATGATAGGTGACCGCCGTCATATTGATCGAGGACTGTGAAGCCAACGTCCTCGCCTTGGGACCCACTGTTTCTTCGCAGTAGAGTGAGGAATGCCTGTGGTCTTTCCTCCGCTGTGCGAAGTAGTAATGCCTCCTGTTCCTGTGTCTTATTCGAACCATGGATCCCTGCGGCGTCGGCAGCGTATACGGGGGCGTCGTCCTTTAATGTGGAGAGGAGTAAAAAAAATTGCTTGGCTACCCAAGGCCCGTCCACTTCAGGAAGCATGACGATATGTGAAATCATGTTGAGTGCTTGGAAAACAAATGCCTCTTGATGGACTGCGTAGAACCGATTTATGCTGTACTCTATAGCACGTCTCACACCCTCGTTGGACTCGGCCTCGGCGTAGACTTTGAAAACGGCAGGCATAAAGAGGGTGTAGCCATCGCCGGAGGTGAATAACCGGTGGAAGCGGGCACTCGCCGTCATTAAAGCTAGCACGATGTGAGTGTAGAAGAAGTTGAATATGTATTAACTCACCAATAAGGACATGTGCGACAACTCCAATGTCCTTGCCATGGATAAACAATATCTGGTTCAGGCCGTCGATCAGAACTGCAAGTTCGCTCCTATCGTTGAGGTGCCTAGGCAGGGAACGGAAGATCTCTGTTACCAAGAGGACATGACTCCTGGAGAGTAAAAGGGAAAGACCAGAGATATCAGCATCCGAAGCAGCCGCGAATGAAGGAGTCCTGTCTTTGTTTGGCATGAAAGAACGACGTTCAGTAGATGAACTGACGGTCGTGGCTGAAGTTGGTAGGACTAGACAAGGCATGTTCTTCCGAAATGCTTGTACTTCTTGACGATCGCGTTTCAACATGTTCGCAAACAGCAAGTTCTGGGCAATCCGGACAATAACCAATTTGCCTAGCTGGTGAATGGCATCCCTATCGGGACTACTTGTGACATCCCTAAGAGAACGAGGAAACATGGACCCCGCGGGAGTAGGCGCGGAGAACCACAGAGAACCAGATGGAAGCAAGAAACCATCTACCTTGGAACGCCGGAGTTCTCGTAAGGACATATCACTGACTTGAGCGACGAGTTTCGAGAGCAACGGGACGGTGTAGGCAAATCCCGTGAAAGTGTCCTTATCTTCACTGTGCCTGGCAGAGAACTTGAGGAAACCCGCCAAGTGATTGAACATATGATGTGTCAGTGGAGGGGGGAGTGTCCTCTGGGTGCAAAGGTAGGCTCTGAGAACCGGGAAAGCAGAAGTCTCTCCCGCTGATAAGGCGTCGAGAGCGGGTCTGGTGATCAGGGCGGGGTCGTGTCTCATCCAGTCCATAATGGCGACGCGAGCTGCATTGGCGACGCCAGAATCACTATCGTAGACGAGGGAGGCAAGGTCAGGCAGTATCGATACCAGAGGGGGCACGAAGATTGGTCGACATTTGACTCCATGAATCGATGACATGGGTTCTGCCGCAGGCGACGGAGGTCTTTCAAGCGCACCTGATTGAGAAGATCGAACTACCATCGTTGTAGGTAGGCCGGCTTCCACTTTATCCAGTTGCTGTCCAGAAATTAGTGAGAACGGTGTCATGATCCATTCGTGTTTCTGGTCCATGGCGCTTTCGTCTTGGGTCCATCCTATTTCGACCAGCCGTTTTCGGACTTCCAGTGGAAGAACCTGTCCGCTAGAAGAGTTCCCTTTTTCGAGATCTTCCTTGAAGACAAAAGAGCTAGAACCCATGTCCGTTGGCAGGAATGACATAGGGACCCGGGAAAGCTTGAACGGTCTCCGGTGGCTCTTGTCAATAATGAAATCTAGTGACAACATTTGAAAACGCCATCCGGACATTAGACTCAAGCGACGCCCTGCAAGCAGACGACGGGAGGCTTGAGGGCTATATAGAATAGAATAGCCGAATTATTACTCGCATGAGAGCAACGTCCCAAATACAGACCTTCTGATGTCTGCCCTGATTAAATCTTGTATGACTGTTGGGGCATTCTCTGCGCACTGCATAATCAAGAAGGTAGCCTGTGCGGCAATGATGAATTGAGGGTTGATGTGACAGGTACCAGCAGAATGTGAACCCACCAAAGTTTGAGCCTCGCATGGTGCTTGGGTTAGGCAGTCCTGCCAAAGAAATGCACAAAGGCTCTCGTGGTCCTCTTTCGATAAGAGACCAGAAACTGCCACGAGAAGACGGAGTGAATTGGTCTTCAAACCTCTGGAGAACTCCTTCAATTGTCGCTCTCGAGTAGAGAGACTCAAGACGGGAGGGGAGGTTCTAAGAGTGCCAGCTGCTAATGATGCGCCATCCACTGAGACCGAGGGGGATAACAGGTTAGCACTTTTGCGCTATGCAAAGTTAGCATGCAAAGCAAAGTAAGAAGGAGGCGAGACATTACCTTCTGGGGAACAAGCGACCATTGTTGAAGAGCATTATAAGTCTCGCTAAGTGTTTCAAGAAATGATGTTATGTCGTTTTGCATGACTTGTAAGTCTTCTTCAGAGGCGAGGGTCCAGGAAATGACACGAGACAGCCATTGAGCCCTACCGCAAGTATTAGCAATCAAGGATAGGCATGTCGTGGGATATGGCCATACGGCTTCAAAGAGCGTATCAAGAGCCGGATTTCGAGGAATAGGATAACCAACAAAATCCTCTGGGGTACTGGTATAAGGAGCATGCGTTCCTTGGAGAAGGGTTGGTCAACGAATCCGTCTAAATGAGATTTAGTACACGATACCTTCTTATCGATGAATCCTCCAAGGCGATGTTCCAATTCAAAGAAAAATCTTGCCTGAGCAAGAAAGATAGGGCTGGAAGGCTGATCATACTACTCAGCCTTAGAAATCTCGAATCACACGAAGCTCACCCCTCGGCCATCCTTATCTTGCCTTGTAGTTTGGATGAGAGCGATGAGTTCCACCAATATCACCAGTTGTCCAGGGCGGACCTGACCCCATAACGGTCCGGTACTCTCTTGTGAGTCCTTTACCGTGCCACTAGAATCGCTCATGAGTGCTACCAGCAACATTTCGGCGTCTCGTATCCAGAACGATGGAAGGTGTCGCGCCAACATCACTAATGTCCGTAAATGGCTCAAGATTGAAGGTGTTTTGGTCCCTGCAGCGCAGGCAAATAATGGCCTGTAGAAGAGCTTTGGGAGTTTCTGGCAGACTATCTCAAGAAGATCCGTGAGCGCCGAGAAAGGTAGCGGGGGAGGATCAAGGACAAGTTTCTAGGAAGCTATATTTCAAAACTCAGCGCCGCGGACATTGAAACAACACACCTCGTTCAACGCTGGAAGGAACTTCGCTGCAGCTGGTGAGTGGAGTTCTTGGGGTAGATGTTCCATTAAAGCCAATAGGCTGGTAACTACGGTCTCCCAGTTGTTTTCTCTGACCTGTAGACGCATTGGAGCTTCAAATGCGTGAAAATGACAGTACCCACTGCAATCTGAAGAGCAGCACCGAAAGCCGATTTCCACCGACTGTCGTCGCCATACCATTTTTCAACAAGAGAACAAATGACTTCTCCATACTCTTTTCTAGAGACGGACAGGATACTGAGAGCAAGCCTGGAAGACGTCACCTTGCAGTCGAATGAATCCCCGTGGGCGAGAGCATCCGCAGCCGGGATCGACCACTCAGTAAGAATCTTAAAGACTAAGCGACAATCCTCAGAGGACGGCCGCACACCGTCGGTCGAGAGCAGAAAAGTTGAAAGAGCATGTGTAGACTGGGAGACACTGAGTATTTCAATGCGCGTCAAGTTCGGCGAGTAATGTGAGGACCCAGTGACACTGAACCAGCTACCCTACGAAGAGGTCATTTCGCGCCTGCAGTAGATACAACGCATGCTTACCTTTGCTGCAATCACGCTGTCTAACATATGCCGGTGCTCGTCATGGGCGACATTTTCTATGCAGGCGGCCAAAGCCATCATGATCACGCAATCAAGGACGGCTTGAGCATCAGCCTCATTTTGAAGATGAACCCCATACTGCTGCATCAATAGGGAGGCATCAAGACCCTCGCATCCGGCCTTCTTTACACCGTTAATGAGCTCGTGAACGGAAGACGCCCCTTCCAAATCCCCTTCGGCGAGTAGCAACCCTTGTAAAGGGAACAAGGCTTGAAAAAGTGTCAGGAGAGTGACGAACGATCCAGTTTCCGACGAGTTGCTAGAGTAAGATAGGCAGATGGACAAAGCGCTTAGCACCCTCATTCGAGTATCCCTCTGATCCTGAATCATCCGCGCAACTTTGCAGCACCAAAGACAGCGGCTGAGGAAGGCCTACGGTCCATATACATACTCAGAGATGACACCAATTAACAGATATAAACGGGCTTACTTCCGTTGAAGCTGCTTTCCAGGTCCTCACTATGATGTCGAAGGCTTCCATTGCTCGCAGGCGCTCACTGTCAGCGGCTTCACTTCGAGGGACCATAAAAGACGTCAAAAGGGCGGCAAGAACTTCGCTCTCGTGTGGAAGAAACTTAACGAAGTGTAGTTGGTTGGAAGCAATTGAAGCATGATGAGAGATGATGGAGTAGAGAGGAGAAGGCGTCACGAGTGGCGAGTGGGAAGTTAGGGACGTCAGGGATGGCGGTCTCCGCATTGCCCTACCGTGACTGCGACTCTGCGTCACGTGGCTTGAAGCCGAGATGCTTGCCATCCCGAGGCTTGCGCTCGAACCCATGAGGCCCATGTTGAACGGCATTGTCATGGATGTTAGAGTCCCTTCTCGTTCCCTTCTTTGTGCCTTGGGCACAATAGGGCGCGCTGCTCTTAAGGCGGCACGAACGTCATCCGCGAACCTCTTGCTCTGGTACCCAGCCGATTCCTGCGCTTGTTCAACAACCTGCCTCAATCCGAGCTTAGGCAGTCGAAACTGTTTGGGCGTGGACGGGCGTTGGGGTACGTCGGAAAAGATGGGCGGGGAAGTAGGGGATTGAACATGCGCAGCCTGGGCAGGAGGACGTGGAGGAAGAAAGTGTCGACGGACGTCATCCCAGCGTCGCCTAGATTGTGAGGAAAGTTCATCGGCCGCTACTAGGTCAGAAGCAGAAGAGGGTTCATTCGACAGTGATGATGATTTCTTCACAGGACGTGATCGAGCTAAAGCGCTCCTCGGCGTTGAGAACGATGAGAGTGGGGACGATGCCCTTTGTCCATCCGATAGAGTGGGACTGGAAACAGGAGATTCTGTTAAGATTGCTCCTGACAGAGACACGCTTCTTGAGTCACTCGAAGGAGGATTGTCCCTGGTGGGCTGTGTTGAAGCCGACGACGTGCGAGAGCGAGGGTGAGGAGAAACATATTCATTGGTGGGCGCAGATGTTCCTTGGGTTGAATTCTGATTGAGCGAACTACCTGAGAATAAGGGTCGAGGAAGAGGTCGCACGCCCTGGGGCCTCTTTCGACCGTCGCGATGGTTGTCAGAGTCGGAGTCCATCGCTTTCATTCCGGGCCGAGCCGACGACACTTCTCATCCTTGGTGATCGACGAGCCGTGGTAACTTCTTGCCTTAATAATATCTCAATCATCACGGTTTTAATTGCGAATGGCGAACAAACAGTAGCGAATGAAGTGACCATGGACTAAGGGAAGGGAAAGTAGTAATAGCGTCAAAGGCGGCGTAACGGAGGGAAGAAGTGCTAGGTGCCTGAAGGTCCTACTCTTCATCATTTCCAACATGAATCCGACTATTGCAAACCCATTACCAGATATTTATAGAATTGAGCAACCGAAACATGGGCATGGAATTATAAAAAAGAGAGCGACGTATTTCTGACTTGAGAAACGAAAATTGGAAAGCGAGAACTTCGTGGGATGGAATGTGTGATGGTATCGCCGGAGATTGTCTGAATGGGAAAGAGGACGCAAGACCACGGAGGATTGCTACAGCAGCTTGTTATATCCAGTGGGTAGTACCACAAGTTTCCTATGCATAGAAGGTCGAACGCGCAGGCGGAACAGACCATGACGCAGTAGAGGTGGACCGCGACGGAAGGCTAGAAGTAGGAAGCGATCTATATCCCCGTGAAACCGGATCCAGAAACAAGAAATAATCGGAAGGCGTGGCCAAGCCGTTCGAGGTGGGCTTGGAAAAGTAGTCGGGGAAGTCCCCAGAGACGCGACAAGTAGGCGGAGCAGAGACAGACAAAGCAGTGTTAAGGACGAACGGAGATGCGCGAGGATTCAATGATGATCTGGTGAGGTGGCCTTGGCCTGGTTTCCAGTTGGACTCGTGATCACGGAAAGGCGGCAAAACTTCCACTATCAAAGGGATGTTTCCATAGGTCTGACCATGCAAAGCCAACTTGGCTTCTCTAGCACCAGTGAAGGACGAGTAAGTGACAAGGACAGAGACCGTGTCAGCGCGAGATTGGGCGGCCGGGGAAAGGCCCTGTTTTTGGATATCTTTGACCTCGCCAAAAGGGAAAAACAAAGGCTCCAAGTCAGAATCTTGAGCGAACAAAACCGCGGGAAGATTGTGAACGACAATGCTCGTAAGACCAGACGGAGCACCTGACAGTGAATTGGCTCTCTTCGGGAGGTCACATAAAGCACTGAAGGTCTGGAATGCTGGAGTAGCACCGCAATCTGAACCAGAAGGAGAAGAGTCAACTTGACTTTCTAGATTAACGGCCCTATCCCCCCCGTCGAGAAAACCTACATGATGATATACGATAGGTAAGCGGAAGGAGTACCTGGTTGATAGGACCCACCTTGGGAACGTTGTACTACGGCCCAGGACACGTCAACAAGGGAACCTCTGTAGAGAACATGATAAAGTGAGGTGCGTGAGTGAGCTATGGCTCCGCCGCCGCGATAACAGACCTGATGTTGGTTTGCGAGATATTATCCATCGCAGCTTTCGCCTCAGCGTGTGTTGACATCACGACAAAGCCCCGACGCCGAGTGGCATTGTCGACAGTTGCAAGGATGACGCAATGGGTCACGATGCCGAACTGAGAAAAGATAGACGATAGTTCGGACCTGTTCTGTTGTTAAAGAGTAGCCCTGATGATGAAGTATCCCACGCACGTGGATAGGTCAAACGACAGCCCTAGTACATAGAGGTTACGACGAGTGTCCGGAGATCTGGCTTGGAGGACCGCCCGATGCTTAGGATGTGACCCAGCGGTGACAATTCTAGGATCATCGTCAGATAATCCCGTCGTAGAGGAGCGCGTGCAATGCGGCACAAGATATCAGAAAGAGAGGTGTCACACTCCCCCAGGAGTCGAAGGCTGATGGCGTGAAGAGGCATAGAGCTCACATGGGGTGGCCAGAGACAATATATCCAGACATGCAGAGAGCTTTTCTGGGGTGGTCGATGTTGGTAATGAAGGCATGGACGAGAAAAAAGACGACGGACGCACGTAGCAGCATCAGGATTAGAGAATGTAATTTCCATAGAAGAACCATTTCCGAGAAATTCAACGTTCCTCATTGGGCCTATGCCAGTCACGGTGTGAGATCTGAGCGCAGAGAAGATAGACAAGCTCGGGTACCAATGAGGTTTCTGAAAAGCTCCACTACTTCCCGACCGCCTGTCGCATGAGCAAGCTCAAAAATCACGGCATCTCAATCATTTAGACGACAAAACAAACCGCCTCTGGGCACTTGATCCACCCACACAGTCGATGCTGCCCGGGCGTGTTTGAAGAAGGAAGTGTCGGAGCCAGGCATCATTTGCAGTGAAAGAATGACGAAAGTGAATGACTGGATACCAAGTCAAAAGAGCAGCGGAATAATCGGGAGAGTTGGGTGGGGGGAAGACGTGCGGGATATTATCCTAGTAGTGATGAGTTCAAGCCCAAGTTCAACCAACGACCTGTTTCCACTTTAAAGCGCTCGCGTCAGAAACCCGTGACCTGGGCGCGAGATCACGCATGCCATGCCATCATGTTGTCCTTCACACCACTTGGGCGGTCTGCCGCCGAATTAATCTCAATTAACAAAAGATTCCTTTCATCGTGCGTACCTCTGGATAGACTACTGGGAGACGGCTTACCAGCTGGCCACGTCCTTGAGCTTTCCGGTCCACCGGGCACCGCAAAAGAGACCCTGGCAATCAAATTTGCGTCCGGTGCTGTATCATCGAATAATCAGGTGCTTTTCGTTGGTAGGGCACCAACCCAATGGCCAATTTTCCCTTCTCACTGTGTACTAGACATGCAAAACATGGCCAGCCCTACCTCGCTACGTTCAGAGCTTCGTACGCCTAGGTACTGTTGGACCTGCCCTCGTTTCACCCTGGCATCTACTAGGCTCCAAGAATCTCCCTGACACCAGCTTGGACTTTGTACACTACTTGAACATCTTTACCCTGCCAGATCTCCTGGTATTTCTCCACAACCTTCCTATGTTCTTGGAAACGCACGCATCAGTGAACAAAGTCATAACCATCCGTTCGATTCTCATTGATGAAAGATTTCTCATTTCTCAGATTCGCCTCGTTATACTCAATTCGATCTGGTTCCCTTTCCAAACCTGTCCGGGTCTGACGCTGTCCAGGCGGGCAACATTACTTCTGCATGTGAAGCAAGTTTTGGCCAGGTTATGCTCCTCGCTTGACATCGCGGTAACGCCCCATCATTCCTGTTACTTGCTTATACGAATCTAGGAACAGTTTGTGGTTACCACCCAACTAGCCACCAAATTCCTCAACCCGGATGGCACGCCAGCAAACTACGATTCTGGCTCGAGAGCGATTCTTGTCCCTCAACTTGGCAAGTCCGTTCAGTCTTGTGTTATATACGCGGATGAGAGAATCTACTAACGCTCTCCGCAGGCAGCGACTATCTCCCACCACACCGGACATATCGCGTGCTAATTGTCCCTCAGACAAGGACTTCGGGGTTTGAATTTATCTTTTACTTCACTTGGCAAATCCAAAGAAGTGTATATTTTTCTAGGGTTCTGCGCCTGCTATTGTCCCCCAGTTGTGATAGTGAGGGCGTCACCCTCGAAGAACCCTATGAAATGGCAAGTCCGAACATCGCCCGAGACACTCTGTCTGACGCTCCTCTCAGAACGGGAATACGATGGGTCCTCGTAGCACCTAAATGCATTGCACATAGACTCCCCGTCAGCGGTCATACTAGACGCTCCAAATGTCAGCACACCTGTTCGTGTTTTGGTGATGGGCTTCCAGCGGACAAACAGTAGCTCCCGGGCGTAAAGCAAGCCGTCCCCGTTGACAGCAAATCCGGAGTTGCCGTTGTGTTTCGGCGAACAGAAGAAACGCACCTCCCCCCTCCCTCTTGCTGTATGTCCGTGTTTTAATATAAATGGAACGGATAGCAGCAGTGTACGATCCCGAGACCCTAGAGACGGAGGCAGGAGCCCGTTTTGCGATTCTTGACCGTTGCTACGTTTATCGAGAATATGGGCGATTATTCATCTATGCTATGAGGGAGTCTTTATAAATAAATGTGGATCGCTCCGAACCATCAGAGTGCACGCGGGCTCTACGCAACGTGTGCCGGCCTTGCGCCGATGTTAGCCGCGGCCGCAAAATGCCGTGATCATTGACTTGCCGCGGTTTCTAGCGTGACCCACAGTTCTGGGCCGTGCGTCATTAATCATGGTCACTACTGGCGATGGCCGCAATTCTCAGACTAATAGCAAAGACGAGCCCACATCTCCAGCATCTCCCTTGGCTCAGTTCCCGCCACTTCCCCCGGCGGAATCGCGCAGCCGCGCGCCGGAATTCTACGGCTTTGTCGCGTGGGCGGTGACTTGTCTCCTTTTCGTCCTGTACTTCCTTTGGGCGATCCTTCCCGACGAGTGGATCATATGGCTCGGGGTCACCTGGTATCCTAATCGGTGCGTTCAGCCACGAGGCGTTCCCCCCTTCCTTTGGGGGAGACGACCGTTGTACGCCTGATTTTGATCCTATTTTTCCGACGTTGACAGAGAATGGGCACTGCTTGTCCCAGCATGGACGATCGTAACCGTCCTACTCACCTATTTTACATATTTCTCGATGGCCCTCAGGGGCACGCCGGCCTTTTCTGACACCAGTACGTACACGGGTGGGTAGGAGTTTTGTCCCTTGTCTGCGAATGCTTGTCCTTTTTTACTGAGGTCTCCACGTCACAGATTCAAGAGGGCAATACCCAGATGCCAGTGGGCCAAACCCCTACCTCGCGTACGCGCGACCTGATGCCGTCCCAGAGGCGTATGATATTCCGATCGATTTGGTGAATCGTGTCCTTTATGGCCAGAGCAGCCCCACAATAGAGTAGGGTTGTATGTATACATAATTATGGACTACCCTGCATGGGACGCGTCACGTTCTCGAATTACATGCATCACACAAGGCGGGTTCGAAGTACGGCTATCTTTCTTTGTATGACCTGGCTATCAGTAATGTGGCTTGGGCAGCACGCTTTAACTTCGGTTCTATGTTTATGCACTCGTAGATTGTCGCTGTATAATTACGCACAGTTTACGTGCAAGAGAGACACCACAGCGTCCCATACCCCTATATACGACGCGCCGTTGGCCCGAGGACGAGCGATTAAAACCCGGATACAGGATGGGCCCGAGCGAAGGAATCAAGAAAAATTATACGATAGGCGTTTCGCGGCAACACGGATAACTGTACGGGAAGCTTAAGAAGCTGAGCTGATGCACGCGGCCGCAGTCGTTGGGGCCGGCCCAGGTAGGCATCTCCACTACGGAAGCGGTGCAGTGGGTCAGTCACAAGCCCAAAACTCGAGGGGAAAGACGTACATAGGCAGGATGATATGGTGCAATCGGTGCCTCGGCAAACGAGTCCCTTTCCTCGTATACCATCTCGGCACCCCACATATACGTAGATGGACGTACAAGTGGCACTTCAGAAATCAATAATGAACAAGTTTCAAGATCGTCAAGTTTCAGATTTCTCTCCTTGAGTGTCTGAGGTATCCAGCTTGGGGTGTCAGGGACTGCCGCAACATCATTTTCCTCTGCCGGAGTAGATATAAAGCTCATGTCAGGTGTGGGCATGATGCCGTGTGTACGCAGGTGACGTTTAGCATTCGATCGAACGGCAAATTTCTTGTTACAACTTTGCACGGGGCATGTGAACGCTGTCGTGGATAGACGTCGGCGTATCCCTCAGCCAGATGTTTGAAACCCGGACCTAATTTCATTAACTCACGTTTCGCACCTGAATGGACATTCATGTGGGTGGCAAGGCCGCTCGGCCGCGGGAACCACTTTTTACAAGTCAGGCATTGATGCATTTTGGGTTTCCTGGACGATGATCGGGCACGGCGTGTTGTTCGAGCAGGGCACTCCATGTCTCTCGGGGGAAGACTTGGACGCAACTTTGTCTCCTAAGGAGGGGGAGTAAGACAAAACGACGGATGAACAAAGGGGAGCGGAGGCACCTCTGTAGCTAGGAAGGAAGAAGATCGACGAGACGAGGTCATGGCCGGCGATGCGTCTTGGGGAGAAGGTATGGATATGGACGTCCATTGATCCTGGCGAGCGTCCCGGAACATGCTACGTTCATCGTCTGGCTCCGGTCCTGAGTCTGAGTCTGAGCCAGAGAGGCTCACAACCAGATCTCGAGGTAGTTCTCGAAGGCGTGGGGTATCAGTCGCTGATATAGGAGTAGCCACAGTGGGGGATTGGTCAAATGTTTCGCCGTCTGGAGAGAAACTTGGATTCCCATCTCTGTGTCCCGACAAAAAGTTACTGTAGTGCTGAGTGTCACCGCCCGGGAGAAACACTTCCGGGGCGAGCCCTGAAGCCTTGGGCCACGGCCGCCTGGTAATTATGCCGGGAGGCCGCTCAGCCCTCGTCGGAAGAGGCGGCCAAGGGTCCATCGGGATGTGATCGGGTGTTCCAGTACAACGCTCACCGTTATCTACAGTAGGGAGATAGTGGAGTAAACCAAGGTCGCTAGACAGCGGCTGACAGGAAGAGACGACGCGGGAGGGAGTGGTGCTCAAGAGGTTATCGTTGAAACCAAGGTGGAATGGATGCGAGGACGACGCCATGATCTGTCCAGTAAGGTCCAGGGAGGGCAGGTCGAAGGCAAAGGGCGGTTTGCGAGCGACATGAATAAAGGGCTGGGATGGATGGCAACGAGTTGAAGGGAGTTGCTGCGCCTGCAGGTGGGTTGTGGGGAGCACATACGGAGAGAGACAATCGGGAGAGTTCATGGAGGAGAGGAGGGACAGAAGAAAATACGGAGAGATTGGGGAGAGAGAGGAGGACATGTGGGGTTGAAGTAAGTACGAGGAAGAGTGGTCAGGTGGACAAGTGGGACGAGAATATCCAGAAACGCACGAAGAAGAGGAAGCGGAAGCTCGTTGAGCACGCGACGGGTGGCCAAACTACCGTCGAGAAATGGCCTGCAAGACGAAAGCGGAAAGAGGCTTGCCAGATCGAGCGAGTCCAAGCTGGATCAGGTTAAAGTCACGCACGCCATATGATGCTCCATCCGATGCGAATCGCTGTCAGAACCGGAAATCTCCTTTCATCTCTATATTCTTGCCTTTTTCTTTCTTTCCTCATCTCCCGCCGTCTCCTCGGCTCACCTTCAAACGGTATGGAACTCCATCTTACCACGTCAGACCTTTTCGCTCTCCAGTTGGTCCTCGGCGAGGGGCTTCGTCATCTAACTAAAATTACGAATAAACTATATAATACACCACTACCTGTCGATCAATGAGCTGCTCATCCGTAGAACCAACGACCGCCACACGCACTTCAATCTAGGGCAGTAAACCCCATCTCAGACCAAGCATCGCTCCACTACTTGACCACACCCATCCCAGACTCGGTCATACCGGTGCTTCTACGGCGTCGTATGATCTCGACGTTATGCGCGGATTCGGAAAGATTGAGACTTCTCCTCGCCGAGCCACGCTGACGGGTAGCCGCCCGATTTGTTGGTGCCTTCTTGTCACCGTCAGCCTTTGCTTTCGGCCAGAACCTTAACGCCTCATGAAGGCCGTCGGAGGTAACCGTCGTTTCTCGGCGTCGTAAAGGCGTGTATTTCTGCAAATAGGTAAAGTGAGTCTCAATTGTCAAAAAGAAAAAGGAAAAAAAAATAGGTTGACAGGAGCGTGCGTGGCAATCAAACATACCCGATGACGACTGTGATCCTTTGTGGCGTTAGCTCCCTCGCGAGCCCATTTCGACCGCCACCCTTGCGCAACAGCGTCTTGTTTCGCCTGCCGTATTTCGATGAATTCAATGTCGTCCTCAAGCTCGAGGTCGTCATCACATGTCGCCACACCAGCACCCGTCGTTTCCTGGCTGACAGGCGTATCGAGACCCGAGGAAGACTGCGTAGAGCCTCCGAAGGAGCACGGTGGCACCGTGAAATCGGCAATCTCCATTGTATCCGCGTCACCAAACAGGTCAGGCCCGCAGAGTATCCCCGCGTCTTTACCACCCGCTGAGTTTACCGGTTCAGATTTTCGGGGTGCGTGAGGAACAAGGGTGCATCCAAACGGTTTTCCCTCCCTGCTCGAAAGCGACATACTTCTTAGGGGTAATGCTGGCTTCCGAGTCTCTGGACTCGACAGAGTGTCGACGGCGAATTCTCGTGTGGAGCTGTCACGGCATAAAATCCGAGATGCTTCTGGGGGTCGCAGCGGAGAAGATACGTCAGGCGTGCTAAGCCGTTTAAGTGAGGGGGTTGGTGACAAATATCCGTCCTCCTGGGCGACTTGGTCAGGTTCTTCATCACTTGCATCAGCATCTTCCACTTCCTCGGCGTCACTGGAATCCGCAACCAAGACGACCTCCTGCGTGTTCAGTACTCCATCCCCTTTTGGTGTAGGTCTAGGGCGTGATGGCCCAGCTGATGCATTGTCCCCGAAGAAGCGGCTCTGGACAGGGCTCGCAGTGTTTTCTCTGTCCTCGGTTTTGAACAGCTTCTTGCGTTTGGTAGCTAAGTCGTCATGCATGAGCCCCATAAGTCGGCGCTTTCCACTGGCTCGGCCAGCGACAATTTGGGGAATGGCGGACTTTTGGGCCCTTGGCGACGTGTCTTTCGCTTTCGGAGCTGCGGGTAGTCAATCGACATGGAGTACACTGGATTGTGCCGGGCCCACACACCGAAAAAACTCAAGATGCTCGCGCCGTTAAGCTTCTCCGCTTTCTTCCCTTTTGATTCCGAAGAATTTAGATCATGTGATGTAAGAGGTAATGGCTTGGTAGTGCGTGGGATGAAGGACGGGTTGATATCCTCTATCGACAAGTGAGTATTCGGGTTTGCTTCGCCTGTAGCAATGCGCTTTGCCACAACGGGGGGTATATCTCTACGTTCAAAATCACGGTAAGATGACAGGTGAGATCGGTTTGCAAGAACTCACTCTCCAATAAATGCCTCGTCGGCCTGGCTCAGGGCCTCACCAGGCGGAAGTCGGGTAAGGTTCACCAACATCTCCTCCAGTGGGTCATACACTCTCTGGTAGAGAAAGACTTTCTCTGTCACCATGAAGGCCTCTAGATATCCCTGTGGCACGTTTTTCTTCCCCTCTAATCGCAGCGCCCGGATGACGTTTTCCGGTGTCCGGTGTTTGCGTAGGAACGTCCATGCAGTCTTCAGTCCGACGCCAGAAATACTTGGTAGGTAATCACATCCGCTGAGAATGGCCATCGCGCGGAATTGCGCGTCTGTCCAACCGCGCAGAGAGCACTCTGTCACCTTGCCAAAGTCGTCCCGTGAGATAGCGGTTACTGTCCCCTCGACGTCATTGAGCTTGAAGTATACGTTCTTACAACCAAACACGAGGAGGTCAGAGTCTTCCGTGATGATTCCGTCGACGATTCCAATGCGCTCGAGATAGGCAAGCTGTGCGTCGGCCTCGTAAGGAGCAACGACGTAGGGTATACCCTCAGCTCGCAATGCCTTTAAAGGTCGTCAAGCCACCTTCAGCGGGCGAGCTGACTGCGACACACCTTGATAAGCTGAAATGCCATCTCCGGTGTGACATCGACGCATTTACTGTAGTATTCCCTCGCCTGTGAATGCTTCCCTCTGGCTGCCAACTCATTCGCGCATGCCAAATTCTCCGTCCGTCTACGACGTCGTTCCACCTCCGTTCCACGCTTGGCCGGGAGGGGTCCCCCGTCAAACACTATGTAGGGACGTATGCCATAGTGTCGCAAAAGCCGGACTCTCTGCATAACATAGCCGACATACCTTTTTTCCCGGAATGATCAGCTTTTGTTAATAAAGGAGGAAAAAATGTCTTACTTGTTCGTTTTTCTTCCTGTGGCTAGTTCAGTTGAGCATGTGTAAGTCCCACGATGGAGCCAGCAATAGCTATCGACAGCTAATGTCTGGCCAGAAAGCTCTGATAGATGTCGTTGTTTCTGAATGGACTTGAGAAAGGGAAGAAGACCCTGGATACCCATCAAAAGCTTGAGATTTGTCTAGTATCGAGAGGAGCCGAGGAAGCATTGACCGTCCCCAGAGGAGGATTGCAATAACACAGTGAATGAAAGCGAAAAGCGCGGGTGGTCAATGGAAAAGCAGACGCGGCGATCGAATCACATCACGTGATCGCGTCGTCGTTTTGAGTGGCATTTTCCATTTTCCATCTTCCACTTCCACCACTTTGCCGATGCGATGGATATGAACAGACTTCGGGAAAGTTCTTGCGGAATTTCATCACACAGCCTTTCAAGGGAGTGGATGAGGTAAGACAAGCGAGAACGTACCCGAAATCTACTATTGCAGTGGCACGCACACCACGCGAACGCCCTGTGGGAATATGATGGCGGCAGCAAGACCACCGGCGTACAGTTGGTCGTGGAGGTTGGAAACTCAACGTCATCATTTATTTGATCGTATACAGCCCCCGAAAATGCTCCTCCATGTTTGACTTCTCTCTTTACATGCTTCGGCGACGTCAGTCACCCAGGCGGCAGCGGCAGTGGCCCACCAATCCAGGCTTGGTGCCTCTTGGTCAGTTCCGCCACAATATCCTCTTCTATCTCCTTCGGATGGCCACGCGAGTCGACCGCATCCGCAGGAATACGCAACCAGTCGATCCTGACGTCACTCGCGGCGGAGCCGTGATGGTCGGGCGAAACGAATACTACCTCATATTTACGTCGATGGAGGTCATTTCCGATAACGAGGTGATGACCATAACGCTCTAGCGCGGCACGTGCCTTCGGGATAAGCAACGTAGAATCAGTCTCAAGCTAATAATAAGGTGGATCTTAGCAACAACGATACGCGGATGTGTTGATAGACCGAACCTTGAATGACACTATGAATCCATCGGGGGTCCATTCGTCTACCAGTGGCTTTAAAATCTTGGGTACTTGATCCATCTCAATTAACAGGCTTCCTTTCCCAGATTGGATCTTGTGTTCCGACTAAAGCCAGACTCAATAAATGGTCGACGCCGAGGGAAATAGTGACGTACCATCTTCTCCCTGGGCAAGAAGAAGTCACTTACCGCAGCGGCGAGGTAATATAAAGCGTTTCGACCGAGAATTGACAGCTCCTGACTGACTGCACGCAACAGCCAGAGATAGTCGTTGATGGTGATGAATGTGAGCGTATGGAGCAAGCCAGCTTGCTGAACCGATTTGTACGCCGTCAACACTTCGAGTAGATCGTCGTATTCCGAGGGCGTCGCGATGATCTTTGGGGGATCGGGGGACGTGTCGGGGCTGGTTTCGATCTCGAGGAAGTCGAGGAACGGATTCGTGGAATGAGAGTAGTGACGGCTGAAAGGCTGAAGGCTAAACTGTCTGTGCATGAAGATGACGGCGTAGCCGGCCTTGAGGAAGTATTCGGCGGATGTCGCACCGCGAGTACCTGGCCGGACGGACAATCGTTCAGGGATACCTGGAAGCCATCGACGCTCGGGGCGAGTAACTCACCGGCGCTAAAGTTATCCAGAAAGCGCACCCTGGACGTGGCATCGGGGTTTGAGGAGAGGGGAGGGGAGGGGAGGGGAGTTGAGCTCTAGGCACCGAGTCGGGATGCGCAAAATACTGCTCACACATTGAGCTCCAAGGGTACAGTTGTTCCGCCGCTCTTAAGAGGGTAATAAATCTGAGTTGGCAGTCGTCGGACGAGGGCGGATGCTTACTGTGACGAGCACAACCTTGTTTCCCAAATCCCGTTGTCGGTATACGAAGGATCTGACGCTAGCGATGTCCTGCTCTAAGGTCGGCGGAGGAGGCTGCGTCTTAAAGTACGATTCAGCAGAAAACAAAGTCCGTTCGGAATCTAACGGGGTCATGATGGAGCAACGCCAGGACTGAGTGAGGTACAGCACTGGTAATGTTGTTCGGAATGCTGGCGCTTAGTCCGAGTCATCATATACACGCATGTTCATTTTATCTCAACTTCCCTCCACTAACTCTCTCAACAAGATTGGTATTCAGCACCGACCCTCCGGGCAAACGAGTTCGATGACAAGAGTACTAGTGCGCGGAAAAGGCTTGGTTGCAAAGCTGCTACTCGTTCTGGAAACCTGAAACATATCCAGGATACCATTTTTGGGTGGGTTGGTTAGGGTGACGCGGTGGCAGCAGTCACGAAGTAATGAGCTTGTTACCCTGCTCTCACATATTCGACGTTAAGTTTGAAACAGATGACACAGCTGGAAGCCATGGTCCGTTCTGAATCCCATAGGTTACAACACGCACTCCAAAGGGTAGCCGGTAACGGATATACAGAAAGAAAGACCCGATGTCATACTCCGTCCACATCCCAAGCAGATCCGCAAGCGCCTGAGTCGGCACTTCATGCATGCTTCATGCATCATGGGGCGTAGCCTCATGCGTACCCAAGTACACATTCGCTCCCGGCATCTCTTTGAGATGGGCGAGATCAACTGTTATGATCTCCCGGCAGATCAAGTCCAAGTCCAAATCATTCTACATGTTCATCAACACCACAGATGGACAGGAAACGCACTAGCTCGCTTACCTCGTCATAACCTAGGCAAGAGTTGTTCGTTAGCGCGTCTCCCACCGCAAAACCTTCATGGAATTCATACCGAAAGGTTGTGTAATCTCATCCCCCGCGGCGAGGAAGCCGAGGTAGATAAATGCGGCCATGGCGACGCCGGGAATCGTGTACCAAGAAAATTGTGTGACGAGCTGAAACGGTAGGAAGAAGAGATATAACCAGACGGTGCTGGGCAGATACTTCAGTTTCTTGGGCGGTTATTTAGATACACATTATGACTGCTCACTGTCTTAAAGAAGGATTCGGATGAGCGTGAATGGTAACGACAAGTTCGAATGGATATATACCTGATATGCACGGCGTAGACGCTAGGTGGCGTCAGACTTAGAGCTCCATGTAAACGGGACGAGAACCACGTACAAAGGAAGCGGCGTTGTCAGCACTCTCTCCGCCGCTGAAATATATGAGCCATGTCAGTGGGGGGTAAATGAAAGGAGCGGATACGCACCAGATAGAGAATCCTCCAACGACGAAATAGTAAAAATGATCGTACCAAGGCTCGACCCAGGGACAGTCCCGCGCTCCTCAAGGACAGAAAACCAATCGCTCAGTAGGCGCAGAATCTCTGCAGGGATGTTCTCATCGCCTCTCGCGATACGTTTGCGAGCTCTCGGGCCAACTTCCGGGACTCCGGTGGCCGAGCGTCTCTGAATGCCTCCCCGACTGTCTATTTCGATGCCCTTTCCGTGTCAATGCGAATCAGCGCGCGATCTCCGCAAGACAGCGAGAACACTACGAACAGATTGTGTGTCCGAGACCTCACTTGATCTATAAAAGCTGAAAATTCCGCGCACGTGCTCGGCAAACGGTATGAGGTCTGCAGAGACACCGCCAAAAAGCGAGGGTGAGTGATCGCGACGAGCAGGAAGAAGCGGAGCCGAAGCGGGGTGAGATGAGCTGGAGGCCGAGCGGGAGATAGGAATGGAGCCATAGGCAGTTATTGGAAGGATGAGTGGGTCATGCTCAGATTTGCCGCGGATTCGCCAAGGTTGATCGAGAGTAGTAGGAGATTCAGAATGTTTATGCTGGTCCGTGGTCAGGAAGGAACGCAGCAGATGATGGTATATAAATCACCTCGTGAAGCGGCTTGACTAGATGATGCAAGTCCTCGTAGAGGATGCCCAGTTCACCTGTCAGCAACATCGCGAGTAAGCAAGGACATGGACCAGTCGGCTTCATGATTCGCACCGCGAAGATGATGTTTTAGAGCGACAGCAAACCTGGGCGGCGAGCGCGAGTGCTGTAATCAGCGGTGATCGTCCAAACTAAAGGTTACAATGTATTACCCTTCAAGCAAATCCAGTGCCGTCCGCTTCTCCGCCATAACGATCTCCATCTCTTCCTTGCTGCGCGGAGGTACAACTGGCTTGGTGAGCTCTTCCGCGGTCTTGGGAGTCAGTCGGAGCGGGACATGGAACCAGATAAGTCGCGTTAAGGTACGGGTATGCCTGACCACATCCGACCACGCCATCCTGCCCGTCATGTACTGGTCATACCCGCAAGATGCACGATACGAGATTACAAAACCGATGATGACACCTACGAGGAGGGACTTGGTTCGGTTTCAGGCACGGAGGTGAAAATGGCTCGACACACCCAACACAGTCAACATTACGTTAGAGACTCCAAGGTCAAACTTCGTGCGCATGGAGACGACCGTGACACCTGGTACGTGCCATGCTCGGCCATCAGTTATCATCATCCGGGGAAAGCCGCGACTATCCGTACCAGTCGCAAAAAGTGTGTGCAGCAACACAGCCGGCCATATCCTCCAAATCTATTGCCCGGATAGTGTCGGGAAAGGGAAAGTGGGAACACCGATAACTGCTACACACCACGGTACCGCTGCCAAACGTCCATGCGAAGAGGGTGGAGATGGAGCCGAATGAGACGATAATTGTTCCAGGCGAGTGATTTGCTGGTTGAAGAGCGTGTCCAGATGAGGAGCGGCGCAGTAGCCTGGGACCAGTCATGGTTTGGATCAAGGAGCACTGAGCGCTAAGCGCCGAGTGACTCGAAGGGCGTCAGCGTCACCCAGAAAAGGTGGTTTATTTGAACGAACGTCGACTATCTAGGTAACATCAACCGCCTGTCCTAATAAGCGGATCCCTTCCGACAGAGCAGCCCATCCTCTTATTGATTTGCCTTCGTCGTCTTTAAGACCCGAAAGGCTTTCTTTCAACTTGCTACGCTCCTCCGGCGTCCCGTCGACCACAGTACGTTCCAACAGCGCAGTGATCACAAAGGTACCTCCACCACGGGCCAGGGCGGCGATGTCCACTTGTTTGACGTGACGTAAGAACATAGTGGCAAAATTAGATGGATTGAAATTCGGGCGTGTTACAACTGCGTTTGTAGCTTGTGAATAGTGACCTCCTTGAAGAAGGACCTTGTATAACCGCGATGTGTGAGGTAAATCAATGGGATGAGCGTGATCTTGGGACGGATAAGAGGCCTCGAGCGGAATCAACAGTGCCTCCATTGCGGCCTCTTTGTCTGGGCAACAAACTGAATCACCAAGTTGATAGAGGTCAAAGGCTGAGACTTACTGCTATGGGCTTCAAGCATGATCTCCGTTATTACTAGGGAACCCCCAGTTTCGCGGCTGACTTCAGCCCCATCACGCACGACCCAAGAGAGGAGTTCTGGACTTGCTGCAGAGCAAATCTCAGCAGCGCGGACATCAGACGACTTCTTGCTTGTATGTGTGCGTAGACTATCCGTCTCAGAGATCCTGACAATCATTGATGGCGTGTAGTAACGGCGGTCTCGTGGCACTAGAGGGTACAAAACAGTTCGCCGCCCAGCGGCATTCGCCTGTAGCGTTTTCACATTCTGAGTAATGGATGGAAGGATAGATTTTGCAATCAACTTCGTGTCGCTGGAAAAAATTAGCACCAGATGATATGACGACATTTTGACATGACATACTCAATGACGTCGAAAGCAGTGAAGAGTACATACTGGGCATCTTCATCTTTGGCCATTGTCTCGATGTGGGGTTTTAGGACTTTTACAATGTGCTTACGATCCTTTGTGGAGACCATCAACCCAAGCTAGAACGGAGGAAACAACGCCACTAACCTTTGCGGTGCCTCGTGCCAAGAACTCACGCACGACCCTGCTTCCATCCCTAGTATGTACCATCTCGGCAATCAAGTCCTTGCAGCTACGTGCTAGTGAATGGTGGAAGGAAGATGTAAAGGGTGGGGTAAATTACCTCTCAAAAATCTCATAGTACATCTTCTCCCGCTCTCCATCGTCAGAGATTTGTGCTATTTCAGACAAGTATTCCCAAAGCGCCTTATGGACGATTGCGTGACGGAGGGGGCCCTTGTCTGAGTTATTGAACCTGCGATCTCGGTTAATAGGCAGAACAACGGAGGGGGTTGAAGACCGACATTAATTCGAGGTTTTCCTTGAGGGAAGCAAGGAGGCGCCTCCTTTGCTCCTCAGTCGCTCCTTGTAATATCGCAGGAAGGGAGCCACGTCCATCCTTAGTGGCGTCTTCACCCTTGGCGGGTAGTGGGAGCAGGGCGGCCTCGCGCCCGTACAAGTTGCGGAGTAATATTGCTCGCTCGGTAGCATTTGCATATAGGTCGTAGATATCAGCAATGACCTGTGATGCCTCCCTATGCAAAAGCAAGCGGACGACGTGCGAGCGGAATTCCGTGATAATCGAGAAGCGATGGGAGGGACATGATTTCACAAGCTTCGTTACAAGAAACTAGGGCACATTTAGCTTGCACGCAGACGGTATCAACATCCTCACTTTTGAGTATTTGTTCTCCACAAGCTCCTTGAAACGCCCCCGAAGTTCTGTGGCAACTTCGTTCCTCTGCGACTCGTTCCCCCGCTTTACAATTGTCTGCACAATCCGACTCGCGTCGTGCTTGAAAACAATATCTTGTGTCCTCCCGCGGACAATTCCCATCAGAGAAGCGACATGTGAAGCACGCTCTTCCTTGGATATCGTCTTTTGTCGAGCAAGAGACCAAGCACGTTTTGCTTCGGCCAAAAGAGTGGAATGCGGTTTTGTAGCGCGGCGTTGATGGGTAAGTAGCCGCTGAGCCGCGTGAACATTTTTCGTCACTGGTAACCAGAAGGTAAGGTAAGTAAGTGAACTGATCCCATAAGAAAAAATATCACCAGAAGGCCCAAGAGAGTGTCCTTGGTCGGGCGCTGGTGATTTCTCGTCATCATCTTCCTCAGATGTAGAGTCGTCGGAATCGCTGGGATCGCGCGTATGGTTTACAGGTCGAGTCTTTCCATGAGGAGCAATAGACCGGATTTCCTTCCCAGTTGAACGGGAGAGACGCGGCTTTTTAGAAAGGGATGCGTCTGGACGAAGAGACGCTGGACGTTTTGGGGCAGGCATATATTTGTGAGGTGCAGTGAAACGTGAAACGTGAAACCGGATGGATGGTGTATATACGTCACGTGCTAAGTACTACTAGTATTCACGACTACAGTACAGTACAATTAAGGAGGACGAACATCCTCTAAATGTGATATCGTTCTTGCCAGTCCCAGATTCAACTCTAGCGTTATGTCCTCACCGGGGGCTCTCACAGACCAGCTTTCAAACCACACCACTCCTAACGGGCTTGCATCCCGTCCGGCCCTATATCCCATTGGCGCACGTCCCATAGCCTCCGGCGTCGCACCTTCGGACACCATGGAGGCACTTTCATTCTCTGAAGATGGAATAAAGAAGAGCTTGATCATAGATATGAAGGGCCTTGTGGGAGATGCGGTCGGTAACGTATGTTATACGTTATATGCGTCTTCTTCCTTCGTTCTCACCCAAAAGTAGATGAGCATCAGCCCCTCATACCGCGATTTAGTCCTTGCGGCGTGCGCTCATTACTTGCTTCATCCTTTCCTCACTCTCTGACTTTTTATGTCAAGGCGTAATGGCCTTTTCATTATCGATCTCAAGGCACCATCCGATGTTCCCCGCTTCCTGCCCCAGGGAGGTACATGGGACGTTGCCGATGTACAATGGAACCCACACCCCGCACGTGCAGAGTACATAATCTCGACATCAAGCGAGAAGCTGTAAGTGTGTTAGCTTTTATTCACGACCAATGTAGTTTGAATTTGTCTTGCGAATGCAGGCTTATTTGGAATCTTTGCCTTACGCGCAAGTCAGCAATACAGCACGCTCTTCACTCGCATTATCGCGCAATAACGGATATAAACTGGCACACCCAGGATCCGGATGTTGTCGTCAGCACTGGCATTGACTCCTGGTTATGGGCCTGGGACTTGAGGACGCCACAAAAACCTATCATGGGTCAGTCCATGTCTGATGCCAATTCTTATCTCCTGTCTAACTGCCTAATTGTCAAGGCCTTTGCGCTTTTAATGGTATGTACTCACAATCCGCTCGTTGGTATCTCCCCGTCTCATTCATGCAACTAGCTGGCGGTACGCAGGTCAAGTGGAACCGCCAGGACGGCAACGTTCTTGCCTCATCCCACATGAATGAAGTGCTTATTTGGGATCGTCGGGTAAGCTGATTTTCTTTTCATATGTGTATGTTGCTGTATGTTCCATAGAAAGGGTCTATTCCCGTGAAGAGTATCAAGGCACATTCGGCGAAAATCTATGGTATTGATTGGGACCACAAAAGCTCTCGAGAACTGGTGACGTGCTCCCTTGACAAGACCATCAAGCTGTGGGATGTCGATTCGTCCCCCGTGGGACTCGGAGGGTTTCGTCACTCCGAAGGCAACGCTGTCATGCTTCCCCAAGGCTCAATATATGAACCGTTCTGTACTATTCACACGTCTTATCCTGTCTGGCGGGCACGCGATCTTCCATTTGGTAATGGTTTACTCAGCCTACCCCAGCGTGGCGCCGATGCCCTGGAGATGTGGGCACATAGTGCAGAATTGCCTCACGCCTCCGTTCCAGTCGAGATGTTTGAGGGGCACGCTGATGTCGTCAAAGAGTTTGTATGGAGAAGAGGTGGTCGCGGTGAGCATCGTGGCTGCGATTTGCAAACATTCCCTCAAAGCGTTGCAGATTGGGGCGACTTCCAGCTCATTACCTGGTCGAAAGACAAGACGCTACGGTTTTGGCCGATTGATCAGGATGTCTTGCAGGTCCATCCCTTCCTATTTCCAGAAACGTGGTTGTATAACTCATGTATCTCTCCTTAAGAGTGCGGGTCAACCCGCGGATGGAGATCCTCCACCTCGGGCACAAGGTTACGGTGACAACTCGTTCTCATTTCGCACACCACCAGAAGCAAGCCACGCAAGACCAGCGCTTTCAGCGCCCGTTGGGCAGCGTGGAATTCTAGCTGAGGTCCGTGCACCGTACGTCGGCAGCCGCCTCCCGAACCCTGTCCTCCTCCCCTTGCGTGGCGCACGGGATACGGCTCAAGTTCAACAAATACCCGAATCAGAGCCAGTGCAGACGCCAACTGTAACTGGGATCTCGGTTCCACCGCGGCAAGGGGGCACGATGTCACGCGTGAACCGCTCGGTTGCACGCATGGACGCCCTTACATGGCTTTCTAGCTTCAGGAGTGGCGAGCGGGCTCGTGAAGGGTCGTCAGGAACCGGTAGCGGGGCCGAGAGTGGGAACGCTAGCCGCATAGGCAGTCGTAGCAGGCCATCATCTCGGGACGCAAACTCTGCTCATATTTCTGCGGTATTGCGCAGGAGAAGCGATAGTCGAGGCCATTGGGATGATGAAAGTGAGGGCCGGAGTTTGCAAGACGAGTAAGTGGCCAGAAAAGATAGTCAAACTCGTGCTTACCGTCAATAGAATTACGACTGTTGTAACCAGATTACAGCAAGAATCGTCAAGGATCAAGCTAGAAAAGGTATTCCCAATGAACTCCAGTAGGGGCCGCTACTAAGCGAATTCTAGCATGATCTAGTGAAGAAACGTACCTGTACCCTCGGACTCAACGGACCATGGGGAGAATCATCTTCGGTTTTTGTTCGGGTTTCATTTATGTTCCCCAAAAGTTATCCACATGAGTTACACCCTGGCGGGACTCCAACTGTGGATCTAGAGCGATCTCCACTCATTTCGATTCGCAACCGCGCATTTATGCTTAGGCGCCTACGCATGCTGAGGGAGACCCGCCGTCCGTGCTTAGAGGCGTGCCTCCGCTTTCTTCTTTACGGTAATGAAGATGAAAAACAACGGCGAACTGCACACATTGCCTACGACAGCTCTTCGGACGAGGAGACGTCTCTTCTGCGTTCAAAACGCGAACCAATCGTCACGCCTTTGCACAGCGACAAGAACTTAGCTGAACCGGTGACATCACAGGGCGTCTTCGGCCCAAACGGTGAGTCTCATCAGGTCACCATAGAAAGTTGGTCTAAATGCCCAAATACCAGGCCAGCTCGTTTGCTTCAGCCGCGCACCACCACGCATAGTCCGTAATCCTCTTCATGAGTTGACTTCCTCCCCTTCGGCACCTCGCCCGACAGAGTCTATCCCGAGATTGTTCCAATCCCCTGCTCTCATCTCTGATGCGGTGCGGCGGCTCACGCTTGCTTCGCGTGATTCTCGCGTGTCTAGTGGAGACGCACAACGTGGGGGTGGTGACTTTATTTTACATATCATGACAAACCTTTTGCTATTTTCACGCCTTAAACAGAGGCGCCTATCGGAACAGTCGCGCCCCCTTGATGACATTCCTGCCAATTATTCACTTCTCCCCACGCACGCGATGACAGTCTTTGTGCGGGATGGGGCCTCTATCACCGATTTAGGGCAGGAATTGGCAGGGGAATATGTTCTTGACCCTTCCACACCATCAGAGGCGTGCAAGAAAAACGCCGAAATAGCTCGGAAACACAATCGACAAGATCATGAGGACTTCTTCGTATGTCTTGGGCTGCTCCTCTCTTTGTACGGCGACTCTTCTCCAAGGGCATGGGGAACAAACCCTCTTGCGTTTAGTTTTATCAAACAAATGTGAGTGAGAAAATGTCCTTGACGGGTACAGATTCTAACTTTTTTCTTGAGTCAAGGTACGAGAAATTCGCACAAGAGAAGAACATACAGATGTTGGCCATGGTAGCCATACTACTTTTGAAAGCATACAAACCTGTTGTACCACCTCGTCAGTCTTCTGCTTCTTGCTTATTGGTTACTCACCTTAACCTCTTATATATAAGGCGAAAGTTCTCCCGTTCACCCCGTGGCTCATCATACTTCACCTGTCCGGCAACCGCAGAATGATGTGTATCCTACAATTCGTTCGTGGAAAGATGATCGCGGCCAATCACCCACTTGGGTGCACCCTGCATCTTCCCCAGTCGCCAACTTTCCCTCGATATCTCTCTCGTCCATGTCTTCCCGCGGGTCGTGGTCCAGTCTTTTCAACACGAGCAACGTTCGCCAGCTGATTGGAAGCAGTTTGGACCCGGCAAGGGAGGGTGGGCACACCGACCCCACAGCCCAAGAGGGTGACCCGGCTGGCATCCCCGTTCCCGGGAACCGTAGCCGAAAATTCAGTGATATCGACTCTCCTCGACGGGGACCTTCTAAACCCGACTCGCCTCAGCGTCTCTCTCCCGCTCCACGGGTCGATATTGGCGTTGCCCGCAGTCTCGGATCAATCCCTCCGATCGCAGGGCAACTGCGGCGCCCGACCTTCTCACAGGTCGCCAAAGCGAGACACGCCACCGCGCAAAAGTCAGTCGTAGTCGTGGACTTGCCACAGCATGGACCGTAAGTTGTCGTCCGTGTCTCCCCGCTCAAAACGAGTTTATCCCTCATTTCTCCGACGGTCTGTTTAGTGAGAGTGAACTAGAGTCGCGTTCGTTTGTGTCGTCGGAACAGCTGGTACTGCATGTCCTCGCATATGCCGAGGTCCTCTTCCGCTGGAAGTTGCTGCACAAGCGGATCGAGCTGCTCAAAGCGGTTGACCCATTCTTGAGGTCGCTGCCTGATTGGTCTCTCGATTTCGATCACAGTCAACTTGGTACACCATATGCATTCGTTTTTCTCTGTTTCCCGTTTCCTGACCCGGTGGATCGTCAAACAGGCGTGTCTATCTTGTGCACCCAGTGCGGTGAACCAACGGCTTCTCGGACCCAATCATCATGTTCTGCCTGTGGGACGCGTCTCGGCATGCCCCGATGTTCTGTATGCCGCCTTCCCGTCAAAGGCACGTCGCTTGCCTCTTCCGTCCCGCGTCATTTTGCTCTTACGCAACAGCCTCTTCCAGGCCTCTCCTTCCATTGCTTGGGATGTCATCACGTTAGCCATCTATCTTGTTGGAGGTCGCACCAGAGCGCCACTTGCACAACTGGTTGTTCATGCCATTGCCGTGCTATGGTTTAGGTTTAGTTGAGCGGTCTAATTTTATTGGTCAGCGGGGGGCGGGACCGTGTGTTTGGGACGCAAGCTCTCCGGCGATGAGATTTGATAGCATTTGCGATCATTATACCAGTAGAAAGGATCACTTGGAAACCAGCAAAGTCCAGACAGGTGAAAGTCATAAAGGCGTGGGTAAACGGGCTATACTAACGGCCTCAGTTTGGTTCAGCACCCTCATTCGGTCAGTCCGAAGATATCACTTTCTTGACCAATCACTTAAACCCACCAATAGCATAGCATATAATCTATATGAAAGAAGTATCAAGATAGAGGAAAATGCGGTTTGTCACGCCCGCCGACTGATGATGGTGCCAGTGCACTGCCAGTACTTGTAAGCTTGCCATGTGCGTTTGGGCGGTCTCCCAGGCGCTTCTGACATCGCTATCATAGTAACCACAGAACAACGGCCATCATGCAATGGAAGCAAACATAACATTGCGACCCAAGCTGCATTTTGCGACAGTATTTTGTCTGGTGGGTTTGGTTGGGTGTATTGGACTACGTTGCTCGAGGTGTTCATCACTATTCGGACTGTTTGCACCTGGTTACCGGACAGCTGAGTCAGCTGTCCGGTCACCGGAAAAGGAAAAAATGGGCATATTCTACAGCCAAACAGTAGTTACTGGCCAAACCACTGATGCAGTACTGATGCCTGATGCAACAGTAAATGATTAGGTGTTACTGTATGTCCGCATGTAACGGTTGCTACAGTAGTTGCATAACACTGATGACATAATGTACACAGATGCCAGTATTTGTGGGAGGCTGCCTTCTCTCCTTCGCACTGCTGTCGCCCTCACTAGTCCCTACCATTCCCCAACCGCGGTTACCATGTCACAGATCTCTTGCGAGAACCCCGCGCGTGCGAGCTACCAGTCTATCTTTGACAGTGCTTTACAGGAATATACAAAGAAAACCAGGAAAGACCTTTCCTCGAATCCACTATTCCCAAAACTTCAGTCTTGTGGTTCTCCGGATGATATCATCATCATTCTGCGACAACAAATCCCAGGTTTCGACCAGTCTGCCAGTACGAGTAGCGATGATAGGTTGACAAGGTGGTTGGATCCCACCGTGAAGGTCATCAATGCATTTTCTGTAACCATTGGTGGCGCTGTTGCCCTGGTATGTCTCACGGTAATTTGCTCCGTATCTACACACTGATATCTATTCTGTAGGCATACCCACCTGCAGGGGTGATCTTCACAGGCATAGGCGTCCTTCTTTCAGTAAGTATCTCCACTGATACGATTTCCCAGGCAATTATTGTGATGCTAATTCTCTCAGGCTGCAAGCGCTGTTAGCGCGGGTCGAGGCGATCTACTTGACCTCTTTGACCGGATAGAGAACGTCTTCAGACGGCTTGAGATCTACATCGAGGTCCCACCAACCATCGGAATGACGGACGCAATTGTAAAAGTCATGGTTGAGGTACTTTGTATCCTCGCCATCGTGACAAAAGAGATTAAGCAGAGCCGTGCAAGTGAGTCCATACCTGACTACTGATCAACTCTCTCAGCTTATCGTTTACCAGAAACATTTGTGAAGAAGTTGGTGGGGAAGAAGGAAATCGAGGACGCGCTGCAGAAGCTAGAAAAAGTCACAGTGGAAGAAGCCCGGATGGCAGCTGCGGAAGCCCTGAAGGCTATACACGGCGTTGGTGACAAAGTCGAAAGCGAGGTGCACGGCATACATGACGCAGTAAAGGCCTTTGAAGACAGGATTGGGGGAATGATACAAGGTGTCGGGAACATACTGCAAGGCATGGTCATAAGCGGTGCGCAATAGCTATTCAAGTCATCACTGTTCCCGGTGTTTACAGCGATAGGTGCCGAAAAAACAGGACACCAAATAGCAGACGACCCTGATGCGATAGCTGCGGAAGCTCTGAAGGTCTCAAGCGAGGCCGATAACGAAACCGAGGTTTTCAACAAGACGCAAAGTACACGCGACACTCTGGGAGGGGTCTCGGACAGATCAAGGAATGTCGTCAAGATTCAGGTCCCCGTAAACGAGATCGAAGTCAAGCATGTTGATGGTATGCAACCCATCCCTAACCAATCATCCCCACTACCGCTGAGCGTCTTCTTTGTTTAGGTGCTGAGAAAATACATCAACCGATAGCAAGGGAAGGTCATGATCCGAGCAGTTCGTAATCTCGGTACCACACATTCTTTGGCCTGAGATCGCTCAGATATCCCCACAGTGACGCCTTTGCAACAAGCGGCCGCGAAATGGCTCTCTCCTCCAGATCCATCTGTAAATTACTACACCGCGCGTGACACGCATCACGAGGGTACAACAACTTGGTTCATCGAAAGCACGACTTTCAAGGATTGGAAACAATCCGGTTCATTATTTTGGATCCACGGAAAACGTAGGTTCCTAGCCCTGTACGTCTTGTGTATAAATGACTGACCTTGAATTTCATAGCGGGCTCCGGCAAAAGCGTCGTTACGTATGTCATTCAATAGTACTTGTCTGGGCCAGGGTTACTCATATTATCAACAATCACCAGCTCTGCGATCATCCAGGATATCGAACGCATTTCCGACACCAGGCCAGCCCACGTCACCTACTTCTTTTTCGACTTTAAGGATACCGGAAAGCAGGATGCCCGTGCTTTCTTATGTTCCATCCTTGTCCAGCTTAGCAACCAATCTGTCGCATTTGTCAACACCCTTCTTGAATTTTACTCAGCACACCAACATGGCACACAACAGCCTGGTGACAAGGAGTTGATGCAGTGCCTCGAGAAGATGCTCAAAGTCGCGAAAGAAGAACTAATATACGTCATTTTAGACGCCCTGGACGAATGTCCCGACACTTCTGGGTTGCAGTCATCACGTGAAAAAATTCTTGAACTCGTCGAGAAAATGGTCGGGTTCCAGCTCCCCAATTTACGTCTCTGCGTCACAAGTCGGCCTGAGGTCGACATCAGAAATGTTCTGGAACCCTTGACTTCGGCATCAAACCGAATATCCCTTCACGACGAAGAAGGGCAGAAGAAGGACATTGCAGACTATGTCCGTTCCGTGGTATATTCAGATAGAAAGATGATGAAATGGCGAGAGCAAGATAAGGAGTTGGTCATCGAGACGCTCTCAGGCAGGGCGAATGGGATGTAAGGGCGCCGTTGTTACTTATAACGCATTCTTATTCTTCGACGTAGGTTTAGGTGGGTTTCCTGCCAAATTGAAGCTGTTCGCCGCTGCCTCGCACCGAGCCTGCGACGCATTATGGGAGAGTTGCCCGAAACGCTGGACGAGACCTATGAGCGAATACTGCGGGAAATCCCGAAGGCGAACCGAGTCCACGCACATCGGCTCTTACAATGCCTAACGGTGGCCATTCGTCCACTTCGTGTCCAGGAGTTAGCCGAGGTCCTTGCAGTCGAATTCAGCCCAGATGAAGGAATCGCGAAGCTGAACGACGACTTGCGGTGGGAAGACCAGGAACAAGCCGTGCTAGCAGCGTGCTCCAGTTTGGTCACAATTGTTGATTTCCGAGATTCGCAATTGGTCCAATTCTCCCACTTCTCCGTCAAAGAGTTCCTAACTTCAGATCGTCTCGCTGCATCAACGGTGGACACTTCACGTTACCATCATATTCATCTCGAATCGGCACATACCATCATGGCGCTAGCCTGTATCGGGGTGCTACTCCGTTTGGAGTTCCCTATCGATACAGTGAGAATGAAGAAGTTTCCTCTTGCCGATTACGCAGCAAAACACTTTGCCGATCACGTCGAGTTCGGGAACGTGATATCACGCACAGCAGACGGGGTGGACCATCTCCTCAATGGAGACAAGCCATGTTATTCGGCATGGATGTCCCACATAAGTTCTTCCTGGTGGGCAGAGAAGAATTCTGGACGACCCAAAGCGCCTCCCTTATATCATGTCGCGGACCTTGGGTTTCGTGGCTTGGTACAGCACCTCATTTTGAAGCGCCCACAGGATGTGATGGTCATAGGTGGCGTTCATGGAACCCCGGTCCATGCCGCCTTGCACCGACGGCATGTCAACGTCATTCCACCGCTACTTTCGCACTGTGTGGACATGGATATTCGGGACTGGGACGATCAGACGCCACTGCATGTAGCAGCATCCAACGGTTTCCTGGAAGTTACTCAGATGATTATCGATCAAGGTGCAGATATCAACGCGCGGGACAGCAATGGCTGGACACCACTTCATCAAACAATCAATTCATATCCGCTTGTCAACGATAAGAAGCTGGAGATCATCCGTGCTTTGCTGAAACACGGTGCCAGCGTGGGTGCACAGGATAACGAGCTCGTCACTCCGCTGCATCTCGGAGCCGCAAATGGACAAGTTATGGCCACAAAGCTACTGCTCCAACATGGCGCTAGTATTCACACGCGGAATAAGGATTCCTGGACACCACTCCATCACGCATCAACCTCTGGGTATCCAGACATGATACAGCTCTTGCTGGAGCACGGCGCCGAGCTGACGGCACAAGATAACAAACAGAACACCCCGCTACATCTGGCAGCGTTGGAGGGGAAGCTCATGACGGTGCAGGTGTTGCTTAAGTGTGGTGCGAGTATTCATGCACAGAACGAGGGATCTGAGACACCTCTCCATTTCGCATCATACCGTGGGCATCCCGATGTAGTGGAGCTCTTGCTGGGACAAGGCGCCGAGCTAGAAGCACAAAATAGCTACCACAACACTCCGCTTCATCGGGCAGCGGTGCAAGGGAAGCTCACGGCAGTGCAGGTGTTACTCAAGCATGGCGCGAGTATCCATGCACTGAACAAGGAGTCCACGACACCACTCCATTTCGCATCATTCCATGGGGATCCCGACATAATTGAGCTCTTGCTGGAGCATGGTGCTGAGCTTGAGGCACAGAATATCTTCCAGAACACCCCACTACACCTATCGGCTTGGCAGGGGAAGCTCGCGGCAGCACAGGTGTTACTCAAGCATGGTGCGAACATTCATGCGCAGAGCAAGGACTTCGCAACACCACTCCATTTTGCATCATTCCATGGACATCCCAACGTAATAGAGCTCTTTCTGGAACACGGTGCCGAGTTGGAAGCACAAGATAACAATCAGAACACCCCGCTGAATCGGGCAGCGTGGCAGGGGAAACTCGTGGCGGTGCAGGTGCTGCTCAAGCACAACGCAAGTATCCATGCACAGAACAAGGAGTCCGAGACACCGCTCCATATCGCATCATACCGTGGGCATCCCGACGTTATTGAGCTCTTGCTGGAGCACGGTGCTGAGCTGGAAGCACCAAATAGCTACCAGAACACCCCACTTCATCGGGCAGCGGCACAGGGCGAGCTCACGGCGGTGCAGGTATTGCTCAAGCACGGCGCGAGTATTCATGCACAGAACAAGGAGTCCGAGACACCGCTCCATATCGCATCATGCCGTGGGCATCCCGACGTTATTGAGCTCTTGCTGGAGCACGGTGCTGAGCTGGAAACGCCAAATAGCTACCAGAACACCCCACTTCACCGGGCAGCGGCACTGGGTGAGCTCACGGCGGCGCAGGTATTGCTCAAGCACGGTGCGAGTATTCGTGCACAGAACAAGGAGTCTGCAACACCGCTCCATCTCGCATCATTCTATGGGCATCCCGATATAATAAAGCTCTTACTGGAGCATGGCGCCGAGCTGGGGGCACAAAATATCTTCCAGAACACCCCGCTCCATCTTGCAGCATGGCAAGGAAAGCTCATGGCAGTGCCAGTGCTGCTCGAATATGGCGCAATTGTTCATGTGCGGAATGAATCTGGCTGGACACCACTCCACCATGCATCGTCGTTCGGGTTTCCCGAGATCATACAACTCTTATTGGATCATGGAGCAGATGCAGATGCGCAGGACGACGAGCGCATGACTTCATTGCATTTAGCACTGAATAACGGGAAAATCGAGGTCGCGCGAATTCTGCTTGAACATGGCGCAAGTGTGCACCTCCAGAACAAGAATCGCCATACCCCATTCCACATTGCTTTGGCAAAGGGCAACCAGGAGATCATGTCACTACTCCACGAGCATATGCTGCGCGAATGAAAAGGTTCTGTTCGAGCATTTAAGTGAGTCATTCTGATGCCGCTTTATGGGACTTTTTGTCTCACCCCCTCCAGGTCTGTCGCAGTTAGCCAAGAAAAATCTTTTAGTGCTCCAGTATTCAGAACACCGTGGCCATTTTTACTAAGGAAACAACGACATTTTATTCACATTCTTCCTAGCATCTCGGCACTTTGATTTTTGTAGGCTTTTCGAAGGTGGCTAACATTATGGTTTCCGATGGAATCATTTGTATTTCGTAGGGAGAAAAGCGTGTTTAATAAATACGACATGTGAGCAATATGATGATAAGCCACTCCAGTTGCTGTAATTGTGGTCTTTTGTATTCTCCCTACTAAAGAACTTATGGCTGTGGATGGAGTGGATGGATCTGTTCATCTTGACGACTTCCGGGCACCTACAGGATCAATCTCTGGAAACCCTGCTACTAGTACTACGCTACCTATAGCACGCAACCGGTTCGGCATCTACATGACAAACGCCATTTCTTTCCCCTTTTCTGGCCAGCCCGACCAACCAACCCCACATGTGAAAATGCACTAGATTACAGTCCCACCACTAGTACTTCACTACCTAACTGCACCCCCTGGAAGTTTTCGGAGCGCACCGAAGGCGTGATCCCCCTTATCTTATATGACCGATAAGCCCGAACTTAGGCGTATCAAATCACGTGACCGTATATCTCAATTCTGCACGTAATCCTCCAGAACATAGCCAATGATGAACGCACCCGGACCTCCCTAGGATCGCTGCAATTGCTCATAAAAAGGATGGATTTAAACCGGGAAGGGTATAACGTCCGGAAGGATTAAAGTTAGGCTGCACATGAACACTATAAAGATCTCAAGTACTCGTTTCGACCATACGAAATTGCGTAAGGCAGTGTATTCTATCAACAACCCACCTATCCTTGGATGTTATAGGACAGGCCTGGAAAATAAGTCAGATGAAAGTCAAGTGGTAAGAGCATTGTACCCACTCAAGCTCCTTCTTAGGTGTGATATGGATAGATGCGTGGTTGGGCACACCGAGTATACGGTGATAAGCGTTAAGATTCTTGTGAAGCGTGAATTGGAAGACGGAGGTGCCACCATGGCGGGCAATGATAACCGACCAGCCAAGGAAGAAGGCCCAGATACGGAACCAGCGCTCGCCGTACTTGGCGACTACCTTTTCGCGGTTCGAAAGCCAGTTGTTATACCAGTGGAAGATCGTGGCTGAATAGTGGACGCCAAGGACATCCACATTCTTCACCTCGAATCCAGCTGCCTCGAGGTGCTGCACCACCCAGCCTAGAGAAGCACTAGCATCGGCACCAGGGAAGACATACTTGTTCATGAAAAGACCCCTGCAGAAATGAATATTTTTTTCTTTGATGGAAATTGAGTGACACTTACCATATCAAGTCCTCATACTGCCATGAGGGCCGTAGACCGGCTACCTGGAAGACAAAGACTCCGTCGTCGTCAAGGAGATCGTACACCTGACGAAGAAAGCCATCGTAACGGCGAAGACCAACGTGCTACGAGAAAAATGTAAACAAGTGAAGGCAGTAGACGCAAACAACTAACTTCAGCCATTTCTAGGCTGACGATCTTGGTATAATGACCGGGACCGCCAGGGATGGCGCGATAGTCCAGACAGAGAATACGAGCCCGTTCCGGGTCACCGCCGTTGGACAGGATGCGTTCATTTCCAAACTTGGTCTGATTTTTGCCCAGGGTGATACCTGTGACTTCGCAGCCGTAGTTCTTGTGCGCAAATGCGGCTAGAGTGCCCCAGCCACACCCAATATCAAGAAGGTGATCCGTAGGTTGGAGATTGAGCTTCTCGCATACGACAGTGAGCTTGTTGTCCTGAAGCTGTTCGAGTGTCTGGGGCTCGGTAAGCGAAGTCACGATGCCTGAGGTGTAAACCATGCGGGGACCCAAGAACCTGGAAGAGAGGATATGCATTATGCGATAGGACTTTAATGATGATACGAACCATCCGTAAAAATCATCTCCACCTGTGGACACTTGGATGAATAAAGCGACAGGAACATGAGACGAAATGCGTACGGTCGTAGTGGCCGCGGACCTGTTCCTCGTCCTGACTCTCAGAATGGACAATCACTTCGGGAATCATCTGGGTTAGGACGTATTTAAATAATTCTGGGGTGAAAACCATTTTCGCCCAATCGTGGCGAGCCTCCAGGGCGTCGAGGACATCTCCTATGAGACGAAGGCGGTCAACGAGGCACCAAGTGGGATGGAGAAGAATATACCATTAAAATCAATCTTGCCGTCGAAATATGCATCATGGAAGATTTGCATGGGAATTTTCTCCTTTCCATGATATCGAGCTCTGAGTTCGGGATCCTTTATGGTGATGTACTCCTCGATGTCCTTGCTTGGAAGAACGACCTTTTCATTCTTGCGTGGACCAAACATGCTCATGAGAGTCCAGTAGGCGATCGTGACAGGCACACCTAGTAGAGCAGTAAGGAAGAGATAGGTCTTGAAACCACCGCGATTAATGAACGGGAGGAGGCGTTTGACGAGCCACGGCACGCCGAGGACGAGGGACGCGAGGACATAATTTGAGAATGAGCCGTTGCCCTCTGCGAGGCCAATCAGAGGGGCGTTTTTGAAATTTGGCACATTAGTGAGACGTGGCGAGCCCGACATGATCGTACAGAGTCAAGTCGGTGTCGTGTTTTTTTTTATTTTGAGCGCGTCGGAACTGTTTGTCGCTGTTTGTCCGCAAGCTAAATCAAGCGTACGTGAACGTGTCAGTCAAGAGGACCACTTTAATGGCAAACTATTACAGCTCTCGCTCACCGCCCCCACTCCAGCACCCCGTTCCAACCCATCCTGCATTCATCCCAGAACCTCCATCCACACCCGCTTCTCCTCAAGGTTACCAACGTTACACTTCTTCTCCCCCAGCTCCCCAACCCTCGCAGCACTTTCCCCATGGCACTGCCTACTCCCAGTTTCCTCATCAACCTTCACCTCTTGTTCATTTACAAAACCAGTCGGCTTCTGCCCACGGTATACCTGACTTCTCCGTATGGGGAATAGATGGCGCAACAGCCCAATTCGGCATGCAACTTGGCCAAAACGCGGTCGCTGCGGGTCAGAGTTATGTTCAGCGCAATGTGCCACTTTGTTCTCTTCTTGTTTCATTCTCGCTCTGACCGTCCCTTTCTTTTCAACCCAATGCGTAGCTCGGTGGACTCATTCCAATCACTCATCTCAAGCATCACTTCAATGTTTCAAATTCGTATGTCATCCGCAAATTACGTCTCGTCATATTCCCCTGGCGGCATAAACCCTGGACGCGCAAAATGCGTCGTTCGGAGACAGGAGTTGGAGAATTTCAGCCACCGAGAGACGATCTCAACGCGCCAGATCTCTATATTCCCTGTGGGCCGGCGTCTCTCTCATGTCGTGACCATTCTAGCTTGCTCACATATCTCTTAAGCGATGGCCTTTGTGACATATATACTCCTCGCTGCCTTACAGTCGGGTTTACAATCTCGTTTCCATCCAGAAATTTTTGGCGTTGTTGCGACAAAGGCAATCATCGTCCTCATACTTGATTTTCTCTTTGTCAAAGGAGGCTGCTACCTTCTTGGAATACAAGGGTCTAATCCCATTGTCGATCTCCTCGCATATGGCGGTTACAAATTTGTTGGGTGCGTTGTTGGCCTCGCTAAATCGTCAAGTAAACTCACCATTGCTCAGAGTGATCGCGACGCTGTTGGTTGGACTCGTTGGATTTTCGCGCACGCCATGCTTAATCGCATTTGTCTACACCTTCTTAGCAAACGCGTTTTTCCTTGTGCGTTTTTCAAACATTTTCCATTCGTGCTCTCACATGCGTGTCCTAGCTACGGTCATTGCGCGCTGTAGTTCTGCCCGATGCTGGTGCAGCACCAGGAGCAGTTGTTGGCACCGTCTCTCATGCACAGCGTTCGCGACGTATCACCTTTCTCTTTCTCGTCGCTGTCGTGCAGGTTTTATTCATGGGTGTATTGGTCCGTGTATAGCTTGTGGATGGCATACTTTGATGTATTCCCTATGACCAGGGCAGCACCTTTACTGATTGCTCTTATTCTGGCTACAAAATATCAAGCAACCCATCATCGCCCCTTCTCATTATAACTCAGACAACGTTGACCATGGCATGTCCTGTGAAGTTTGCGATGAGCTCGGAAACCTTGAATTACTATGTTTAACACCGCTCACATCCGGTGCTATATCAGGTCGCCCCGAGTCATCTGTGAGCATAGAATCACCCAGAGGAGGCTCGAGACCGCGTCTCACATCAGTAGCATGACATGGATAATGCGTCACCACAAATGTGATGCAGACATGAATTTCCGCGGTGCCGCATGATTACAGTCATTCCACAAATCATAACCTTCCTTCTTAGGCCCTACCTCTCCATCGTGTAGCCTAGTATCATCCACGATAACATCGGCTCTGTACCAGCGCTGATGAAGCTGTGTTGACTCGTAGATTCCTATCCGATCATCGGATGAATTTTTTTTCTGACGTGGCCACTTTGACTGTTGGTCAGCGCTCGCCATACGGAAATGCCCACGTGGTTCGACCAAGGATACGGGATGGTGATTTTTGCTTCACAGCGATATACCGTAAATAGGCTGAACTAGCTTACCTTTTACGGTGTCACGGTCGCCGCAGGGCACCCAGCACTGCTAGTTGGCGACTGAGTGACGTACAGCGTGCCGGAGCATACAACGCCACTTACTCTGTCTCAAGTTGCAGGTTCGAAAAAGAAAACCAAGTTCTTCCGCCGCAGGAACGATGCGTCTCTGCCTCATCTTCATATCGTTGTCGGGCATATGATCCAACAGGTCAGTCTGACAGCATCTACGATTATTCACTATTCCTCCCCTTACCCCCCTTGCTCACGGGGGACCTCATCATTTGTCCTTATCTGCAGTATGGGACCCGTTTGTCCCAGATTGACAAAAAATCGGTCTTACTACATGCAGTGATACCTTACCATCCGGTGACAAGGAAAAGTCGGAAATCACGCGGATGAACCACTTCTGTTTTTGGCTGATCGAATAGACTCGTGGGACATGGACGTTTTCTACCCACCGTACTGGCACGAACTTTTTTTTTCTTGGCTCGGGTCCAGGAAAGGGACATTCAATCGAGCGTTGCGTGCCAGTGCCAGCCCTGGTGAATTGCATCCGTCGGTTTTTTCTCATCACCTCTTTGCATGGGAATTGTTTCACTTTTCACGCAAGGAGACAGGATAACATGTAGCCCGCAGGTCCGAAGACGAAGCTTCGAGCCCATAAGCTTCGTGTTAATACTGCCGCACACAAACAGTACAGAATAGGCGTACTTGCAGTCGCCCCGCTTCCAGGGCCTACAATTATTTCCGATCTTCTATAGAGTTCTGATTGCACCTCTGTGACTTGTTACGGAACCCGGCACCTTTGCTGGAGGGTGTGAGCAGTTCTTCGGGCGTACGAATTAGGGTAGAGTATCGGGCCGCCCATGGAAACGCAGCAAAAAAGGATCAGGATCAAGATCACATAGTACGGAGGTACGGAACGGAACAGCATCACAAAACGAGGACATGCGGAGCGCTCAAATAGCCTAATATATCCTTACAAGTGGCATCTGTACCGTA
>Ga0137397_10000162_pt1 | contig 44392 bp, 58 predicted proteins | sample czorhiz116metaG_FD_106658 | JGI IMG/M metagenome (GOLD analysis project Ga0137397, IMG submission 106658) | Vadose zone soil microbial communities from Angelo Coast Range Reserve, California, USA - czorhiz1.16 metaG | ecosystem: Environmental > Terrestrial > Soil > Vadose zone | place: USA... | reverse complement strand
TGTTTGAGACGAAAGAGGAAGATGCATTGACAGAACCAGACTGACACTGGCATGTGTTTGCCATTGGAATTCATACCTTCGAAATACATAAAAGAATCTTTTTTCTCGTACAGTAGTCCCTCACTCTTTTTCTTCCGAGACTGAGGTTAGTACCTTATCCCCCACATGTACACACTGTGTGCTAACGCCCGCACAGCCCCGCGCGCTCGTGGCAGGTTAGCATCCCCAATATAGTCTTTTTCTTCCGAGACTGAGCCCCGCGCGCTCGTGGCAGCTTTCCCGCGCGCATATATTCCAACACCAGTATGGTTTGTCTACGTCAAAAAGAATTTCCGTCGCCTCCCGTATGCGCGATGATACGTTTTCGAACCGAGCATGATCGGCCCAGTATCGAGAGGCATATTTCGCAAGAGGAGTATTCACGGCGTTAATCCGAGCGACACTGTCGTCCAAACGGAGTAGAATGCCGAGGCAGGCCTGAGCGAAGAGTGTGGGCAGGTTCGAAAAGAATATGATACCGTGAGACATCCTCGCTTGAATGCGCGAGCCGATCCGATGTGAGGAACTCTTTCACGGAAAAATGAGAGAATTGGACAACCTGAGAAACCCCATACTCGACGATCGCGATCAAATTTGAGCAAGTCGAAAGCACCGCCTGATGTTGATCTGCCCATCGCCAATCTGGATTCAATTTCGGAACCCTCCCTGACGCACTGTGTCAAAGTCAACCGCAAGTACTTCAGCGAGCTCTTGAACGCGAAGTGGTCGAATGGCGACGGTGAGACAATGAAGGAGACGACGAGCGTGTTCTCGATTTGCCTTGTTGATCTCCCTCAATACCCGCTCGTAGGTCTCGTCTAATGTTTCAGGCAATTCGTCGAGAACACTTCGGACGCTTGGGGGTAGCCAGTGACGCAAGGTCTCCAACTGACAGTACACCCAAAAAGATGAGGATCTACCAAGAGCATAAAGAAAGATACACCTACATGCCATCGGCACGTTCGGTGAGCGTCTCGATAACAAGCTTCCTGTCCTTCTCGCGCCATCTCCGCATCTTTGGGTCCGACGAAACCATAGAACTGACATAATCGGCAATATCCTTCTTTTGGCCTGTTTGGTTATGGAGCAATACCCGGAGAGATGTCAACGGCTGAAAAGTAGCTTGTATATCGATTTCGGGGCGGCTAGTGACACAAATGTGGAGATTTGGGAGGCGCAGGCAAACCAGATCCTTGACAAGTGCGAGAACTTCCTCTCTTGCAGTCGGCATGCCTGTGTTGTTGGGACACTCGTCGAGAGCATCCATGATCAGGTACACAGGGCCTTGAGGCGTATGCGAGAGTGCCTCCGTCAGACATTTGGCCAAAGTCCCATCACTGGGCTTCCGTGGGCCGTCGTCGTGTGCCTTATGAATGCGGGCGAGTAAATCGCAACATATATCGGACTGAGAGAAAGTTGCGAAAGGATGGAAAGGAGGACGTTTCGGCAATTCTGCTTATCATCGTCGCGAAAGTCACAATAAAAATAGACCAGAGCCGCCGATCCTGCCTCGCGTGGGCCGTGATATCTTCGATTATCCCAGAACTGCGAGGAATTGAGCCGGTACAGGAAGCAAGGACACGAAATCACAAACCAGAGGACACTCTCGCCTGAACCCGCCACAAAGATATGAGTACCACGGATTGGATAAAGTGAAAGTCAATGGGGCGTACGTTTTCCATGAATCAACAGGAGAGAAGAAGACAACTTCCACTCTTGGAACATTCCCCCCTTGGAAAAACCAAGTTGATGTTCCCTCGTGATGGACCTTTCGCGCAATGTTGTGATTCGTTGACGGATCCGGGGGAGAAAGCCATCTTCGGAGCTCCTCTCGTAACGGGTTTCCTATGAAGATGATTAAGCCCAAAGAACCAACTTTGCCGGGATCAGACGACGAACGCTTCTCTTCGTTTACGCTGTTCGCATTTGCTTATTTCCCACCTTATCCAGCCTGTTCTCAGGAAGGCGAGAATGCGCGAGAATGTAACTGTCGCATCATCAATGAGCGCCGTCATTTTATCCTCCACCTTGTGAGTGACCTTAAAGACTTCCGCAGCTGCCATCCGAGCTTCCTCCTGGATGAGTGTATCCAGCCTTTTCAAGGCGTCCTCGATGTCGTTCTTTCCCAGTAGCATCTTCACAAACCTTTCTAACGCAGACTGAGCCGAGTAGAGGTAATGCATGTCAATCGACTCACTCGATCGTCTCTGTCTAATTTCCTTTGTCACGATCGCAAGAATCGCGAGTACTTTAACCATGATCACTACTATGATCCCTGTCATTGCTGTAGTGGGCGGGACAGAGGTGTATGACTCGAGACGCCAGAAAAACCTCTCTATCCGTGAGAAGATATCAATGAGCACATCATGTCTCGCGTTGACATCCTTGGCCGCCTAACAGACCCCGGCGTCACAATGTCTCCCACAAAGAGATCGAGAGGAATACTCACCTGGAAAAGGACACCGATCCCGGCATAGATCACTTTCGCAGGCGAGAACATCTGAGAAACAACCATCAGAGTGCCGGTTCGTATGAGATAAGGGCTGTAAGAATTACCATGCCGACACCCTCGCCAAGTGTAGTGGAGAACGCAAACAAGACATTCACCGTCGGGTCGAGCCAACTTCTTAGTCTCTCATCGTCACCGCGACTTTGATCATGTCGTTGGGCAATGTCTCGAAGCACGGTGAGAATAGCGGTGGGGGAGTCGCTGGATTGTAGTTGGGTGGCGAGAGGATGGGTGAGGAGCTTGTTCTTTGTTGTCTTCTCGTATGCTTCTAAAGCGACGTTTAAAACAGACTGGAAATTGGAAGAGGGAGAGGAAGCGATGGGGGCAGTCTGGGATATGGTGGTGAGTAGGAACCGAGTCGATTCTAGTAAGGCACGCCACACGATGCACAGCCCAGGCGCTACTGTATAAGCGGACTCGGCCCAACGAAGAGCGTGCACCCAGATGTCCTAGGGACCATTGGCATGCGCTTGCGACGGAAGCCAGTATGCCCGCTTCAGAAAAATCAGAAATCCTTGTTTTGAAAACTACGTGGACAGAAATCATTCTTGAGATCAGATTCTGGCCCCGGACCGGCAGTGGACCGGCGACGCCCCACAAACGCAAATACCGCCTTTCCTGTGTCGTGCGCAGCGCCTCCGACCCCCGCTCCTTATGCAGTTCTTTTGATCTTGCCTTCCCTTGACCGAGGATACCACGTCTGTCCCTATATATGCGCTCACAACCGTGCCTAGGAGAACAGTGAGTGTCGTGATGCTCCATCCTCAAGTAGATAGGATGCCAGATCCAATCGTCTACAATTTTCATGTACACTGTCTTCTTCGAACGACACATATTCGTATCTTCAAGCAGACCGCCCGCACGATGTTATTTTCCTGACCAATCGGTTCCGGACCGAGAAATTCCCACTTTAGGGTTCTTTGTCGTCCCGACTGATGGCGGCGTCGACTGCCACCAGTGCCACTACTATTACTATAGCTCTGGGTACTTCTGTTCTACCTCTGAGGTAGTCATCTACTCTCAAGTTTCCCTGACACCTCGTTTTCAATGATATCATGACAACTCTTCCGCTCTCTCTTCCGCCATATCGGACCTATACCGACGGATCTCCTTCTGTCCGGTATTCACCCTCCATCTTGAACAGCTCAGGCAGGGATTCCGAGTCCGTGTCGAGCCCAGTATCCAGTGTTCAAACAACTAACGAACTTGGACGTTGCAAGACATCTTCTGATGCCTCATCGCCAGTCCCCATCCTCAACGAAAATGAGCCCATGTCCTCTTCTCGGGTCCCTTTTATTCCTGGTGCCAATGGGATGGGTAGTGGGCAGAGCACCCAGTACAAGGATTCCTGGGGACATAGCAAACCTACCTTGAATATCGATAGGGTCGCGCCCCCTAGACGACAGGGCGGCGACCCCGAGCCCTCGCAATCTTTCTCCACAAGCCTTCCCATTTGCCCAGCACAGAACGATACCACCCCAGTCAGTGACGCGACACTGATCTCGTAAGTAGTCTTCATCTGGTAACGCACAGCCCTACTGTTTGCGTTTTCTTCGCATTCTCCACCCCTCGTTGTTCTGTCTAACAGAGGCAACCCCCCTTCACCCCAGATCATTCTGTCATGCTTGTGGGCTCTTCATCCAAGGCGAGCGTGCTGGGGTCTTCGAAATACTTGTCCACCATCGGTGTGTGAAGCCTACGGTGAGCACCATTCCATTTTCGTTTTCTGGCGCGTTGACAGCTCTTTTCAGGGCAGTGGCTATGCTCTTCCTCCCGAATATCCCAATTATTCCCATAGCAGACAAGAGCAATTTCCTCAAACCCACCCGACGCGTTCAATGCCTGGGATGAAGATTAGACCCGCTCCTGCACCTCCGAGTCGTGGCCATGCATCTTCTTACTATGATGGACACCCCCAAACATTTTCGTATTTCAAACAGCTGATGTCAGACACATCAGGAACCAGCCATCAGGACACATACGTCGAACACCGCCAACGTTTCGAGCAGCAAAGCGATGCCGCGAACGTGATATCTGACCCAGACGTCCCCGGAAGAACTATACAGGATACAAACCACTATCCCCATCGTACCTTTCGCGCCTACACCGACAACCAGTCACCGACCCCTGGTTGGCCAAGGGAAACGTTCGACGACCCTTCTTCCACGAACATGGTTGTCAAATTTCAACCTGCCACATCCGCTACGATGTCATCCGCCCACCCCTTCCAGCAATATGATGAATGGCAACTTCCCGTGAGCCAAGACAGGGCCTTGTTGGGACAAACGGCGACACTTGCGCCATACGAATATTTGGCCAGACCACCACAGGACCCAGGTGTCATCGCCACTGCTTCTACCGACTCGGATTGGTAGGGCACCAGGGGTAGCGATTCCGCATATACATCAAATACATCAATTTTTTATATTCCTGTGCACATGTATAACCTACCTCAGACCGAACCGAACGATCCGGTCCTCAGGCCTCAGGCCTCATGACCGTCGAACCGGTCCGGCTGAGTTTAATGCGGAGGGTCATCCTGCAGGGTGTACATGCGTGGAACCCAAGTATTTTGGGAAGGATCGCCTGGTGGTATGTTAGAGGCCAGTTGGCCCGTCGCCTCTGGTATGAATGCCCCATACCCGCCCAGGCGTGTCCTAAATTAGGTACTCTCCACTTAGACGGAGATCTATGTCTGCTATACTGGATCGAAAACGGGTTTCTCTCGTCGCGTACGCATGAAGGTGCGAGGCAAAGGCCTTGCCTGCCATCTCTATATCCTCTTTATATGTAATCGACCGTCAATGAAACCCCTTTGGACATCGGTAGCGCGATCTTCGTAATCTCACCGAAACCCCGCCTGCAGAGAACTTCTTCCACAGTCACGGCTTCGAAGTGGCCCGCACCGCCTTCAGCAGCAGTAGTTCCACTGGTAATTGTGGTGCACCCGATTCAAGAGAGTTTGGTCACAAGGCTAGGAATATACGAGGACCTTCCTTTGATTGAATTTGATCGATTTGATCGCCTGATGGCTCATAAGACTGGCCTCATCGCCTGTTCTGAAAGCCTCAATTCCTGTTTTCCCATCCTCTGAGAGCATTAGGCAAACGCTAGTAAGAAGTAAAGGTTATCCCGTGGTGTGGGTCTTTACGTGAAATTCAGCTCTTATCCGACTGTAAAGTATATCTATAGTACTGGTCCCTGGCCATGCTATCGTAACTAGTAACGCGGCACCCTATACAGTCGCGTGTATAGTGTAAATGCTCGTAGTCCAAGGGTTACAGTAGAAGTTCTAAGCAGTACTTCTTGAGGTAAGGCGCTTTACAGACAGTGAATAGATCCGAAACCTATGAGACTGTCGTGATGACGTACCGGCCGTGAAAAAAATGCGCATACTTGATCCCATTTCGTAGCGCCTTGCTCCGAAAAAATTGTCGCCAGCTCATGACGCCCACGCTCCACTGCAACTTGTAACGGAGTCTTGCCCTCGTTATCCCTTGCATCTATGTTCGCACCATGCTTGAGCAGCAGGCGTATACCTCCGACTGTCATCTGTCCGCCCCACCGGTATACCGGGCAATGCAAGGGGGTAGATCCTTGTTTGCTTCGTGCGTTCACATCGGAGCCATAGGCGATTAATAATTGTAGCATGTCAAGTACATCGTCATACTCGTCACTTGATGCGAAGTGTAAAGGAACTTCTCCGTCGGGACAGCGAACGTTGATATCAGCGCCGTGCTCAAGCAGCGCCCTGGCGGCTTCCAGGTCTCCGCGACGAGCTGCCAGATGGAGTGTAGTTCTGCGCCATGATCCAGCAGCCAGCGGACAATATTAATATCCACTCGTCTATCCGAACTCGCTGCAATTAATGGTGTGTTTTCCCACAGACCTCGGACATTGCCGTCCGCACCATGTTGATGCAATAACCCCGCGACTTGAAAATGTTTTCCATGCAACGCAGCGGCCAATGGACTCACCATCAGACCACCGCAAGTATTTATGTATTCTGGATGCTTGGCGATGAGGTGTTCGACCAGGTCATAGAATCCACAGAGTGACGCATAGTATGAGGGGGATGCACCTTCAACTGCATCGCCGGGTGAGAACAGCGGCCAAGTTACGTCAATGTTATAAACTCGGAGCCATGCTGCCCACTGCGGGGTATCGGCGTCAAAAAAAAATTTCATCGCATCCTGTATGCTTGATAACACGCCCTCGGACTGCGCATGATCGACCCAGTGTCGAGCAGCATATTCAGCGAGAGGAACGTCCTTGGCGTTATGCTCGCTAACGCTATCGTCCAAGCGGAGTAGGACGCCAAGGCAGGCTTGGGCCAAGATCGTGTGTGCGGGGATGAGACCTATATGATACCCTGAGACATTTTCGCTTGAACTCGCGAGGCAATCCGATGTGAGGAACTCTTTGACGGAAAAATGAGAGAATTGAACCACTTGGGAATCTCCATCGTCGACGATCGTGATCAGACTCGAGCATGTGGACAGCACCGCCTGATGCTGATCTGCCCAACGCCAATCTGGGTTCGACTTCGGAATTCCCCCCCGGGGTGCCCCATCAAAGTCAATCGCGAGAACTTCCGCAAGTTCCTCGACTCGCAGTGGTCGAATCGCGGCAGTGAGACAATGAAGGAGACGATACGCGTGATGTCGATTTGCCTTGTTGATGTCTCTTAGCACTCGTTCGTATGTTTCATCGAGGGTTTCGGGCAATTCCTCGAGAATACCCCCCACACTTGGTGGAAGACAGTGTTGCAGCCTTTCCAGCTGACAGTACACCCACCTGAACCTTTTTAATAATTTGAGAACATATAAAGAGCATGGAAAACGAATCTCTTACATGCCATCGGCACGTTCAGAAAGTGTCTCAATGACAAGCTTCCTGTCCTCCTCGCGCCATCTACGCATCATCGGGTCCGAAGAAACGACGGAACTGACATAGTCGATGATATCCTTCGTTTGTCCAATTTGATTATGGAGGGAAACCCGGAGATATGTCAAGGGCTCGAGAATAGTTCGTACGTCGATCTCGAGGCGACTCGTCACACATATGTGTAGATTTGGGAGGTGCAAGCCGACGAGATCCTTGACGAGATCGAGAACTTCTTCTCTTGCGGTTGGTAGGCCAGAATTATTTGAACATTCATCGAGAGCATCCACGATGAGATAAATGGGGTCATGAACCGCACATAACAGCATCTCATTCAGGCACCGAATCAATGTGTCGTCGCCGGGTTCTTCAGCGCCATCGTCATGCGCCGCATAGACAAGGGACATGATCTCGCAACAGGAATTGGACCGAGCGCCAAGCTGCGACAGGATAGAACAGAGGAGGTTACGGCAGTTCTGCTTAGCTTTGTCGCGAAAATCGAAATAAAGATAAGCAATGGTCGCGGATCCTGCCTTGCAATGTTCGATAATGTCTTGGATTATTGCGGAGCTAGTTAATAGTTTGAGTCGATGTAGATAACAACAGCGGAAATAACAAACCAAAGGACGCTCTTGCCCGAGCCCGCTACGAACAGGGGATCAGTAGGGGATCACGTAGTGGACGGTGGAAAGGAACGTACGTTTGCCATGGATCCACAAAAGAGAGTAAGATGACTTCCACTTTTCAAAAATGCCGCCTTGGAAAAACCACGCCGCTGTTCCTTTGTAGCGGGCCTTACGTGTGATATTGTGGTTTGTCGACGGATCCGGAGGGGACAAGCATTTTTTAATGTCCCGTCATAATTCCCTCACTGCGAAGATAAATTAACCTGAGAACCAGTAGGGACAAGAGAAGACGAACACTTCGCTTCATCTGCATTGGTCGCAGTCCGTTGTATGATTGCCTTTGTTTCTTTTACACCTATCCATTTCCATGCCCAGCACGGTTTGGATCAGCAGAGCAACGCATTCAGCGCACCGTCAATGAGCACCGCTACGTTGTCATCCACCCTGTGGGTGACCTTAAAGACTTCCGCAGTCGCCATCCGAGCCTCCTCCTGCGTGAGCGTATCTAGCCTTTTCAGAGCGTCCTCGATGTAATTCTTGCCCAGTAGCCTCAGAAATTTCTCTGAAAAATAAGTATGTCAAGTACGACTGACCATGCCGATAGACTCACTTGAACGTTTCTGTTTGATTTCCTTCGTTGCGAGTCCAAGAATTTGTAGTACCTCTACCATGATCTTTACACTTATGTCCGTCATTCCAGAAGTTGGCGGAACCTCCGTGTATGCCTCGAGATGCTTGAAAAACCCCTCTATCCGTGAGAATATATCAACGAGCACGTCTTCGCTCGCATTGACGTCCTTGGCTGCCTAACAGACTCTTGCGTCACAACCACCCGTATCGAGAGATCGAGGCAAACACTCACCTTTGCAGGTGAGAAAATCTGACAAGCGATGATCAGAGCGCAAATTCCTGTGAGATGGTGATTTTGAGAATTACCAGGCCGACACTGTCACCAAGGGTGGCAGAGAATGCAAACAGGACGTTCACCGTCGGGTCGAGCCATGTTCTTAGTCTCTCATTGGCGGCGCGGTTTTGTTCAAATTGTTGGACAAGATCCATAAGGACGGAGAGCATGGAAGAAGGGGTGTCACGGGATTGTAGTTGGGTTGCGAAAGGGTGATTGAGTAGCTTGTTTTTCGTAGTCTTTTCGTATGCTTCCAAGGCGGCATTGAGAACAGACCCGCAGTTTGAGGAGGAATCGGAACCCGTGAGGGTACGTTTTTGGGGGGACATGGGGTTATTGGGAACGAACAGTTCGGCGGAAAGACGATGAGAGCTGAGGAAGAGGTGATTGAGGTGAAGGTACATGTACACTGCCTCGTTGTGACATGTCCAAGGGTCGCCGTGCCAATTTTGGTAGGGAGACAATTCTTATCACGGTCGGATATGCCAGACTCGGCCTACTAGTACTGCCCACAGCCCAGGTCCCGCACTGGCTTCACCGCCTCTGTAGTGAGAGTCAGAGAGTTGCCTGTCATTTCTTCTGTGTGGCCTACACAGTGTTCTAACACGCGTCGAGTTATACTCTGGCCAGGCAGCGCTGATTCCCACGACTTCCAAGACGACTTCGAGCCCCGTTCAGGACGAAATAGCGCTGGAGCGTCGCGCACACACGCTTCGTGCGTGCTCCGGCAGCGATAGGGAGTGTTTTGAAGTCGAGTTCACCATTACATTCCTGAGGCTCGATGTTTGGGAAGCGCTTTGTTCTTTCGCTTTTCGGGCGTATTCGCATCCCACAGGGAACGCGATACTAGTTGAGCCTTATTCTCCGAGGCCAGGGCATGCCGCCGTCACTTACGGGTAGAGAGAAATCAAAATACGAATGAGGTTGGAAACTGTCGTTCGTCGTGCTCGTGGGTGAGTAGAAATGTTTGGCTGTATTCTACAACCAGTCTCGTGTATCGATCCAGAAGGGGATAGTGTTTTAAGGATCGCGAAACTGCTCCACATTTGACAGGGGCGTCTGGGGCTGTATGTGCGTATATGCGGTGCTTGAGTACTGTGCAGTAAAGGGAAAGAGAAAAGAAACGCACACCTGATGGGCCCCGTTGAGTGCTGACGTCATCTCATCTCTTATGTTTGACGGTGGATTAGAAGGTCACCACAGTCCGTTCCGTGCCAAGAAATGTGACTCATTTGAGGCAACCTAAGGTGCGGGACGTGAAATGGGAAGGCTACCAGGGAAAAGTTCCGGCCTACAAAACTGTCGACGGGTACAGGGGAATACAATGTTATTCGAGAGTCGAGACGACAGAGAGATACGGGTGGTCGTCGAGCTGTCAGAATATGTGTCGTTGTATCCAAGTTGTGTTATGTTATCTAACCTAAACGGGTTAAGTCACTTCCTAATTCGTCACAGCAATATAAATCAGGTCCTGTGACCCTCGTTCCAGGTCCCGACAATTGTGTTGAACTGAGCACTATAAATCTCTTGTAGTCCTGAATGACGGACCCTGGGAGTCTCCTCTCTTCTACTCCTAGGCCACCATGTTTCTCCTCACGAGTTTCGTCCTTTATGCCTTTGCTCTTCAGCTCGTGCATGCTCTTCCTATCGTGAAACGTATCGTAGTCAGTCCCCAGGTCACCAGCCCTTCTGCGGGTACTGTCTGGACCCCCGGAAATACCGAGGTGGTGACGTGGTACGTGGATTTTTGTGACTACCTACCCATGTGCACACTTTGCCAACCTGAATCCTAGGAATACCGGTGATATTCCGTCCACAGGAGACTTCCCTGGCACGCTTGTTCTTGGCTTTTTGACCTCCGACAGTGAGAACCTTGACCTCGGTATGTTTCCATCACGTTCGTTCTCTCGTCGCGTTTCTGACGTACTGTACCTTGTTCCTTTCCTCAAAGACAATCCTCTCGCGAAAGGCTTCTCCTTGCGGGACGGCTCAGTCAGCTTCACTTGCCCGCATGTTACACCTATGGGCAATTACATAGTCGTCTGTGAGCATCTTATCTCCCTCGCTAGGATGCGTTCCCTCAACTGATGCTTGTTATGCCTGTCCACAGTGTTCGGGGATTCGGGGAACAGAAGCCCTCCGTTCACCATCTCAGGTCCGCCGGCGAGTAGTAATTCGGAACCCCCGGCTTCGCCAAGCAGCCAGCCTTCGCCAATCGAGCCCGTGAAGCCTCAGCAGGCATCTGCGACCCCCACCGCATCTCCGTCTCCGTCTCCTGTGGCTACAGCGGCTGCAGCATCGGGTTCCGACCCCTCCTCGCCAAGTTCTTCGCCGTCAACTCCAGTCGCCAAGCCTGCCGCCGTGTCGCCCCCCGCTTCATACGCTACGCCGAGCACTTCCTCGTCCAAGGGGTCCTCCGTTTCTCCAGCCGCAGCATCCGAGTCCTCGGCGGGATCAAATTCGCCAGCCGCTAACCCGAAAAGCAATGATGCTATCCCCCGAACTTGGAACGTGGGTACAATGACTGCCTGTGCTGTTGCCACAATCTTCACGATCTTCATCTTCTAATGATCACGTCGGTTTCTTGCGCCCATATGGACCAGTAATGCATATTTACGCACTGATACTATTTACAATCTACTTATGGACTTCCGCGATGCTTCACGTTCGCAAGCATGTTTTTATGACTTGTCTTTTTGGAGGTAGTCTTACCATCCCCGCCTTTTTTTGTTCAGCGCTCCGTGCTGGCCTCTTTATATCTAGGACACGCACCATTTACGCCTTATCTACCGGTACATACATATCCCGCAATTAAGGAATTGTCCATGGCAAATTGTAGCGATAGCCTCGGATTAAGAAGGGCTCTGACTTGAATACGTGACGGGTATCCACGGGTCCTTCCTCTGCGTGCTGTAGCAGTACCGAAGATCGCCTTCTCGGTTCTTCTCTATAAAGCCGGATCAGCTGAGGATTCCCCGGAGCGGTATTAGGCAATTGTCAGCATATTGGTGTTTGTCAAAGGCTGGTAGCACGCCAGTCAACTTCCCATCGCGAAAGCGGAGATCTTTGCGCGATTTATAGGATGCTCTCAGCGCCCAACTTCAACACTGAAAGAACTCAGGCTGAGAAGAGCGACGGAGTGACTGGTCTATTCGCGTTGGGTGTCGGAATGGTGACGAAAGACCGCCGGTCGGTTTCTTTCAAAGTCAAGGGCACGCGTGACTCATCCGTTTTCGGCAAGACCGATTTTGACGACCGGCAACCAACTAACCACCATCTCATGCCATCGGATCACCAGCCCCAGATGCTCGAGGTAGACGACGCAGAGCAACGTCAAAAAAGGCTTCGTACGTGCTTCCGTTTTCCCTCATTTCTCCTCTCTAACGTTTCTCTCTTCTTTTTTTTTCTTTGGCCCGCAGAAGCCATTTTTGAGAGACTGAACGGAAACGGAGAAGGGCCTTCTATAGCCGAACCTCCAAACCTGTCCTTCGATTTCGGAGTGCGCAGGACGTTTGCTATGGAACCACCGACCGAACGTACGCGCCTTCCCTACCCCCTCCCCAAACTCACTCGACGATAGCCGGGCAGCCCGGCGGGCTCACACACATCACCACCCGACGACCTAACAGTGCTCGCGAGAGTCCAACGATTCTTGCCTCAGATCGAGCAGTCCAACGCGGAACTATCGCGGATGGATCCTCGGAGCGTCGACATCGAACATATCGAAGAGACGGACGGACGGGTCATCGAAATGGCAAGTGCGCGAAAACACCATCGTCTACATCATTCCCTGGCCTCGCTAACGAACAAACGAAACTCAGAACTTGGGCTTGGGCGTCTTTGAGCAGCGGACGGGAGCGGGAAGTAATTCGCGCTCTAGCTCGTCCTCCGAATCGTCCTCCACCTCCTCCGAAGGCCGGAGCCGCGCAACGCGCGATTCGTCATCATCGTCGGGGGGCACTTCGTCCTCCTCGTCCTCAAATTCAGAAGACGATGAGAATGAAGACGGTTCCTCGCGGTCGATACGTCCACTGCCGAGGCGAGCCAATGCCATGATCGAGGTGTTGGCCTCCAGGGACGAAGAGGACCCTTCGACTGGAGATCACCCCGTGACTTGAGCTCATGGGGACAGCGAGAGAAGACGGGAGACTGTACATGTTGTTGTGGTTCATGCGCTCATGAATCCACTGGCTTACACCGCAAGGGAGTAAGAGATTTCAGTTCTCCTCGGAAGAGACGTCTTCGATGTCTTCTATGTACGTCCACAGTGTCGACGAGTAGAAGAGGAAGGGAGGGTACGTCATCTGCATCAAGTTGCACGCGCGTCGGTTGTAACGGAGCGCCGCGGAAGGAAAGTAGAACATGTCTTACACGAACTTAGTCTGAGTATGATACAGCTCTCTTGGAGGTGGAATATGATAGTTTCTCCCAACAAACGCATATAACCTAATTTTTCCGCCCGCATAAACCTAATCCCAACATACGTCATGTTTCCCCTGATGCGAAGTGAAGATAGGACTCGTCATGAGCCTGCGCCAGCGGTGCCCTCAGCATATAAGTCTGCTATCACTCAAAGACATCACAGCCCATCTCTTCGTAACCTTCGCGCGTAAAGGTGATGATATGGTCTGCACCGGCGGGTTCATCATTAGCCAATACACGCAGGAGACCGAAAACTTGCCTCCTAGCATCCTCTTCGTGAACCCGATCTCGCAATAGCAGCTAAAGTTGATGACGAATCAACGAAACAAGACCGTTGGTTATGGATTGATTCCGGGACACAAAAAGAATCAGACACACAAATAATCTGTGCAGAGACAGGTCAAAAGGCTGATCAGTTGGCGCCGACAAGAAAATACCAAAGCATTTAAAAAGGCTTACACAACCACTTGCGACGGAACACCGCGAGCTCCTGCGCTCCCCGTTCGTCCTGCTCCGAGTCGAACGCGCCTGGGTGGTCCTTACGCAGCGCCCGCTCGATCTCTGCGAAATTATCTACGAAGCATCGGCGCCACTCCCGCAGCGTACGCGCGTAATGCGGCCCAATGTTTGAGATCGACTCGACCATCAGACGGCCGGACGTCGCGCGTTGCAGCGAGTTCACCAGGAGCGTCACCGTGGGGAGCGCCCCGCCCGGAAATACTATTCGTGTGCAAGTGCGCAGCGGTTTTTTCTCCGGTCAGAACGGTGTGGGGGTGCTAGCATCTGAGAAGCGGAAGACGGAATAGCGACTCACTCTGGGGCGGATGGTGGACGGAGGCACGTCAACGGGCAAGAAAAGGGCAAGGTAACGGAAAAGCAAGCTCACCCATTTCTGTATAAAGTCCATTTGTGTGGAATAGTCGGCGAATCCTGTACAGTGACGACGTAAGAAGATGTTCAGCACCAGAGTTGGCGGTGACGAGGGATCACTGACTCGCTTCAGGGATAGTGATGCCCTGTATGACGCCACCAGCAGCGTCCTTCTTTAACACGCGATCGATGGTAGCCCAATACACCTCCAAGTTTTCCAGTCCGATGGCCTCGACCATTTCGATGCTCACAACGCGGTCAAACATACCCTCCCAATCGCGCGGCATCTCTCGATAGTCGAGCAGATGCACGCGGATACGGTCCGCGAAGCCCTGGCGCGCTACCTCCGCGCGTACATGCGCACATTGATTGTCTGAGAGCGTGATGGTGTCGATCTGTACGTCGGGTACGTGCCGCGCGATATAAAACGCTAGCGAGCCCCACCCGCTCCCAATCTCGAGCACGCGGTGTCCCGGGAAAATCCGGGCGCGCATAACGACGTGCGTGAGTTTCCGTTGCTGTGCTGCGGCAAGCGTGTCTGCCAGTGGTGGAGTAGGCCACGTTGACAGAGTGTGAGAAGTCGACGCGTTCGAATCGGAAGATGCAGCCTCGGAGGGTGGCGAAGGTGTGAGAAGCCCACTTATTTTGTGGTTGCTGATTTCAAGGAGGGGACTCTCCCGAAGATCTCCGTCCAGATCAGAGAAGATGGCACACGAGTAGGTCATGTCTTCGGATAAAAAGGCTGGGCAAATATGAGGTCACAGTTCCATGAGAACAAGACAGGCCTCGCACCTTTAAACATGTCATCAGAAAGGTCATAGTGTGCTGAAATGTTAGAACGAGCGTTTCCGAGCGAGTTGAGAAAGCGGAAGGACGTGAGTCGCTGAGGGAGGGAAAACAACCAGGAGAGCGTCGAGTTTAGCGACGCGAGATTCCTCTTGTTTTCGAGGAACACCTGGGACGCAAGTTCGAATTCTTCAGTGTGGAAAATAGAGAGAAGCCCAGGCTTCCTCACGAGAAAGGTGGAGATCAGATCCTCGCAAGTAACATCTCCAAACATGTATGCTTCAGCGAAACCCAGGTCGCCCATCATACACAAACGGACCCAGAAGGCATCGTTGATGACCCTCAGCTCTGCGTGAAGTTCTTCCTCACCAGCATCCACACCGCGCTCGGGGAATTCATAAATGCGCTTGTCGGTGACAACTCGGAGACGTCCAACAGAAATATTTTGCAAAACGCTGCAGTCGGTGAGAATAAGCGACGAAGAGAAAGCGTACGATATGACGAATGAGACGCGCACGAGACGACGGCCTTCTCGGCCAGAGTTGTCAAGGGAGCATAGCCAGCCGTGAGCACTGTCTCACGGACCAAGGTAAAAGTGTTATCCGCGAAGGACCAGATAGAAGAGGGATGTCTGTGGGGAACATCCGGGAGCTGAGAGCTCATGGTGACCCGCAGTAAGGTAGTCAGTGGCGCTACCTGGAACGAGATGCGTGGTATTTATTCATTTTGTCGGATCGTGTCCTTGGGTACGTATTTGAATAGCTGTGCGAGTCAATGTAACTTGTTGATTCCCAGCAACGTCACCTCGACGTTACGTTATGCGTGACCTCATTGATAGCCATGTCCGGCCTAATCCCGCACAGGCAGTATAGCAGCCAGGCCTTGGCGTGTTCAGTTTCGAGGTACGCTGCAGTTGGCATCAGCGCAACTTGATAAAATCATCGAATCTACAGCTTAACAGGGTGCAAAAACACCCCACATGTCGCACCATCTTGCCGTGTTCCCCTTTCACCACGGGCAAAATCCAATAAACCAAGTCTGCTTGGATCGACTTGGCAGTCGATCAGACATTATGGCCACTGCTAAGTTAACTTGGTTGTAATTGTTGACCCACTCTTATGTGTTGCATTATTATAAATGAAAATACTCAAACAAATGAAAATTATGCATCTGCTTGACATAACAAGACTTATTTCCTAACATAAATAAACTAAATGGGTTATCTCAGTGCGTTGGGACCACTGTTCAATTAAGTATTTATTTATATAATCGGAGCTTGCCTAAGCAGCCGTTTAATATTTAATTGTTTGGGTATTCCTATTTAGAATAACGTGACATATAAGGAGGTGTCAACAACTTATTCAATTGTCTTAATACATTAAGTCTGCTTAGCAGTCAGTATATTGGACATTAATCTACTGCTAAGTTGATTATAAGCGCACTTGGCTTATCTGTTCTTGCCCGCCGTGTTTGCATTTGCACTGGCAGCTACGCCGCACTGTACCCAAGTCTATTTACCGCATACAACAACTGTGTTGAGTCTTCCAGTGCTTATGGTGCCCCAGACACAATCAAGACCAAGATTTCCCCCCTTTTGGCAGAAGAAATCAAGGTGTGAATGGTCCCATGGGGATTGAACGAACAGAGAAGGAATCCGAAAGATTAAGCAACTCTTTGACGCACATTGCGAACGAACTACTAGTCACGTGAGTGGGGCATCACAAACTTCCTTTGACACCTCGCGTTTTGTCCTCATTCTGGCCGTTGCGAGATATGAATCAAAGGGGTGTAGGGACCTGAGACCAAGAGTGCAAGTCGGTTTTTTCACTCGCTTGAACTACTGAGTCCGAAACCTGGGGTCCCGATCGTCCATCCGAAGCAGAGGCAAGGCTGAGGTTGAGTTCTGCTTGAAGAGAGTACGACTTACTCATCTTATCTCTCTCCATCAGCTTAATATGTCATTCTGGGGCCTTTCACAACAACACCTGGCCAAATCGAGTCAATCGTCCCAGGTGCGACTGCAGTGCACAAGGTTCAATTGTCCTGAATTGCCCGTGTAACTCACCTCGACTCGAGCCTAGCAACATGACATGATGTGGTGCTTCGGTCAGTCAAAGAATGAGATATCTTTTCCTTGGAATGTTCTGGACTGTACTGAAAGATACATCGTTCTTTGGTCCCCAATACTCAACTGCGGTCACCGTGGCGCGGCCACACGCCTACAGTCACACACCACCTTGGCCTATCTTGGACCGGTTGTCAATCGTACCCTTAACAATTTATCCATATCCAGATCGTATATTTTCGCACCGACGGACGATTCTTCTTCTCCGTTTTCGTTTCTCTCATAAAATATGCCACAGCCCTAGTTGGCATATAATGTCCCACCGTGATAGCGTCATAGGCTTCGCGCGAACGAGTCCAGTCTGGCACAATGGGATTAATGGGCTCGGATGTGATAAAACTCTCAGATATGGCGGAATGTAGGTTCCCTGATCCAAAATAAATACAGAGACGTCGCGAGCCCGCACGCGACGTGTTCGTTTACGTGGCATACAAACCCGGCATCACTCGAAGACATCACAGCCCATCTCTTCGTGGCCTTCACGTGTGAAGGTGATAATGTGATCTGCACCGACGTGTTCATCATTAGCCATATCCGTGTAGGACGAAATAAAGATAGAACTTGCCTCCTAGCAACCTCTTCATGAACCCAACCTCGCAATAGTAGCTGAAGGCGATAATCATCAAGGTAATAACAGCGTCGGTCAGTGGTCATGCACAGTCATAAATGGGAGTCAGACGCACAAGTAATCTATTCGAAAGAGACAGAAAATTAAGCGGTCGAATCAAATGAAAAAAAAATAATCCTTTCTTACATATCCACTTGCGACGGAACACCGAGAGTTCATACGCGCTCCGATCGCCCTGCTCAGGGTCGAAAACGTCTGGGTGTTCTTTGCGTAACGCCTGTTCGATCTCAGCGAAATTATCCACGAAGCGACGGCGCCACTCCCGCAGCGTAGGCCTGTAGTGCGGCCCAATATTCGAGATCGACTCGATTATCAGCCGGCCGGATGTCGCACGTTCTAGCGAGCTCACGAGGAGCGTCACCGTGGGAATCAGGGCGCCGGGGAAAACTATTCGTGCGCAAGTGCGCAGGAGTTTTCTCATGTCAGAACGGGGTAGAGCCCAACGACTAGGTATCGAAAACCGAATGGCGACTCACCCTGCGCAGAGACCGCACCGGGGTTGGTGAACGAGGGCCCAGTGTGACGTGTAAGTTTCTGTTGAGAATGGCAAGGTAATGCAACGGGGACCCACCCATTTCTGGATAAAGTCCATTTTTTGAGTATAGTCGGAGAACCCTATGCAATGACAAGGTCGGGAGATATTCAGCGCCTGACTAGTGGTACAGACAACCAAAATCGAAAGGGATCACCCACTCGCTTCAGGAATAGTGGTACCCTGTACGACACCAACACCCGAGTCGTTCTTCAACACGCGGTCGATGGCAGCCCAATATACGTCGATATTCTCTAGCCCGACGGCCTCGACCATTTCGATACTCACGACCCGGTCGAACGAGCCTTCCCACTCCGCCGGCATCTCCCGATAGTCAAGGAGATGCACACGGATACAGTCCCCGAAGCCCTGGCGAGCTACCTCCGTACGTACGTGTGCACATTGGTTGTCCGAGAGCGTGATAGTGTCGACTTGTACGTCGGGTATGTGCCGTGCTATGTAAAATGCCAGCGAGCCCCATCCAGTCCCAATCTCGAGCACGCGATGCCCTGGGAAGATTTGGGCTCGCGCAACGATGTACGCGAGTTTACGTTGTTGTGCTGCTTCAAGCGTGTCTGCCAGCGGTGGAACCGGACAGGTCAACAGGGTGTGAGAAGTTGAATCCGCCGAATCAGTAGATTCATCATCGGAGGGTGAAGAGAGCATTGGAAGCTGGCTCATTTTGTATTTTCGGCTTCCCAGGAGAGGTCCACCTAGCGCATTACTATCCGGATCAGAGAAGATGGCACACGAATAGGTCATGTCCTCGGATAAAAAGGCTGGGTATCAAAAGAAAAAAAAAATGAGGGCAGAGTCACGCGAAGATTAGATGGGAGTCGCACCTTTAAACACATCGTCAGAAAGGTCGTAGTGTGCCGAAACATTGAAACGGGCGTTTCCGAGCGAGTTGAGAAAGCGGAAGGACGTGAGTCTCTGAGGGAGGGAAAAGAGCCGTGAGAGTCTCGAATTGAGTGACGCGAAATTCTTCTTGTTCTCGAGAAACACCTGTTCGCGATGTTAGTTCGCTAGTATCAAGAGAAGAGGGCTGCCCAGGGTACTCACAAGGAACATGGAGATCAGATCTTCGCAAACGACGTCTCCGAACATGTAGGCTTCAGCGAAACCCAGTTCGCCCATCGTACACAGACGGACCCAGAAGGCATCGTTGATGACCCTCAGCTCTGCGCGAAGCTTGTCGTCCTGAACAGCATCCGTACCAAGCTCAGGGAACTCATAAGTGCGTTTGTTAGTGACAATTCGTAGACGGCCAACGGTAATATTTTTTAGAACGCTGCAGTCAGTGAGAATAAGTGCCAAGGCGTGCAAGATGACGGCTGAGGTGCGCACGAGACTACGGCTCTTTCAGCTAGAGTTGCCAAGGGAGCATAGCTCGCTGTGAGCACTGTCTCCCGGATTAGGGTGAGGGTATTGTCCGCGAAAGACCAGAAAGAAGTGGGATGTTTGTGGGAGACGTTCAGGAGTTGAGAGTTCATGATGGCCCACGGCAATGTGGTCGATGGCTCTGCTTCGTATGAGATTCGCAGTATTTATTCATTTTGTTGTTTTTGTGAGATTGCGGCTAAGGTTTCAGAGTAGACGTGTAAGGGCTGGCTGGACATGAGTATCAATCGCCTCATTCAGTAATACCCTTGGACCTGCAGCCATGCAAGTGCCTCACTCGCTTATCAATAAGGAATCTTCTTCTTCTTCGAAGGTTGCCCCGCGGAACTCCACAATAATTGATGTCGAGATGATGTGATGCCGTTCCCAAACTGATGGACAGTAAGTCCAAAACGATATACAGTACTGCTTATGCATGGAATACTCACACGCGTCAGGGGTGCAACGCCACATTCTTGCTCGTGTTCCTGGCCAAAGCCGTTTGCAGCCGTCTATTCGCTGCGTGCAATAATTTTGCCGAATCTGCCAGCTCACCCACAGGTATCTGCGACAGCCCCGGATGCGAAAACACATCATGAACCTCGTTCAAAGCAGCTACCAGGCGCGTCGATGTCGTTGGTGCACGCGCTAGAGGTTGTGCCTTGCCAAGGAGTCTGGACGGACTGCCACTTCGTGGGCCTGCAATGTATCGCAAGGAAAGGAAATTCAGGATAACGTTTTCTATGAAGGAATGGAAGTTTCCTACTTGTTTCTTCATCCGCGGATAAAGATATTCGGGGTAGTCTGAGCACTGCGTCTGGGGTCTCAGGCACTGCATGCGTGACCAATCAGTAATCGATCCTACGAGTACTGATTTAGAGTACTGTATCCGGGTGAATGGCGTACCAATCTCATCTTTCTCCAGCAGATCCCGTGTCATCCTGGGCACAAATGGTCTTTCTGGAGTTACCTCCCATGCAGAATCATCTAGGTCACTCCTCAGTTGCCGACTTCGCATGCCATCCCTCTCTGCGTCTGCCTCCCGGCGGCGTAAAAGTTGGCGGATAGGCACGACTTCAACGCAGTCCATGACCAGTCTACTATGTGGGGAAGACCTTGGCGTTGAAAGGAAGCGGGGACTCGGCACAACAGGCGAAGACAAGCGGGTGAGTGGCGCCGAGTGTGTACGTAATGCATCCGTGGGCGAAGCTGCACAATGACGCTTCGTAGCTGGCATGTCTTGCGATAGCCGGCGCCTTTTCCTCAACGGGCTGATTTGTGGCCTGGTAGACTTGAGTGATTGAAGCGATTTCTGGATTTCTTTCGAAGCGTCGGATACCGGATGCATTTGAGAGGGACGTTTCCGAGAATCGGGAAATATACAAGACTCGGACTGCGAGGGCCCTCGGACAAAGGACTGGACAAATTTTGTTTGTGACGCGGCACACAAGGCTGCGTTCGAGGGGATACATTGGGAGTCAGGGATAACTTCATGCTACGGGTCCATAGGAGATCAGTTTCAAAGGCAACTTCCAGCATACGAGGCAAGCGATTACCTCTATCGACCTTATATGCTTAAACTGCTCTCCAATATCCTCGCAGATGGCAGGCGAGACCGGCGCCTCGATCGTTAATCGAGCCTCCATATGAAACTGGGACTGGGTTTGCGAGCTTGAGCTCAGCGGAACCATACCAGACGGCCACTCTCCACCATAGCCGCGCACACAAGCATCGAGACACACGCGCAGCTCATCGGTGTATGCGTTGGACGGTGCAGCAAGGCGGGCGTGTGTCGCGTAGAAGAAGCGTTGAAACGCGGCCGGGCCCAGCGCTGGCGGAGGAATGTGCGAAAATGCTGCGGTGAGGAGGGGAGCGAGGGCATTCAACGACGCGATTGATATCGGAAGCGACTCTAGACGCAGGAGAAGCGAATCATAGAGAGGCATAAGCTATGAAAGAAGCGGTTGAGTAGAGGGCGAGGAAGATCTAAATGAAAGGTTGCTGACAAGGTCATTGTACTGTTCCGCCGACAGAATCATACACTTGTCTTCTATCCAACCAGCCAGCCCCGTCTGTACAGCGAAGACAATTGGCTCAAGTAAAGGGACAGGCATTGTTATAATTATGTGATGAATGCCCTTGAGAAGCTTGGATGTTGCGTTGTCTATGCTTGATTGCGGCGGATAAGAAGCGGTGAGGGTTGTATTGAGATATGAGAACGCTCTAGTCGAAATGGAATCTCTGTCGTCGAGATTGAGGTGTGGAAGCATGGCGAGCGCGACACGCAATGCGGTATTTATCGAAAAACTACACTGGTTCAGTTCAATGCGTACTGAAACCACATAACTTACATACCTCGGGCCTATCTCTGGACATTTGCTAGTGATGGTGTCGATGATATCCTTGGTGGACTTGGTCGCGGCGGAAAGGTTCTGATCCAGCGCTCGTTCCCAGATGTCAAGATCATCTTCACACATGCACCAGGAACTACGAGACGTCATCTTATGCGTGAGAACGATTCTTAAATAGATTCGCAATTACTCACCCTATAGGAAAACCGAGAATTGAGATGAGATTCCGCGAGTTGCTTAGCATTGAACTATCGCTCTGCGTTGCCATCAGACGCCAAAGCCGTCTCTTGATTTCTAGGGCCTGCTGTGCCTCGTTCTGGTGGGAAATGGACTCAAACACATTCGGAATCCCAGTCATGATCACCAGAGCCGAGCACAGCAGACGCCAGTTCGTGAGTACTCTCTGATCAGCAATATGGAACGCGCGATGCAAAACGGCCGTCAGGAAAGAGGAGGCGACTGGTTCGAGCGAGGATTGTGGAAAGACGTCCTGGACGACAGCCCAAAGCTGCTTCGATATGACGAGCGATTGCAGTTGAATCTCAATCGACCCTGCCTCTCCAGACAGATGTGCCAAGGGATCAGGGAGGAATTGTAAAAGCAGGAAAGTCAACCGCGGACCAAAGTCGGCGGAGGCGGAAGGCCGGCCATGGCCCTGAATCGGCTGAACTTGAGCAATCAGGAGGGACTGCCACACAGGGAGGGCAGTTACCTGTTCAGGTACATGAATGGAGAGATCATGGGCGAGAAACGTGCGGGCACCCACCGTCAGATCGGTATTGGTATCTTTGAGAGAATTCTGGACAAACAAAACAAAGCAGGAAGCTACCGGGCCCCAGTGCGTCAGAATTTCCTCTTGTGATAGACACCGAGGGGTGAAGACGATTGCCGAGTCTACCACCTGCTCCAGCTGGACTGTATCGGCATGGAGAAGCGAGCCATCAAGGAGAAATTGAGAAATCAGGGCATCAGGAGTCCAGGCAGTCCCGCGCTGCGGGTCGCCGTAGGATTCAACTCTATGCGTGAGGCATCCAAGTATCCGGTATGCCTCATTTCGAATATCTTGGTACTTGCTGGACAGCATATCATGCAGGATATCGAGCACACTAGGGATAGCCCATCTCAATCGATTTTCACTTCGGGGATCTGTGGAGGTCGCTTCCAGTAGCGAGGATATTAAGGCCGCACCAAGACCAGCGTGCAACGCTTGCTTAAGTACCAGAACGCAACGTCGGACGACGTCTATATCGCCCTTAGGAGTCGAACTTCGTTGGATGTTGAGCTGGGTCATCGACCAGATGAAAGTGCGCCAAACGTGTGGGCTGAGATCACGCCCTGGGCGACGTCTCAGTGCCTTCTGTGCAACGTTCATGACAAGCTTGAGAGGCCCATGGTGCAGAAAAAGGGAGGGCCCGAGAAGGACGACAAAACTAGCCACGAGGGTCAACGCCCAAGGCGAATTCCCGCCCATACTGCCGAAATTCTTCGATGATACTGCCGCAGCAAGCAAAGGCGGGAGTTTTCGAGACGATGTGGGATGACGGGTGGTTTCAGGAGTGAGGAACGAGTGAGTATAAAGACATATGGTTTCTATTGTATATTTGTCGACAAGTGTTCGATGGGTGATGAGCGTGTGGGAGAATGATGCGAGGACAACTGCTGAATGGTGGCGAAACTCTGAAGACTTGTGTATGACAAAGGGGAAGATTGAAGGAAGGAGGTTAGCCAGACGTGCTACAAAAACGTGTTGGTGGAATGTCAACAAGTTAACGATACACTGAGAACGATGAGTCAGTGCGATAGTGTGTTGCAGATGCTGTCGACTCACGTTAAGGGCGTCCACTACGATTACAGCAACACAAGAATCTCTAGCTGCGGATTCGAGAATAAAGTTAAGGTATAGGATGACATCTTCCATCCGGGGAAGTAGAACGTCTCTCGGGAGCCTTTGTGTCCGGAGGACCCACGACGAGAGTACTGCAGTCCTTGATATGGTAGGGGATAAGATTCGTATTTGAGGGCAGCGAATGATGGAAATTACATCCCCTAGGAGATGACAAATGTCTTGGGCTAGTGGCCCCATGAGGGTGATATCCAAATCAACAAAGTGGGACGTACACGCGAATACAGATGAGATCGCCGGAAATCTGAATATCTCTGACAACAGACTAAGTGCGTAATGGCAAAGTGTCGAAGAATCGGTCGCAACATCCTCGTACGTCGTCGACACGGTTTCAGCGGCGTGATCGGAAGATCTGATAAACAAATCGCCGGATGTATGCGGTGCACAAATGGGTAGCGCCCGTGAGACATCCCTCCGTAAGGCCGCTACCACTTCTGTTGCTTTATCTCTGAGGGGTTCGAGTGCTGGGAAGCATATAGACGCAACAGACAGGTGACAAGACGACTGTCTGATTCTCATCGAAAGAGTGCGATAGGCTTCCGTGATGTCATGGAGCGAAAGATGGCCAGATAAGAGGGCTCTGTGAGAGCGGACGATGGTTTCGATGGGTCCAAGAAGGTATTCGGAATGGTATAAGGGATGGTTATTGGCCAGCGGCATCGGCGGAGGATGAGGGTGTCTTGACTGCCTACGCGCGAATCAGTAAATGTTTGTGGTTTCGAACAACAAAACTGAGACAAACTGAATATGCAATCAAAGAAAGAGATGCTGCTTGGTTGATTCAACACGTATGGGCTGTGTTGACATGGCAGACAGAAACACACGCTGTCCAACTTTGGGGATCAGGCGCCCCTTTAGTTTGCAGATGGTCGACGTTGTTTGTAGAAACACAATTTCCATCACATGACCGTGACAGGACACGTTGGCATTCTCACGCTCACTGGTAAGTCTAGATAATCCCATCATAAAACACTAGCCGAACTTATTACATGTGGTCTTGTAGTGTAGTGGTTATCACTCGGGATTTTGACCATCAAATTTCCCGAAACCCAGGTTCGAACCCTGGCAAGACCTTTGGGTGTGAATTTTTTTCCGGCCCTAGAAATGACAGGCTGGTGTTTTCAATAGCACTAAATTTCTCTTGCATGGCCTCGAGTATATCTTGCATGCGATGCCCGAATTATTATCAGAGCAGGCACTTTGTGATGGAGACATGGCCGAAGACATGGCCGTACACTGGTCGCGGCCTTTTGATGATTGCCATCGCCAACACCTTATTCTTTCAGCATATGCAAATAACATGCGGCCGCCATCGCAGCACTGTGCTTTCCTGAAGGAGAGGTGGGTCGACTATCGGCCGACGTTGCACTCCTTGAAACAGTTCTGAAACACGCCGTGGAGGTCCGGATCTTGAAAGTGAGGGACTCATGCCGTACTCGAAGTTACCAACAACATACAATTCTGTTCCCGGAGCTCGAGCCAGCCTGATGCGTTAGCGGAGGCCGGGACCATACTGTACCGTACTGCGACCAGCCGAGCATCGCAATCGGTACTCTATAGGCTCTGGGACCGGGGTCAATATGCGTGCCATTCATCATGCATTATCGATCATTCAGTGAAATATAGAAATGGAGGATCATACTTCATTATCATCGCAGTTCGTATCGTACAGGAGGGGAAGCAGTGACACCGAATTACAAAAATCCTGTTAAAGTAATTGTGGTTGTGGTCCGAGATCTCTCGAGCCACCCTAAACTAAAGTGTCCGATACGGAATATATCACAGTGTCCGAAAATTGTACAGATGCAGTGTCTTTTGCAATTGTCAGAAAGGGAAAAAAAAAGTCGTCGTGAGAGGAGAAAACGAAAACGAAAACGTCGTCGTAGGGTCTTAGTAGGAGACAAGTCGTGGTAGGTTTCATTCCTTCTTGCATTTCTTGATCGTGAATTCATCGCTGGTGTTACCCGAATCACCCATCACTGTCAAGTCAAGTAAGCACCACGGCAAAAGCAAAACAAAAAAGGAAGCACGGTGATACGCACGAACGACGATGTAAGATTTACGAGACTTGACCTGGGGGACCTTGAACGAGACTTGCCCCTGCGTCAACGCAAAACCGGACGCCAGGGGATTATCTAAAAGGCACAAGTGACGTAATGAGAAAGCAGCCCAGAAAACCGTACGACAAAAACTGGGGGTCGAACTGACCAACGTCAAGGTTCTCGCCCCCCGAACCATCAGACAAGCGATAGCCGAGGAAAACAGTCCCTTCCGGGTTCGTGACCTGCGCAGGAGGGTTCGACGTGTCCCTGTGGACACAAAGCAAAAGAAGTAAGAGATCTCGCTCAAGGACTGAATGCAGCACGGCGGCGGGGACGGGGACGGGGAGGGCAAGGGAGGGATGATAGATGTTACGTACCAGGTGACGGACACCGTCGAGCCTTCGCACCAAACTGTCCCCTTGCTCGGCGAGGTGATCTTCGGTGACCAAACGTCCCTCTTCGCTAGGTGCTGGGGGCTGAGCACCGGTGCGGCGGAGACGCCAAGGGCAAAGAAGAGGAGAGCAGCAGGGAACTTGATCGGAAACATCATCATTATCGTTCGTCGTCGGTGGCTCAAAACAGGCACTGGCAGCAGCGAAGAGAGAAATGCAGAAGAGAGGGAGAGGGAGAGGGAGAGGGAGAGGGTAGAGATGGAGGATGAGGTACGATATACGAACGAGGAAAGAGTCGGGGGTTCCAGCTCCCCCTTAAATACGAGAAAGAAGAGACGGGCGGCAGTGCGACGAGCGGCGAATAGAATGAACCCACGCAAAGCACCGCTCAGGGTCCAGTGCATCATGATGTACTGGTGTGTACCCGCACCGGCAAATACCCGAGCCAGAAATGGTGACCCCACCCGTGCCGAGGACTGCGCAAAGGGTCTCGTCACGGTCCCGGCCCCGGCCCCACCCAGTCGCGTCCACCCAGGCCAGGATTAATATCAAAGGCAGGGCTGAGACCGACGCTTACGCCGAAACCGAAACAATTGCGCTCGTGCGTGCCTAATCAGCGACAGAAACGGGGATTCTTTTCCGAACGGGACCCTCTCTAAACATGCTGGCGAACGCCTGCGCCGATACTCTAACGGTATTCAACATCCCTCGTCTAGACGCGTTTTTGTGGAGCCGACGTCGAAGGTATGAACAGCAACATCACGCGACCGGCCATAATCGGAAGGTCGGGACGGTGAATCTGGTCATCTGAGACACCATCGTGTCCCATCGCGTCCACTGCTGACCCGTATCGAGAGGGCCAAGCCCATTCTCCGTATTCAGATATGCTTCGATGAAACGGACGATCCCCGACGGATTTTTGACCATCTACGATTATACAACTAGTAGATATAAATTCGTCATTTTAGTGGGATGGAGCGGCGGAGACAAAGGGGATGACGGGAGCTCTCTCTGTAAGCAAAGCGACATGGGAATCAAAGAGACCAGAGGCAAAGTTCTGCGAATAAGACGAGCGGCCGACAAGGAGACAACGTGGATGCTAATGCGGGACAAACCAACCAGATATCACAGTGACAATGATACAAACACAAACACAGCTCGAAAATCGTTTACTCTTTACTCAAACTCAGCGCGCGTATGCCTTCCTCGAGCGTAGCTGTGAGGTTACACCCCTTCGAGCAGTCATGGGTTTTTGTGCTGTTAGGGAGAGTCGGGCTAGTTGGGCAAACTGCCGCGGCGCCCACCTTCACTTCTGGCTCAACATCGACAACGCTTAGAACCGCCTTCCCTTCCAGGACGCGTCGGATCTTGTCCGAGTCCCAAGCAGGGGCACCAGCATTGGGATTTGCATCATTCGATGGCGGGTGGGCAGCGAAGGCTTGCCAGAAAGACCTACCCAGCCGCTGAAGGAGCGTCTGCGAGGCCATAGCTGCAAGCATGGCCTGTTGTGTAGTGGGTACTTCCTTCGAGGAAGTGAGGGACGGAGCCGTAGGGCCCAGCTTCGGGGACGACGGTGGTGACGGATAGATGGAAGCGTGCTTGCCGCTAAGGAGAGAGGATATAGAAGATGATGAAGCATGCGGAGAGGTGAAATAATGGGGACGCAGACCCGCAGCCAGCCCAGTGATGGGAGGTGGCGGCTGCTGTGACTGCGTCGGTGGGTATTGGGAGAGGCGGCTCCAGAGTTGCATTCGATACCTAAAACGCGGTCAAGAAGAAGCATTGTGAGAAAAGGATGACACTCACGCATCGAGCATCTTCATTGTGAATGGATTTGCATCGGCATAAGAATCGAATGGCGCAACCTTTCCAAGGCTGCGAACAGCGTTAGTAGAAATGCCGGGTTTGCCGGAATTATTGAGTAGGGGATTGATGTTTTCCTGGAGTATAGGACCGTATGTGCGTGCCCCGGCCACCGGTTTAACGCTGGCGAGCGGTTGTGCAAAGTTGTCAGGAATGAGTGTCGTGTGGACGGGCGTAATACCGCCGAAGGAAGTGCTTCCTCCCCAAAACGCTTTCGCAGCTGATGCGGCGAGGCGAGGCGATGATGGGAGATCCTTTTGCGTATTCGGGGTCACAAGTGATGAGCTGGTTGTGGCACGGGTGGCGGGTGCGGGTATGGGACCTGGTGGTGGCAGTGCAGGAGACTCGGCCCGACCAGCGCAAGCGAGGAGGGACTTTTTGAGCCCACTGATTTCCTGCCTCAAAGCAGCGTTCTCCGACTGGCTGGAACCGAGCTCGGTACGGATGGCATCAATAAGACGATCGCGTTCTGCAATGTCCCCCTCGAGCGTCGTGATGTACTCTACGTGTACCTTCGTCAGCTACGGCGGTCACGAAAAGGTGATTATCTCACCCTTGCGGCGTACTCGGAAGTTACGAGCGCTGATTTTGTTGCGAAGCTGCCGCTTTTCTTTGCTGGACATCTTCTTGTATTCCTCAGGAGAAGGACGCCAATCATCACCATCGTCTCTCGGGTCGTCTTTATCCCTGACGACCGCCGATACCGGTGCCTTCTTCTGAACACCGCCTGACTGAACAGTACCCTTCCGAGACTTGCCTTTCCCACCAACCTTCACAGGTGGGGATGTGACAACGTCCTCCTCATCGTCCTCTTCCTCGTGCCCATTCTCTACGATATTCGTCACCTCATCAATGTCGGGTGCAGTTTCAGAGGGAGTGGAGCTCGACATGAGCTGCGGATCGATGGCGAATGAAGGAGAAAGTCCGTTTGATGTGGCCGCACTTCCAGAGTCGGGGGCATCATGCGAAAGAGTGAGGAAATCCCAGGGGACGCCGGTGATGGATCCCGATGCCGGTGGCTCGGCTTTGGCAAAGTCTTCCTCGAGAGAGAAGTTGAACCAGTCGGAAGGATTCGGCTCGGATATGATAGGTAGAGGAGAAAAGAGGGGAGTGGAGACAGAAGGGGAGGGCTCACGAGAGTCGGAGGTCGTGGAACTTTGGGTAGTGAACAGGTCCATGTTCACAAAGTCGGATATGTCGGTGGGACCGAGAACGAGGGGTGATTGGTGAACGGGGTTTCCCACCAGCATGATATGGGGTCAAATACGAAGGATTTGTGGGTGCGTTGTCTTTGTGGGGATGAACAGATGGCGGAGAAGGTGAGAGCGATGGCTTTCGCCAAGGCCTCCTCCGTCCACATTATTACATAAGCTTTGCGGCGCTTCACGTCAACTGACTCAAGTCTTCTTTCACCTTCCAAGCCATTCTCTGCTTACTCTCTGCCGCTCTCTATCGTAATGTCGGCCAGGGTGTCTTTCAACTCGCCTGCCGTTGTTGGTTCCACTACTTCAACACTCCGTGTGTCTGCTTGATCTGCTTGATCGATAACCTCGGCAACGTGTTCGCCGCCTCTTAGCCTGCAGGCACTCCCTTCTTAGGCCATCAAGTCAACTTCCATCAACTTCTGGCCAGTTCTCCACTCTCGCTTGTTCAGAAGCCCACACGCATGGCATCCTGGTGGCGAACCAACCTCTCATACCCCCTCCGCCCTTTCTTTGATAGGCACAGTGTCTGCTCGTTCCACTCTTTGTTTTCCGCTTTCTTCAATCGATGCCGGAGATGATGCTATGCGTGTTGTGGTCAGTAGGCAATTTGTTTCTCCTGTGTCTAAATCTGTTTCTGCGGTAAGCCTATGAGGCAGTCGCTTGCAGGCTCCGTTAAGGAAGTCGGAATAATAGGTGGCAGGCAACTTGTCACTATATCACAACTAAGCCGAGTACAGCTGAACCCTACAGACACAGTCATCCTTCATGAAACGTACTGCTCGGTACCCTTTTTATACTGCGCTTTCGGCGAGTAATTCAAAATCGGGTTATCCATACGTGTCTTGACACTTTGGTGAAACATGGGCTCCGAAGGCACTTCTCGTCCGCGGCCAAAATGAAACCTGCAAAAGCCGATTACGTAATGCACATCGTTTTGCGTTTTTGTTGCCAGTGCTTACCCCGATTTTCCTACCCACTCGTCCTCCTCATTCTGCCATTCGTGATATGTGGGGACCGCTTCGAGGATCCACCAGAGCGGGTTTGTCTTGAAAGCACTACCCATCTCCTGTACCGCATCCACCACATCCAGCGCGTCGTGGATATTATCCACCGATACATGCGGGGACGGCGGTAGTGGGCCGGTCTCCCGGATGATGCTTACGCTCGTGCTCGTGCTCGCATTCGCTTCCTCCCCTGATAAAGAGAGACTCTTGTCCGGCATCTCCTGCCCTGGCGCGAGGTCGGTCTCGTCGCCACGCAGAGTAGAATCGGACGGTTCGCGCGTCATGGGCACTTGCTCGATCGTCGCGCTCGGGATGTTCCACAGCTCGAGCGCGGTTTCATCAAAGCGTATGTGACACCGCGCCTTCAGTATCTCGCGCATCATCCAGCGCAGCGGAATGTTCGACAGCGCATTTTCTTCCGTATCATTCCGTAGGCCACCGCCTACGTCTAAAATGATTCTCGTGAGCTATCGTACGATTCGTACCCGATTTGGCGTCACGATAGCGACGTAGAAGTTGATCGTTGATCTCTATACGTACCAGAGTGAGACCCCGCGAACCAAACCTCTTTGACATCCGTCTTGAATTTAGGTTTCTTTCCCTGACTGGCGTGTCCACCGGGGACATGCGGAGTGTCTGGGTTTCGCTTGCGTCGTTTGAGGAAAATCAAGGTGTGCGCTATGTTCCTCAGTAATGACGTGTTCTGTGGCAACCGAAGATGTGGAGCCTCGACTGAGCGGTGATACAGGTTCGGGCTGAATTTTGCGCGACACTGCCAGGATGTGCATTAGACGCCAATACAGCCCATAAAAGCACGAGAACGCCATATGGCCAATGGCGGGTACGTATGTTTCGTCTTACATACTTCATCAAGAGATAGTGCTTGCCTGAACACTCGGATCGTATTATTGGCTCCTACGAAAGGGAGCGTCCGACGATTAAGGATGCCGACACTCCCCACGGTGTCCCTGCGACACATAGAACCGACGGTCATCCTCCAAGCTGGACGGCATCAGAAGAGGGAGGATACCGACCACACACCAAGGAACTCTATGTGTACCTCGCGACAGAACGCCTTCTTGAAACGATGGGCCAAGTTGTTGTGTTTACCGCTTGGCGACTTATACACCTTGTACGCGAAAGAGATTTGCTCGAGATTATCCTTGGACAGCAAACCCACCTAATTTCACTCTTGAGTCCGTGCATGCGTTCTATTAACAACGGGCGATCGAGCATCACCTTATGCAACATCCCCGCGAGAGCGCGAGCAGTGTACGCGCCACGGGAGAATCCTACCGGATGTCCGATGTCCGTTGAAATTGTTCCGAGATTAGGTTCCTGATGGGATGAAGCAACTAACCGAACATGCAGACACTATCTCCTTCATGATAATTTTGCATGAGGAACTTGTAGCCGTCCATTATGTGATCGGAGAGGTACCACGCGAGCGCCTCGTCAAGAATCCCAGCAAAGGTGCGGAAGAGCGGTGAGACGACACCAGGCTCGAAGTATGTCCCGATCCCGGCCTGTTCAGTGTCTTAATTTTGGCTGATACGCGGTGCATGCATGGATGAAGTGCGCGCCTGGTAATAGCATAGCTGCGATTCTGGGGTGTCCTTCTTCAGGATAGAATATAGCTTGACAACATTCGTATTCTACACCATCATGACGTCGAGTGGGTTTACCGATGTCGTAGGAAATAACGGCGTGACGTACGTGTTTGCAGAATTCGTTTGACGTGCCATCGAAGCAGAGCACGAGGGTACGGGGCCTACGATGCATCACTTCGATAGGTACCTCTGAGGAGTGCGCTTTCCCATTCATAATAGTTGGGATACCATGCCTCCGGGTAAACGTCTCATATAAATCTTCCACGAGGTTTCAGGAACTCCATCTGAGCGCCTATGTCGCCTTCATATGACAGCAGTCATAGATGCACGATTCCGAGTGGATTGGATGCTGACCCGATATTGACCTAAGAATTGGGCGTAGCGGATTACATACATTGTGGGCGACCTACACAACCACGCTACAAAGCACCACACCGCGCGCGGCGACATGATCGATCCGTGATCGGCGTGATCTCTTGAAACACTGTTGTTCCGAGTCGATGGGAATCTCGGCGGTGTCTCACCATGCAGGCCTTGGGACTGACTCGACTCGGTTTCATCCCTTACGAAGGGGGAATTGTCCCTTAACAGTCCCTTAACCATCATACCAGCTGTCTCTTGGGAGGGACGCTGCTTGACAGGATCATCGTAAGACAACGCGGGGGGCCAAAGTTCATGAGGACGTCCCGCATAATTCCGTTTTCATAATGCGCGTCTACTAGCTCCACTGGCATCTGCCCTGAATGGGAAATGGCACGTGAATATGACCCGTAACCTTCGTAGTACGAGCACCACTCTGTTGATCATCATCTCGGTGGCCTACGTTTTCCCCGGCAATAATTACCCGGATAGTAAGCGAACATTCGTGCAGGGCCGCCTTACCTCCTGCGATCCGGGGTAGGACCTTCGCCGGTGTGCAGCCCTGGCATGATATATGTCAAAATTGATGGTTTGTTTCCGCGTGAGTTTGTGGAGACGAATAGCGGATTTGTTGCTCTCATCTGGCACCACCTGGGACGAATCGTGGAACCAATTCGGACAGAGCACGCTTTGCGACTCTGCACAGTCGCGCTCAATCTGATACAGCCTGCAGAGTGAAGCGGCCATGCTGAGTCGATCATATTGGGACCTCTGCTCCATAATTATAATTGGCATTAATTGCGCAACATGGCCCTGTCATGGACGGATCGGGCTACCATCCCAGTCAGTACCATGCCTTGATAGACACTATCCTCGCGACATGCCGATCACCCGTTCGCTTCCTCTGTCAGCGAGTGATGGCTAGGGGGGAAGAATAGGAGCACCTGTCTCGTGTTCAAGGACAAGGAAGTTATTCAGAATGGAACATGATAAACTAACGTGAATCATCGGTTAGGGTAATATGAATTAGATTAGTTACCGTAGATCCATAGGCGGAGACTTCTCCCAGGCAGCCAGTTATAGGGCTAAAGCCCACGACATACGACAAGCTGCCTTGGGGTAAGAGAAGAGGATGGATTGAACCCCGTGGTGTTGGATGGACGACCATTATTGTATTTAGGGTAGGCGTCCCGGCACGGGCTGATGGTGCCAAGGATTTGCATAAACGGATATACTGTGACAGTTGGTTGGTAGCGATATGATATATATCATAGTAGATGTCGCCAAAGCCATAAGCGGTTCCTTTCCTTGTCTACTCACCGTCACTCGCGATGTCTACCCCACGATACTTATAATACCTAGTCACTAGCTGAGCCTAAATATCTCGCCCTCGCCCCTTTTTTGGTGGGGTGGTGGCTGTCCGGTAAATGATTAACGGGCAGGCTCTTCGGACCAGAGAGCCAGCCATGACTCGGAAGCCTGAGATGTTGTGCGCGTGGGAATGTGTGAGCCCTAGTAATTGGGTAGATTGAGTCATCAATGGGATGGGGAGCAACCCTGCGGGCTGTGACCCGGGCTACCTCTGAGGATGGGGGCAGAGGCCATTCATACGAGAGACCTGCCCTTGGGGATCTGGCTCTCCCGTGCATGAGGGCATGGTGGAAGGGGAATCGTTGGACCCAAAGTAGGAAGAAAAACGCAAGGTGCCAGCGAGAAACTGTTGGGGGAATGGGCAAAGGGCAGATGGGACTATGGAGGAAGTGAATGACTCGGAATCGCGTTGACTGCCAACATTCATAAGGAAACGGCTCGGCAGCTTAGCTTCACTTAGCGACCTTGCCGACGTCGCCAAGGACGCTAAGTCCACTAAGGATGGCGATTAAGGTTCATTAAGCACATTAAGCAGCCGAGACGTTTCCTGATGTTTAGAAGAGTCAAATTCACGGGCAAGTGGAGAAGATTGTCATACTAAGTGCTAGAATCGGGAATGAGATGGATTGAAGCTATGATTTCCTGCACTATTCCCGTTGTCCCATTGAGATGTGGGATAGGGTGGTTGAGTTGACGTTTTTGACTCGAACAACTATAAGTACAGAACTCACTGTACAGACTGGCACCGTCACAACCGGGTTCGCGTAGGTGTTTGTGACTATATTGTGGTGCTGTCCCATGTTGAATCGATGCCAGCCCTTGACAAGGTACAAGCAGTCAATTCGTCAGCCAATAGCACCGTCCCATTGCGCTGTCCATCACGGGGGACATTACAGTAAAACCCGGAGGACAACATGTCCATTCTCTATTCCAGGCTCTGCAATCATCACGGACAAATGGCCCCCAAAGACACGTGAACTTCTGGCATGTTAATTCTCTTGATGCTTATAAAATACCTCGGCAACTCCAGAGGCTGCCGCTGCAGGGAGTCTGGAACGGAAGATCGCATATGCGAAAGTTGAATCCTCACATAATAGTGCGCAATTTGCATCTTGTCACCAGTGGACGATCAATATCCTTGAGAAATTGCTGGCATGTTCAAATGAACCAGGAATGGGATGATCTTGGACTTACGGCGGTCCTAAGAACCGAATAGTAAGGGATCGGGAAGGGCAATGGTTCCTGTCAGACTGATTCAAAGTTGAGATAGGAGGCGAGGCGTACGCTCGTATTTATCATCTTTACCTTCCATTTTAAGCCCTACGCAGTCGCAAGTTCGCAGTCATTAAGTTCCCGCGGGTTACACTTATATATTCACATATCCTCCTTTTTAGTTTTGGATCTCAGGAAAAATGGCTGGCAGCCTGCCAGTGATTAATAGTAACAACATGTGGGCCGTGACTAGCACGTAAGTCATGACTGTCAAATTCGAATCCAATGTTAGGGGTACCCGCCAACTCGCTAGCAACTGTCATCACTTAAAAGCTCGGACCATGGCAGACTATCCTTTACAATCTTATGCTCTGGCGCTCCTAAATCTGATGGCAAGGCAAGAGAATGCCATCGACAACCTGCCGCTGGGAACTGCCAGACGTATTGGAGCACAAACTTCGACATTCGACGTGCCGGCCCACAAACTCCTCCAAGCTGTGGTACAATATTCGCCGTGCCCGGAAAAAATAGCTCGACAGTTTTTGGTCGCGGTTGCAAAGTGCCTTGTTTTTGTGAAGAATTCAGGTGATGCTCGTCTTTTTCTTTTCAGTGATCTATGCTGAAAATGTCTTGCCAAGTCGACGCTCTGCAGCGGTCGCACCCTCACTTGGGCCCCAGATGAATGGGCATTGGTCGTGCACCAACAACTCAACCAAAACGGAGGGAATATTACGTATCTCACAGATCTCGCAAGTTACTATCTATCTTATCTTGTCATCGCGTGTAAGTCGTCATCCCTCGTTGATTTTATATGACTTATATTCTATTTACCCCAAGTCAGAAATCCCGGCGGTAAAAAGACGCCACAGGATAGCGGAGATTCTACTCCGAATCGCCTTGAACCCATAAAGGAGACTGACTGCGAAGCGTTGTTACAATCGGCCACTGTTCATCAAAGTCAATCGGCTTTGATAGACCTTGTATGTTTCAGATGACCGCTGACCATCATTGACCTTGAACTCAAATATCGTAGGTCAGGCTTCCAGACGGGGATTGTTGCCCTATCACTGGTTCTTTAGTGTTTGGTCCTATGTCTTTTTTCCCCATCCGTACACACATCATCCCATTCTCGGTTCATTCAAAGGTGCAATAATTTTTATTGATAATATTGATCGTCTTTCTTACTGATATGTAATTCAGACGCACGTGCATCTCGCAATTGAGAAATTTACTGACTGAACACTGGGCGCAGAGCTCGTCCAGCAACTCATCAATCACCCTGCCAACTCCATGACTCTTCAATACGATGCCTATGCTTCGATGAAGCTGGGACTAGCATTTGGTATCGAAGCTAGGTCGGTTGACAATGAGGTGATATCATGAAGCCTGTGCCGCGATCCTAGCTCCTGATAACACGTCGGACAATAGTGGAAATATTATTTCCGAAAGGTTCGACCAGCCAAGGTCCCATCAAACGTTATCCTCAAAGACGGCGATGAAGTAGTATTCGGACGGGGAATCACTGGCAACAGCATTGGATTACCTGACCCTCGGATCTGTAACCTTCATCTTGCTGTTGCCAGAATCTTTGCAGCCTCTGGGGCCGGAGGTGTTTGATGCGTATTTGGACGATGACTTTGATGACATGTCGGAATCTCCGGTTTATTTTGGAGCACCACTCGTCAGCGATGATGAGCTTATTCGTAGGCTCGAGGTACTGATTACTTGATGGTGAGGTGATGTTAGCGAACGTTGCAAATACAAAGAATGGAATGTTGTCCTCCGAGTTGCATGTAAGCGTATGTCAACCCGGGCCATAGACAAGTTCGCGGGCACTGCAGAAGATCAGATTTGTATCCAAAAGCACATATCTTCTTATATTGCAAAGAGAACTGACGAAGCCTCCCGCCTCTTTCGTCTTTCGTATTTGGGGCAGACTATCGAGCACCTATCCTCGCGGGAATACTACACCAGTCAAAGTCAAGGCCGCCGCGGAGTGGGATCTCGATCTCGCTAGAGATGCCCTTGCGTCTTGTGAGGTAGCCTCGTACGAGACGGTTACTTGCATAATTACCATAGCCTTTTATTGTACTCGTGTTCAAGATTCTGGGTTTCAGAGGATAGGCGAGACTGTGCCATAGTATGATAGGTCCCGATGCCAGCCGCCATCAACTGAACACTGAGCGAGAGGCAGAATGGTGGATGTACGAATACGTTTTTCAGGTACTAGCATGCCTGCGATTCTCAGCGATCCTGCCTGAGAATGGAGAAGAGTCTGACCAATTCGGTAATGTGATATATGTCGATCGGATCAATGAAGTATACTAGACTGTTCGAGTTGGTGTAGGTCACGGTGGTGATAGCGCAGCGAGTCAGCGACGCACACGTTTACAGAATTGGGGTTACCCGTCTCATCGAAACAATGAATGATAGTGCGGGGCTTTCGGGACTCGGATCTCAGACGATGACGACGCTGAAACAAGAGTGGGGCCCATTAGTACTGCCAGTGGCCACCATCACCGCAGGCAAGGGACGTCAATTGAATGAGGCATGGGATAATCGATAATCGTTGGATCGCGTTTCGCAACTCAAATACCCGGCCCACTCATGTCGGGCACGGGCCGGAGCACCTCGCCCTCTGCCCCCAATCCGACAAATGAGGATAGATGCAGACATCGGGCAGAGGGCACTGCTGTGTGCTGAAACCGAGTTGTCTTTGAGAGAAATTAGACATGAGAACTGAGTCACGACTCACGAGCCTGATTGGGGTCGAGTCAACCCACGCCAACCACGACTCGACATGTAATTGTAATCATGCAATCCTTCATAGCGGAGACGCGTTGAGGCCTTGTGGCTCTTCACAGCGATCCATGCATGCATGCACTAGTGTGACAGCAAGCTCCAATTCCCGTGCAAATTCAGAACCACGAGCCACGCCGGGCCGAGGACTCGGAGTCTTGGTCGTCTCGAAGTAACAAACTGTGCGTGCTTTCGGGCTGTCATACACCCGACCACAACCACACCAAAGGACTCGGAGTTGAGATGGTTGTACAGTATACGCCTTCGCCGTCGGTCTTCGGGTGATGTGCTGAGGGCCCGGGGCGGTGGTGGGTCAGGCTCGGTCAGGTCCAAAGGAGTGGGTAACTGAACGTAACATACACAGCATATCGACTCGGAACTGGCTATGTACCAGCCCCGACAAAGCTAATCCATGGTCATACCTGAGGCCTGAAAGGTCGGGGGGTCGGGCCGTATTGACAATGTCTCCCGCTGAAGTCGGATAATGCGATAATTGAAGTTGCAGTTGCCAGTGGTCGACCTCGGAGAGATGACCCCAATAGGCTAGATCGCAATCGCAACCACATCCCTCGGGCTTCTCTCCTTCGGCCTATTGTCCGCGCTCAACAACTCATGAGATTTGGAAGTCTGCCAGCGAAACTGCCGCCGGAAGCACCGCAGTTCATAAGTCACATCCTTCATGACAGCCACACCTCCTTTTCCCCGGGACGTGTTCAGTTTCAGCACCGTAATTATAAGTACGACTCCCTTACTGGAATCACCCCTTCACTGGAAGGACGAAAAGGTAAAAAAATAGGTGAGGGAGTCTACCTATTCACCTGCCGTTAACTCATTCGCTGTCAATCACTGTCACCGTTGAGTCGTCGTCTCAGTTTCGGTGGGGCGGCGTACTATTCCCATTACCGCTATTCGCGGGGCGCCTTCGCTCTACAACAGCATCTGTCATACACAGCTCCTGCATCATCTCCCCTCCGCTTTGAGTCCATCGTTTCGTTTCTCCCGTGCGTGTATCGGAGAAGTGCAAGTTTTGGTCATGTTGTCCGAGTCACCGGCCCGTGATCCCCGGACCAACATACGGTACGAGTCCGAGAGGGAGGGGAGCTGGAGCTGGGAGCGACTTTCTTTACGATGACGCTGTACAGTACCTGCCAAGCCTCACACTGACACGTCCGATCAGTCGTCGAAATGTTAACCAACCCCTTGATATGCTGACACCACTGTGCTCTTCTATCCGCTGGCGGCGCCTTCTATTCATTCAAGGTAATCAACCGGCTCAACCACTTTGCGTCTCATCGGTTACAGGCATACAGCGGCGCTTTTCTTCACAGACAGCCTCGGTTGACGCAGGGTGCAAGAAACTTGCGTAGTTTTCGTCCAACTCTATTTCCTTGAGCTACAGCACAAGCGTCACAAAGCACGTCCGATATCATGCGGAGCCTGTCACCTTGAAGCGAATGCCACCACGCGGTTTCGTCTCAAAAATAATAATAAAGAAACACCGTGGAATCATATGTATCGTCCGACATAGCAACCAGTTCTAGGGGTTTTCGATGTACTTCCATTTCCCCCCGTCAACCCAACGTGGCGAACCCATGTGGGCGGTTATCCCCTCCCCATAAATAGACTAGACTTGCAACCTCCCATTTCTCTATCGGCCTTCCCTTCCCCATCTCATCCCACTCCATCCTCCCCTCACGCTCATACCGACCACGACGATGAAGTTCTTCACCGCACTCCTTTCGGCCCTCGCCCTCGCCGCTTCGACGACGACCGCGACCCCCGTCGCGGAACGCAGCACGCTCATCGTCGTCACACCGGAAATCACGTCCCCCGGGGCGGGCGACGACTGGCCGGTCGGCACCCAGCAGACCGTCACGTGGGAGACGCGGGACATCCCCCCGGAAGCTCAGGGCTACACTGGGGAGATCCTCCTTGGTTTCAACGATGGAACGACCTCCTCTGAGAATCTGTCTGGTAAGCTCCTCCCACCCCCAACTACGCTTCACCGTAGTGGTGACCTAAAAACACCTTTCTTTTGCATGTGCGTCCAACCCTACGTGTAGACACGCCACTTGCGAAAGGCTTTCTGCTGACGGATGGAAGCGTCACCGTCACCGTACCGGACGTGACTCCTAGAGACACGTACTTCGTCGTTCGTAAGTCCGCTCTCTCATGCGGTTCTTGCCTGCCTCATGAAAGTGCTAAACCTAAACACCCACCATGGAAAAAACAGTCGTGGGCGACTCGGGCAACAAGTCTCCAGAATTTACCATCTCGACATACTAAAACGGTATGGAGGCGTCACTGTCATTGTGGGGAGATTTCTGGCAACAGACCTTGACCGAACCTTTGAACTCTTATTGTATACCTTACATTCTTGAACTTGTCACCTTCGTTACTCACGTCGCGGACTGAATACCCTTTGCATATCATGTGTTTTCTCGTCTAAATATGGACATGTAGCTAGAGCTTACGCTTGCGCGAGGCTTCCTGGTATTTTCGGGAGCACTCGTTGAAATATGATGCATATATGATGAGCCATAAGAAGCAGAACGGGCAATCTTTAGCAATCTGAAAGATATGGAAGCAGTAGATTTGTGCACGTGAAACAGTCGCCCTGATAGGACACGTCATTCTACTTTGCGCTGCTTATTGACCTGCGCAACGCGTAGAGAACTCGCGATATGACCGTACGCGTCGAACATGAGCCACACGGGAATGATGACCCAACTAAGAGAACGTCCGCGGTCAAACATGGCGTGGAAAAAAGACAAGGCGACTCACATGATGTTCATGAACTGCAGGTCGAAAGATTGCAAATTATTCAGCGTCAACGTTCAGGGGGAGGAGAATGGAAACACAAAAAAAAAGGCACGAGGGGGAAGAGGACTCACAACAAGGTAGACCCAAAGGTAGAGCGCGTTCGACGTGTTGAGGGCCGGGCTTCCGATGAGCCATTCGGGGCAAAACGTCATCCACCTGTAAACGCGCGCACTCGTCTCAGATCCATTTGCCTGCCCCCCCCGCGGGGGAACGGGGGAATAAAGTACGAACGTACCCGCCGTAAAGCTCGGCCGTGCTGAGCACGATGATCCAGTAATACCGCGTCGGATCGCCCTTCGCGATCTGGTATACGACGAAAGCGGCGAGGGGCGCCGCGCCGAACACGGTCAGCAGCTCGAGCGCGACGACCGTCGGGTCTGCGGTGCCCCAGCGGATGTCTGCGGCAGCGTACTCACGCCCTTGAGTTGCAATTGACGCGCGTGCATGAGTCGGGTTAATCAATCAATCGACGAGAGGGCAAAGTGATAAAGACAGAAAATGAGTGAAAGGCGGAGAGGAGGAGGCCAGGGTAAGTAAAACAAGCGAGGGAGGGACACGCACACATTTCCGCGAACATGCCCGAAGACGTGTTTACGGATCGCCCAAAGGTGGACAGGGCGATGAAGGGGCCCTCGATGGTGATGTGGATGAGCGCGTCGAAAGTCTATTTGTTTCATGCATTGGGTGCGCGAGTGCGTCGTCGCATCATGTAATCGTTGAGCCATCAACGCATGCGCGTTGGCAGTCACCCATGCATCCATCGGCGTCAAAAAAACGTGGAAAAAACTCCGTTAGTGTCATATTCTGTTTCAGGTTACTGTGAATGTATATGGGGTACGTACGAGCCAGACAAAGGTACAGTGGTCCTGCCACGACGCATTTTTGGGAAGAAGCTTGCGCGCGGCCGTCTCCGCGACGACGGCAATGCCTGCGACGGCAGCGAGGGAATACGCGGACGTCGCGGTGAAGACTTGGTGTATCGCTTGGGTTGCGTCGGTCATCGTCGGGTATCGCGGGGGTATTGGTATTGGTTTTGTTTTCGATGAGGTGGCAACTGACAAGCGGCCCGAGCGACCCCGAGATCTGGGGAAGAAGGCGCGGGCCGCGCGGTTGCGTCCCTTGCACTGCCAGGAGTCCGCGCTCCTGCGACTCTTTCGACATTATCTACGTTTTCTACTCCTAGATTAGATTCGCAAAACCCCTCTCGCACGACTGTAGCTATACAGCACTGTGCTCTTGTGGTAAGTCCTATTGAAGTGCAGGCAGGCCGCATGCAGCTCTCCATGTTTCCGCGTCCGGTCCGAAAACCGGGAACGGCCCCATCCCTCGCTCGCCAGTGCGCGTTCAGTCGCGTTGTTTTTCCCCTCTACGTTGGTACATTGCTGCTCCGACAAGAACAAAACCCACTAGGACTAGGTGGGAGCGATACGCGTGACTCGCGAGATTTCATCCGCACGTATGGGGTGTCACGTGGGGCTCATGGCGCTCAACCCAGCGCGACCTACTATCCTCTATCGGGCCCGTCCCATGCAGCCGACGAGCGCGGACGCTGGCTTGGATTCTAAGCACTGCCACCGGCAAGGCGAGCAGAGCAATGGAAGTTCGGTCTTTTTTCCCCCTGGCCGGTGCGGTGCGGGTGCCGCATCGCCTTTTGCATTGGTTACGTTGTGACCACATGAGGGGTCTTCCCGGTCTCTTCGGAACCACCTCCGGAAACTGAAGAGGTGCCTTTGCCACACCCTACCATTACCCTACCCCGAATCGAGATCTCTGCTGCTCCGTGCTCCGCACGATCTCGTCTCCGCGTTATCGTACCGAGACACGAGGTAAATCCTAGACATCGGTCTAGACGCCAGTACTCATAGCTCCGGCCGAGCCATTGTCCGCCCGATTTATCCAAGTCCCAATTACCCAACTACAGTAGAGTACATACCGTGGCATGCAAGTACAGGGAAGTTCCACTTGTCGGTGAATCGTTCTCGTTCTTCTGAGTTTGCGCAGCTTTGACATTTGTTATCCTATCCCGAGAGCTCTCGAACCTCAGCACCAGGGCGTCGTCCGATGCACCTATCCACGACCCAAGCCCCCAACGCAGACCAGCTATGCACCCGCCACACCTACACCGACATCTGCGGAGGTCTCGGGACGGTGATGATGATGATAATGATAACGATCAAGACCTCCGACTGGGGCGGCTTCGCTTATCTGAGACTAGAACTAAAGGAAAATGAAATCCGTGGTACAGTGCCCTCTTCCCTCGCAAGTACAGTGAGAACCAGGTCCAAAAATGTCATTGGCCAGGCCATTCGACAACTTCTGCCGTAGAGACCATGTGTTCCTGGTCGTCGTCATCTTCGAATTTGAGTTTGTAGTATGTCGTTCCGGAATTCTGAAGCAAGTCAGTCACGGTTCGGACGCTTTTCGCGATCGATCGACAATCACTGACACTTACTCGACCTTGGGTCGGGATGTCCTTCGGGGAAGCGACGACTTCCGCACGGTAGAAACAGCTGGTGTCTGGGTACAGGGCCATGACTGTCGCACCCGTAGAAAACTCCTGGTAGGCGCTTATGTGCGCTGGGGTTCCGGGCGACGCATCCTTATCGGGTAGAGGAATCATCGTGATTGTCGTAGACCGCAGTGATGCGGAGTAGCGCCTACGGGATAAACGAGTTAAAGAAAGGACGGTGTCATTTTGATAGTTATCATCACATACAGCGGCTTTCCATCTTCCTGGGGCTCGATGTCTTCCACGTCGTAACTAGAAAGACATCGCCAAGCAGCGACACATCAAGATGCCGACGTGGCGGTCGTTAGACACATACCGGTACTTGTCCTGGTGATAGGACTTGACGATCCGTGCCATGATCCAGGTCGTGTCCTCCGGACTGGTACCATCTGCAGCCTTCCCCGAGCTCGGAGGATGAAAGGCGACCATTCTCCCTTCCTGGAGAGGCAGCTGCCTCGACAGCGTCTCCCGGCGAGTCTTGGTCTCGCGGAGTGACGGCGCCGGCGGCTGGGGCCCGGCGGATCCTCGTTGGGCGGGTGTGGTGCTGTTGCGTGCGTTACCCGCTAACGCCGGGGCCGATGGCGTTGACGACGATGGCGGTGGTGAGTGTGCGCGAGGACGTTTGGGTCGTTGGCTTGCTGAAGGAGCGATTAGCTCTGTGGGCCAAAAGTCCAACAAGTAGACCTTTGCGTGCCTAGTGGTGTGGATTCGGAAGCTTTCCGCAACGCGATCAGCACCTCGAGGCGCTCAAGTGCCTCCTCGATAGCTCTAGGGGGTGAAGAAGAAAAGAAACATGAGACAATTCAACATATCATATCAACACGTGTTTACTTGACGTCGCGATCCGATTGCGTCTTGATGTCGTTCAGACCCGAGACCAGTTTCTTATAGTTTGCTTTGATACCCTCGAGTCCCTCCGCTGGCAGGGCGTCGTCCGCGGGCCATGCGGTAATCAGACGATTTATGCGGTTCACGGTCTCCTGAGTGGACGAGTTGATCGCGAGATTGGATAATGCAGATATAGAGCTAGTCGAATGGGACCAACAGTCGATCTCTGGTGACAATAGTGAGGTCAGCGATCCGCAACATCTAGTTGCCCCCGCACAGGACATGCAACTCCCACCTTCAGTAGAAGCGGGTCGTTTCGATACGCCACGCCGCCGTTCCATGTCGAGCTCTTGGGTCCTTAGGATGCCTTTGAAGCGGCTCTCAATAGCAACTCGAGGCGATGGTTCGTGCCACG
>Ga0137397_10000161_pt1 | contig 44437 bp, 31 predicted proteins | sample czorhiz116metaG_FD_106658 | JGI IMG/M metagenome (GOLD analysis project Ga0137397, IMG submission 106658) | Vadose zone soil microbial communities from Angelo Coast Range Reserve, California, USA - czorhiz1.16 metaG | ecosystem: Environmental > Terrestrial > Soil > Vadose zone | place: USA... | reverse complement strand
GGGCCTCGATGCGAAACCTCACGCGAATAGCTGAACCGGAAATCGTTGACGAATCGCGGCGAAAAAATATGCGTTTCGTGCACCAGAAAGTTTTGTGCCGTGATTGCGAACGTGGCATCCGTGTAGGAAATCAGCAGCAATGGATTGAACACTGCAGCCTTCGTGAAGCGATCGAATTCGTAGCGCCCGCTGAGCTTGTCACTTTCTCTGAACGAATGGTCGATTCTGCCGATAGCGGAATCGAAGTTTTCGATGTCCGGCTTTGAAAACGGAACTGTCGGCTTCAGGCCTGCAGGAATCGTGCCGCCCGCCAGGCTGAACTTAGGGGAAGACAACGCCTGCCCCGTAGCGGGATCAATACCCAGCATTGTCGCCACCGCCGGATCAATCACGCCAGCCGGACCAGTTGCCGCCGTTGTCGGCGCTCCACAAGTCGGGCACGCCGCCGTCTTCGGCGACAAGAAATTCGCAATGTCGGTTTGGCCGGGAACATTTTGACTGCCAAGAACGAGATTGCGGAAGGCCGTTCGCTGGTAGCCCCCGAAGAAAAATGTTTTGTCCTTGCGGATGGGACCTCCCAAGGTGCCGCCAAACTGATTGCGTTTTACCTGATCCTGCGTCGTTGGCGTTGCGAAAAAGTTTTGCGCGTTGAATACGGGGTTTCTATTGAACGCGAAAGCATCGCCGTGAAAACTGTTCGTGCCGGACTTGGTGATGACGTTGACGACGCCCCCCGCGTTCGATCCATACTCCGCGCTGTAGTTGCTCGTCTGCACGCTGAATTCCTGCAGCGCGTCGGGGAATGGGAACGGCTGGTTCACGTTCGTGTATTCGTCCACGTAGTTTCCACCGTCCAATTGGTAGCTGATCGAATTCTGCCGTGCGCCATTTGCAGAGAAGGTCACCGCGCCCGGGAAAGTCTTCGTCGCACCCTGGTCGGCCCCGCCATTGGGAGAATTCACGGCGCCCGCCACCAAAAGGGTCAGTTGAGCGGCATTCCGGCCATTTAGCGGCAGTTCGGAGATGCGCTGCTGTTCGATCACTTGCTTCAGCGTGGAGGTGGACGTGTCCACCTGCAAAGCATTGCCAACCACCGTCACCGTTTCAGTGGTTGTCCCCAAGGACATTGCGAAATTCAGGGTGAGCGTCTGATCCGCCAGCAAAACAATGTCCATCTGCCTTGAACTTCTGAATCCCTTGGCCTCGACCATCAGACGGTAAGTTGCAGGCCGAAGCGACGGAATGACGTAGAGCCCGTCCGCATCCGTCTGGGCCGAACGATTGAAGCCGGTGCCCTCCTGTGTCGCCGTCACCTGGGCGCCGGCCACCGCGCTTCCCTCAGGATCCGTGACTCTGCCGGCTATACTACCCAAGCCCTGGGCATGAGAAAACAAGGGAGCGAGTAGAAGGGCGAAAAAAGCAAAGAGTAGTTTCTTCTTCATTTCCGTTTTTCCCTTTCGTAGGGCCAACTGAGTTCTCCGTCCAAACCCCTCACGAGCCAACCGCGTACCTTCACAACACGACCGTCCCGTTCGCACCCTGAACGAAACGCACGAGCCGCTGTGCACCATCGAATTGCCTGATCGTCGCTATCGAATACTTGGATAGAACTCTGTGAGGCGACATTAGGAGCAGCTTCGAGATGATGTCAATCCCGAAAATTTAAAGGAGTGGTTTAGCTGGACTAAATCCGCGGCGATTCTTCCCCAGTTTTGCTCAACGGAGCTTCGTTAACGGACCAGGGCCGAGGCGCACCAAAGGAGCGGCGCTTGGCCGTGAAGATCGCCTGTATTACGGCCTCGGTTCATGTAATAGCCGAGATCATTCTTTTTATTCGTGCCTTCACAAACTTCGCGCAGGTCCGCGTTCGCATCCACGTAACTGACAAGCCCAAGCCAGCCCTTGCGCGCCGCTTTCGCGTACGCTTTTTTCTCGAGCCAGCCGTTCTTTACTCCGGTGATCATCGCGAAGGTGAACATGGCCGTGCACGAAGATTCAGGCCAGGATTCAGGATGGTCAATCAATTGGCGCCACATTCCGTCCTTTCCTTGGTATTTCAGAAGTGACTCCATCATCTTCCGATAGCCCTCGAGGATGCGCGCGCGCCGCGGATGATTCTCAGGAAGCGAGCGCAGAATTTCCGCCATGCCCGCGGCGACCCAGCCGTTTCCACGGCCCCAGAAAAACGGCACGTCCGGCGCGTGATAAAAAAGCCCGTTGCTCTGCTGCAACTTGTCGAGATACGTGGACATTTCGAGCGCGGCGCGATCGAGGTATTTCGCGTCGCCCGTGGCGCGGTAGGCCTGCAACTGAACCATGGTGATCATGTACATGTCGTCAATCCAGAATCGCGTTTGCTTTGTAAATCCTTCCGGAGTCGGATCCTCCCACTGCTTGTCCGCAAGTCCCTGCCCCATGTCCAAATATTTCTGCTGTTTCGTTTGTATATAAATTTCGAGCGGAACGGCGCCAAAGATCGTGCTGTCCACGTTGACGGGATTGGGCACGAGCTTGGATTCTTCGGCGAATAACGGATCGAAACGGCGAATCAGGCGAGTGGTCAAATCAGAATCGCCGCTGAGTTTCGCGAATGTCAGCGCGCCGTACCACGCGACCGTTTCGGGATAGGTGATGTGCGCGGGCGGAGTGGGGCGATTGAAATTCGTGTGAGGAGTTTTCACGAATCGCTCCGCCACACGCTTACCGATTTCTTTTGGAGATTTTCCTACCGGCCATTTTGAAAATTCCTTTTGCTGCGCGCCGCTAGTGGGTGACAGGAATACAATCGCGGCGAAGAGAAGCGTGGATCTGACGACATGAACACTTTTTCTGAATGAGAACTTTTCCATCGCGACGCTACTCCTTTGAAGTTGGCGAAGATTTTTGAGCGGCGTTATCCAGCTCGAAAACAATCTGAGTGCCGTCGGGATCGCCGATCGAAACGGAATTGGCGGACTCCGTGACCGCAAAAGAGCGTTTCCGCAGGTCGGCAGCGGTGGCCGCGAGGTTCGTAACGGAAAACACGATGCGCGGCTTTGTTGCAGGCGTGGCGAGTTCGAATTCCACTTCATCGCCGGAGCCACCCGGGAGGCGCAGACGGCGCACGGTTGTGCTGCCGCCCATTTCTTCAAAACCGAGTTTCGATGTGAAAAAATCTTGCGCTACAGGCAAGTCACGGACAAGCATCACGGCGCGTTTGAGATGATGGGCCACGCTGCCCTCGCTGAGGTGCTTACCGCGATCCTCGAAATGCAGCGAACCGGGCATATATTGCGTGTACTCGATATTTTGGTTTTCGGGATCGCGAAAAAGAAAAAGCAGATTGCCGGCGCGCGCCTTGCGCGCGGGCGGCGGATTCAGCCCGCGTTTTGTGTATTCATTCCAGAGCGATTCGATGTCCGCCGCTTCATAGCAGACATGCATCAGCCCGATAGGCTGAGAATTGTCCGGGCGGCCGTAAAGTTCGACGAATTGACGGTCGTTGATTTTAATGTAAGAGACCGGCGGCTTGCCGGAATCGTCAAACTCGAAGGACTGTTCAAAACCGAGAGCACGATAAAAATCGCGCGACTTGGCGACATCACTGACGCGAAACGCAACGTGTGCGATTCCCGCGAGCGCTGGGGAAGAATCCTGCGCGGGCGCGGCAAAGAATGCGGCGAGGAAGAAGCAGGCGATCAGTCGCATTGGGGTCTACTGCTCCGAACTGGGCGGCGCGTTTGATACGAGTGCGCGCGTTGCGCCAGTGGAAATGCCGCCGTCCACGAGCAAAGTTTGGCCAGTGATATAGCGACTGGATTCCGCTGCGAGGAACACGATTGCGCTATCGAGGTCGTGCGGCTGCCCAGGGCGCTTCATGGGAATGCGGTCAACAAGGTAGTTAACCCACTCCTTGTTCTCGTACAAAACTTTGTTCTGTTCCGTGCGAAACCACCCGGGCGCGAGACAATTCACGGTGATTCCGTGCCTGCCCCAATCGTCAGCGAGGCTCATCGTCAATTGCCGGATGCCGCCGCGGCTCGCGCCATAAGGGGCGAGACCTGCGTAACCGGAAACGCTGGTGACGGAGCCGATGTTGATGATGCGGCCGTACTGGCGCGGAGTCATGCGGCGGGCAACTGCTTGCGCGACAAAAAAACTGCCGCGCAAATTTGTATCGAGAATCAGATTCCAGTCGTCCCACGTAACGTCGAGCGCCGGTTTGCGCACGTTGCAGCCCGCGTTGTTGACGAGAATGTCCAGATGGCCGAATTCGCTTTCGGCGGCCGCGACCATTCTTTCGATGCTTTCCTGATTGCGGACATCGAGCTCCAGAGAAATAGCGCGGCGGCCGAGCGCCCGTATTTCAGACTCGAACGGCAGCAAACTGGAACGATTGCGGCTCGTGAGCACAAGATCGGCGCCTGCTTTGGCAAGCGCGCGCGCGAAGTTTTGGCCAAGACCACGGCTTGTGCCCGTGACAATTGCGACTCGGCCCGTGAGATCAAAAAGTGCTTCGCTCACGAGACTGCTCCTGGTGTCAGAACGACTTTCATGAGATTAGGCTCGCGTGCGTGCAGACGCTCGAACCATTGCGGACCATCGGCGAGTGGCGCGATAGCGGTGATCAGCGGCTTCACTTTAATCTTTCCCGTTGTGAGAAGTTCCATCGCGCGTGGATATTCTCCGGACGAGGCACAGGATCCTTGCAGGCGAATTTGGCGCGTGACGACTTTTTGGAGAGGGAGGGTGATTTCGGGCGAAATGTTGCCGACCAAAACGACCGTACCGCCTTTGCGGACGCTTTCGACCGCCGCAGTGACCGTCTCAGTTCTACCTACAGCTTCGACAGCAACATCAACGCCGGTACCTCCAGTGAGTTGCAAAACTTGCGCGACTACGTCTGTTTCAGCCGATAAAACGGCGGTCGCGCCCATGTGTTGTGCGAGTCTCAGACGTGAGCTGTCAATGTCCGCAACGAAAACGCGCGAGCATCCGGCGGCGCGCAAAGCTTGAACGGTGAGGAGTCCAATCATTCCCGCGCCGACCACGAGCGCGCTGCTCTCCGGAAAAATCTGCGCCAGAGAAACGGCGTGTATTGCGACGGCAACTGCTTCCAGCATGGCAGCCTCCGCAAACGAAAGGTTGTCCGGCAAGCGGTACACGATGCGCGACGGAACGGCGACATATTCGGCGAACGCTCCCGCGCGGCGGTATTCTGCACAGGAGACGCCAAGAACCTGGCGATTGTCGCAGAGATTAACTTCGCCGCGGCGGCAGGGTGCGCACGCGCCGCAGTACACCGTAGAATCGAAAGTGACTCGATCGTTTACAGAAAGATTTGTTACTCCGTCGCCGAGCGCAGCGACAATTCCGGCAGCCTCGTGACCCATGACAATGGGAGGAATGCGGCGACCAGAGGAGCCGTCGTAACCGTGAACATCGCTGCCGCAAATGCCACAGGCAGCCACGCGAACTAGGACTTCGCCTGGGCCAGGCTTAGGCTCCGGGAGATCGGCAATTTCGAGCTGCTTGTATCGCGACAGCAAAAGAGCTTTCATGCACACCTGAATTCGGAATTGAGTTCTACGACGCGCGCTACTCTAACGCACATCGCGTGCCGGGGAAACTCAGTATGCGAGAACGTTTTGTTCAGCCTGATTGCGGTGTGCGCTGCGCCTTCAATGAATTTCAGGTTCCGGGATAGGAGCAGTACCTTCCAAAAAATCGAAGTCGCAGCCTTCATCGGCTTGCTTGATGTGCTCCATGAAAAGTTTGCCGTAACCTCGCGGATAAATGCCCGGCTTCGGTTTCCACGCGGCACGGCGGCGCGCGATTTCATCATCGCTGACGCGCATATTTAATTGGCGCGCAGGAACGTCGAGTTCGATGATGTCGCCTTCCTTGAGGAGCGCAAGCGGTCCGCCGACAAAGGATTCGGGAGAGACGTGCAGAACGCACGCGCCGTAACTTGTGCCGCTCATGCGCGCATCGGAGATGCGAACCATGTCGCGGATTCCGGCTTTCAAAAGCTTTTGCGGGATGGGGAGATTGCCCCATTCGGGCATGCCCGGGGCGCCTTTGGGGCCCGCGTTGCGCAGCACGAGCACGCTGTCCGCATCGGCATCGAGCGCGGGATCGTCCATGCGGGCGTTCATTTCGTCAAAGCTGTCGAAGACGATGGCGCGGCCGGAATGTTTTAACAGGCGCGATTCGGCGGCAGAGGCTTTGATGACGGCGCCGTTGGGAGCAAGATTGCCGTGCAAAATCGCCAAGCCGCCCGAAGATAAAACCGGATTGTCGAGAGAGCGGATGACATCGGAATGGTAGATTTCCGCTGCAGAGACGTTTTCACCGAGCGATTTTCCGGTGACGGTCAAGCAACCGAGATCGAGGTGCAGAGCCAAAGCGCGAAGCAGTGCCGACAATCCACCGGCGTAATAAAAATCTTCCATGAGATATTTGCCGCTGGGACGAATGTTGGCGAGCAGCGGAGTTTTTCTAGAGAGCGTGTCGAAATCGTCGAGAGAAATTTTGATTCCCGCGCGCCCGGCCAGCGCGATGAGGTGAATCACAGCGTTCGTGGAGCCGCCGAGCGCGAAGACGGAAGCAATCGCGTTGTGGAATGAAGCGCCGCGCAGAATATCGCGTGGCTTCAAATCCTCCCACACCATTTCCACGACGCGGCGGCCGGAACAGTTGGCCATCTTGGCGTGATTGGAATCTACGGCGGGAATCGAACTGGCGCCGGGAAGAGAAAAGCCGAGAACTTCGGTGAGGCTGGTCATCGTGGAAGCAGTGCCCATCACCATGCAAGTGCCAGCGGAGCGAGCGATTCCGCTTTCGATTTCCGTCCAAGCTTTCAGATCGATATTTCCGGCGCGACGCTCCGCCCAATATTTTGCGACGTCCGAACCGCTGCCGAGAATTTCACCGCGCCAATTACCGCGAAGCATCGGGCCGGCGGGAACGTAAATCGCCGGCAAATTCATGCTGATGGCGCCCATCAGAAGTGCGGGCGTCGTTTTGTCGCAACCGCCCATCAGAACGCAACCGTCGGCCGGATAGGAGCGCAGGAGCTCCTCGGTTTCCATCGCGAGGAGATTGCGGTACATCATGGTGGTGGGTTTTTGAAATGTTTCGCCGAGCGTGAACGCGGGCATCTCGACTGGAAAACCGCCAGCTTGCCAGACGCCGCGCTTGACATCTTCGGCTCGTTCACGCAGATGGCTGTGGCAGGGATTGATGTCGCCCCAGGTGTTGATAATCGCGATGACGGGCTTTCCAGCGTAGTCGGCTTGGACGCAGCCCATCGAAGCAGCGCGGGAACGGTGGCCGAACGAGCGCAAGTCATCGGGGCCATACCAGCGGTGACTGCGGAGCGAGTTGGGATCTTTTCGTGGCATCGTTATGTTGTTGCGCTCAGAGACTGTAGCAGAGCGGAATATTTTTAGAGTGGATTTTTTGCGATGTCAAATTTTGTGTGATGTAATTGCGGCGTCCAATGAAATGTTTATGAAAGACGAGACGATATTGGTTTTGGCGAACCCGGACGAGCCGCAGCTCGAAATCCTGGCGAAGAAACTCGCGGGAACGAAAATTGTTGTGGGAAATTCCACGGAAGCGTTTGCGGGAGTGGCCGCGAACGCGAGGGTTCTGTGTAACTGGTCGGGATCTTTGGAGTTGTTTCGGAAAGTGTTTGCGATGTGTCCGAATTTGCAGTGGATTCACTCGCGGTCTGTGGGCCTCGAGAGAACATTGTTTCCGGAACTGAGTGAAAGTTCCGTGCAGCTCACGAATGGGAGCGGTGTGTTCAGCCCGTCGCTCGGCGAATTCACAGTGGGCGCGATTCTTTACTTCGCGAAGGACTTTCGCCGGATGATTCGGAACCAGATGGCGGGCAGGTGGGAAGCGTTTGACGTGACGATGGCAGAAGGAAAGACGGTTGGCATCGTTGGATATGGAGACATTGGGCGGGCAGTTGCGGCGAGAGTGCGGCCGCTGGGAATGAAAGTGCTCGCGCTGAAGAGACACACCGCGCACGTAGATCCGTTGGTCGATGAAATTTTTGGGCCGGAAAAACGCGTGGAGATGATTTCGCGGACTGACTACATCGTGGTCGCTACTCCGCTGACGGCAGAAACGCGCGGAATGATTGGTGAGGCGGAGTTCGCGGCGATGAGGCCTACGGCGGTGGTCATCAATGTGGGCCGCGGGCCAGTGATTGACGAGAAAACGATTGTGCGCGCTCTTACCGAAGGCCGAATCAAAGGCGCGGCGCTGGACGTTTTTGATCAAGAACCGCTGCCGCAGGGACATCCGTTTTACAGTTTAGAAAATGTTCTGCTTTCATCGCATTGCGCCGACCACACGCCGGATTGGCTGGACAACGCGATGAATCTTTTCGTCGAACAATTCGAGCGTTATCGCAAAGGCGAGCCTCTGTTAAACATCGTGGACAAAAAACTTGGATACTAGCAAAGGACGCTCGGAATGTGGGGTTCGTTCAGATTAGCGATTGGACTTCGCTCCAGATGTTCGGATCTACTGGAATTCCTTCGGCAAGATTTTGCTTTCGTGTTTGCAGCACGCGCTCGCCTGGATAGCGCACTTCCCCATCGGACGCCGCTTTCTTCAATTGTAGGTTCTCGATGATTTCATCCGTGATGCTGCGCGACGCGCCGGACTTATCGAGTGTGGATGGAGCTAGTGCGATAAATACTTGCGAGATTTTTGTTTCGCGTTCAGGCTCTGGCGCGATTTCATGCGTGGCGAGGCCGCCAGAGAGTAGTGCGGCCACCATATCCAGCACGAGCGAAAGCCCGGAACCTTTCCAATAACCGATGGGCAACGGGCGTTTGGATGCTTCAATGGCCGCGGGATCGCGTGTAAGGTTTCCAGCGGAATCAAAACCGCCCTCCACTGGCAATTGCTCACCACGCATTCGATAAGAAGCCAAAGCGCCGTACGAGAATTGCGACATAGCCATATCGAGAACGACATGCCCCGTGGCTCGCGGCACGGCGATGATCAAGGGATTGTTGCCGATGCGCGGATCTCTTATTCCCCATGGAGGCAAATTGGGAAGCGTGTTGGTCCAGCAAATTCCGATGACGCCGGCTTCGGCTGCTTGCCAACCGTAACTGCCGCCGCGCATCCAGTGATTTGTGTTCGCAAGGGCAACGCAGCCGATTCCATGCTCGCGCGAGAGAGCGATCGCTCTTTCCATGCAGTGCCAAGCGTTCAAGTTGCCGGGACCGCTGTTGCCATCCCATCGTTCCAATGCGCCAAAACTTGCGACGAGCCGCGGCTGGGCGTTGACGATAATTACGCCGCTTTTGGTCATTCGCACGAATTGGGGAAAGCGGTTCAGGCCATGAGAATAGACGCCGTCGCGCGTGGTTTCAGCGAAGAGTTGTGCGCAAAGGCGGGCGCGGCCTTCCTCGAAACTCAGATTGACGAGGATTTCCAGAAGAACGGAGAAGAGTTCATCGTAAGGGATGCGCATGGAATTGCTCTGCATAACGCAGGAATAGCGTACAGCAGGAGTTCCACGCACGCATCATGGAGTCGTTCTAAACAGAATTTCAAGAGAATTTCAAAGAATGAAACGCACGAAATATTTTGCGGGTGAATTCTCTTTGTTGTAGTCTGCGTCGGCTATGAAAACATTGTTTGCATTTCTACTGATGACGCTGGCGAGTCCGTGTTTTGCCGCGGACTTGACCGGGAATTGGGCGGTGAAGGATTCCCTGCCCGACGGGACGTTTCGCACGACTTATTTTGATTTGAAGCAAGAGGGCGAGCGAGTCAGCGGAACGATTCGCGTGACGCAGTTTTATTACAAGATCGTGGAGAGCACGGGCGGAGCGGACGGATTTACGCTGACTGGCAGCATGATGGACGGCGCGAGCGAGCGGCGCGTGAAATATGAAGGCAAGTTGGTCGGCGAGGAATTGCACGTGGCGACGAGGCGGCGGCCGGATGCTCCGCTCGTCGAGATGATCGCGCATCGCGCACCACAGGGCGAAGGCGCATATCCGGCGCGGCGGCCGTTGCCGGCGATTCACAAAGTGGCGGACAACGGGCTCGCGCGAACGCCCCCGATGGGATGGAACAGTTGGAACAAATTTGCGGGGCGCGTGGATGACGCCGCGGTGCGCGGAATGGCCGATGCGATGGCCACGAACGGAATGAAGGAAGCGGGCTATCAGTACGTCAACATTGACGACACGTGGGAAGCGGGGCGCGACGAACACGGAAACATCACGACGAACAAGAAATTTCCGGACATGAAAGCGCTGGCGGCCTATGTGCACAGCAAGGGATTGAAGATCGGGATTTACTCTTCGCCTGGACCAAATACGTGCGCGGGATACGAAGGCAGCTTTGGTCACGAAGAACAGGATGCGAAAACGTACGCGGCGTGGGGAATTGATTACTTGAAATACGACTGGTGCGGCGCGCGGAATCTTTACAGCGACGAAGAGATGCGCGTGGTGTATCAAATTATGGGCGAAGCACTTTTGCAAGCGGGACGGCCGATTTTGTACAGCTTGTGCCAGTACGGCCGCGCCGATGTGTGGAAGTGGGGCGCGGACGTGGGCGGAAACGCTTGGCGCACTACGGGCGACATTCGCGATACGTGGGATTCGATGACGAAAATTGGTTTCGCGCAGGGTGAATTGGCGCCGTGGGCCGCGCCCGGATACTGGAATGATCCGGACATGCTGGAAATCGGGAACGGCGGAATGAACGAGGACGAATACCGGACGCACATGAGTCTGTGGGCGATTCTGGCGGCGCCGCTGCTTGCAGGAAATGATTTGCGCGACATGAAGCCTGCAATTCTGGAAATCCTGACGAACCGCGAAGTGATTGCGATCAATCAGGATAAGGCGGGCAAGCAGGGGCGGCGAGTTTCAAAATCGGGAGAACAGGAAGTGTGGACAAAGCCGCTGTTCGACGGCGGGTTGGCGATTGGAATGTTCAATCGCGGTGCGGCTTCGGAAAAGATGAGCGTGAAGTGGTCTGAAATTGAACTGAAATCCGTGCCGAAAAGCGGAAGAGACCTTTGGGCACATCGCGATGTGAAGTTCGATGGCAAAGAATATGCGGTCACCGTTCCGGCGCACGGCGTTGTGATGCTGCGTGTAACGCCGTAGAACGCGGCGCGTTCACTTCCCTGTATAGCTGATTCGCCAGATTGATTTCGAGCCGTCGTCGGTAACCAGCAGCGAGCCATCCTGGGCGACGGTTACGCCCACGGGGCGTCCCCAAACGTGGCCATTGTCCACGACGAATCCGGTCATGAAATCTTCGTATTCGCCGGTGGCGTGGCCGGTTTGATGCAGCGGGACGCGGATCAATTCGTAACCGACGCGAACGGATTTGTTCCACGAGCCATGCTCGGCGGCGAAAATGTCGCCGCTGTATTCCGCAGGAAATTGTTTGCCGTCGTAAAAAGCCATTTCTAGCGAAGCGTTGTGCGGATGAAGGATCACGTCCGGCGTAATGACCTTCGATTTGAGCTCGGGATGTTTGCCCGCGTGGCGCGGATCCTGACGGCCGCCCATATACCACCAGGGCCAGCCGTAGAAGCCGCCCTCCTGCACGTGTGTGATGTAGTCGGGGACGAGATTGTCGCCGAGCGCGTCGCGTTCGTTGACCGAGCACCATAGCTCGCCGGTTTTTGCGTTAACCGCCAGGCCGACGCAGTTGCGAATGCCGTAGGCATACACGCGCATCGCGGAGCCGTCAGGATTGAATTCGAGAACGTCCGCGCGATTTTTTTCCGCGGGAGTGGTGTCCGGGTCATCCACATTGGAAACGGAACCGACGGAGACAAACATTTTTTTGCCGTCAGGCGTGAACTGAATGTCGCGAGTCCAGTGGCCGCCGCCTCCTGGCACGTTTGCAATGTGCTCGGCTGGGCCTCGTGCTTTTAGGTCGCCGTTTTTGTAGGGAAAGCGAACGACAGAATCAGTATTGCCGACGTAAATCCACTGAGGATCGGGGCCAGGAGGGAAAAAATTGATGCCGAAGGGCCGCTTGAGGCCTGTCGCAAAAACTTCGGCTCGCTCCGGTTTACCTTCCGCAGTGATTCCGCGGAAAACACGAATCTCGCCGGAGCGGCTTTCCGCCACGAAGAAATCGCCGTTGGGGGCGGTGCGGATTAGACGCGGCTCGTTCAGACCGGAAGCGTACAGTTCGACTTTGAAACCTGGCGGGACCTGCGGCCACGCGTTTTCGGGGCGCGGAACGAGCTGAGGGCCATTGCCCGCTGAGGGTGTGGCGAACGGGGACGGCAAATCATCGAGCATAATTTTGCGGCTCACGCCCGGTTTTTCGTAACGGTAATCGGTGAACGGCGCTTTGGGCGGCGGCGCACTTGCACCTGTCTCGACTGCTTCATCCGCAGAAAGACGCACGCGCGGGGAACCGGGCTTCGACCCGCCAAGAGCGCGAAGATAGTTGATGATTTGCCAGCGATCTTTTTCGGGAAGACTGTCCCACGCCGGCATGCCGTTGTTCAGATCGCCCTTGGTGATGTACCAGAAAAGTTCGCCATCGCTGGCGCCCTGAGCCTTTTCGCTCGCGAGAGCCGGAATGATTCCAGAGCCTTCACCGTTTGGCCCGTGGCAGGCGGCGCAGCGAGTTTGGTATGTGGACCTCGCGGCCTCCGGTTGTTGGCCCTGGTAAGGATTTTTTGTGGCTTTCGCCGAAGCGGGCGCATTGTGAAAGTTCGCATTCTGGGCTTGCGAAGCTGGATTCGCAAAATGGAATGTGAGAACCAGCAGAGCGAGCGGGCTTGCGACTGCGGCAATTCGAACGAGACGACTCATGACGGGCCTCCGCGGATGAGGAAAGAGTATTTCAACATGAAGCTGAGCCGGTGAGAAGAAGTTCGCGACTGGCGTTAGGAACGCGACCGCAGGTTCATCCAGGTTTCGGCGTTACCACGGAAAAGGCGAGTAACGTCGCGTTGAATGTCCGCGCGCGTGACGCCACGACCGTGCTCGAACAATAGTCGATAGTTCTCGGAAAGAATGGGCGCGAGAGTCCTGCGCGTATTGCCCCACTTATAGATGACTTGCTCGAGAACGCGAGCGTCTGAGTGTTGCGGGATGAAACTTGTCCCGAGCATTTCGATGCGCTCACGAGTGATCTCTTCAACGATGGATGGGTTGTTCATGAACCACCAGCAGCCGAAAGGCATGAGGTTGCTGAACTTACGCGCGAGGACGCAGAGTTCGTGCTGATTTTCGCGGCTGAGCACGCTGACGAGGAAACGGTTAGAGGGAAAATCGCGGCAGAGATTTTCCAGGCAGCGCAAGTTTGCTCTGCCAACGCCGTCGCCGCCGAGGCGCAGTCTTGGGTTGACTTGCTTGCGGACGCCGATCATCAGCGAGAGAGGCAAGCCTAGTTCGCGGCAGGCGGGGAGAACGGCTTCCTGAAGCAATCGGCCGCCGATTGTGTCGCTGGGAAACTCGAAGGTGTCCGGCAGCGAACAAGCCATGTACACGGGGCTCATGCGCTTGGCCCAGTCCATCAAGAAGCGGCGCACTTCAGAGATGGATTTGCCAGTGGCTTGCGCGTCAACGGAATAACCTTGCGCGACCACGGCTTGCCAATGGTCGTGCCAAGTGCAGAGGATGCGATCGAGGCGCAAAACGGCGTGAAACTGGGTGTGATCTGCGACGCCCTTCAACCAGAGCGGAGATTCGTCAGCATCGAGCGGATCGTTGGTCATGACGACGGTGTTGATGCCCGCCATCTGGAGCACTCGCTGGATATGCGCTTCCCTGTTCTGATTTTCGAAGAAAATCCTGGCTTCGGACAGAGATGAATGGTCCGTGGGCAATTGAAAAGCCTGCAGGATGGCGATCACGCCGCGGGTAGCTTCGGAGATGGGAGAGTTTTCGACGAACAGAGTGCGCCAAATAATATCGGCTTTATCAGTTTTGGAGAGTGTCCAGTAGTTTTCGGGAGCCATGTCCGAATAGCGAAAGAATTCGGCTTCGAGGTAGTGATAGGTCAGAAGCTCATCAATTCCCCACAAACCCAGATTGCCGAAAGCGGGAGCAAACAAATGAGTGTGAATGTCAATGAACGGTATGGAAGACAGGATCTCCTGAACCGCCGAGGAAATCTGTGGACCGGGCAGGAATACGCCGTTATTGGAAGCCGGAACCTGCGCCGTTGATTTGAGCAAATCTGTTGTCACGTTTTGTACTCGCGGGAGCGAGCTTCGCTCGCAGCTGTGCCGTCACGTACGGGCAACACTCTGGTGCTGAGTTGACTCCGGCACTCGCAGTGGAACTTGGACGAACATCCCACTCGCAGTCACAGGGGCCGCAGCGTATAAACGGCGCTTGGGAGTGTCAAATTGTAAGAATTGAAGATTCCATTGAGCGGAACTCAACAAAATATCCGCGGATTCATTCGATTTAATGGAAAGAGGAAGAGGAAGCATCAGGCGCTTCGATGCGATTCATTCCTTTTTCTTCTTGACACCGGGACGCAATTCCATAATATGGCACGCGTGCCACATACCAAGACGAACAAATCGCCCTACAAGGTGCAGGTGCTGGACCGGGCCTTGGCAGCTTTGGGGACGCTCTCGAACAGTTCGAGCGATTGCAGCCTGGCGGAGTTATGCCCTGCCCTCGGCTTGCACAAGAGCACGGCGCACCGCCTGATGATGGTGCTGGAGCAACACCGGCTGGTGGTAAAGAATCCAGAAACGGGACGATACCGGCTTGGCCTGCGGCTTTACGAGCTTGGGTCGAGAGCAATCGACGGATTGGATCTTCGTGGAAAAGCCCGGCCTTATCTGGACCGGTTGCAGGAGCGATTCGGCGAAACGGTCTTCTTTTGCATTCTTGATGAGGGCCAAGTTTTTTACGTGGAGAAGATGGAGTCGCAACGCAGCGTGCGCACGGCGTGCACGGTGGGAAGCCGCGCACCGGCGTATTGCACAGCGGTCGGCAAAGCCATGCTTTCGGAGCTTCCGGAAGCCGAAATAAGCGCCATCGTGCGAAAGTCGGGATTGAAGGCGATTACGGCGAAAACGATCACCACTGTGGCGCGTTTGAAATCCGAGCTCAAAACCGTGAGGGCCCGCGGGTACGCGATTGACGACGAAGAAAAAGAAGACGGCTTGCGGTGCGTCGGCGCGGTGGTGCGCGCGCATTCGCGAAAACTGAGCGCGGCGATGAGCATTTCAGGACCGGCATTCCGGATGACTAAAGAAAGAATTCCGGAAGTGGGGGAAGCATTGATGCAAGCGGCGAGCGATCTCTCGGCGGAGCTTGGATATCCAGGATTGCCGATCGAAGCGTTGCGGCGCGCGGCAAGTTAGTTTTTCAGGGGTGAAGTACCCGGCGAAAGCCGGGATTTTTTGGGCCTGTTTCTGCCGTGGGATGGTGTCTCACAATGCGGTACGGCAAGAAGATCGGCATGTTCCCTTCAGCGGTTAAGGGGACATCCTCGGAGGATGCAATGAAGCGCAAGCAAAACTTGTGGTTGATGGTGGCTGTGTTGGGGATGCTTTTTTCGCAGCGCGTGTTTGCGCAATCAACGACAGCAACCATGCTGGGCACGGTATCGGACAAGAGCGGGGCAACGGTTGCGGGGGCGAAGGTAACCGCGCGGAATACGCAAACGAACCTGACCCGTACGGTCGAATCAAACGAACAGGGCGAATACCGCATTGAGTTTCTACCTGTCGGAAGTTACGAGCTCGAAGTGACAGAAGCGGGATTCAAGAAGGCCGTATTGCACGGGATTGTGCTGCAAGTCAGCGTAGACGCCCGGGCAGACGTTCAACTGGAAATAGGGGACGTCAATCAAGCCGTCACCGTGACCGCGGAACTGCCGCTGGTAAATACAAGTTCGCCGGAGTTAGGCCGCACAATTGAAAACGCGGAAATTACCAACCTGCCCTTGGTGAATCGAAACGTCTATTCACTGCTGGACATCACGCCGGGCGTGGAGCGCAACGACAACAGCATCGTGCTTGGTTACCCGGAGCAGAGAACGCTGATCAACGGCGGCACAGACGGGGGCGCAGGCTCGGTGAATTACTACCTGGATGGCGGGCCGAACATGGCGGGGCTGCGGAACACGGGCAATGCAACGCCGAATCCAGACGCGGTGGAAGAATTCCGCGTACAGACGAACAGCTACAACGCGGAGTACGGCCGGTTTGCGGCGGGCATCATCAACGTGGTGACAAAATCAGGAACGAACCAGTTTCACGGGTCGCTCTTTGAATTCTGGCGCAACAACGCGCTGAACGCGCACGATTGGAACAATCCGGCCAATTCCCCGCTGCATCGGAATCAATTTGGGGTGACGGCGGGCGGACCGATTCAAAAAGACAAGACGTTTTTCTTTTTCTCGTACGGCGGATTGCGGCAGATTCAGAGCACGTTCCTGAATGGCGCGGTAGTTCCCACCGCAGCGGAGCGGAACGGTGATTTTTCGAAGACGCCGGGAGCGAACTTCGTCGTTCCCGCAGGGACGTCGTATGCAGGGCAAACGCCGGGAACGAAATTTCATTGTGATTCGACTACCGGATTGCCTACCGGAGGAACGCAGACCAATAACGTCGTCTGTCCCAGTTTCTTCGACGCAGCGGCAGCAAACATCGTGAATCAAGCCATTCCTACGTCGAACACGACAACGAGTTCCGGTCAGGCCGGATGGCAGGGCGTGATTCCCAATCCGTTCAACACCGACGAATATTTGGGGAAAGTGGATCACAGCTTCGGGAGCAATAACCGGGTCAGCATCAGTTACTACACGACTGCGGGAAACAACACCATCCGCGCGGGAACAGCGGGACAAGGTTTGCCTTGGGCGCTTCAGGAGTTCGACTGGCGCCAACATAACGCAAACATAAGCGACACGTGGATTATCAGCCCGACAAAAGTGAACCAGATGTGGGCCGGTTTTACGCGTTATTTTGGCGGACGGCTGAACATTTCCAATCCCGTGCTGGGACTCCCTGCCGATGCTTCACTGGCCAACTTCGGCTCGGCGATCACGGTGCAGGGACAACCTTCGCTTCCAAACATTTCGGTGACAAATTTCTTCAACCTGACGAATGCCATTGGCGGCCCGACGGCGGGAAGCAATTTCTATACGGTGCGGGATACGTTTACTTACACACACGGACATCACTCGTTGAAGTTCGGCGGCGAGGTGATGCTGCAGAAGGATGTTCAGGACACACTGCTGAACAACTACGGAACCTATACGTTTAACGGCACTGCGACGGCCAACGGCAATGTCACACCGAAAATCCCTGGTTACGCTCTAGCTGACTTTTTGCTGGGCATACCGAGTGCCATCACGCAGGACGCGCCGATACGCGCGCTGACCAATAGCTGGTTTACTTCCATGTTTGCTCAGGACGATTACAAGATTTTCTCGCGCCTGACACTGAACCTTGGCTTGCGGTGGGACATCCAGACCCCTCCGACGGATCCGCAAAACCGCGAGGGAACGTATGTTGCAGGCGTACAGTCAACGGTGAATCCTGTCGCTCCGGTTGGCCAATTATTTCCTGGGGACGACGGAGTGACGCGCGGAATCGTTCCTGTGCGGTACCACCACGTATCGCCACGGCTTGGATTAGCTTGGGATCCCTTCGGCGACGGAAAGACTTCCGTGCGCGCGGCGTTCGGCGTGTTCTACGGCAGTCTTTCCGGAAACAACTGGAATCAGCCGTCGAATTTCGAGCCTTTCGCGACTCGTCTGACGTTCACTAATACCGGAGCGGGAAAATTCGGGACGGGCGGCCGGCTTGCAAACCCGTATCGCGGTCTGGCCGGAGGAGATCCGTTCCCGTATCAGGGGGCCTACACACCTGGCGGAGGAATTCTCGGCATTGACACGGGTTTTCAGTGGCCCTACACGTATCAAATGAATTTCACTGTGCAACGCCAAGTGACGAGCGACCTCAGCGTATCCGTCGGTTATGTGGGAAGCCTGGCGCACAATCTGCCGTTTGCTCAGGATGTGAATTATCCGCTCATCACGACCACTCCCGTTCCGTCAACGGGTAACGTACTGCAGCGGCGTCCGAATCAAGGATTTGGACAGGTGTTGTTGGTGCAATCAAATCAAACGGCTTCCTATCACGCCATGCAGTTCACCGTGACGAAACGCATGTCGCATCACCTTCTGCTCAATGCGTTTTACACGTTCAGCAAGAACTTAAACAGCTTGCAGCTGGACAATAACCAGACGCAGGGCGGCGCGCAGAACATGTCCATCTTGACGGAAGACAAGGGCCGCGCGGACATTGACCAGCGGCACGCCGTTTCCGTTTCGGCGGTATGGCAGCCCGAGTTTTCGTATGGCGGAAACGGGGTAGTTAAAGCAGTGCTGAATGGATGGTCGATTTCTCCCATCGTGCGATATCACAGCGGTGTGCCGTTTACGGTCTTGAACGGCGTGGATGCAAATCTTGACGGTGCGGGCGGTGACCGAGCAAACCTAGTGGGCGACCCTCTATCGGGCGCGTGCCCCAACGGCGCCAGTGTTGGGACTCCGCAGTGCTGGTTCAACATTGGGGCATTCACGCGGAATCCGGTGGTTACCGGCAGTCCCGCTGATGGGAATTCAGCGCGCAACTTGCTGGATCAGCCGGGATTCAAGACAGTGGATTTGGCGATCTTCCGCAACTTCCGGTTCTACGAGAAGTACGCGTTGGAGTTCCGAGTAGAAGGCACGAACACCTTCAACATGGTGAATCTTAGCCCCCCGGCCGCGACGGCGCCGGCCAGTGCGGCCGCGCCAGGTACGTTCGGAACGATATCTAACGCGCCAGGGAACAGCATGCGGCAGCTTCAACTTGGCTTGCGTTTTACCTTCTAAAACGAAGAGCGGAGGTGTGGCGAAGTTTGGCGGAGTGCGGTACGTTTGCCGCAGACAGAATTGAAACCGACAAGGAGTGGTGCATGAGTACGCAAGCAGAAGTGGCCGTCGAGAAGATGGTGTTCCGGAAGACCAATGGTCAAAAGGGACGCCATCTGGCCGTGACTCCCCGAAATAGCACGATGCGGCATTTGTCGTATGGCCGTATCATTCTGGACGCGTCGCAACCGTCCGTTTCGTTCAACAACGGGGACCAAGAGACCGGGCTTATTTGTCTCGCGGGAAGTGCCGTGGTGAAGACAGGCGGGCAGCAAGTTGAAATTGGGAAATTCGACTCGATCTATATTCCCCGGGACTCTGCGATTGAAGTTTCAACAAGCGGTTCCGTGGACCTTGCGGAGTTTTCATCTGATGTGGCGGGCAAGTATCCGTTGAAGGTCGTGCGCTACGCCGATGTAACGAAAGATCCTGGACTAAATTTTGTGACGGGAGGACCAGGGTCTTCGCGTAATTTGAATATGCTCATCGCGAAGAACGTGGAAGCAGGCCGCCTTGTCGCGGGCTTTACACATTCCGATCCAGGCAACTGGACGAGTTGGCCGCCGCACGAGCACGCGAAAATGCTGGAAGAGATGTACGTTTATTTCGACATGCCGGAACCGGCTTATGGAATTCAGCTGGTGTATAACGATACGCAGTACCCGGAGCTGGTAACCGTAGTGCGCGACGGCGACGCTGTGCTGATGCCGAGCGGGTATCATCCGAACGTTTCTGTTCCGGGCCATCGAATTGCATTCTTGTGGGCGATGGCCGCCCATGAAGAAGTGAAAGACCGGCAGTTTGGCGTCGTGAACATTCAGCCGGGATTCGGGCAGGGTGGATCGGGACTGGAAGCCGGACGCAAGTAAAACTTGACCAAACAGGATGCGGATGCCGGAAGAAAACGCAATCGCGGACGCCGGGTCTAAAAAGCGCTCGGACGTCGTCGCGAGCCAATCCAGTACTCTGCAAAAAGTAGGCGTTTTTGCTGGACGCTATCGCTGGGTGATCTGCGGACTCCTGTTTCTGGGCGTAACCAAAAACTACATGGACCGCGGAGTGCTGGGCGTGCTGAAAACGCCGCTGCAGCTCACCTTTGGCTGGAACGACGTTCTGTACGGACACCTGGTAACCATTTTTCAGCTGGCCTATGCAGTGGGAATGTTGTGCATGGGGCGTTTGATTGACCGGCTGGGGACACGCATCGGCTACGCTGTGGCGATGGTTTTCTGGAGCATCGCGTCCATGGCGCATGCGGCGGCGAATTCCTTTTTGACATTTGCCATCGCACGCGCGGCGCTGGGCTTTGGCGAGGCAGGAGTTTTTCCGGCGAGCATCAAAAGCGTGGCGGAATGGTTCCCGAAAAAAGAACGCGCGCTTGCGACGGGAATATTCAACGCAGGGACTAGCGCCGGCGCGATCATTACTCCTTTGCTTGTTCCGTGGATCGCAGAGCGACTCGGATGGCGATGGGCGTTTGTGCTGGTGGGTGCGCTGGGATTCGTGTGGCTGGCAATCTGGGTGGCGATGTATCGAAAGCCGGAAGAGCATCCGCGGTGCACGGAAGAAGAACGCAAATACATTCAGAGCGACGCAAGTCCACCTGCAGAAAGAGTGCCGTGGGCACGTTTGGTGCGCTACCGGCAGACATGGACTTTTGCAGCCGGAAAATTTCTGATTGACCCGATCTGGTGGTTCTACCTTTTCTGGATTCCGGATTACATGCAACGACAGCACGGCTTGCGGCTGAACAAAATTGGTCTGCCGATTTTTGTGATTTATTTAATCTCAGACATTGGGAGCGTTGCCGGAGGATGGATTTCGTCGTCCTTGCTGCGGCGAGGTCTTTCGGTGAATGCTTCGCGGAAATGGGCGATGCTCGTATGCGCGATCTGCGTTGTGCCGATTGCGGCAACTTACCGTGTGTCCGGATTGTGGCCGACGACTCTGTTGATTGGCCTTGCAGCGGCGGCGCATCAGGGATTTTCGGCCAATTTGTTTACGCTCACGTCTGATTTATTTCCTTCTCGCGCGGTTGGGTCGGTCGTAGGAATCGGCGGAATGGCTGGAGCCGTCGGCGGGATGCTAATCGCGGAAGTTGTGGGGCACGTTTTGCAATGGACGAACAGCTACACGATTCCGTTTTTTATTGCCGCATCGGCGTATCTTGTGGCGCTGCTCGCAATTCATTTGCTGAGCCCGCGACTTGCGCCGGCGGAAATTGGGCGGGCGTGACGGGATGAGTCTGGATGCGTTTCAGCTGAACGGAAAAAACGCGCTGGTGACGGGGTCGCATCGCGGGCTGGGCGCGGCGATTGCGGTTGCCTTGGCGAAAGCGGGCGCAAATGTCGGCTGCCATGGGCGGGATTCAGCGCCGGGAGCTGCTTGCGACGAAATTCGCGGGGTGGGGCGCGAGACTTTCTATTTTTCCGCGGACTTGGCGGATTCCAAGGCGTACCCAGCGCTGATTGAAAAAACGATTGCTGAATTTGGCTCGATCGATATTTTGGTGAACAACGCGGGAACGATCCGGAGAGCTCCTGCGGCGGAATACCCGGCGGAATATTGGGATGAGTTGATTGCGGTGAACCTGACGGCGGTGTTTCAACTGTCGCAATTGGCAGGGCGGCACATGATCGAAAAGGGCAAGGGCGGAAAAATTGTGAATATCGCTTCCCTGCTCTCCTTTCAAGGTGGAATTTTGGTTCCAGCATACGCGGCGGCGAAGGGCGGAGTTGCGCAGTTGACCAAAGCTCTGGCGAATGAGTGGGCGTCCAAAGGAATCAACGTGAATGCGATCGCGCCGGGATACATGGCGACGGACAACACGACCGCGTTACGCAACGATCCCGTCCGGAGTAAGCAAATTCTGGATAGGATTCCCGCGGGGCGTTGGGGTGAGCCGGACGACATCACAGGTGCCGCGATTTTTTTATGCTCCTCCGCGAGTGACTACGTGCACGGACACGTCCTTGCAGTGGACGGGGGCTGGCTGGGTCGGTGAGGAAACGATGGCACTTGTAGTACGAAAAAAAGAAGGCTGCCGCTGGGATTTGGTGAGCCTGGGCGAAGTGATGCTGCGGTTCGATCCCGGCGAATACCGTATTTGGACGACGCGGCAATTCGCGGTGAGCGAAGGCGGAGGCGAGTACAACGTTGCGCGCGGATTGAAGCGCTGCTTTGGACTCGATGCTGCGATCGTGACGGCGTTTGCGAAAAATCCTGTTGGTTCGTTGTTGCAGGACTTGATTTATCAAGGCGGCGTGGATTCTTCGCTGATTCGATGGGTGGATTACGACGGTGTCGGAAGAAAAGTCCGTAATGGATTGAATTTTACGGAACGCGGTTTCGGCGTGCGCGCGGCGCTTGGCTGCTCGGATCGCGGCCACACGGCGATTGCGGCGCTCAAGCCGGGCGAAATTGATTGGAACACGGTTTTTGGCGGGCAGGGAGCACGTTGGTTTCACACAGGCGGAATTTTCTGCGCGCTTTCGGAGACGACGCCGGACGTGGCGCTGGAAGCCATGCAATCGGCGCGTAAACACGGCGTGATCGTTTCGTACGATTTGAATTATCGAGATTCATTATGGAGAGCGATCGGAGGGAAAAAGCGGGCGCAGGAAGTGAACCGGCGCATTGCTTCCTGTGTTGATGTGATGCTCGGCAATGAAGAGGATTTTTCTGCTGCGCTTGGTTACGAAGTCCCCGGGACGGATGAAAATCTTTCCGCTCTCGATCCGGAAAATTTCAAAAAGATGATTGGGAAAGTCGTACGGGATTTTCCTTTTAAGGTAGTCGCGACGACTTTGCGGAAAGCGACTACCGCAACGCGCAACGACTGGGGCGCGATTTGCTACGCCGAAGGAAATTTCTATCAGGCTAGAAATCGAGAAAATCTGGAAATCTTGGATCGCGTTGGCGGAGGGGACTCGTTCGCTTCGGGGCTTATCTACGGCTTTCTTGCGGGGAAAGACCCGCAATGGGCCGTTGAATGCGGTGCTGCTCATGGGGCACTTGCGATGACGACTCCGGGCGACACGACGATGGCAACGCTCGATGAAGTACTTCAAGTGATGAAGGGAGCGGGCGCGCGCATCGCCCGCTGAGAGGCAGTGGTTGCATGAAGAAGCAGGAAGTCCGGGCAATTATTGAAGAGATTGGAATCGTGCCGGTGATTCGTGCCTCATCGGCAGAGGAAGCTCGCTTTGCGGCAGATTGTGTGTACAAAGGCGGCGTGCCGATTGTTGAAATCACGATGACCGTTCCGGGAGCGGTTGAAGTGATTCGCGAATTGGTGAAGGCCATGCCGGAAGTGCTGGTCGGAGCGGGAACGGTTCTTGACGAAGAATCGGCCCGCAAGTGCGCCGACGCCGGCGCGCAATTTCTTGTGACGCCGGGATTCGACGCAGCGACCGTCGCTGCCGCGCGAAAACTTGATTTGCTGGTTATGGCGGGCGCGTTGACGCCGTCGGAAATCATGGCCGCTTCAAAAGCGGGTGCGGACTTCGTGAAAATTTTTCCCTGTGGAAGTTTGGGCGGACCAAAATATATCCAGGCGTTACGCGGACCTTTCCCACAAATACCGCTGGTTCCGACAGGCGGAGTGAATCTTGAAACGGCCGCCGACTACATCCGAGCGGGGGCCGCGGCGCTCGGTGTGGGTGGCGAGATGATCGCGAGAGAAGCGCTGAAGGCGCGTGACGGAGACGTAATCAGCAAGCTGTCAGCGCTTTTTGTGGATTTAGTAAGAGACGCGCGGAAATCCGGCTCGGGCAATCCCGGGCTTGTGGCGCAAGCCCGTTAAATTTGGAGAAGACCATGGAGCAAACGAAGACGATTCCCGATCTCGTCGTGGTGAAACACCAGGAGGGCAAAACGTCCGAGCCGGAAGCGGGATTGAAGCGGCGAGTGCTGGCTTACAACGAAAAACTATTTCTGGCGGAACACGAAATGGTGAAAGGGTGGGTCGGGACAGTGCACAGCCATCCGCACGATCAGATTGTGTATGTAGTGCATGGCCATTTGAAGGTCACCTGCCACGGAAAAACTTTTGAAATTCGCACGGGTGACACGTTCGTGGTGCGCGGCGGAGTGGAGCATGGGGCGTCCGCGCTTGAAGAATCACTAGTCATTGACGTCTTCACTCCGTGGCGCGAGGACTACATCGCGTAAACATCGTCTCTTTCCTTTTCTTCGAGGTTCAATGATGAAAAAGCGCTTCTTCTGGATGCTGTGGCTCTTCCCTGCTGTTTTTGCTGGCGCGGTGCGCGCAGACCAGCCGATCAAGAACATCAAAATCGTTGTCTCGAATCCGAGCGAAACCGCGCGGATTGCGGCTAACGTTGTGATTCCTATCGCCGAAATCCGCAAAGTGGCGTCAGACTTCAAGCCTGGCGCGGCGATCGTCACGGCGAGCGATGCGAGCACTTTGGAAGAGGATGCGGCGTTGCTGCAGACGGAGGAACTGCCATCTCAGGTTGACGATCTGGATGGAGACGGAAAAGCGGACGAACTCGCATTTCAGGTGAACCTTGCTTCGCACCAGTCTCGCATCATTACGATTTCCTTCGGCGAGGAAGACCGCATTTGGCGTCTGCGCAAGGACTATAAGCAGAGAACAGCGGCACTTTTCAACCGCAAGTTCGAAGGTCTTGGATGGGAATCGGAGCGCGTGGCGTTTCGCGTTTACTTTGATCCGCGAAACGCGATCGACATTTATGGCAAGCGGCGGCCGACATTGCAGCTTTCCATGTACGCGTCGCCCGACTACGGCTATCACGATGAATCACCCGAAGGGCGCGATATTTTTCGAGTGGGCGATGCGATCGGCATTGGAGCAGTCGCGGCGATGGTGAACGGCAAACTGGTGAAAGTGGCCGATGTGCGCGATCGGAAGTGGCGGATTCTGGCGAGCGGGCCGGTGCGTTCGATGGTGGAATTAGAATACGAAGGATGGAATGCCGGGGGAAAAATCATTCATTTGAAATCGCGAATTACGCAGTGGGCGGGCGAACGCGGATTCGAGCATGCAATTTCCGCTGATTGCGGCGACGATTTCATATTCGTTACCGGGCTGACTGCACGTCCGGAGATACCTGCGACGAATTCAGCGAAAGATGAGGGCACGACGTGGGTTGCAACCTGGGGAAAACAGGTTGTCGCGCCCGGACCTACGGCTACTGAGATGGTGGAAGGACAAAATCTTGGACTTGCGGTTTTGAGTACTGCGCAAGGGGCGAAAATCGCAAGTGATGCGCAGAATCATCTATTGGAATTGCATCTGCGAGGCGGTTCGGCATCGTGGTACGCGATGGCGGCGTGGGACCAGGAAGGGGCGAATCGGAAAATTGCCGGAGAGCAGCAATCGTTTGTGCTTCCTCCCGATGGGATCATGACGCGCGAACAATTTCTGATGGCGGTGCAGGAGCGGGCCGATCGAATTGAGCGGCCGGCAACGTTTCAGATTCTATCGAAGTCCGCGAGCGCGGAGCGCGCGCCGGCAGATACTCTTGTTCCGCGCAAGACAAAAACTGTGGATCAGGCGATTGCGCTGTTGCGAGAAGGAATCGATCGCACGGCGATGACTTGGGAACCCATCGTTCGCGGCGAACCCGAGAATGGAAATCCCAAGGCGGTGCCGGGATTTTTCACCGAGGCGGACAACAAGACAGGCGAATGGCAAAAGCAGAGCAACGGATATTTCTGGACGGGGAGCTTCTGGATCGGAGAGCTTTGGCAATTTTATTCGCGGACACATGACGAGAAATATCGCAAGTGGGCGGAACTGTGGGGCTCCAAGCTGCTTGGACAGGAATTGCAGGCGAATCACGACGCGGGCTTTTTGTATTACTACTGTTCGGCGCTGGGACATGATTTGACGCACGATGCGGCGCTGCGGTCGAGCGCGCTGCTCGGTGCGCAACGCCTCGAGCAACTCTTCAATCCCAAAACTCAATTGATTGCGTCTTGGGGCGTGGACGGCGACGACACCATCGTTGACACCATGATGAATCTGCAATTGCTGTGGTGGGCGAGCGACAGAACCGGAGACGAGAAGTGGCGCGAAATGGGCAAAAAACACGCACTGCGCACGGCGGAATGGTTTGTGAAGCCGAATGGTTCGGTATTTCAGTCCGTGCACTACAACCCGGGAAACGACCGGCAGACTTTCGTGCTGCATGGCGGCTCTCTAAAGGATATGGAGCTGAAAGTGGAAAATACCGCCGCCCCCGGAGAAAGGGTGTTCACGCATACGCACCAAGGCTATGCCGCAGATACGACTTGGTCGAGGGGCATGAGCTGGGCACTTTACGGTTTTTCGGCCGCTTACCTGGAAACGCATGAACCTACGTTTCTCTCGACGGCCGAGCGCGTGGCCGATTATGCGCTACAGAATCTCCCGAGTGATCTGGTGACCTGGTACGACCTGGACGATCAAGGCGTTCATTATCGGAATCGGGACACTTCCGCGGCGGCAATTATGGCCGGGGGACTGTTTCGCCTCTCGACGGCGACGAAAGATTCGGTGCGAGCCGTTCGCTATCGAGAGGCGGGCGAACGCATTGTGCAATCGCTGATTGACGGCTACCTGACTCCGGTTGGCGATGGCGACAAAACGCCGCCGGGTGTGTTGCGCCACGGAAGCGGCGTTCGCCCTCATGACTCGATGCTTATCTATGGACAGTATTACTTGCTGGAAGATTTGCTTTGGCTAGAGCAGCACAAACAGCCGTCGAAGTAGTCGGATCGGCGAGTCGAGGTCATTCAATGCGAAATGCAGTCCTGCTTAGAACCGGCTGGATCGGATTTTTGCTGCTCGGGTTTCTGGGCGCGGGGAGCAATTTGCCGGCGCAAACTTTGTCTGAGGCGAAACAAGTTCGCATGACCGATTTGGATCGCGAGATCCAGGAATTCCTGAATCGAGAAATCACCGCTCACGTGGCCGACATCAAATCGCTCGATCCGCCTCCGGACCGAGTGGTAGGCGCTTTGACGATAGGCGAGTTTTCGTGGGGCACGTTCATGCGGACGCTGGGAGATTATTCGGCGTTCGCCTCGACAGACACAATTGCCGGACACAACGTTCCGCAGATGATCGGCAAGATGGCTCAGATCGAATTGAGCCGTGGTGGAAAAACCTGGGCACAGCTTTACGCAGCGATGGCGTTACACAGTTATGGCAAGGACTTGGATCACAATGCGTTGTGGCAAAGCCTGTCTCCAAAAGGCAAGGAAACCTATCGCGCGCTGCTCGACCCTGGCCGTTTTTACGATGCTAAGACGCACAAGCTAATTCATCTTCCTGAGAATTATTTTGGCGTCGCGGCAAGGATCGCGGCGATTGATTACGATCTTGGTCTGAACAAGGACCGCGCCCCGCTGGATGATTTGCTAAATCATGCGGCGGCGCAATTCACAGCCGGAGCGCTTTTTGCCGACGATTCCCTTCCCACGGGTCGCTATGACCGTTACTCGAACGAATATGCGCGTGCGATCTACGATGCGGCGCAGCTTGCGGGGCGCGAGGATATCGTTAAAGCCGTTTCTCCTTCTCTAAAGCAACAAATGAAATTGTGGTGGGATTTGCTGGCGCCGGACGGGTACGGCTATCCATGGGGACGCAGCTTGGGCGCGATCAGTTATATGGACACGATGGAAATCGTAGGTTTCCTCGGCGTACATCCGGAGTTCCAGCCCGCGCCGCTTGCGCAGCTTGCGGCGGCATACAACGCGGCGTGGACGTGGCTGCGAAATGATTTCAACAAGGATGCTCACTTACTTTCCGTTTTTGCGTTCGGTAGAGGCGACTACGGATACATAACGAAAGAGAGGGAATGGCAGCAGACGACGACTTTTCTCGCGAAGATCATGACGGCGCACAAGATGTTCGCGCAGGCGATGGTTGGCGAAGGAATCCAGCAGTTTTCTGCGCGCCCGAGTTTTAGCAACGTGGCGCGATTTGAGTTCTTCCGCGATGGAGGCGACCGCAAGTTTGGAGTTTGGTTGGTTCGCAAGGACGGAATCCACTTTGCGTTGCCGTTTGTGACGGGGCCGAAAGCGGCCACGTCCGATTACGAACCGGTGCCGGAAGGATTTCCCGGTTTGGCTGTACCTGTGGAGAGAATCTATCCGTGTCTCGTTCCGTTTTTGGAGTTGGAAGATGGACGAACCATTGCAGCGGTTGACGGAGCGGACGAGATTCGGCCTTCTGCAGATGGATTGAGCGTTTCGGCGATTTGGAAACGATGGGTGGTGACGGGAGCAAAAGCGGGAGAATTCGCCGACGAGGGTCTCATGTCGGAAGTTACCTGGTCACTGCAAGGAAATACGTTGCATCGCGTGGAAACGCTGACAGCATCGAAACCATTGAAAGTCCGGCGACTTTGGCTTGCGATTGCGAGCCGCTACGATCGTCTCGAAACTCTGGACGTGAGCGGCTACCGGCTCGATCGTTTTATTTCCGATGCAGGAGCATTGGACGTGCAAGTGAAACAATCTAATTGGCCGGTGCACATCTCCGCATTTGCGACGGGTGACAATCCTCTCGGTAGAAGTGATCGAGGGCCGATTCCCTTGCAGCTTATTCTTGAATCGAAGGATGTTTCCTTGTCGCCCGGTGTTGCAAAGAAGTGGGAAATCACTCTTTCAGCTAATCCGTAGTCGCCTCTTAGCGGGGTTCTCCTGGCAGCGGATAATTTGCGGCCGCGTCCTCCAGCAAAAAAATCCAGTCGTTTCCGCGGCCATTCGTTGGCGGCGTATAGGTTTGAATTCCCCACTGATCCGATTGGTGAATCAGGTAAGAAACGCCGTAGCGCGGGTCGTACCAAATTTCCTTAACGCGCGAGCCCTTGATAATGCTTTTGTCTAACGTGAAACTTTCGCCGCGGGGAGAATAGACGATGGCGAAGGAACCATCGGAGGAGCGGGCTGCACGAATTTTCGCTCCGCCTGTGACGGGTCCGTTGAGAATGATGTGCTGATCCGGGATTAGTTTCGTGAATGGCAGAGTCTCGAAAAGGCGCCGCACAAATCCCATTTGAAAAGCTCCCGGGTGATCCATCGCTTCCCGCCAAGAAATATTCGCGCCGAGCGCGCTTCCCTCTCCGCCTATCCAAGGATCACTCGTCTTTAGAGAATTGACAGAGTCTTGCATCGGCGCGGACGCGTCGCTCTTTCTGGCGGGAGGCTTGTAGATTTGCCAGAGGCTGTTGTTGCCGTAGGTGTGACCGCATGCGCCTGCGAGTAACGACCAGTAAGCCGATTGCCGGACGTCGTAATCGTCGAAACGGTCGAGCCCGCTCATGCCGCGGAAATGAAATGCGACAGGAAGTTGCTCGTAGCGGTTCTCGCCGTCGAGGGTTGGTTTTTCGGGCTTCAGTGCGTAGTCGTGCTCCGCGTAGAGGCCGTTATCGTGGTCGCGCGCGGAGTGGGAAGACTGATTCATGTTGAAGTCGAGCCAGGCGGCGTCATTCAATTTGATGGAAGACATGCCGGGACCGCGGGGATGAAATGTTTTCAAGTGCGCGCCGCCGTCGCCGTCGGTCAATCCTGCGGCAAGCGCGTCGACCACGGCGCGTTCTTCGTCGTTCGCGATGGAGCGGTCACCGCCCAAAATCCAGATGATGGGTTTGTCTTTGTAGCGCGCACCGAGGAAACGGCCATACTGGCGTGCGTTCCCAACGTTGAGAATTCCTGTGCCGGACGCCCAGTGACTTCCCCATGAGGGCAACATGCCAATGAACAATCCCAATTCCGCCGCTTTGTTGACGATGAAATCTACGTGCTTGAAGTACGCTTCATTCGGTTTCGCCGGATCGCCATTAACAAAAGGCACTTCGCCGTACGCGTTCGGAGCTGCCGGTCCGTCCATTCCGGAGAGGACGCTGGCTTGAATGACGGTGAATCCTTTTTTCGCGCGATTCGAGAGATACTCGGTGGCTTCCTCGCGATTCAAACGATGAAAAAGTTCCCATGCGGTGTCGCCGAGGTAGAAAAAGGGCTTTCCGTTTTCATACTGGAAGTAGCGATGGTTGTCGGAAACGCGGAGGCGCCGGGGCTCATCGGCCAACAAACGTGGCGAAATAAATTGCAGAGCGAACGCGAAAATCAGGAAATGCCCGGGAATACAAATTCTTTTTCGGTTCACTGGATTGTCCTCCGTGTTCGGGCGTAGTTCAGACCGTCAAACTTATGCCGCGGCGACGTTAGGACCGAAGCGGCGGCGAGTCAACGCGAAAGATTTGAAGAGGGAGTTTATGCGTTTTAACAGGTGAAATCCGCAGAGCACAAACTAAAATCGCGGTCCTTTTGGTAAACTTTCCCGCACAAACGACGGTCGAGGAAGGTCACAGCGATGAAGATTATCCGGTACGAGGATCCGAATGGGACGATTCGGCATGCCGCCGAGCAGCCCGACGGCTCCTATTTCCGTATGGAAGGCGACGTGTTCGACCAAATTGAAGTGACGCGCGAAAAAGCGAATATCCGGAAGGCCTTGGCGCCCGTCGAGCCGAAAATGATTTGGTGCATCGGCCAGAATTACCGGAAGCATGCGGAAGAGCTTGGAATGCCCTTACCGGAGTTTCCAGTGGTGTTTGCAAAGGGCGTGAATACGGTCATCGCCTCGGGAGAAACGATACGCCTGCCGGAGCGCGCCAAGAGCGGCGAAGTGGATTACGAATGCGAGCTGGTAGTGGTCATTGGCAAAGAGTGCAAGGACGCTTCGCGCGAAAAGGCGTTGGAGTATGTGGCGGGATATATGTGCGGGAATGACGTAAGCGCTCGCGACTGGCAATTGAAAAAAGGCGGCAGCCAGTGGTGCCGCGGGAAGAGTTTTGATACGTTTGCGCCGATCGGACCTTGCTTGGTGACGAAAGACGAAATCGGCGATCCCAATGCGCTGCGAATTCAGACCACATTGAACGGCGCGACTGTGCAGGATGCGAATACGAACGATATGATTTTTGACGTGCGCGCAATCGTTTCCTTTTTGAGCGAAAGCACGACCCTGCTGCCCGGGACGCTTATTTTTACGGGAACGCCACAAGGAGTGGGAATGGGCCGAAAACCCCAGCTGTGGCTGAAGGACGGGGATGAAGTTTGCGTGACGATTGAAAAGATCGGGACGTTGCGGAATCTCGTCTCGGGCAAATAGTTTCGCGCGGTCGGCGGGGATTGAATCCATATCTAGGGAAGGCGAGAAAGCTTTGCGACTGAGCGAAAAGGTGGCAGTGGTGACCGGAGCCGCGAGCGGCATCGGGCGAGCGATCGCGCAACGGTTTGCGCAAGAAGGCGCGGTGGTCCGGTTGGTGGACATTGATGAGCAGGCGGCCGGAGCGGTCGCGCAGCAGATTGTAACGGACGGCGGGCGCGCGACTTCGTATCAATGCGACGTCTCCGTTCAAAGCTCCGTGAAACAGCTTTTTGAGAAATTGGCCAGCGAAGCGCCCTTCCATATTCTGGTGAATAACGCTGGGATTTCGCAGATTGGAAAACTTGAGACCACGACGGAAGTTGACTTCGATCGTATTTTCGCGGTGAACGTGAAAGGGATTTATAACTGCATGTACGGTGCGATCCACACGATGAAGGCAAACGGCGGCGGAGTGATTTTGAACATGGCCTCCATCGCGGCGACAGCTGGATTGGCCGAGCGGTTTGCCTATTCGATGAGCAAAGGCGCAGTTCTCTCGATGACCTTGTCCGTGGCTCGAGACTATCTGGTGAACAACATCCGGTGCAACTGCATTTCGCCGGCGCGAATTCACACTGCTTTTGTGGATGGATATTTGCGTAAGAATTATCCGGGCCGCGAGCAAGAGATGTTTCAGAAGCTTTCGCAGTCTCAGCCGATCGGACGCATGGGCGAGCCAACGGAAGTCGCCTCTCTGGCACTGTTCTTGTGCTCGGACGAAGCGGCATTCATCACCGGCACCGACTATCCAATTGATGGCGGGTTTTTCAATCTACACGGATGAGCAACGAATTGCCTTGCAATGAGGATTGACGCGCACCAGCACTTCTGGAAGTACGATCCGGCCCGCGATTCGTGGATTACGGAAGAGATGTCGGTGATAAGGCGCGACTTTCTGCCGGAACACCTTGCCAGCGAGTGCACGGCAAATGGAATTGATTCCACGATCGCAGTGCAGGCGGATCAATCTGAAAACGAAACGCTTTTTCTGCTGGAACTCGCCGAGAAGAACCCAGGGATCGCAGGCGTTGTAGGATGGGTTGATCTTCGCTCGCCGCGTGTGGTCGAGCGGTTGAGATTTTTTTCTCGCTACAGCAAACTGCGCGGATTCCGGCACGTCGCGCAGGCGGAGCCTGACGAGCGGTTTTTGGTTTGCGATAGTTTCGTTCGAGGCGTGAGGAGCCTGCGCGAGTTTGATTTTACATATGACGTTCTCATTTACCCGAAGCAGTTGCCTGCTACGCTGGAACTTGTGGCGGCGCTGCCGGAGCAGCGATTCGTGATTGATCACATGGCAAAGCCGGAAGTAAAGACGAGCGGCAGCATGGCGTGGGCGAGAAACATGCGGACGATCGCGCAGAATCGGAATGTTTTTTGCAAGATTTCCGGGTTGGTGACGGAGGCGAATTGGCAGGCGTGGAAGAGTTCGGACTTCCTACCCTATCTTGATGTGGTTTTTGAGGCATTCGGGACAGAACGATTGATGTTCGGGTCAGATTGGCCGGTCTGCTTGCTGGCGGCGAGCTACCGGCAGGTCAAAGAAATTGTTGAGGACTATTTGCGCGATTTTCCGGCAGAGCAAAAAAACAAGATCTTCGGCGAGAATGCGATTGGATTTTACGGATTGAAGACAGGCCAGCATGGACTTGCAGCTTAAACATAAGGTAGTCCTGATTACGGGCGGTGCAAAAGGTATCGGAGCTGCGATTGCGCGTGCGGTCGCGGCGGAGGGCGGGATTGCGGTCATTGTGGACCGAGACGCGGATGCTGCGAACAAACTGCGGGATGAGATGAAGTCCGAAGGCAAAGCGTGCAAGACGATTCATGCGGACTTATCTTCTCCAGAAGAGTGCTCGAGCGCAGTGGAGCAAACCATTCGCGAGTTTGGCGATCTTGATGTGCTGGTCAACAATGCGGGGATTAACGACAAAATCGGACTGGAAAACGGCACGCCCGAGAAATTTGAGGCTTCGCTGAAGCGGAATCTTTTTCACTGCTACAACATGGCGCACTATGCGCTGCATGCCCTGAAGAAATCGCGTGGCTGCATCGCGAATATCGCTTCCAAAGTTGCCATGACTGGGCAAGGTGGCACATCGGGGTATGCGTCAGCTAAGGGCGCAATCCTGGCATTGACGCGCGAGTGGGCAGTAGAACTGCTTCCTTATGGAATCCGCGTGAATTCGGTAGTACCGGCGGAAGTGATGACGCCGCTCTATCGGCAATGGCTCGGAAGCTTCCCAAATCCTGAACAGAAACTGCAGGAGATTGTGGCGAAGATCCCATTGGGCAATCGTATGACGCTGCCGGAGGAGATTGCCGCAACGGTGTTGTTCTTGATTTCGGCGCAAGCGAGCCACATCACGGGACAGCACATTTTTGTGGACGGTGGATACGTTCATCTGGATCGCGCGTTGACCTGAATTCAAGACGGCTGGTGAGGAGGAATCTGGTGGCTCAAGCTGCACCTCTGACGGAACGGAAATACGCTCTGCCGTTTGTGCTGGTGACGAGTTTGTTTTTCTTATGGTCCATCGGCGTAAATCTGAACGATGTATTGATTCCCCATCTTAAAAAGGCGTTCGACCTTACTGATTTTCAATCCTCTTTCATCCAAGTTGCTTTTTTTGGCGGGTATTTCCTCGCGGCTTTTCCTGCCGGGCGATTGATGGAGAAAATCGGCTACAAAAAAGGGATTCTGCTTGGCTTGCTGATTTGTGCGATGGGAACTTTGTTATTTCTGCCTGCGGCGAGTTCCCGGACTTATGGCTTTTTCCTAGCAGCCCTGTTCGTCATGTCTTCCGGGCAATCCTTTTTGGAAGTGGGCGCCAATCCCTATGTGACGGTTCTCGGTTCTGCGGAAAGTTCGGAGCGCCGGCTGAATCTGGCGCAATCGTTCAACGCGGTGGGAGCGGCGCTTGTACCGATGCTGGGAGCGGCATTCATTCTTTCGGGCATCGAATATTTGCCAGCACAAAGGGCCGCGATGTCACCAGCGCAACTGCAAGCCTATGTCACCTCGGAAACGAACCTGGTCAAAGTGCCCTATTTGGCGATCACTGGCATCTTCTTATTTGTCGCGGCGCTGATTTACTTTGCACATCTTCCCGAGGTTGAGGAGTCCGGAAGCGGAGTTGCCGAGGGGGACTCGGCGAAAATCACCGGTGATGTCCTTGCCTACCCGCATCTCGTGAAGGGTGTCGTAGCTCAGTTTTTCTATGTGGGTGCACAAGTGGGCGTGGGAAGTTTCGCTATTCGTTTTGCAAAACAGGTTATGCCACAAACTTTGAACGCCATGGCGGCGTGGGGCACAAATTTTGTGGCAGGACAGCACGGCGCTCTGAACTTTCTTGCTCATGTGATGCCCACTACGCCCGAAAAAATGGCGGCATTCTTTCTAGTCGCGCATCAAACTGGATTCATGATTGGGCGCTTCGCAGGTTCGTGGATGATGAAGAGCATTCCTGCGCCGCGGCTACTCGCCACGTTCGGTTGTGGCGCACTCGTGTGCGTACTCGCTGGGATTGGCTTGTCAGGCCTGACTTCTGTTTTGGCCATTGTGGTGGTTGGCTTTTTTAATTCCATCATGTTCCCGACGATTTTCGCGCTCAGCATAAAAAATCTTGGCGCTCTAACGAAGCGCGGTTCTTCGCTTCTGGTCATGTCCATCATTGGGGGCGCTTTGATTCCCGCAGCGATGGGCCGCATTTCTGATGCCAGCAATATTCGCGTGGCTCTCGTAGTGCCGCTGATTTGCTATCTCTACGTGATCTACTTCGCGATAAACGGATACAAACCAAATGCCACGTTGCCAATTCTGCAACCCGTGGCGGCAGCAGAGGCCAAATGAGCAAACGCTATTGCCTGACGCTCGATTTACAGGACGACCCGCAATTGATCGCCGATTACAAGCGGTATCACGAGAAAATCTGGCCTGAGATTACAAGGAGCATCAAGGATTCGGGGATAGAAGACCTAGAAATCCATCAGCTTGGCACGCGTCTTTTTATGGTGATGGAAGTCGGCGAGCAATTTTCCTTTGAAGCGAAGACCAAGTCAGACCGAGAAAATCCGAAAGTTCAGGAATGGGAAGAACTGATGTGGAAGTTTCAGAAACCTCTTCCAAGCGCCAAACCCGGCGAAAAGTGGCTGCTCATGGATCGGATTTTCAAGCTGGAAAAATAGCTGCCGGCACGCGCAGAAACTTCAATTCAGCGATCTCCTCAGACGGGCTGCCGCAGTTGCGCCGAAATTGTTCGCGCCGCCTTCTTGATGGCCAGCGCAAAGGCGGGAACGCGCGCCCGGCTTACGCGCGTAACCGGACCGGAGAGGCTGATCGCCGCGACGACCTTTTCGCCGGTATCGAGGACAGGAGCGGCGACGCAACGCGCGCCGAGTTCCGCTTCCTGATCATCAAGCGCGTATCCCCGACGTGCGATTCGAGCCAGCTCTTTTTTCAAACGCGCCAGGCTGGTAATGCTGTGAGATGTGGCGCGTTCAAAAGTTAACGCCGGAAAAATTTCCTCGCGTTGCTCTTTCGGAAGAAATGCAAGCAAGGCCTTGCCCAGAGCCGTGCAGCTGAGAGGGCGATGCATTCCAGGCTGCGAAGCCATGCGGAAAGAATGCGGGCTCTCAATCACGTCGAGATACAGCACGTCATGTCCTTCGAGAATCGCGAGGTTGACCGTCTCCTTCGTCTCGTTGGAGAGCGCTGCCAGTATAGGGCGCCCGATTTTGCGCAGAGTGGCGTGGTACGCAATTCCCGCGCCAAGTCTCGCGAGTTTCGGCCCGACTATATAGACGCCATCGCCGTCGCGAAGAAGATAGCCATCACTTTCCAAATGAGCCACAAATCTGTACGCCGTGCTTTTGTTTACTCCCGTCTGTCGAGCAATCTCGCGAAGCTGAAGGCCGCCCGGCGCGGCATCCAGTGCCTCTAGAATCCTCAAGACCTTTCCAACGACGCCCACAGGAGCGGATTTAGATTGTCGCGCTCGAATCATTCGGAATTTCCTCCCGCCGCGAAGACTTGCCATTGTCGGTGGCGCGGCCGCCGCAAGCAACCAGTGGAAATTTGCGCAGTTAGCGCTACCTGCGCGTCCCACATCCTGAGACTCAATAATTCACTATTTGAAATGCGCATTTTCAATATTGAATTTAATCATACGGCCTGCTAAAAGCCAATGGCAGTAAGAGCGTTGCCGCTTATCAATTGTCCCGCAAGCGGCTGGGGTCATGAAGGCACGATCAACAGAATCGAGATTCATGCGCAGGGGGTCCATATGCGATTGGCGAAGATGGCAGCAATCTTTTTTATTGTTTTGTCCGCGAGCGTTTCCGTAGCGCGCGCGCAAACGGCTACGGGCGAAGTGAATGGCACGGTCACCGACACGTCAGGCGGAGTTGTGATTGGCGCCGCTGTCAAGCTCACCAACCAGGCCACCAAGATTGAGGATCGCGTTGCGACAAATTCCGACGGGTACTTCGTTTTCATAAACGTCAAGCCAGGAACTTATGTACTGGGTGTCGAGGCAAAAGGCTTCAAGGTCACGCAAATTTCCCCATTCGACGTAGGCGTCAATCAAGCGGTCGCCCATACCATAAAGTTGGAAGTAGGCGCCATTACCGAACAGGTGGTGGTGAACGCGGAAGCCGTGATGCTTGAGGGATCGACCAGCGATTTGGGCACGGTGATCGAGGAAAAAGCCGTCAACGATTTGCCGCTGAATGGACGGAACTTTACACAGCTCCTTACCCTTACACCGGGTGTCACTCCGGTTTCTACCTCGCAAAACAAGAGCATTGGGTGTTGCGAGGGGAATGTTGGAATACCGGGCTCGGGTTTCTCCGACGCTTCGTTTCATGGGCAGGAGAATCGCTCGAAACTCTACTTTTTTGACGGAATCATCAACACAAATATTCGCGGCCCCACGTACATTGTAATTCCCAACATCGATCTGGTTCAGGAATTCAAAGTCGTCGGACACGACGCCAAAGCGGAATACGGGGGCGCGACTGGCGGTGTCGTGGACATGGTGTCCAAATCCGGGACCAACAGTTTTCACGGCTCGGCCTTCGAGTATGTCCGCAATGACGCTTTCGATGCCCGCAATACATTCACAGATTTCAACCCCCTCACGAAAGCACCGTCCATTGCCGCGTTTCGACAGAACCAATTTGGAGCGGAAGGTGGTGGCCCAATCATCAAGAACAAAACGTTTATCTCGGGCGGATACGATGGCTGGCGATATAGCAAGCCACCTCAGTCATTGACTTACGTGCCGACCGCCGCGGAATTGGCCGGAGACTTCTCGCAGACACTGGTGAGCAACCATGATATTTACAACCCGTACAGCACGGTTGGGAGCAGTGCGGGGAGCAGGACGCATTTCCAATGCGACGCTTCGGGAGATCCTGTCGTGCCCGATCCAATCTCCAAACTTCAAGTCGCCGGCACGGCCTGCAACAAAATCCCTTCCGAGCTCATCGATCCGGCAATGCAGATGTTCCTCCAACAGTATTCTCCCGTACCGAATCTGACCGGTATCCCCGGGTTCAACTATCAGCAGAACCGGCCCGAGACAAATAATTCCAACAGTTTTCAAGTGCGCGTCGATCACCGTTTCCGCGACAGCGACAACGTTTTCTTCCGCTACACGGAGCAGCGCGTGTCAGCCTTCACTCCCATAGGTGACGCAGGATCTACGTCGGGAGGTTCGCAGGGCAGGAACTATGGTGGAGCGTGGGTGCATTCCTTCAGGGCGAATCTCATTCTGGACGTGCGCGCCGGTTACGCGGGCCGGCCCGCTGTTGACGCCAGCCAGCAAAACCAGAGCTCCTTTGGGACCGACCCGATGAAGCAGTTTGGTTTCCAGGACATTGACAAATACGGAGGAATGCTCGTCAACCTCGCCAACGACTGGACGGCTGGGACCAACGCCAACTTCGGCACTCGCGGTGCGGCCCCACGGGAAAACCCGAATTGGAGCGTCACGCCCAATGTGAGTTGGATCAAGGGAAACCATAACCTCAGGAGTGGGTTCTGGTTTATCGGTTCCAGGCGACTCCAGGAGAATATCTTCCAGACATTTAATTTCAGTCGGCAGCAAACCGGAAACAGTTCTACAAGCGGCTTAACTCTCGCCTCCGCGTTGATGGGGTTGCCAAGCAGTTTCAGTGCACAGTTGCCTATCCTGCATGGTGGGCCGGTCCGGTACAAGTATGCCTCGTGGGCGGCGTACGTTCAGGACGAATGGAAAGTAAAGCCTAGACTCACGTTGAGCGTAGGCCTGCGCTACGACTATCTCACGCAGCCACAAACGACGGACGGACGTCTCTGGAGCACCATGGATTTGACAACCAAGCAATATGTCATCGGGGCTTCCACGATGCCTCCGCTCTGCAGCCAAGCCAAGCAGGCACCCTGCATTCCGGACGGAGGAACGCTCTACACGCCTGCAAACTCATCATGCAACAACAAACCAAATGGAATTCCTTGTGACTTTCGTCTAGACCCACACTTCAGCAGCGCCGTGCTGGCAGGAAAATCCTTTTTCGATCCTCCTCCCATCCGCGACAACTGGGGGCCGCGTGTAGGTGTAGCTTGGCAGATCAGTTCCAACATGGCGCTTCGTGCAGGCTACGGGCTCTACTGGGACACGTTGTCAGGCAGAGGCCAAGCTGCACAAAATGACCTCGAACACGGGATCTGGCCAGATGCCACAGCCTTTAGCGGCAATGTGAACGCGCCCGCGGACTTCTCGGGAGGAACGAGCAAATTGATTTCAGACATCCAAGGCAGCTTTCCGAATCCTTTGCCCGGACCAACTCCCTGGACCGCCGGGGGGTTCGCCCTCGATCCACACTCCTATAAGGACGGTTATTCACAACAGTGGCATGTGGAACTTCAGCGGCAGCTCACTCCCAATCTGCTGCTCTCGGCCGCCTATGTGGGCAGCAAAAATGGACGCCTTGATTACGAAGGAAAAGCTAACTCCGCTCAATTTAGTTCTCCGAACGTGACCGATCCCATCACCACAAGTCCACACGGAGTTACTACGTGTGGTCCTAAGCCGACTCCCGTAACGCCGGCTTGGACGAACTGTCAAACCGCTTACTTTGCATCCGTGGACGCGCTGCGAGCCATGCCTTGGGCAAATCCTGGATTTACGTACGCACAGAGCATTGGCTATTCCAACTACAACGCATTGGAAGCGCGATTACAGCGCAGGCTTTCCAAGGGACTGCAGTCCCTGGTCTCGTATACCTACGGAAAGTCCATCGACGTAAGCAGCGGCTATTTCGGTGTCGAGAACGGCAATGGAGGAGGCTCGACTGTTCAAAACTACTATGACCAGAGCAGCGCTCGCGGCGTCTCTGGATTCGACATCACACATTTTCTGTCTTGGTTCACGATCTATGAGCTTCCGTTCGGGAAAGGGAAACCATGGCTTCACGGCGGACCACTGTCCTGGATTCTCGGCAACTGGCAGGCTAACTATATTTTCCAGGCAAGATCGGGGCAGCCGTACACCCTCCGAGTGACTGGCGATCCTGCCAATCTCACGGGATCCGGAGGAGTCGGCGCACAGAACTTTACGGGCTACGGGCGGCCTAACATAGTTGCCGACCCCTTCAAGGCGGGGCCAGTAGCTGCGAATCCTGATCCCCAGTGTCAACTGACTATTTCGCAGGGCGGGAAAGCAGCCGATCAAGTTCATACTTCTCAAACTTGGTTTAATCCTTGTGCCTTCACGGTACCGTCAGGCGCATTCGGGAATCTCGGACGCGATGTGTTCCGAGGGAGGCCCGTGTACAACATGGATGTCTCTCTGTTTAAGAGCATTCCATTGCCAAGGGAAGGCATGTCTCTCCAGCTCCGCTTCGAGTCGTTCAATGTGTTCAATATCCAGAACTGGGACACACCGACCACGCAGAGCAGTGATTCCGGATTGACAGTTGGCAACAAGGCTTTTGGCCGAATCACCACGCTCGCTCACGATCCCAGGCAGATGCAGTTTGGGCTGAGATTCACCTTCTGAGGGCGGCTGGGTCGGCTTTCATTCATGCACGGCGGTGTTTACCCTCACTGCCGTGCCGTGCGGTGGACGACGAAATTTCTTGAGAGGATGAATTCATGCTAAAGAAGCGCACGTCTCGCCGTGAATGGATCGCTGGCACGGGCTCTGCATTGGGGGCAGCCGCATTGCCGGGAAGTCTTTCCGGTCGTGCGCCTGAGTATCTTCTTGACGTTTCAAGTGCCTCGCAGGCTGGTTCGTTGTCTGCAGGCGACGAAGCTGACCGTGCGCGCCGCATGAAGTGGTGGCACGAAGCGCGTTTTGGAATGTTCATTCACTGGGGACTTTACAGCGTACTTGGACGTCACGAATGGGTGATGGAGAACGAAAGCATTCCCGTCTCCGAATATGAGCCGCTTGCAAAGCAATTCAAGCCCAAGCCCTTCCCTGCCCGCGAATGGGCCAAACTCGCGCGCGAAACCGGCATGCGCTATATGGTGATGACCACCAAACACCATGAGGGCTTCTGCCATTTCAATACCAAGACAACCGATTATTGTTCGCCGAAGCAGGGGCCAGGACGTGACCTTGTGCGCGAGTTTGTGGACGCGTCGCGCGAGCAAGGGATGCGCGTCGGCTTCTATTATTCCTTGATGGATTGGCACCATCCGGACGGCGCTCGTTGCGCGATAGACGAAGCCGCGCGCAAACGATTCGTCGAATATATTCACACACAGATTCGTGAGCTGCTTACCAACTACGGAAAGATTGATGTGCTGTGGTACGACGTTTCGTGGCCTCTCGATGCAGCCGGTTGGGAGTCTGAACGCATGAACAAAATGGTCTTCGAGCTTCAGCCGGACATCATCGTCAATAACCGCAACAAACTTCCCGGGGATTTTTCGACTCCCGAGCAGCAGATTACCGCGGACAAAGAAGGGCGCGCGTGGGAATCCTGTATGACTCTGAATGATAGTTGGGGATACCAAAGGGCGGACGATGATTGGAAGAGTTCGCGACGCGTGATTCAGAATTTGATCTCTTGCTCGCGAGATACCGGCAACTATCTGCTGAATATCGGTCCTCGCGCCGATGGAAGCGTGCCTGAAGATTCCGTCCGCGTGCTCACCGAAGTCGGGCAATGGATGCGCCGAAATGGAGATTCTATCTATGGCTCGGACGCGTGCCAACCGAGGCGTTCGAACTATGCGAGCTTCACGCGCAAAGGCAACACACTCTACATGCACGTGCATTTCTGGCCTGGTGATTATATCGTGATCGCTGGTTTGCAGACGAAAGTGCAGTCCGGGCGTTTTTTGTCCACCGGCGAAAAGATTGCATTCCAGCAGGATCGCTTCCGAGTGCGCTTAACAGGCTTGCCCGTGGAAGCTCCGGATCACCCTGTGACGACCATCGCGTTTGAATGCGAAGCTGAACCCAGGCAAGACAACATCTTTGTCCGTAACGAGAAGCCGCGTGAGAAACCCTGATTCCGACCGGCGCTCTACCGAACCAATTGTCAGAAGTGTTAGAACGGTTCCGAACGGCAGTTCCCTCACCGCCAGGAAACCATCCAGAAACGTTACTCATCGTTCCCACGGTTCGCTACGAATGATCGTTACACTGAATGTATTCGACCTCGCTTGCTTTGTCCCATCACAGAAGGGCGCCTCATTGCTCTAAGGAACTGCAATCTCAAACTGATAAGTCCCTGCAGATAGCTCGTACTCGGCTCCGCTTACCCCGCCCGATATCGCGTGGACTCTCTGGCTCCGGGCGAGTTGCTGTCCATCCAGTTTGACGGATTGAAGCTGTCCCAGGTCGGCAGGCAAATGACCTGTCGCGTTCGCGGGAATAGTCAGGTTCCAAATGACCTTTCCGTCTGAAATCGTCCACGACGAATGAATCGTTCCGTAAGACGACTCGTACGAAAAGTCCAAGCTCCCAAGTCTCTTATCGAAATTCGGATGCAGCCGAATCACATGAAATCCGGGTTCTGTCGGCACTGTATCAATCCCTGCGGCATAACGATAAATCCAATCCGCGACAGCGCCATAAGCGTAGTGATTGTAGGAATTCATGCTCGGATCATTCCGCATCTGGTCACCGTTCCAGCGCTCCCACATCGTCGTGGCACCGTGCTCGACGAGATAGCCCCACGATGGATATTCGGTATTGAGAAGCAAACGGTAAGCTACGTCGGAGTGTCCGGTGTCAGATAGTACGCTTAGCAAATAGGGCGTTCCCAGAAATCCCGTGCCAAGCCTCCAGTGATTTGCCTCGATGCGGTCTACGAGGCGATTTGCTGCAAGACTGCGCAACGAATCCGGCAGCAAATTCATGTGCAGCGCCAGTACGTAGCCAGTCTGCGTCTCGACGGGTTTGTCGCTCAGTGTCCGCTCCATGCCGGAAGCGAAAACCGGCCGTGGAGGAACTCCGCCTACAAATCCATCGGTTCGAACGTAAACTCGATTGAACGCAGCTTTTATCTCGTCGAATAGTTTCGCGTATTTTTGTTCATCAGATGTTCTTCCCGTTGCGTGCGCCATCTCGCGCATGAGCGTGACGTCATACGCCCAGTAAGCGGTCGCGATCAGATCCACCGGCGTCACGCCTTCTGGCGCAAGCCAGTCCGCGAACGGAATCCCGTAATTCTTTTGCCAGAGATAATTTGGATTGGCGGCTTGAATCGCAGCGAGATATTTTTCCATCCCGGCCCAATTTTCTTCGATCGCTTGCTTGTCGCCTGTCTGAATCCAGGAAGTCCACGGAATCACGACGCCCGCGTCGCTCCATCCCGTTCCGTACCCGGGATTGGCGCTCGAAGTACCCGGTGCGAAGATTCCGTACATCGCGGTTCCCACTTGAGTTCCCCGAAGGTCCGCTCCAAATTTTCTGGAGAACGCGGTCAAATCCATGTTGTAAGTGGCGGTGCGCCAGAACACTTGTGCATCCGCTGACCATCCGAGGCGCTCGTCACGCTGCGGGCAATCGGTAGGCACTCCGATAAAGTTCGAGCGTTGCCCCCACAGGATGTTGCTCCACAACTGATTCAGCATTGCGCTGCCCGTCCTCAATGTCGCGGTGAAAGGCGCGTCTGTATGAAACACGACTGCTTTCAAGTCCTTCAGCTGGGCTCTATTTTTTAGTCCTGAAATTTCAACATAACGAAAACCGTGAAACGTAAACGTCGGCTGATATTCTTCTCTCCCCTTACCGGCGAGAACGAAATGGTCTGTCGCCTTCGCGGTCCGCAAGTTGTCCACATAAAGCGATCCGTCTGGATTCAATATTTCGGCGAACCTTAGCGTGACGTCCATTCCCGCAATGCCTTCAACGCTAATTCGTGGCACACCGGAAAGATTTTGTCCGAAATCGAAAATGTAAACACCCGGAGCAGGGCTCTTCATCTCCTTGGCTTCTAAAGTAGTCTCCACGCGTATCGGCTGGAAGTATTGCCAAACAATTTTCGGCTCGACGGGCTGAACCACATTCACGGGTTTCCACTGTTTGTCATCGAAGCCGGACATGTTCCAATTGGCTTGCGTTTTCCGAGCGTCGTACGTTTCGCCGTCGTAAATTTCCGCGCTTAGGATCGGAGAGATTTCAGCTTTCCATTGCTCATCGGTCAGGATCGTGTCAACCGATCCATCTTTGTATTCGATCCTTAGTTGAGCCCGTAGCGCCGGCGAGGTCTTTCCGTAGTTGTATCCCTGGCGATACCATTGCAGCGGTGTCGTATACCAGCCCGGCGCAAGCAGCGCAGCAATCGCATTCTTCCCTGCCTTCACGTCGGCCGTTACGTCGTAGGTTTGATAGACAACTCGCTCGCGATAATCCGTCCAACCTGGAGCGAGAATTTGATCTCCCACGCTTTGTCCATTTATCCAGAGTTTGTAGGCTCCCAGCGCAGTCGCGTAAATCCGGGCAGAAGCAACAGGATTACCAATTTCGAAGTCCCGCCGAAGCGACTTCACCGCCCCTGTCGGCCAGGGGTTTCCCAATTCGGCTGTCTCAAAACTCGAAACCGGTGGCACGTAACGAATGGCGGGCTTCCACGCTGTGTCATCAAATGAAGAAGATTGCCAATCTCCTGTCGCGTTCAACGCGCCGCGCCAACCGTCCGGCCCCGACTTGAGGACTTGCACGGAACCGTCTTCTGCCTCGAGATAAATCACCGCGCTCATTGGCGCTTGGCTGCTGAGCGCAGAGCGGCCATTCGAATAGTGCACAATTTTCACCGCGAGTAAGTTCCGGCCCGGCTGGATCGCTTTCGAGATATCGCGGACCGAATATGTTTTCCACGGCATCTGTTTCC